>OJBP01000323.1_pt1 | contig 28341 bp, 26 predicted proteins | sample 1590691 | NCBI WGS metagenome assembly OJBP01 (sample SAMN05416848, study PRJEB24817) | seawater metagenome | isolation source: Sea water | place: Canada:Atlantic | collected 2013-07 | reverse complement strand
ATCTACACTATCCTCTTCGTCGGCAGCGTCAGATGTGTATAAGAGACAGGTACATTATAGCGTGGCTGATATTTTTTTATTAAGTTGTTTTCCAGCAATAGCGCATCGGTTTCGGTAGCTACTACTATGTGTTTTATGGTCTTTATTTTCTTGACCAGCAACCTAGTACGCGCATTATCATGCTGTTTGGTAAAATAGGAAGCAACCCGTTTTTTTAAGTTTTTTGCTTTCCCAACGTATAACAACTTTTCATTTTTATCATAATACTGATACACCCCAGGCGAATTGGGGAGTGTAGAAATTTGTAGCTGTACCGAAGCTTCTGCCATAATTCAAAGATAGTGGCTATTTTGTAGTTTCCTTTTCCTATAACCTACGAAATTTTGTTAAGAAAGGGTTAAACAAAACGGTTTAAAAAACCATTCTTGCCTTTCTTTACGTACTTTATAGTAACTAACACAACTCAATGTTCAACACAGCCTTTCTTTCCCTTCTAAAAAAGCGGTTTATACTATCGCTGGCTGTTTTGTATTTGATGGTTCCATTACATCAATCTCTATTGGAAGGTTTTCATAAATTGTCACATGCGATTACCCATACCAATGCAAATCACCATTTAGACCACGAAAAGGATAAGGAACATACGCACGAGCACAAAGCAATTGCCTTCTTAAACACCTTATTTTCAGCAGACGAAACAGGTTCTAAAAATGAGGCACTGTTGTTGGAAACAAAATACGACAAACATATTACACAGGAATATTTTCAATTACAACCTGTAATCTCAATCTATACAAAACATACATTTACCTATCACTACGGAATATATTACATCCCACGTTCCGTACAAACACCTCCTCCCAGAGCTACGGTTTCATAATCCGTTTTTAAAGTTTCAGAAATAAATCTTTTCTGAAACCATCTATTTATTCAAAATTTTAAAATTTATGAAACCTATATTATTATGGGCACTACTGTTATGTTCTGTTGTTGCGCAATCGCAAAGCATTACTGGAAAAATAGTAACCCAAAACAATACTCCGCTTGAAGACGTGTACGTTTTCAACAAAAGTTCGAACACGCATACGCATACCGATATTTCTGGTAACTTTTCTCTAGAGGGTAATACAGAAGGCGATTTACTTTACATCTCTCATTTGGGGTTTGAAAGTTTAACCATTCCCGTTACTACTGACAGTTTCACTAAGGGAATAACGATTAAATTAAATGAAGCCTCGGTAAGTTTAGGGCAGATTGTCATCACGCCACAAGTAAATGCTCTAAATCAATTGACCGATGTCGATTTAGAAACCAATCCCGTGAAATCGTCACAAGAAATTCTACGGAAAGTCCCAGGGCTTATGATTGGTCAACACGCCGGTGGCGGAAAAGCCGAGCAGATTTTTTTACGTGGATTTGATATTGATCACGGTACCGACATTAGTCTTTCGGTAGATGGGATGCCGGTTAATATGGTATCGCACGCCCACGGACAAGGGTATAGTGACCTCCACTTTTTAATACCGGAAACCATTGAAAATATCGAATTTGGAAAAGGCCCCTATTATGCTGAACATGGTGATTTTACCACAGCCGGCTATGTGGATTTTAAAACCAAAAACAGATTAGACAATAGTTCTATTTCGGTTGAATATGGTGATTTCAATTCGTTTAGAACCGTTGGAATGTTTAAAGTATTGGAAACCGAAAAAAGCAACGCTTACATCGCCACTTCCTTAAATACGTTTGATGGTCCATACGATTCTCCTCAAAATTTTAACCGATACAATGTGATGGGGAAATTTAATTTTCAACTACCCGGAAATCAACACGTAAGTGTAAGTGCTTCGCACCTGCAAAGTAAGTGGGATGCTTCTGGACAAATTCCGCAACGAGCCGTAGATTCAGGTTTAATTGACCGTTTTGGTGCTATTGACGATACCGAAGGCGGTAACACCAGCCGTACCAATTTAATATTAAACCACACCAAAATTATTTCGCCAACACAGAAATTAGAAAGTACTGCTTATGTTACGCATTACGATTTTGAACTGTATTCTAATTTTACCTTCTTTTTGGAGGATCCTGTAAACGGTGACCAAATTATGCAACAAGAAGACCGGAACCTATTTGGATTTAAAACAGCTTATACAGAAAAAATGGAAGCCGATGCTTTTGATTTTGAATACACTGCCGGTGGTGGTGTTCGGTATGACGATGTAAATGATGTTCAGCTCTCTAGAACTAAAAACAGAGATGAGCTATTGGAGCGGTTAGCTTTTGGAAATGTAGATCAAATTAATGCGTTCGGATTTGTAAATACAGAGTTCGATTTTGGTGATTTTAAAATAAACCCTGCCTTGCGATTGGATTACTTTAAGTTCGATTATGAGAATTTCTTAACTGAAACCTATGACAATAAAAGTGAAAGCAAAGTATTTGCCAGCCCAAAGTTGAATTTTGTGTACAGTCCTAACCGTCAATTGCAATTATTTGCAAAAACTGGAATTGGATTTCATTCCAACGACAGTCGTGTGGTAGTTGCCAATAGCGGTGAAGATATTTTGCCAGCTGCTTACGGCGCCGATTTAGGTGGTATTTACAAAGCGACCGACAACTTAATTTTGAACGCTTCGCTTTGGACATTATTCTTAGATCAGGAATTTGTGTATGTGGGTGATGCGGCAATCGTAGAACCTAGCGGTAAAACCCGCAGAATGGGAGTCGATTTTGGCGCTCGTTACGAAGCAACCGATTGGTTGTATCTATTTGGTGATATAAATTACACCTACGCACGAAGTACGGAAGCTCCAGAAGGCGAAGATTACATCCCGTTAGCGCCCGATTTAACCTCAACTGGAGGTGTTGCGTTTGATAATATTGGCGATTTTTCTGGTGGATTGAATTATCGATATATTAAAGATCGTGCCGCCAATGAAGACAACAGTATCGTAGCCGAAGGTTATTTTGTGACCGATTTCAATATTAATTACACCTATAAAAACTTGGTTTTTGGGGTGATTATTGAAAACCTATTGGATACTGAATGGAATGAGACCCAATTTGCAACTGAAAGTAGATTGTTTAATGAAACTGAACCGGTTGAAGAAATTCATTTTACACCGGGAACGCCCTTTTTTATAAGAGGGAAAGTTACTGTTAATTTTTAAAACAGTTTAAATAAAAAATGAAAGAGCACAGTGCTATACGTACTGTGCTTTTTTAATTAAAAAGCTGTTGCAATACCCCCAACGATTTAGGTGTTTTAAACCCTTGCGAGTGGTACTGGTAATAGGTGAGCATTAAATTTAACGTCGCCGTACGTGTATTTTTTGTGAGCTTTATTTCAGTTAGCTCGTTAAAATCTTTATCGAAAAATTGCTTTAAGGCTTCCACTTCATTGCCTTCTGCAGAAAAATGGTCATCAAAGTGTTTTTCAAATGTCCCTTCTTGTATATTAAAATACGAATACTCAATATGCGAGGTATCTGGATAAAAACCTAAATATTGAGATAGTTTCAGTAGAAAAAGAATGTGAAAATCGGCATAGGTTTCATGTAAATCTAACCACTGAAAAGAATAGGCTAAAAACTGAAATAATTGAGTGTTGGTTTCTTCTTCTTTAATAGTGCTTTTTAATATTTCAGAAAGAAACATAACCAATGATGACTTAAAAACATCGGTATGTAATGTTTGATACGGTTGGATTATTTTCGCTTCTTTTATATATTCTAAGGTTCCCTTGTTTTTATGGTTGGCAACCAGATCAAGTTGTGTTAGCGGCTGAAAAAAAGACGTGCGGAGTTTTCCTTTTTTAGATTTTAAAATATTACGGAGCATATAGCTTTTTAAACCATCGGCTTCAGTAAAACAGCTCACAATTAAATCGGCTTCAGAATACCGTAACGAAGAAACGACAATAGCTTTTGTGGAAACAAGCATTATCTAACAACCATAATTTTAGCAACTTTGGTCTCCAGGGCATCGTCTGTACTTATCAAAACCAAATACACACCAGACGCTACTTTATACTTGCCAAACGCTGTCGTATCCCATAAAATACTCCCGCCTTCGCTGGTTTCTTCAAAAACAAGGTTTCCTTCAATATCGGTTATTTTTACATTGGCATTGGCGGTAAGTCCGTCGATGGTAACGTTTCCATTAAAACCTGGACGTACTGGGTTAGGAAATGCATATACTTCATCTAAATTATCACGTGGTGCTGTTGCCGTACCGTTGTAAGAAACCAATCCGTTAGTTGTCGCGATGTAAACAACACCGCTAAATTCATCAATAGCAATATCTTGTATGTTATTAGATGGCAATGGGGAATTATCTTTTGTAAAGCGTAACAGGGTTTCTTGTCCGTTGGGGGAAAGATAGAAAACTCCAGAACTACCCGTGGCTATCCATTTATTATTAGACCCATCTACTACAATGTCTGTGATAACTTGCTGAAATAGTAATTCCTGAGGCACGCCATCTTCTAAAATAATAATTTCTTGGGCTTCCACATTGGCATCTTCTTCAAAAAAACCGCCTGTATTAAACAGAACCCTTAGGCCTTCGTAGGTCCCGATCCACAATCTGTTTTGTTTATCAATTGCTAATGCACTTATATATTTATTAGGTAAATTACCTTCTCCTTCGCCTTCTGTTATTTTATTAAATTTATTTTGATTAGGATCGTACCCTATTAATCCAACATCTGAAGTTCCGAAAAATACAGTTCCTTGTGAAGAAACAGCCACTTCGCTAAGTGACAATACATTATCAGTGTTAATTATAGAGCTAATATCTATTCGTTGAAATTGTCCTTCTGGCGTGCGTTTTATAAGTCCTTCGGCTATTCTGGACTGTGTGAACCATAAGTTCCCTTGGTTATCGAAATCCATCCCAAAAAGACGAATTCCTTCATTTTCCCCATTTGAAGCACTGGTTTCTTCTAGTGGACTATTACTCTCATTGTATAATGTGGAAGGCTGTTGTTCTGAAATTTGCAATAACCCCCTTTCATAAGAAGTCATAAAAACTTCTTCAAAATTATTGGGATTTATTTTTACGCGCACCAAATCATTAACATCTGTATTAAATTGTGCAAAAAGATCTTCATACGGAATGTTTAACCACTCGTCTTCCCTAAAATTACTAATACCTTTATACGTCCTTGGAAAAGGATTATAGTTTACATCAACATCGCCATAAGCTACCCACACTTGTCCGGGTGAAACGTCTATACTAAAACTTTTATTTGATAATGGACCATCGGGCAAAATCTGTTCTGCTTGGTTGGTATCAAATTGCACTGCTAACATACCATCTTCATTTGTGCCCAAATAAAAAGTATTATTGAATGCATAACCTGAAAGAAGTTCATAATCATATTCGGGTACTGAACTTACTGATGCTTGCTGTTGAAACCCTTCGGAATAGGTTTGTATCGAATTTGCAGTTGTAACGGTTAAAAGATTATTAAAAGACTGAAAATCGACTATGTTACTGAAACTTTGCACGTTCGTTATACCGCCATTGGGGTTCAATCTAGACACTGTGTTTCCAGTATTGGTGACATACAATTCTGTTCCCAATTTTTGAACACCTGTATAGTTTCCGCCTTGAATAGTAGGCCACTGTTGAAAATCTATTAGATTATCATTTTCTACAAGCGCTCTTTTAATACCATTTGAAGTGGTTGCTGCAAATATGTATGGTTCAGCAACTGTGGTTTGAAGAATATTTATTTGAGATCCTCCTGCGCCAATAAAATACGTGTCTCCAAATTCTAACGTAGCGAGATTATAAACCGAAATACCATATTCTGTTGAAATGTACAGCAGGTCATTGTGTTCATCAAAGTGATTGATATTTTTTTGGTTTGGCGGAATCACCTGTTTATCTAGTATATCGACAACGGTTAGCACATTTTCTTCTCCATCTTGCACTATCTCAATTAACCCGGTTTCATAGCCAATTACCAATAAACCATGTGCTTCACTATAATGAATGGTTGAAATAAGCTCTCCGGAAAGACCATTGACCGTTGAAATGGTATTCGTCTCATTGGTACTTAAATCGTACGTAAATATTGCATTTTCTGAAGCTCCATAGACTTTATCATTCCCTTGCGATATGTCCTTTACTGAATTGTATGAAAAATAGCCCGTCCAAGAATTTTCAAAATTTTGGGCATTACTGTAAAAGGTAAAGAAAAACAGAATAGTTGTTACAACATACTTCATAGAGAATACTTTATCAAAAATATAACACGCTAAAATACTATTTATTGCAGTATTTCAATGAAAAAAGGTTGATGATATTCTTACCATATCACCAACCCTTTTAAAATATTTAAAAAAATTTTATTTCAGAATTATACCACTCCTTGTGCCATCATAGCTTCTGCTACTTTTACAAATCCTGCAATATTAGCTCCTTTTACGTAATCTACATATCCGTCGCCATCTTTACCATATTTAACACAAGCTGCGTGAATATCGTTCATAATTGAATGAAGTTTTTCATCTACTTCTTGAGCGGTCCAATTAAGACGTAAAGAGTTTTGAGACATCTCTAAACCTGATGTAGCAACCCCTCCCGCATTTGATGCTTTACCTGGTGAAAATAATATTTTAGCTTTCTGAAATACTTCTATTGCTTCTGGAGTAGAAGGCATATTAGCTCCTTCGCCTACACACATACAACCATTATCAACCAATACTTTAGCTTCATCGGCATCCAGTTCGTTTTGAGTTGCACACGGCAAAGCTATATCACATTGTACACTCCAAGGACGTTTACCTTCGTGATATTCTGCAGAAGCATATTTATCTACATATTCTTTAATTCGGCCTCTTTTTTCGTTTTTAAGCTCCATTACAAAAGCTAGTTTTTCCTCATTTATTCCTTCAGAATCATATATAAACCCTGATGAATCTGAAAAAGTAACTACTTTACCACCAAATTCCATGGCTTTTTGTGCAGCAAATTGCGCTACATTTCCAGAACCTGAAATTACAACCGTTTTTCCTTTAAACGATTCGCCTTTGGTTTCTAGCATGTTTTTAGCAAAGTATACGTTTCCATATCCTGTTGCTTCTGGACGGATTAATGATCCTCCGTACGAGCGGCCTTTACCGGTTAAAACACCTGTAAATTCATTTCGAAGTCGTTTGTATTGACCAAACATATATCCAATTTCGCGTCCGCCAACACCAATATCACCTGCAGGCACATCGGTATTAGGACCAATATGCTTAGAAAGCTCGGTCATAAAACTTTGACAAAAACGCATTACTTCATTATCACTTTTTCCTTTTGGGTTAAAGTTAGAGCCTCCTTTACCACCACCCATAGGAAGTGTGGTAAGACTATTTTTAAAAACTTGTTCAAAACCTAAAAACTTTAAAATGCTCAAGTTAACGGACGGGTGAAAACGCAATCCTCCTTTATAGGGACCAATTGCCGAGTTAAACTCTACACGGTATCCTTTATTAACTTGTATATCGCCATTATCGTCTATCCAAGGGACTCTAAATAATATGGTGCGTTCTGGTTCTACCATACGCTCCAAAAGCATTTTATTTTGGTATTTTTCGTTTTTTTCAATGAACGGAATTACAGTTTCTGCAACTTCTGTTACAGCTTGCATAAATTCTGGTTCATTTGGATTGGATTGTTCAACTTTTGAAATGAAATCTTGAATACTTTGTTTCATCTTAGAGAGGGTTTTTTATTGTTTGTAGGAACGTATTTTGAAATTAAGAAGATGATTTTTAAACTTTTATAACTAGTTTCTACTGCTTCAAAATACTTTAAAAAATTTGTTTACGTTATTAAAATGCAAATATAAACGTAATATAAAAAAAGGACGTTAATATTTTACAAATAAGCTAAATATCTTCATTATATTTCCCTGTTAGATATGTTTTTATATATTTGTTACCATTCAATTTAAACCCAAATAACAATGAATACCAGAAACCTACTGTTGGTATTTTTATTTCTAGTTTCTGCTAAACAAGAAGTTCTCAGTCAGTTTGGCTTTTCTCACGAAGTTGGAGTTATTACAGGTCCTGTTACATTTTATTCAGATTATGGACAACGAAACAATTTTGAAACCAATGTAGGAAATGTAGGTTTTGGAGTGGGTTTAATACACTATCTTAACTTTTCATATCGAGCAGATTGTAATTGCTATACTCGAGACACTTATTTTAACGATCACTTTAAGGTACGTAACGAAATAGACTACCATAAAACCAATCTTGAACATATGGGACGTTGGGTCGATCCTGATGACAATTCAGAATTTGCGCAACAACTTCGTGCTATGGAAGGGTCTACAACTGTTTTTGATATTGGTTCACAACTTGAATATTATCCCTTAAGTATTCGCGATTTTGCTGCTGGCGGGTATAAAATAGCTCCGTTTGCAAGCTTAGGTGTTCATTATGTAAACTTTAATCCTGAAGCCAGTTCTAGCCGAGGTCCTTTAAACACACCGGCAAGTACACCCGTAAAATATATTAATGCCTTTCAGCAAGAGGCAGCTTCTACATTTTCTATCGTAGGAAGTGTTGGTATTCGGTACAAATTAACGCCGTTAAGCGACCTTATGCTTGATAGCCGTTGGCAGTATTATTTTAGTGATTGGGTAGATGGATTAAACCCTGGTATTGACCAAAATGAAGTTCGTCCAGTTCCTGAAAACAAATCCAACGATTGGATTTTTTGGCTGAATGTAGGCTATATTTATTACTTAGATTAAACACTCAAAAAAATATATAATAAAAAGCTCGGAATGTATATTCCGAGCTTTTTTATAGTTTCAATCTAACTTTTATCCTATTGCTTGTTCCAAATCAGCAACCAAATCGTCTCCATCTTCGATACCCACACTTAAACGAATTAAAGAATCTACAACTCCTGTTTCTTCACGCTCTTCTTTAGGGATGCTTGCATGCGTCATACTTGCCGGATGACCCGCTAGACTTTCCACTCCACCTAAACTTTCAGCTAACGTGAACACCTTTAGGTTTTCTACTATTTTAATAGCTTCTTCATAATTATTTCCTTTAGTGGTGAACGAAAGCATTCCTCCAAAATCGTCCATTTGCGCTTTGGCTATTTTGTGATTAGGGTGGTTTTTAAACCCAGGCCAATAAACATTCTCTATTTTTGGATGTCTAGAAAGATACTCTGCCACCTTTTTACCATTTTCACAATGACGTTGCATCCGGACATGCAATGTTTTTAGGCCTCGTAACACTAAGAAACAATCCTGTGGTCCAGCTATAGCACCACCTGCATTTTGAATAAAATATAACCTGTCTGCTAGTTCTTTGTCTTTTACCGCAAGTGTTCCCATCACTACATCACTGTGACCGCCTAAATATTTAGTGGCACTGTGCATAACGATATCGGCTCCTAAATCTAAAGGCCTTTGTAAATAAGCAGTTGCGAATGTGTTATCAACAGCTAATAACACATTGTGTTTTTTAGCAACGGCTGCTGCTTTTTTAATGTCGATAATATTCAGCATTGGGTTGGTTGGCGTCTCTACCCAAATTAGTTTTGTTTTATCAGTCACATATTCTTCTATATTTTCAGCATTTTGCATTCCGATAAAGCGAAATTTAATTCCGAAGTTTTCAAAAATAGACGTGAACAATCGGTAGGTTCCGCCGTATAAATCGTTGGTTGAAATTACCTCATCACCCGGTTTTAACAGCTTAATAACAGCGTCGATTGCCGCCAAACCACTACCGAAAGCCATCCCGTAGGTGCCGTTTTCTAGACTTGCAATAGCACGTTCTAAAGCACTTCGGGTGGGGTTTCCGCTCCGGGAATATTCAAATCCCTTATGACCTCCCGGCGTCGTTTGTGAATAGGTACTGGTTTGATAAATAGGAGGCATAACCGAACCATAAGCAGGATCTACGTTTTCTAGTCCACCGTGAATTGCTTTTGTATTAAATTTCATGTCCTTCATCTGTATATTTTTTTTTCGCTACTAAGCCTTTTAATATAATTTTTAGAGTCACTCGTTCTAAACTTACTACTTTTGACAAACAAAGATACCAGTTTCCCTTTGGGAGGATAAATCCATCAAATTTTTAACGTATGAATAACAAATTTTTACTCTTTTGCATCTCCCTAATCACCTTGGTAAGTTGTGAAACAGAGCAGCCTCTATCTTTTACTTCTGAAAATTTTTCTGAAGAAAACCTCCCTATTTGTAAAGAAGCAAGTTGCCCAGAAATTACCATCAATTATTTTAGTGTTTCGGGAGAAGAAAGCACGTCTAAAGCTATTAATTCTGAAATAAAAAACTTTATTATTTCGTCTTTAAAAGTGATGGAAGAAGAAAGTAATGTCAACAGTATTGAAGAGGCTAGCAAAAAATTTATTCAGACCTACCAAAGGGATCGGGCAGAATTTCCTGATATGGCTGGAGAATATGTTGCTGAAATAAACGTGCGAAAAAACCTTGAAACGTCCGAAATACTATCAATAGAGGAACAACAATATAAATTTACAGGCGGTGCCCACGGATACGGAAGCACTACTTTTGCTAATTTTGATCCTAAAACTGGCGAGTTGCTTCAACAAAAAGAATTGTTTGATGATGTTGATAATTTTAAAAAAATTGCTGAAACAGCATTTAGAAAACAACATGATATTTCAGAAGGGGAATCCATAAATTCAACTGGTTTTTGGTTTGAAAATGAAACGTTTTATCTTCCTAAAAACATTGGTTTTACAAAAGAAAACGTGATTATAATTTATAACCAATACGACATTGCCAGTTATGCAGAAGGTCCTATTGAATTAAAGATACCAATAAAGGAAGCTAAGAAATTTTTAGCCTTTTCAATAGAGTAAACTAACACATCTAGATTATGAAAAAAGTATATTATTTAAGCAGTTGCGATACGTGCAAACGTATTATGAAAGAAATTGAAATTCCACAATCTTTTCAACTTCAAGATATAAAAACCCAAGGCATCACAGAAGATGAGCTGGAGGAACTTTATAATTTAGTAGGCACCTATGAAGCCCTATTTAGTAAGCGCGCTCAATTATATAAAAAACGAAATCTAAAAGACGAACAATTACTGGAAGAGGATTTTAAAAACCTACTGTTAGAGCATTATACTTTTTTAAAACGCCCTGTAATTGTAAATAATGACGAAATTTTTATTGGCAACAGTAAAAAAACAGTTGAAGCTGCTAAAGAATCAATCCACAACAATACATGAGTAGCCGTGTATTAGCTTTGATAGCTGCAACTGCGGCCAGTGCTATTTATGGCTTAAACCACACCATTGCAAAAGGGTTAATGCCTTCGGTAATTGAACCCTACGGATTTATTTTACTGCGTGTAGGGGGTGCCGCTGTGATATTTTGGGCACTTAGTATTTTTTATCCTTCGGAAAAAATTGACAAGAAAGATTGGTTCCGCATTATAGCCTGTGCTTGTTTTGGAATGGTGATAAATATGCTTATGTTTTTTAAAGGACTAAGTCTTTCCACGCCGATAAACAGTTCGGTTGTGATAACTATTTCGCCCGTTTTGTTGCTTATTCTTTCGGCTATATTTCTAAAAGAACGTATTACCTTGCGAAAATCGTTTGGTATTACCATTGGTTTAGCGGGAGCGTTGGTTTTAATTCTTTTTGGTATTCAGGTTCAACCCAATGCACCTAATATTCCGTTAGGGAATTTGTTGTTTATTATAAACGCAACATCCTACTCGCTTTACCTCATCATTGTGAAACCCTTGGTGGCGAAATACAGTTCGATTACCTTGATGAAGCTTTTCTTTTTATTTGCAGTGCTTATTAATTTACCGATAGGTATTTCAGAATTTACAGCGGTTGACTGGGTTAACCTCCCCTTTAGTGCCATTTGGAAATTAGCCTTCGTTGTGGTTGGAACCACAGTTTTAACGTATTTATTCAATATTTACGCACTGAAACAATTAAGCCCATCAACTATTGGTGCATTTATTTACTTACAACCTGTTTTGGCGGTATTATTTGCTGTTTTATTAGGTGCCGATACGCTCACTCCGATACGTATACTAGCTGCAGCACTGATATTTTTAGGGGTTTATTTATCTTCAAGAAAACCAAAAAAACAACGCATAAAAAAAGGGCCATAACGGCCCTTTTTTCATTTTATAGAATACGAATTACCAAATTCGAACGCGGTCTTGTGGCGGTAACCACATAGAATCACCTTCTTTAATATCAAACGCTTCGTAAAAAGCATCTACATTCTGTAACGGTTGTGTTGCACGGTAACGACCTGGAGAATGTGGGTCAGTTTTAACCTGCTCACTCAATGATTCGTCACGTTGCTTCGTACGCCAAACAGTTGCCCAACTCATAAAGAAACGTTGCTCTGGTGTAAATCCATCGATTTTCCCTGGACGTCCGTTCTTTTCGTAAAAACGTTGTAAGCCATCATACGCTCCCAATACACCACCTAAATCACCAATGTTTTCACCTAAGGTAAATTTACCATTGATAAATACGCTGTCCAATACTTCAATATTGCTGTATTGTTCAGCCAATTGGTTTCCTCTTTCGGTAAAGTTCTCAAGATCTTTATCGGTCCACCAGTTCACTAAGTTTCCGTTAGCGTCAAAACGAGAACCGCTATCATCAAAAGCGTGAGAAATTTCGTGACCAATTACAGCTCCAATTCCACCGTAATTAACAGCTTCATCTGCTTTATAATCGTAGAAAGGCGGCTGTAAAATAGCTGCTGGGAATACAATCTCATTATTAAATGGATTGAAATACGCATTCACCGTTTGTGGAGACATGCCCCATTCTGTACGATCAACTGGCTCGTTAATCTTATCAAGATTATCTTTTAGGTTCCATTTCCCTACAGCAACCATATTATCATAATAACTGTTACCTGGTTTTACTTCCATTGTAGAATAATCTTCCCACGTATCTGGATATGCAATTTTTACAGTAAACTTGTCTAACTTCTCAATAGCTTTCGTTTTTGTGCTGTCGCTCATCCACTCTAACTTATTAATACGTTCTTTATATGCTGCGATGATATTTTCAATCATATTCTCAGCTTTTTCTTTTGCTTCCGGTGGAAACATTTCATCTACGTACAATTTACCTACAGCTTCTCCAACAGTACCGTTTACAGTACTCAACGCTCTTTCGTCAGCTGGTTTTTGCTTTTTACTTCCGTTTAGGTATTTGCTGTAAAAATCCCAGTTTGCTTTATCAATATCGGTTGTAAGCATCCCTGCAGAATTGTTTAAGGTAGCCCAACGCAATACGGTTTTCCATTTTTCAACTTCCCCTTTTTCCAACGTTTTTTCTACAACGTCCATGTACTTAGGCTGCATAACGATTAAAGTATCTACCGATTTTGTTACACCAAGATCTTTTAACGCTTCTTTCCAAGAAATAGCTGGTATCATTTCTTGTACCTGCTCGATAGAACGTGGGTTGTTGAAATTTCTGAAATCACGACTTGCCACTTTATCCAATCTAGGCTCAGCTAATTTAGTTTCAAAAGCTAAAATTGTTTCTGCTTGTTTCCGTGCCTCTTCTTCGCTATCGCCTAAAAATTGAAGCATTCGTGTAATATGGTTTACATACTCTTTTCGTATTTCAATAGATTTAGCATCTGTGTTTGTGTAATAATCACGATCTGGCAATCCTAATCCACCAGGTGTAACATATGCCGCATTCATTGCACTGTTACTAGGGTTAGAAAATGCTGCAATACCAAAAAATGGTTGGCTTACCAAGGTAGCGTCTTCAGTCACTACTTTTTGCAAATCTTTTACAGAAGAAATACTTGCAATTTTATCAAGTGCAGGCTGGATTGGTTTTACGCCCGCTTCATTTCTTGCTACGGTATCCAATTTAGATTCATAAATCATTAATGCTTTTGCTTGATCTGTATCGTCGGAATACTTATCGCTTTTGTTAGCTCTATCAAGGATTCCCAACATATCTTGGTTTGTTTTGTCTCTTAATACACCAAAACCACCCCAACGTACTTCATCATCAGGAATTTCAGTGTTTTTCATCCACGAACCGTTTACGTAGCTATAAAAATCGGATCTTGGATTCACGGTTGTATCCATATTTGACAGGATAATTCCGTGTTCTTCTTCATCGGCTTGCGCCATTTTTTTGTCTTTGTCATCACAAGCACTTACCGCAAGAGTAAGAACTGCTACAGCAAAAACAGATTTTAGCATATTTGTTTTCATTGTCTGGTTATTGAATTAGTAATTTTTTAAAGTTTACGTTATTTATATAAGTATCAAAAAATTGATATTGTTACACTTACTCTTTATTTTTATCTTTTATTTCTTGCTGAAATATCGAATCTCGCTTTCTTTTTTGCTTTTCAATTTCCTTCTTTTCAGTATCAATACGCTGTTGGTCTATCGCATCTTTTTTAAACTTATCGTTTAACTGAATAAACAAATTACTAGCGGCTATGTTCATCTCGTCAATATAGTTTTGAAGTCTAACAGAATCTATTCGGGTTCTATGAACCAATTGATCTAATAAATGCGCTCTTGTCTGTGCCACCATAACACGAGATTGTATAGATTGTACCGCTAACGTATCGGGTAGTTTTTTTACAATGGAATCTGTAAAGCTCATTAAGCGCTCCGTACGGTTTTTTAGCTCTTCAAGCGTAGCGCCATTAATGGCTTTCGCTTCGGCTTCAAAATCTTCAAAAGCACCCCATTGACTGGTATACGAACGCACTTTTTCTGAAAGCTGAGGAAACGAAATGTTTTTATTTCCGTATACCGTATTTGTTTCCTCTATTGGATTGCTTACCTCATTTTGTTTTTTTTCATCGCCACAACTAAAAAGAATTAGAGCCACTAAAACCGCTAAAAAAGAAGATAAAGATTGATTCATTATGCAAGTACCTATTACCTACAAAGATAAAGCTTATCTATAAAATTAAGTGTGTTTTATGTTAAAGAAGTCCCTTCAATAAATTGTACCTTTGCGCTCCCATATTTACATTAACTATGAAAAAAAGAATTCTCATTATAGGTGCCTGCGGGCAAATAGGAACTGAACTTACTAACTTTCTTCGTGAAAAATACGGCAATCATAAGGTCGTTGCCAGCGATATTCGCGAAGGAGACGATGAGTTGATGGAAAGTGGCCCGTTTGAGGTATTAGATGCTATGGATTATGATGCCGTTCAAGATGTAGTCATTAATTACGAAATCACCGATGTGTATTTAATGGCAGCTATGCTTTCAGCCACTGGCGAGAAATTCCCTATGAAAGCATGGAACTTAAATATGAATTCCCTTTTTAATGTGTTGAACCTAGCTAAAGAAGGGAAAGTAGATAAAGTATTCTGGCCTTCGAGTATTGCGGTTTTTGGTTCTACAACCCCTAAACAAGATACCCCACAACGTACCGTGATGGAACCTTCTACTGTATACGGAATAAGCAAGCAAACTGGAGAACGTTGGTGTGAATATTACAACAAACGATTTGGCGTAGATGTTCGAAGCATACGCTATCCTGGGATTATTAGTTATAAAACCCTTCCTGGTGGCGGAACCACCGATTATGCGGTCGATATTTACCACAAAGCCTTAAAACATAAAAACTATATCTGTTTTTTAAATGCTGAGACTACCTTACCGATGATGTATATGGAAGATGCTATTAGAGCCACCGTAAGCATCATGGAAGCGGATGAAAAAGACATTAAAGTAAAGAGTTCTTATAATTTGTCCGCGATGAGTTTTAACCCTGAAGAAATGACGGAAAGCATTAAAAAACACATCCCCGAGTTTACAATTAGCTACAAACCCGACTTTAGACAAGAAATTGCCGATAGCTGGCCAAGCAGTATCGACGACAGCCAAGCCCGAAAAGATTGGGGTTGGCAACATAAATATTCGTTAGATGAAATGACGGAGAACATGTTGGAGAATTTGAAAGGGGAGTATGAGTAAGTTTTGGTTGTGATTCGTAACGTTAATAAATCCGCTATGCTATTAAATTGTAGTTTTCACTAGGTGGGAAAAGCAATTCAATGCCTCTTGGCTTAATCTTAAATAAAGGTCCTTTTTCCCTGACCCGTCCTTCGGCATTTCGTTTTATTAAATGATCGAGTGTTATAATCCCCTGATCAATCAACAAGTCAAATTGAGCAGTTATCGGTTTTTTGGTGTGCTCAACTAAAGTGTATTGAAAATGCTCTCTACCACCAATTTCAGTACTTTCTGCTTCGACCCAAAAAGTTTCTTTATGTTTTTCTTTAAGTCGGCTATGTAGTTTCTCTAATGTCCACACTACAAAATCTCCAATCTCGGGTTTCTCGGAGTTTTCAATTAGTTGTTTAACATCATTATCAATCCGCAGATTCAACCCTTGCGAATTTCTGGTTATTGCTGAAACCGTACAATATAATTTAAAATCTGCTCCACGTTCATAACCAAATGCATCTAATATTTCAGCGGAACTTTTGAACTTGCTTAATTTCCAATCTGGCACTTGGGCAAATAGATTTTTGCGATTGGCCCTTTTATTACGGAATGATTTAAGCTCAATTCCTTTATAATCTGGTTTTTTAGATGAATTGATATCGATCCCGAGTGCTGTTTCCAAAGTTCGTCCAACAGATGTGTCTGCATCAACCATCGATGGAATAGGCCCTGCGTTGGCTATTTTCCTTAACATTACCAATAGTTCAAAAGCTACCTCATTTTCAGTACTGTTTATCTCGATGATTAAGTCTTTGAAAGGGCTTTGAATGGAAGAATTTATTAGAGTCTCAACGTCCAATTTCGTAAGGTTAAAAATTTGAAAACCGCTGTCAAAATAGGTTATGGCAATAATGTCATTTGCATCAGCAATTTTTCTTAAACTATAAAACCATATTCTTGGGTCTCCACTTTTAGTAATAGGTCTATATAAAGAGGCTTTCGATTTTATTGTTTTAAATCCTGTATGAATAATTGTGGGTATCAAAACTTTATTTTTTGGTCCTTGTCCTTGCAATTCGTAGTCATGAATATCTTCACTTTTCAAAAAATTGCGAACAGAGCCTGTAGCATCCATAATGGATTTTTTTAATCCAGTCTCAGTTGGCTCAATTAAAGTAAGAGAAACTTGATTTTTTGTAAGTAGCTTTATTTTATTTTCTTCAGACTTAGAAAGTTTTCTCATTTAATATTCTTTAAAATTTCGTTGGCGACAGCTCTAGCTAGTAAAGGCGGCACTGCGTTACCTACAAGCGTATATTGCGGTACTTCTGTCTTTCTATTATTCCCACCTGTTGAACGTTTTCCCTGAAACACAAAAGAATCATCAAAAGATTGCAAGCGAGCCATTTCCCTTACAGTTAATGCTCTTGGCGAATTGTAATGAATATAATCATCAGGTATCGTCATTATGGTTGAACTTTGTTTTTCAGGTTTTAAAACATTATAGTTCCTTTTATTTGAAGAAAGCCCACGTTTTTTAAGTTCAACTTGAGATTCTTTATAATCGCCATTTTTTAGGATTATTTCAAGTCGTTTTATCACTTTGTTATTTTGATTGCTCGTTTTATGATTGTTTAGTGTATCAAAATACTTTTCCCCATTTTCAAGTGCTATCGTATTTTTCACATAAAAGGGTTTTGCCTGTGGTTTATAGCGCTCAATTAAGCGTCCATTTTTTGACCATTCGGAAAACGATTTTCCTGTTTTTGAATTAAGCTTTCCATCAATATCTCTTTTTTTGAGAAGCTTAATCATTTTTTTTGCAGTTCCATTAAATTGTTTCGAAACTTCAACTAATTCATAATGATGTGCTTCTTGATTATTGCCAACAAAGTCTAAATCGTACAGAGCTTCAAAAATGGTAACTTTTTCTTCTTCCGAAACTGTCGGTGGAATTTCTGAAATAAATTTCTGGTCTTTACGGCACCCTATGAAAAGGACTCTTTGTCTATTTTGAGGAACACCATAATTAGAAGCATTTGCAACAAATGGTTTCTCAATTTGATAAAGCCTTATGCTTTCAAGAATTGTATCCAGTTCTTTTCTTTGACTTGAATTACAAAGGCTTTTTAAAATTTCAATGGATTCGTCAAATGAAGTAGTGTAGATCTTTAGGGCTGTAATTATATCTTCACAGTTCTGTATATAATTAGTAGGAATTTTTAAGGATTTGAAGGATTTCTCAATCTTTGAAATAACATTTTCAGAACCTATTTCAGTTAGAAAATCTGTAAAACTATCTGTAAAATTATCATTATTGATGTTGCAAAAATCTTTTTCTTTTATGATATCTCGCTTAAGTTTATCCCATTCCTTTGTGCGTGCCAATAGATTAAATCCGTGACGAATGGTGTTTATGTTATGGTCTGTTTTACTTGTTTTATAATCCGCAATTTTTGGTGTTAGCTTTCTGAAACGATTCTCAACAAAATTTATAAAATCTTCTCTTCCAGATTCTTTATCCTTTTCAAGTAGCTTTTCTAGTTCAACTCTCTTAACAATACTATCAAATAGAAATGAGTTTGATTCTTTTCTAACTTTTTTGATAAAAGTGATTAATTTTGGAATCTCTTTGGTGTCAACAATAGAGTTTATTTCTTTGAGAACTAATTCTTTTATTTTACCATTCTCTTTTGTCAAAATTCCTTTTACATTTTCCATAACAAAGTACTTAGGTTGTAAGACCTTAATTACTTCTAAATAGTGTGAGAATAAATCATCTTTTTTGTCAAATTTCTTTCTTTTTCCTGCAAGACTAAAACTTTGACAAGGTGGTCCACCACAAACTACATCAATTTTTTTATCACCAATTTTCTTCAGTAAATTATCCAAAAAATCTGGTTCGGTAATATCTTGTTTTAGAAACTCGGTGTCTAATCCAAGTTGATGATTGTATCTAACAACATGTGTCAACTCACAATTTTCGTTTATATCATTAGCTACAATAAAATCGAAAAATTTGTTATTATGTTTCGCTTGTAAAAATCCTTCGCTAAAACCACCTGCTCCAGCAAATAAATCAACGAATGTGAAAGGTTTTCCATAGAGTGAAACCTGCTCTTTGGCAATACTTATATTGTTATTTTCTTTATAGCTCTCAATATGTTCATTCAAAACAGTTTTCACTTCATCCTGAATAAATTTCTTTTTATTTGAATGATGCAATAGTTCATCTGTTCTCTCTCTAAGAAAATTGAGATAGTGATTTAATTCGTGTGCTTCTAAGCTTAATCCATTTGCTCTTTGCTTCTTTTTATCGAATTTTTTAGGTTGTATTTTTTGACCTATTGAAAGTTTCACCTGACTGCCGTTGCAGTTTATTCGCAAATAAATTGGTGCAAATCCTTTTTTATCAGGTTTATCAAGATAGAAATTAATTGTTGCCATAGTTACGGACACTTTTGCGTACACGGACAAATTTACGGACAATTATTTTGTTTCCTAATCAAATAAGAAGTTTTCTTTGTGACGAGCAAAAAGACAGATAAAGAGATCTTTATATTTATGGGGAAAAGCTACATAACCCGTTCAAAAAAACCTATTCAGATTCCCAAAGTAATTTTTGGGCAGTACCGAACGCTCCCAATTGATAGACGCTTATGGAAGTAGCGCGGAACTTCGTTGGTCGAAAATTGTTTTGGTTCAAACTGTCTAATAATGACGTTTTAGCTACGCCGAGGCTGATGTGTGGATTGTAGTTCTCAAAGCTGTGCTCAGGTACAAAAACAGGCACATAGTCTATGGTAAATTGATCTATAGGCGTACCATCGGTATTTTGTACATACGATTCTTGGGAACCGTTGGTAACCATATATGGTTTTACAAGTGCTATTACTTTTTTATGAAGTGTTACTAACTGGTTACTTTTTTTAATACCGATAGATGAGAAACTTTCTTCTTTTTCTTTGGAGTATTGAAGGTTTTCTGCCCAAATAGTATCGTTTTCCACCGTTTTATAAAGTTTTTTTAATGCTTCCGTTACGTTGGACAGATCGCTTTTTGGAATATAACATTGCAAAAGCGTGATATGCGGAATATGGTTTTTATCTAAGGTAAAGTTAGTGGGATTGTCTTTTACTATCACCTGGTTCAATTGAATGGCTTGTTGATCCATTTTCTTAGGAAGTGTAAGCAATACGTCTATGGCTATAATTTCCTCTTGTTTCGGAGCGCAAGCATTGGCTATGAAGAAAATGAATAGTATAAGGCCGATAATTTTTTTGTTCATATGGTAAGATTAAAATTGGTGCTTGTATTGAGAAAGAAACATTGTTTTTCTAAAAATGAGACACCATGATAGCGCTTAAACGATTTTGATTTACTTGCTCTATCGGGTGTTTAAAACCTTCTATTTCCAAAAAAGTGCCATTGCTTAAAGTATCAGCCAATTGTTCTGATTCTTTCTTGCTGACCATCGTGTCTTCTGTGCCCAGACAGACCAAAACTTCCGAATTAATTGTTTTAAATGATTCCAAATTAATTGCTTTCCCGTTACCTAATCCGTGCATCATCGTGGCTGTTTTTGTTACAAGGGGTTTCCAAGTAGCTGCACCGTGCTCCTTTTTTAGCACTTCAACAAATTGCGGGATTTTTTCGACCATCTTTTCGGGGTTCAGGAGTCTAACTTCTTTTTCAGCCGTTTCAGGGTCCCATTGAACTTTTGTTCCCAACGTCATGAGTTTTTGGACTTTTTCAGAATGCTCTATCGCTAATTTCAGCGCCACATATCCTCCCATACTATAACCGAAAATGCTAGCCGAAGCCAATGAATTACCTTTCATAAAATGCAACACGTCTTCCTGAAACAATTCCATAGAAAACTCTTTATCGGTCGGTTTGTTTCCGTGCCCAGAAAAATTGAATGCATGCACCCGAAAATGAGGCGCCAGCAGTTTCTTTAAACGTGTAAATTGGGTTTGGCTACCCAAAGCACCGTGAAGTAATAGTAAATCGGTCTTTTTTTTCATATTAAAAAAATGATTATTAGGAGACGCTTGGCACCTCCCAATTTTTTTTAAATGCTTTTAACAAAGTCTGAAAACACCTTTTTATGACGTTCCAAATCTAGATTACCAGAAACAGATATCCGGACAATATAATCTTTGTCGCCCTCTTTAGTCGTCCCTTGTGTAGAAGTTGCAGGTACCGTCCAGTAGCATCCTTTTAACTGTCCGTAGCTCACACAAAACTTACTTTCATCGGGAATTTCTGTGATCATTAAGTTGATTAACTTCAGGTTTAACGCTCTTTTATACGCTTCTTTTTCTTCAGCTGTACTCCCTTTTGTGGGAAGGTCTAATGAAAATACGGAGGGCGTAAACCCTTCAGCTGCTAATTCCTCTGACACAAAGTTGATCTTTGCTTTTGGTAAAACATCGTGGATAAAGGTTACAAATTCACGTGTGTTTTTATACGCATCCTTAATCCGTTGGTTCATAGAAGGCATTTGCTTTGCCAATATTTCATATTGAAGTGCTGTGGCCTCGTTATCGCAAAGATTTAAATGTGCTTCAATTTTATCTAGTAGTGAATTAGTTTTTGTATTTCCTACACAATAACCGGCCGTACATTTTCCGCCACTTGGGAATTTCGATCCACTAACATACGAAATAGTGCGCACTGTTGACAGTATTTCACCTTCCCCCAAAAAGTGATAGTTAGGGCAAAAGGTTTGATCTAAAATAAAAACGGGATCAATCGCAGTTTCACCCGTCGCCGTTTTACGTTCTTGACTTAAAACGTCTTTTAATTTTTGAAGGTCTGGAACTTCAACTCTAGGATTTGTCGGAATTTCAGCAATTATATATGGAACCGCATCCTGTTTGGCAATTTTATTTAAAATGGTGTCAATACTTGTAACCATATCGTTATTACCATCCACGGGTAAATCTACCACTTCAACAGTATCAAGACACGCGGCAACACGTCTTGCTTGGTCGTTTGTACCACCGTAACAATTAGGAGGAACAATAAATTTGATGTCTTTCCCTTTATGGTTTTCTAATGCATCGTGAACGAGTCCCATCATAATCGCATACTGCATCGATAGCCCACAAGATGCAACAAGTGCTTTTGTAGTAGTGCCAGTAATGGTATTAATGGAATCTACAACACTTTTTTTGTTGGTTTCGACAGTATTTTGTTGAGCTTCAAAAGAAGAACTTTTCACTAAAGCTTTTAACGCAGTATAACAATTGTCTGGCGTCATTGAAATGGTTTCCCTTCTTCTTACATGCTGTATTTCTGAAATATAGGGTTTATTTTGCGACCCATTTACCGTTAAAATACTTCCAAGGTGACCATGAAGACTGATATAAAAGTCAACATTTGAGTTGAGGGCAACAGTCGAGATTTTATCATCTTGTGAAATAAAAATGGTGCTGCCGTTAAATTCAGAAACATCCGCTACGTTGTCAACTTTCTTTAATTCAAATTTATATCCATACACACGTTTCACCGTTTCAACATCAAAATCTTTCGGTAATTTATCTGTGTAAACTATTTGAGTGTCCTTATTGTTTAATAAGTTTTTTCTCAAAATCGCCAAAATAGGAATCGTCTTGGATTGAAAACTGATTACGTTTTCTGAGTTAAGATTATGCAAGTTTGCAATGCCCCATTCTAGTACACAAGATAAGGGGTGCCCTAACCGAATATAGTCGTAAGCAGTAGGTAATGCACTGAGTGCCGATGTTTCGGCATTATTGTCTTTAAATAAGTTTTCAAATTGATCTAAGAATTGCGTTTTTGCCAATTCTTCATTATAAATATCCAATCGATGGGTTGTTAAACGCAACCAGTCACTTGGCATATTTTCTAATACCTCTTTAATATAATCTAGCATTTTATTCTCTTTCATAGTTTTATTTTAGATATGCTGGGAACACACAGCATTTAGATTTATTTTAAACATCTTATAAGTCATTTTTTTTAGAGTATACCTAAGGTATTTGTATTTGTTTAGGTACGTGTTTGTACGTCTAAAATAATGCTCAAGTTTCGTTTATTCTTTATCGTCTTTCTTCAGGTTTTCTCGTAAGAAGAAAATATAAAACGTATAACCAACTGAAAATTCCATGGATAAAAGCTAATAAAACAGACTTATTTCGCTCCCAAGAAACTACAACAGCTAAAACACTGCCTAATCCAATCCCACTTCTTATCGCAGTATTTTTTATTCCTTCGTTCCCAGATTGCTGACTATAGCACTCTAAAGAAAACATAAGCAATAAGATTAGCGTTAATTTAATTTTATTCATTCGGTTGTAATTTTTATTTCATTCGTTTTCAATAATTTGCAGAGATACAATTAGCATTTAGTAGTCTCGCCAAGAATCACTTCGACAAGTTTTATCCTGAGTATTTATCGAAGGGCTCAGCATAAACATTTCGACTATATTCAATACAACGCTTCTCTTCTTTTCTTGTGACCTCGCCAAGAATCGAACTTGGATCTAAAGTTTAGGAAACTTCTATTCTATCCATTGAACTACAAGGCCAATTGAGTTTCAAAAGTAAGACTACTTTTTTTTATCCCAATAGACATAGGCACCAAATACAACCAAGCAGACCAAAGAGCCCCATAACAGTCCATATTTTAAACTATCGGTGTTTCGCCCTACAATGGCTATAAAGACGGTCAGCGGAGTGATACCTAACATGGTGGCGCCTATAAATCGCCAGTAGCCCATATTTAAAATTCCGCCAACAAAGCTGATGGCATCATTGGATAAAAATGGATTAACACGCGTTACCACTACAGCCCAAAAACCATAATCTTCAATAAAGCTTTCGATTTTCTTCTCGGTTTTACTTCCGATTAACTTTTCAACTAAAATTTCCCCAAAATAATTACCAATAGCATATCCAACTGAAGATGCTGTAAATACGGATAATAAAATAATCAAACTTCCCCAAATAGGACCATAGGCTAAGACCGAAACCACCATCAACGCAACAGACGGAATTACAATTAAAAACATTTGGACCACCATTGCTAGCACAAGTACGACTGGTCCCAGCCAACCAAAGCCGGAAACCCATCGTTCAATACGTTTTTCATCATTACTGGTAAGAACATTCCAAGCTTCGGTAAAAAATTGTTCAACTGAAGGGATTGTAAAGTAACAAACAACCAAAGTAGCTACCAATGCAGTTGAAACATACAAAGGCAAGCGCCCTTTACTTTTTGAAGAATCGGTGTCGTTGTTACTCATATATTGTATTGGATTTTTATTTTAGTTCAACTTTTAAAATACTAGGCACCCCACCAGTTGCTTCATTTGAAATGTACAGCGTTCCATCGGGGGAAAAGGTAATCCCTTCGGGTTGATAAAAAACCTTATTATTTAATGGGTATTCTTTTTTTACAGAACCATTTGGGTTTACAATTAATATTCTGGGTTTTGTACCTTGAAGCACATAGATTTCCTTTGTTTTAGGATGAATAGCAATATCTGAAGGGCGGATTTTTTTTAGCGTTTTTTGTAAATCGGCATCTGCTGTGGTTAGTAATAATACCGGTTTTTCTTGTAGGGTTTTTGTTTCCAAATCATACGCGTAAATGCCTCTACCATCATTATCAAAAGGTTCATGGTCTTTAGCCATTAGTAAAAGACGATTGTTTTTTTTATCGGCTAAAAGGGTTTCAATATTATGTTTTTCTGAAAGGGGCAACTCATATTGATTGTAACTAGGCTCTTCCCCTAAAAAATTACATATTTCAAAAATTTCACCATCACTCCGAACCACATACATATTTTCACCCATTAACGCCAGTCCTTCGTAATCGCCATCGCCTCCAAATTTAACTTGCCCATCCAGTTTTTTAGTTTCCAGGTTGTAGAAAAACACAATTCCTACTTCATCTTGAATACAAGCTATGCGGCCATCTTCTAGCCAAACAATACCTGAAATTTCATCGAGAACACTAGGTAGCTCCCAACTTTCAATCACTTCTTGTGTTGAGTCTAGTGCAACCCGTTTTTTTTCAATCCGGGTTTTATAAAAATGATAGAATAAAAACGATACAGCTATTATTATAACAGCAAGAGCGGCTACAATTTTATTCATGTGCTTATTCATATATTTTCTTGTTTTTTTAAATTCCATTTATCAATCCCAGTAAGCAATGTCAGTAACTTGCCCTTTTAAATCTAACACCTTTTTAAGGTCTTTAAAAGACTTTTCAATTTCAATTTGATAATACTCTTGGCTATTTATAAAAAGCACCTCGACATCATCTATTTCTGCATCTGGATGCGTTAATGAGATAGATTTTTTTACCGCCTCGGGAAGTTGTTTCTTATTTATTTCATATTTATACATTAAAATCTCCCCTTTAGAATTCAGTTTAGCAGTATAATCAATATTTTCTTTTTTGAACTCAACTATAAAAAAATCACCCGTTTGTTCCCACTCTCTGTCCGTTGTATTCAAAAAGTCCACTTTAAAGGCGTTAACCACTACAGATGGCACTTGATTTTCATCAATATCAATATCGCTTTCACAAGCAAAACTTATAAATGCTATACTGATAAGCAAGAGTGTTTTTTTAATCATTTGCATCATAATACAAAAATGAACTACAAAACTGTAAAGAAATAGGAATTACAATGTTTAAGGATGGTTTTTAAGAAATCTTTAAACTTCGTTTATACCACTTTCTAAAAGCGTATTGTAAAGGTATGAAGCTTTTTACTGTAATTATACTGAAGGTTGTATTGATATTTATCGACAATAGCTTTGGAAATTGCCAATCCTAATCCAGTAGATTTATTAGTGGTTTCACTTTTGTAAAACCGAGAAAACAGTTGTTTAGAATTTAATTCTTTTTCTTCGGAAACATTACTAATCGCAACTAAAATATCGTTAATTTCAATGATTACCTCCGTTTCAGATTTTCCATGCAATACCGCATTTTTAATAAGGTTTGCAAACAGAATACTAGCTAAATCGCGATTCATATTAATACTTAGCTGCACATTTTCCTTTATTGTAAATTTTACTTGCTTGTGAGTAGCGAAATCTGAAAAGTCTTCAATTTGTTGATGCAAAAGTTTATTTACATCAACTTGATCTTTAGCCGTAAACTGTTTATTGTCAATTTTTGAAAGCAATAGCAACGATTTATTTAATCGGGTAAGACGTTCTAAATTCTCTAAAGCTGAAATAAGTTTTACCGCCTGCTTTTCATGTAATTCGTTTTCTTCTAGAAAAAGTTCAATTTTATTAATGCTAATAGCTAAGGGTGTTTGCAATTCATGGGCTGCATTTTCAATAAATTGCTTTTGACTGTTATAACTTTCTTTCGATTTTTCAAGTAACTTTTCTATACTTGTATTAAGTAGAGAAAACTCTTCAATATTGGTTTTCTGAAATTGTATTTCATCATTATTTTCAATACTAAAGGTTTTTAATTGCGCTACCAATTTGTAAAATGGCCGCCATACTTTGCGTAAAAACACGTTGTTTAGCAGTAAAATACTTATTAAAAGAGCGACATATAAGATGATTAAATACAAAAGTAGGTTTTGTAATTGATCGTCTTCTTCTACCATAGAAGTAACCACCTTTATTTTATAATAGTCCCCGTTTTGTTTAAACACACTTTCCAATAACCGAACAGGCTCGTAATCCTCTTCGTTTTGCATATACATTAAGGTATCACGGTATTGGTCTTTAACGTTTTTTATTTCTGAAAAAGGAACTTTTTTAATGGTATACCCACTTTCGTCAAAATTCTGCTTACGTAAAATGGTGCTGTCTTTCTCGGCATATTGAATGACCAACATTTTTTGGTTCTCTAACCCATCGTCCAAGCTATCGTAGATCTCATCGAACATTGCATAATAAAACAACACGGCCCAAACCGAAATAAGCACCAGCAACAAAATTGAAAAATACGTGGTCGTGTAGTTTAGCAGTTTCATATACCTTCCAGTTTATAGCCCATTCCGTACACCGATTTTATGGTTATATCTGCTTTGTTCGCTTCTAGTTTTTTCCGAAGGTTTTTAATTTGTGAGTAGATAAAATCAAAGCTGTCCGTTTGGTCTATATGGTCGCCCCAAACGTGTTCTGCTAATGCGGTTTTACGTACTAACCTTTTTTTATTTGAAACAAAGTATAATAATATATCAAACTCCTTACGGTTTAATTCAATATTGATATTGTTTATAGTGACTTCTCTAGTTTCGGGGTTTATGGAAAAATTTCCTAACTCTATATTCGTTTTTCCTCCAAATTGATTGCGGCGTAAAACTGCCTTAATGCGCGCATTCAATTCTGCCATATGAAAGGGTTTTGACAAATAATCATCTGCGCCAAAATCTAAGCCTTTTAGTTTATCATCTAAAGAGTTTTTTGCTGAAACAATAATAACCGAATCTTGTAATTCCTTCTTTTTAATTTCTTTTAATAAATCGAGTCCGTTGCCATCGGGTAGGCCGATGTCCAATAAAATACAATCGTAGTTATACACCCCTATTTTTTCGCTTGCATCAGTAAAGTTAGTGGCAATTTGGACTATATATGATTCCTTTTCTAACGATTCTTGTATGTTTTGAAGCATATCCTGCTCGTCTTCTACGATTAAAATTTTCATCTCAATTCAATTTACCGTTAAAAATACAGCTGAAATCTATAAAGAAATGGGATTCTGGTTATTCTTTTACATCTCCATTCCAAATTCTTTACAGTTTTAGGTTTTTACTTTGACCTAAACATAAAAAAGAAATACTATGAAAACTTTAAAATTTTTATTGGTTGCATTATTTGTAACAACTGTTGCAACCGCACAAGATTTGAAACAAACTGATGTCCCTAACAGTGTTCTTTCTAAATTTCAGAAAGAAAACCCAAATGCTAAAGATGTAGAATGGGAAAAGGAAATGGACAACTACAAAGTAGAGTTTGATCAAGGCAGTCAAGAATACGAAATCTGGTACTCGACTTCTGGCACTATGGTTAAAATGGAACAAGATATTACTGAAAACATGCTTCCAAAAGCCATTACAAGCGTTATTAGCAGCAAGTATTCTGGATACAAAGTAGATGATTGTGAAAAGATAACTATAGACAATAAAACTACGTATAAAGTGGAGTTAGAAAATGGGACAGATGAAATGGATGTTGTCTTTAACGAAACTGGAAAAGTAGAAAGTGAAATGAACGACAACTAAATATAATATTCACTTTACTAAAAATAAAAAGCCTTACAGAGTTCTGTAAGGCTTTTTTTGCTCCTCCACTTGGACTCGAACCAAGGACACCCTGATTAACAGTCAGGTGCTCTAACCAACCTG
>OJBP01000307.1_pt1 | contig 29251 bp, 29 predicted proteins | sample 1590691 | NCBI WGS metagenome assembly OJBP01 (sample SAMN05416848, study PRJEB24817) | seawater metagenome | isolation source: Sea water | place: Canada:Atlantic | collected 2013-07 | reverse complement strand
AAAAACCATTCATCCTATCCATACGTCCACGGTTTAGATATACCAATTGATTATTGTTATCAAACTGGCGATCTTGCAGTACAACAGGAACATCGTATTCTCCTGATGGCAATTTTAATCGTTGTTCTTCATCGTCCGTAACTACAAAAAGCCCTGCAAGACCATTATAAACCTGTGGCCCAGTACGTCCGTGTGGATGTGGGTGGAACCAATAGGTGCCGGCACGGTTCATTATTTCAAATTCATACACATAAGTTTCACCATTAGCTATTACATCTTTAGGATGACCGTCATCTTCCTCTGGAACGTGCATACCGTGCCAATGAACAATACTTTCCTCAGGTAATTGATTCTTGAAACGAACCCTTATTTTCTGTCCTTTTCGCACCCTTATTATAGGTCCCAAATAGCTCTTCCCTAATTTTTGTACTGTTGTTTTGTCTCCGTCAAGAACGTTTCCTTCAAACATCCAAACCTTGGTTGTATTTCCTTGAAACAATTGAATATCTGTTTCTTTGGCTGTCAATTCGAAATCTAAATCTGCTTGAAAATCGGGATTGATGGTATTTTTATTTTCTGAAGCAAAACCATTACAGGAATTCAACAATGGCCAGGTAATAACAACAGTTGCTCCAAGGCTACCAAGCTTGATGAAGTTCCTTCTATCTATTTTGTTCTTTTCCATAATTTTCCGATTTCTAATTAACAATTTGCCCAAAGCGTCAGGTTTATTCGATTAGTTTAAGTCACTGCTTTTCATTTTTATCTTCATCATTCTCCTCCATTTTACATTGGCACTTTCCATCTTCATTTTTACACTCACATTCACACTTCATCTCTTTTTCTTTTTTCATCGTAGCCATTCTTTCCTTCATCTTTTTTGACATTGTAGTGTCCTTTTCCATTTTCATCATCATTTTTTTCTTCATCTTTTTGGACATCGTGGTGTCCTTTTCCATCATCTTCATCATTTTTTCCATCATTTCCATTCTCATCTCTGGATTATTGATAATGGCCGTCATAACCTGTTCCCTTTTTTCAGGGTTCTTCAAAATTTTGTCTGTGTTTTGTGCACTGCTCTGAAAGCCTATCATAAAAGCCACCAAAACCATTAGAATACCTGCATTTTTAATCTGTTTCATAATATCTGTTTTTAAATGTTGATTAATTTTCTGTTTAAGCCTCAATCCATTTTTTGGCAGTAACGGAATCCTTACTATCAAAATATCTGATATGTGCCCTAGAAAAGGGCATTAAGAGCTTAGTGAGTTCTTCTTGATATTTAAAAGAACCTACAATCGCAACCTTCTCAAGGTGTTTCTCTTTTTCAAGGTTCTGAAAATAATCTTTCTCAAACACCTCTGGTGTGCAGCCCTGGCAATCCTTTATTTCAAAATAACAACGGACATCTTTAGCAGAATTTATTTGTCTGTTCAGCTCTAAAAAAAAGTTCTCACAGTCATTGAGGTCAAGCATACCTTTAGCAATAAGGAAGAGGGTATTGTTTTTATGAGTTATAGTCATCATTTTATTTTTTTTAAATTATAATACCTTAAATTCATCGTGAATCTGCACTTTCATTGCCACACTTAACGCATATCCCTTGTACGATCAAATTGATGTTTTCTGCCTTAAAACCTTGGGGTAAGTTGATTTGGGGTATTTTATGGTCTGTGAGACAAATTGTTTCATCACATTTATTACAGTGAAAATGCAAATGAAGGTCATTGCCAACTTCGCATTGACAATCTTCATCACAAAGGGCATATTTTACAAAGCCAGTACCGTCTTCGATGGCGTGTACCAATTTGTTTTCCTCAAATGTTTTCATAGTACGAAATAGGGTGCTACGCTCTGAACTTTTGAAATGTTTTTCGAGTTCTCCCAAACTTATTGCTACCTCCATTTTTGATAAATGTTTGTAGGTTAACAAGCGCATAGCAGTAGGTTTAACGCCCTTTTCTTCCAGTTTTTTTACTATGTCTTCCATTTTACATCGGGTTTTATAAGTCGTACCTCTTGAGAGATTCACCAGTTTTGATTTTAAAGGCATCGTCTATACTGGTTATATAAATTATTCCGTCCCCCTTTTCCGGAGATTTACCGTTTTCGGTTATAATATCTATAGCCTTTTGTGCCTCTTCGTTCTGGCAGACGAGTTCCAGTTTTACCACAGGACTGTCAGTTACGTGAAAATCGAGGGACGGTCTTGCACCTTTTGCCTTAAATGCACCGGTACCTTCTGCCTGAGACAGGGTCATACTTTTAAATCCGTTATCCGATAGAGCCTCAATGACCCTTTGTATTCTGTTCGGTTTTACAAATGCTTTTATTTCTTTCATAATTATTTATTTTTAATTGATTTTGAACCGAGCCTGTTTTTTAATTTTTAACTAACTAATTAAGACGATAAACAAGCTCGGAATCAAAACCTTTAATTGTTTATTGAATTAATCGTCATCTCCCAATTCAGCTTTAATCATCTCGGAAGAGAGAATGTATGCCCCTTTTGTAACAACGGTTATATCCTTAGATATACCTGCGGGGAGGCTTATTTCCACATAGCCCAAATCGGTCATCCCTGTATTAACAGGAATCATATTGAACCTTAGTTTATTTTCTTCTTCATTGTCCTTATCCTCTACGAAAATGAAGGTTTTTTCCCCATTTTTAACAATGGCTTCCTCTGGAACTGCCAAGGCCATTTTTTCGCCTTGAACAATTCTACCTTCCACATACATTCCAGGAAGGAGTTCTTTATCTTCATTATGAATGTCCGCGTGCACGTGAATCGCTTTTGGATCGGTTTCAAACGTTTTGCCAATGGCGTGGATTTTTGCCTTTAATAGTTGATCTGGCTTTGATGCTACGGTAAAATAGATTTGTTGCCCTTCCTTTACTTTATAAATATCTTTTTCATACACTTTAAAATCTGCGTGAATTTCCGAATTATCACTTACCGCAAACATTTTGGTCTGTGGTGCCACATAGTCACCAAGGCTTACCATAACTTCATCGACAAAACCTCCGATTGGCGATGTAATAGGCACTGACGCATAAATTTCACCAGATTTTATTTTAGAGATATTTAATCCCAGTAGCTCCAGTTTTGACCTTAAGGCGTTAACGCTCGAAGTAGTACTTCTGAATTTGGACTGAGCCATCTGAAATTCTTTGGCCGAGGAGACCCCTTTATCAAATAAAGTTTGCTTGCGTTCAAAATCCTGTTGAAGGAATACGAGTTCATCGTTTTTTTCCTGAAATTCCTGTTGCATTGAAATAATATCTGGGTGCTGTAAGTAAGCCAATACCTGTCCTTTCCGAACTTTATCCCCCTCGATTACTTTTATGGAACTTACATTACCTCCTACAAAAGGGCTAATATTGGCTTTGTACTGCGGATACAGCTCTAAAATCCCGGTAACCTTAACACTGTTGCCAAGGCTTTTTTCTTCAATTTGCTTTAGCTCAAGACCTATGGTTTCAGCTTGTTCATTGGTAATTTCTACTACACCTTCTTCACCTTCTTCGTTTTCCCCTTCTTCAGCGCTTTTGGAATTTTCCGAAGTTTCATTGGTTTCGCTGTTCGGTATCTCCGAGTTGGATTTTCCATTACAGCCTATTAACATAATAGTTAGTACTATGGAACTGATTATTGCTATTTTCTTCATTTCTGTTTTTTTTAGATTATAGATTTCCCAATTGATATTGTAGTTCAATGGCCTGTTGGTTATATTGATTGATAAACTGTAAATGATTTTGTTTTATCGTAATGGCACTGTTGAGAATAGTGATATAATTCACATAATCTATTTCACCTTCCTTAGATGCCAGTTCTGCCGTAGTAATTTGCTGCTCGGCCAAAAGCAATGCGCCCTCCTGATAATAATTCAGGATTTTTTGTGTTTTTTCCAGCGATTTTATGAGTTGAGAGACTGTACTTTCGGTCATTGCCTTTTGTTCGAGGTATTGGTTCTCGGCAACCATAGCATTAGCTTTAGCTGCCTTTACCCTTGATTTCTGTGGAAAGAACCAAAGCGGTATGTTAATACCGGCTTGATAGGTATTGAAGCCCGATACATTATCCACAATCTGTCTTCCATAGGTCAAGTTGAACTTGGGTAGGAACTGTGCTTTTTCCACACCGACATTGGCTTTGCTTACTTCTGCATTCTGCATAGCATATTGAAGCAAAGGATTATTGTCTACGGAAGCCGAGTCCAAAGTGGCCAAAAAATCCATCGGTTCATAGGTTTGACCAACCGTTTCAATTTCTTGTTCGATGCCCAAATATTGTTTCAATGCCCTTTTTGCGATATCTATATCATCATAGGCTTGTTGCCTTAAGACTTGAATCTGCTGATATTCAGAAGAGGCGGCAATAAATTCCAGTTTGCCCGTTTCCCCGGTATCATAGCGCAATTGGGCAGCTGTCCTAAAGTTAGTATAAACACTGTCCAACTGTTCCGCAAAGCGCAATTGTGCTTTGTTATAATTGATACGGTCATAGGCCTGCATCACATTACGAATCAATTGCTGCTCGTTGACAGCGTAGAACGTTTCGCCCAGTTTAACACGTTCCTTATAGAACTTGGATTTTGAAAAACCTGAAAGCAAATCAATATTTCCTTGCTGTACACCAATAGTGGTCTGTATGCCTGGCAGGTCATTGCCTACTTCTTCCTTTCCCGTAAAAACCCTCGTGTTTCCCATATCAAAGCTGGTACCCTTCATCGCCTGTTCACGCTCAATAAAGGCTTGGCTTTCTTTTAAGGAAGGATAATTTTGCTTTGCCATTGTAATGGCTTCTTCCAAAGTAAGGGTTTGGGCCATTTGATTATCCTGCGCGGTTGCAGAATTTGGGGTCAAAAATCCTCCCAAACTCAATAATACAATAATAACCGTTGTACTTTTCTTGATATAACTTGCCTCACCACCATTGCCTTTACGTTCTTTGCGGGCCTCCAGCCAATTATATAGTACGGGAACCACGACCAATGTTAAGAATGTTGCCGTTATCAGTCCACCGATTACTACCGTTGCCAGCGGTCGTTGGACTTCTGCACCTCCCGATGTGGACACTGCCATTGGTATAAAGCCCATAATGGCGGCAGTTGCTGTTAAGAGTATGGGACGTAGCCGTTCGTGGGTAGCCTCATAAATTCTATCTTTTATATTTGTCATACCACTTTCTTTTAGTTCATTGAATTTATTGATAAGCACAAGCCCATTTAATACCGCAACCCCAAAGAGCACGATAAAACCGACCCCAGCGGAAATACTGAATGGCATCCCCCTTATCCAAAGTGCAAAAACACCGCCAATGGCCGCCAAAGGCACTGCCATATATATCATTACCGATTGTGAAAATGAGTTAAGTGCGAAATAGAGCAAAATGAAGATTAAGAAAAGTGCTATAGGCACCACAATCATTAGACGGTCTGAAGCCCGTTGCAGATTCTCAAAAGAACCACCATAGGTAATATAATAACCGGGAGGAAGATTTAATTGAGCATCTAATTTTGTCTGAATCTCTTCAACCATTGATTTTACATCACGACCACGAACATTAACCCCAACCGAGATACGACGATAGGTATTGTCCCTGGATATCTGCATTGGCCCAGGTTTATAACTGATGTTGGCCACTTCTTTAAGAGGTACTTGTGCCCCGTTGGGAAGGTCGATGTATAGATTCTTTAGGTTATTAATGTCTTGACGGTACGACTCAGAAAGACGAATGACAACATCAAATCTTTTTTCTCCCTCAAAAACAACACTGGCTTTTTCACCAGCGAATGATGCACTTATATAATCGTTCAGCTTATCAATGGTTACACCGTACTGGGCCATTTTAGCCCTGTCGTATTCTACGGTCATCTGGGGAAGGCCACTGGTAGCCTCGGCTCTAACATCACCTGCTCCGGGAACGGTTTTTATAATCGAGGCCATTTCGTTAGCCTTATCTGCCAGTACGTCCAAATTTTCACCATAAAGTTTTATAGCTACATCTTCTCGTACACCTGTAAGCAATTCATTAAAACGTAGCTCAACAGGTTGTGTGAACACAAAATTTACTCCAGGTATTACGGCGATTTTTTCCTGTATTTTTTCGATGAGTTCTTCTTTGCTGTCTGCCGAAGTCCATTTACTTTTATCCTTTTCAAGGATTATGTAACTATCGGCAATATCCATTGGCATTGGGTCTGTGGGGATTTCGGCAACCCCAATCCTTGAAATCATTGTTTTAACCTCTGGGAACTCATTTACTATATTTTGAAGTTTTTTTGAGGCCTCAATGGATTCGGTAAGACTGCTTCCAGGTTTTATCAGTGCCTGCATTGCTATATCGCCCTCATCAAATTTTGGGATAAACTCGCCACCCATATTGCTAAAAATGAATCCTGCAATCAATAATAGGCCAACTGCACCTATCACGATGCCAGCCTTAAAACGAAGTGCAAAAGACAACAGTGGCTTATAGGCTCTATTGAGACTAGACATAATCTTATCACTGAACCTATCAATTTTATTCTCGAACTTTGCAAACCAACTATCCGGATTTTTTGAAGGTTTTAAAAACATTGACGAAATCATTGGCACATAGGTAAGACAAAGAATAATTGCGCCTAAAACCGCAAAACCGAAAGTAAATGCCATTGGGCGGAACATCTTTCCTTCTACACCGGTTAAGAATAAAATAGGTGTAAAGACGATTAGAATAATCAACTGTCCAAAAAATGCGGAATTCATCATAGTGCTTGCAGATTCATAGGCAATCTCATCCATTTCAGCCTGCTCAATGACTTTAGTTGATTTTTTCATCCGTTGATGAATATGAAAAACCATTCCTTCTACAATGATTACTGCACCATCTACTATAATCCCAAAATCAATTGCACCAAGCGACATTAGGTTTGCCCACACTCCAAATTGTTTCATCAAAATAAATGCGAACAAAAGGGATAATGGAATTACCGATGCGGTAATCAATCCTCCGCGCAAGCTTCCCAAAAGGATAACGAGTACGAATATTACGATAAGTGAGCCTTCGATCAAATTCTTTTCTACTGTGCTTGTCGTTCTACCAATAAGCTCGCTCCTGCTTAAAAAGGGTTCAATATATACACCCTCAGGAAGGGATTTTTGAATTTCCTTTATTCGGCTTTGTACATTGTCTATTACGTTATTGGCGCTTTGCCCCTTAAGCATAAGGATTTGTCCTCCAACGGTTTCCTTTCCATCTTGGGTAAAGGCCCCGTACCTAATCTGGTTTCCATAGCCTACTTTTTCAGCAACATCCCTTACAAGAACTGGTGTGCCATTTTCTGTAGTGACGACTGTGTTTTCTAAATCTTCGAGGCTACGCGCCAGACCTTCACCCCTAATAAAATTGGCTTGATGGTTTTTTTCAATGTAAGCACCACCTGTATTCGCATTGTTCATTTTGAGGGCTTCGAAAACCTGTCCCATCGTAATACCAAAACTTTTGAGCTTATCTGGGCTAAGCGCTATTTCGTATTGTTTCACATATCCACCGAAAGCATTGACCTCTACAACGCCAGGCACCAATGCCATTTGACGTTTAACAATCCAATCTTGGATAGTACGCAACTCCATTGCATCATACTTATCCTCATATCCTTCTTTTACTTTTAAGGTATACTGAAAAATTTCGCCCAATCCTGTAGTGATAGGAGCCATAAAAGGCGATCCAAAACCTTCGGGTATCTCTTCACTGACTTCAGCTAGTTTTTCCTGTACCAGTTGACGGGGAAGGTAGGTGCCCGCTTCGTCCTTAAAGACAATAGTAACCACTGAAAGACCAAAGCGAGAAACCGAACGTAGCTCGACAACATCTGGAAGGTTTGCCATTGCCAGTTCCACAGGATAGGTAACAAATTGTTCTATGTCTTCAGTGCCCAAGTTGGGTGCTGTAGTTATGACTTGTACTTGATTGTTCGTAATATCTGGAACCGATCCCAGATTAATGGTGGCCATTGACCAAATGCCCGTGCCAATCAGGGCTACCATCAATAGACCAACAATAAATTTATTGTTGATTGAAAATGAAATGATTTTATTAATCATAAAAAAGAAGGGTTTAATTCATTGAAACTTTTTGGTACAAATTTGCTATATACAAAATCGTATCAAATTAAGATTGACCTAAAAAGGTCTAAGGAGGATATAGCTATCCTATAAAAACTGAATTAAACCTGTGGAGGCTGCAAAAGGGAGAGGGGAAGATCTTTTCCAAAACCATCAGAATGGAAGAATATTTCAGAAGAAATATCAAAAGATGGCATAACAAACGGAACTACATCGACATTTACAACATTTACGTGACAACAGCTACAAAGGCAAAAATTGATGCATACCGGCTGTTCGGTATTATCTGAATTATGATCTAACTGTATTTGTAAGTCATTTTGAAAATCGTATAAACTAACTTCACCGTCATCACAGGGCACAACATTGAGTACCAAAAAGTAAACGGATAATATGATAGTTAAAATTTTCACTCTGCAAAGATAATAAAATTGCGATGCACAGGTTGTGCAAAGATGATTTAGAATTTCAGAAATCAAAAATTAATGACGCTATCCAAAGCATTATCGGCATCCCTATGCATAAAGTTAGATTGGTAATTTATAGTAGTGGTAATCGATGAATGTCTATATAATTTTTGGAGCATATTAATTGGGATTTTATCTTCCGATATATTCCCAAATGTATGTCTAGCAATGTGCATAGTTACTTTTTTTGATATTTTGGCTTTATCAGCGACCGATACCAAATATTTATTGAATTTCTTGTTGGCCGTTTTTGTTTTAGCATAGACATCTTTTGCATCTTGTAAATTTGCCTTTTTCATTTCCGGAAATATAAAATCGTCATCATTTTGTTTACTGTCCTGATAATATTCCAAAATCGGAAATATTTTATCTGGGATTTTAAGGGATAACAATTTTAAATTCTTGTTCATTCGATAATGCAGCCTTTCGTCATAAATATCGGTCCAACGAATTTTCAATACGTCAGCTACCCGAATTCCGGCAAAATAAAAACTGAAAAGCCAAACATTTCTAGCGTGAGTCTCGTTGTCGGTCAGATTTTCAACGGATTCAAGTTTTATGACCTCATTTTTGGTAAGGCCTATTTTTTCGGTTTCAGGGAACTTAATCCGTATTTTATCTGAACCGAAGGGATAGAGTTTTCTATCTACTATACCCAATTTAATAGCTCTATTATAGATAGTTCTAATCACAATAAGATTATTTACTATCGACCTTTCCGATAGGTTGTGTTTTGTACGGAGGTAAGTTTTAAATCTCTTTAGAAAGTTTTCATCAATTTCTTGAAAGGTAAGTTGTTTTGATTTGGTAAAGTTCAATACGTGGTTAACACGAGCCTTGTCGGTCGAGAGCCTAGACAGCTTTTCGTTTGCTTCTAAATCATCAAGAAAATCTTGTGCCACTTCGAAAAAAGTAACTGATTCGGAAGATGCATAAAGTTTCTCTTTTATTTGATTAGCCGATATATCCTTTTTGCTCGATTGCAAATCAATCAGCATCTTATTCGCCTCAGACAGTTTAGTACTAAGCAAGCCGTTTAACCTATCTGAGTAAGGGTGTGATTTTCTAACTCTAATATTTTTTCCATCCCAATCATTAGGGTCAATATTATGACCTATATAATGATAATTTGAGCGACGGTTTTTAGTAATACGAATACAAAGAGGACAATGCCCTTCTTTATTGGGCTTTTTCCGAAGTACTATTTTTGCGTTTGATGCCATATCTTAAGTATTGAGAATATAAAGATAATCATTTTTGGTACAACATAGGTACAACAAATTAGGATTTTAAACGATATCAATTGACATTATATAAAATTAATTATATGTTAATCAGTTGATTATAATATAACTTACGGAAATTTGGTGGTAAATACGCTGGATTCAAAATCCAGTTCTTTCGGGAGTGTGGGTTCGATTCCCACCCAAGGTACAAAGCTTCAACAGAAATGTTGGAGCTTTATTTTTTTATAAACCTTTTCATTGTTTTCCCTTCTTCGGCAGTAATTTCAACAAAATAAGCACCAGAAGAGAGTTGCGAAATATCCATCACTTCAGTTTGATCAGTAAAACCTAATACTTTTTGTCCTTGTAAATTTATAATTGAGACAGATTGTATTGAGTTTGACTCACTTTTTAAAAACAACTGGTCTGTAGCAGGATTGGGATATATGGAAATGACAAAATTCTCCTGTTTTGGAACCGACAGAAGAGGCGTATCGCGGTATACAGCTTGATTACCGTCTTGGTCGGTTATGTAAAGTTCAAACACTTCGCCAGACTCATCGGTAATGATAACGGTAACATACGTAAAGGTGTAAGGATCGCCTTCCCTGAAAAAGAAATCGTACAGATAAGCTTGTTCCAGGTCGCAATAAAACTCACAGCCTCCCAAGGTTATTGTTGGCATAACGGTTGTAAAGGTACCGGGCTCAAAAGTAGGGCTTGCGGAAAATGTTTCACTAGTAATATAGGTTGAAAGAAAATAACCGTCATTTGTTTCATCAAAAAATATTTGTTGGCTATAAAAGGGATCGTTGGCAGGAATATCGTATTCCATGCCATCGTAGGTAAAGCTATGTAGATACCAATCGGTTTGAAACAAAAGTGGTTGTTGTGCCAAACCTTGCAAACTTGTCAAGATTATTAAAAGTAGTATTAATTTTTTCATACTTATTGTTTAATAAATTTTTGAATGGCCACTCCATTTTCAGAAGTAATCTCAACAAAATACAACCCCTTGGAAAGTGTTGAAACATCCAATTGATTGGTGTTTTCATTTTCTGAAAGAATTAATTGCCCGTTTATGGAATAAACATTCAGTTTTTCGATAGTATTGTTTTCTGAAGTTATAAAAAGCGTTTCTGAAACTGGGTTGGGGGATATTTTAAATTTTACCAGATTACTTTTTGAAATTGACAGTGGATAGTCTTGAAAATTGGCAAACCCGAAGATAGGGTTATTTAAGCTTAGAGTTAACCCTTGATCATTAGAACTTATCTGATACCAAAATTCACCCGACATAAAACCAAAAAAAGAGCTTTCAAAAAAATTGTGTGATTGAAAGTTACACGTTTCAGTTGTATGATCAAAACTTAATGGATTCAGTGAATTGTCGCCTAAAAGCTCATATGTACCATTAAATGTATTGCAGGCTCCGTTGCCATAAATTTCCAAGTTTTCTGAAATAGTTATATTAGGGGTTATGGGTGGTTCTATCTCAGCAACTTCTCTAATTACATCATCGTCACTTTCTGCTACATTAATTAAATACCAAGTTCTAAACAACTGTGGATCTGGGCCTTGTGCTGCTGATGTAAAACTTACTAATAAGACTGTTAAAAAAAGTAGTGGTTTTTTCATATTTATCGTTTAATAAATTTTTGAATAGCCACTCCATTTTCAGAAGTAACCTCCACAAAATATAACCCATTTGAAAGTGTTGAAACATCTAATTGATTGGTGCTTTCATTTTCTGAAAAAATTAATTGCCCGTTTATGGAATAAACATTCAGTTTTTCGATAGTATTATTTTCTGAAGTTATAAAAAGCGTTTCTGAAACTGGGTTGGGATAGAGGTTAAACATTGACTGCTTATTATCAACGGTACTTAGTTTTTCATTACTAAAACTCATACCCGAAAAAATAGGAGTTTCTAGTTTGAGAATTTGTTGACCAGAATTACTATCCTCGATTTCATACATAAGTTGATTGTCTGTATCAAAAAATTCAAAGTAGTTATCTTCAAAGTTTACGTGCTCAGGTTGCTCACAGGTTTCTGGGGTAGGGTTGAAGTTTTCAACTATTAATATACTACTATTTTCAGAGTGAGTAAAAGTGCCTGAATATTCATTACAAGCACCTTCGCCTGTAAAATCCAAAGAATTTGTAATAGTTATAGTAGGTGAAATAGGGGGATTAACATCTGAAACAGAGTAGTCGCTCATTTCATTATGGTATTCAATTAAATGCCAAGTTTGAAATAGATCTGGATCTGGGTCTTGGCTAAATGACAAAAATCCTATTAATAAAGTAGTAAAGAGTAAAATTTTTGTCATAATTATTGCTTTACAAATTTTTGAACTGCCACTCCATTTTCAGAAGTAATCTCAACAAAATACAACCCCTTGGAAAGTGCTGAAACATCTAATTGATTGGTGTCTTCTTTTTCGGAAAGAATCAATTTTCCGTTTATTGAATAGACATTGAGTTTTTCGATAGTATTGTTTTCTGAAGTTATAAAAAGCGTTTCTGAAACTGGGTTGGGATATATTTTAAAAGCAACCGCTTTATTTTCAGAAATGGAAAGCTCTATATTTCTATAGGTAAGATCAAACCCTGGTGCTAATGACAAAATCAATTCTTGCTCATTAGGGTTATTAGGATTTGTGCTAATAGAGTATTCAAACGATTCATCTGGAATAAAATACCCAAAATAGTCGCGTTCAAATTCGGTATGAGATTGATAATCACAGTTTAATAGGGACTGCACAAAATTTTCTGGTGTCAAAGTTTCAGCTGTAGCGTCATATATAAAGTTACCATTGTATCCATTGCAGGCACCATTTCCGAAAAAATCTAAGCTTTCTTCAATTATTAAATTGGGAGAAATAGCTGGATCAATTTCTGAAACTAAAATATAATCGCCTAAATCGTATTCATAGCTATATAAGTACCAAGTTTGATATAATTCTGGGTCTGGTTCTTGGCTTACGGATGTAAAACCAATTAAAAGTGTTGCTAAAAGTAGTAATAGTTTATTCATAGCGTTTGGTTTTCAGTTGATTATAAAGTTATAAAATTTTACCGACTTTTCCTACCTTTGGGGAATCTTAAACCCTTCCTCAATGACAGATTTTTGGCTTTATTTTAAATTAGGATTAGAACACGTACTCGATTGGCAAGCGTATGATCATGTGCTTTTTATAATTGTACTGTGTGCAGCCTACACGTTTAATGCCTGGCGAAAACTGCTTGTTTTGGTTACGCTGTTTACCGTGGGGCATACAATCTCGTTGTTATTGGCAAATTATGGAGTGGTAAATGTTTCCAGTAGTTGGATCGAGTGCTTAATCCCTATCACTATTTTGGTTACGGCATTGTTTAATCTATTTACGGCCGGAAAAGAAAAAAGAGCCGAAAAGCTAGGGGTGTTATATGTTGCGACTGTATTTTTCGGGCTGATTCACGGTTTTGGCTTTGCTGGCTATTTTAAAATGATAAGTGGAGATAATGATATTCTACATTTACTGGAGTTTGCCCTAGGTATTGAAGCTGCACAATTAATTGTAGTGGTTCTAGTGCTCATCCTGGCGTTTTTGGTACAGACTATTTTTCGGTTTAATAAACGCGACTGGGTACTTGTTATATCTTCAATAGTCATTGGGCTTATAATTCCTATGCTAATAGAAAATTGCTTTTTTCTTTTTTCCTGAAATAACTTACATACAATTTATTTCAGTTTCAGTAAATAGTAATACTTTTATTATCTTGAAGTAGTTTTGCAAATGCTTAACACAGTAAATTTTGCAATCATGTAACTTCCTGCTAATTTCGCTACTTATTTAACACTATGGGTATTAGTAAACAACGACAATACGATATTGCCTATTTACGTATGGCATTAGAATGGAGCAAACTCTCTTATTGCAAACGCAAACAAGTTGGCGCACTTATTGTGAAAGATAAGATGATAATTAGCGACGGATATAATGGTACCCCAAGTGGGTTTGAAAATTTTTGTGAAGATGAAGAAGGCTACACAAAATGGTATGTGCTTCACGCTGAAGCAAATGCTATTTTAAAAGTAGCATCGTCAACACAATCCTGTAATGGAGCGACATTGTACATTACACTATCACCTTGTAAAGAATGTAGCAAGTTAATTCACCAAGCGGGAATTACGCGGTTGGTTTATCATAAAGGCTATAAAGACAATAGTGGAATAAAATTTTTAGAAAAAGCTGGCGTTACCATTACGCATATTGAAGATTTACAGTAAATTACATGAAATACCATAAAAAATACCTGCCCTTAATAATTGGTACGGCACTCGCCGCAGGTGTTTTTGTGGGCTCAAAACTCAATTTTAACGATACTACCGAAAAGATTTTTGCCACCAACAGCAAAAAGGATAAGCTAAACCGCCTTATCGATTATATCGACTATGAATATGTAGATCGCGTTAATACCGATAGCATTGTCGATGTTACCGTTAATGGTATTTTGGAAAATCTCGATCCGCATTCTGTGTATATTCCTAGTGATGAATACGAAGATAATGCCGATGACATGCGCGGTAACTTTGTAGGTATTGGCGTGAGTTATTATGTGTATAACGACAGTATCGCAGTAATACGTTCAATAAAAGGAGGGCCAGCAGAGCAAGCTGGAATTAAAGGCGGTGACCGTATTTTGTATGCAGATGAGAAGAAAATTTTTGGTGATAGCATCAATAGAGATAGTATCATTTCTTACTTAAAAGGCGAAAAAAATTCTAGGATTAAGCTGAAGGTATACCGAAAAGGTCAAGGTGAACTGTTGGAGTTTAAATTCCGAAGAAAAGAAGTGCCGCTTGTAAGCGTGGACGCTTCTTATAAACTCACTGATGATGTAGGCTATATAAAAGTAAACCGCTTTTCTGAAACCACATACGACGAATTTGAAAGAGCACTTGATGAGTTAACCGATGATGGTATAAAAAGTCTGGTTCTGGATCTTCGCAACAATCCCGGTGGGTATATTTCAACGGCAGAACGTATTGTAGATGAATTTCTTGAAGATGACAAACTCGTGTTGATTACTAAAAATAAAAGTGGCGATATCAATAAAACCTATGCTACTCGGCGTGGTGATTTTGAAGACGGAAAAGTCTACGTGCTTATCAATGAAAATTCGGCTTCGGCAAGTGAAATAGTGGCTGGGGCACTTCAAGATAATGATAAAGGGACAATTATTGGCCGCCGATCTTTCGGAAAAGGATTGGTACAGCGTGAAATGTCATTAGGGGATGGCAGTGCCGTGCGATTGACCATAGCAAGATATTACACCCCAACAGGTCGGTCTATACAACGACCTTACGGAAATGGGAATGATGCCTATTATAGCGATTATGAAAAACGCTATAAAAATGGCGAACTCGAGCACAAAGAAGATATTGAGGTGGTAGACTCTTTAAAATTTGTGACCCCTAAAGGAAAGATTGTTTATGGTGGTGGCGGTATTATACCAGATATTTTTGTTCCGAAAGACACAAGTGTTGGTAGCGAAACTATTAACTATGTATCCCGAAGTGGTTTTATGAGCTATTTTATATTTGAATACCTAGAGCAAAACCGCGCTCAATTTAAAGGCGTTACCTTCAAAGATTTTTCTGAAAATTATACAGTTGATGAATCACTCTCAAAAGATTTTATTGAATATGCTCGTTTTAATGAAGCAAAAATAAACTTAACAGGTTATGAGGCCCGGTTAGAAAAAGCGCTTAAGGCCAACATAGCTCAACAACTTTTTGGGCCTAACGCCTATGAGTTTGTACTTAACCAAGGTGATCCAATGCTTAAAAAAGTGATGGAAATTGAAGAAAAAGACAAAGCTGCTGTTGTTGAACAGTAGTCAAATTCCCGTATAATTATTTCCCTTTTTTCTTTTTATTGATAGTGTGCGAAACTTGTAGTATCGCCAATAGTAATAGCGCACAGGCTCCGGCTAAAACACTAATAACAGCTATTTTACTGTCCCCTTCAAAAAGATTATTAAAATCTAACTTGGTTGCGTTAAAAATTATCAAGCCAGCTGCAAGAGCCATTAGTATGTAGATAAAGATTTTCATACAGCAAAATTAATTAAATAATTCCTGAATATTCGATGTAAACAGTTTTACTGAAATAGCAAGTAATATTACTCCAAAAATCTTTTCAATAATACCAATACCGTTTTTTCCCAAAAATTTCTGAAGAGAACCGGAGGTCCTTAAAACGATAAAGACAACGATTATGTTTACAAATATTGCGACAATTATGTTTTCCAATTCAAATTCTGCACGTAATGATAACAGTGTGGTTAAACTTCCAGGACCTGCAACAATGGGAAATGCAATAGGAAATACGGTCGCCATGCCTAGATCGTGATCCTGTTGTTTAAACAAAGTGATACCCAAAACCATCTCTAAGGCGATAAAGAAAAGCACCAAAGCACCAGCAACGGCAAATTCGTTTACATTAATTCCAATTAAGTTTAAAATACGTTCTCCTATAAATAGAAAGACTATCAATACCACTGCTGAAATGATGGACGCACGTCCACTTTTTATTTCTTTCGATTTTTCCCGTAATGAGATAATTACAGGAATACTTCCTATAATATCAATAACGGCAAACAATACCATCGTGGCGGTTGCAATTTGTTTAAAATTAAATTCCATATCCTAAAAATTTAAGCCGGCAAAAGTAATCAATATTACAGGGTTTTAAATCATATATTGGTGTTAAATTTTAGTAAATTTTTTCTGATAAAACTTAGAAAACCAAGTACCTTTGCGTTATGTTTCAATTAGGAAAAGCGATCATTTCAGAAGATATTATTGAGAAAGAATTTGTGTGCAACCTTAGTGCCTGCAAAGGGGCTTGTTGCATTGAAGGAGAAGCGGGCGCACCCGTTACCGAAGATGAAACCGAAATATTAAAAGAAATCTACCCTAAAGTAAAACCCTTTTTACGTACCGAAGGTGTTCAATCTATTGAAGAACAAGGAACGTATATTAAAACTGCCCAAGGGGAACTGGAAACACCATTGGTAAACGGAAAAGAATGTGCTTACGTGACCTTTACCGAAAATGGTACCGCAAGTTGTGGTATTGAAGACGCCTATAATGCAGGTGAGGTTGATTTCCGAAAACCAATATCTTGCCATTTATATCCAGTCCGAATTCAGGATTACAGTGAGTTTTCTGCAATTAATTATCACAGATGGCCTATTTGTGATGATGCGTGCACGTTAGGCAAAGAATTACAAGTACCTATCTACAAATTTGTAAAAGATGCCCTTATTAGAAAGTATGGCGAAGATTGGTATGCCGAGCTTGAAAAAGTGGCGGAAAACTATTAAAAATGGCCTTAATTGCTTTGTTGGGGCTTCTTTTCTATATTTTCAAATAACCGTGAATGTTACATGACTGATAGGTATTGTTACATACGTGACATACCTTTTAAAGCAACCTATTTACATTTGAAACGTACTTATACACTAAAAACAAAAGGACAGGATTGACAACTTTCAGTTTTTAAACTTAGAACCTTTGATTTTTAGTATATTAGTACTTCAGTTAACTAACATAAATTTTCAAAATTATGAAAAAAGTATTTTTAGGGATATGTGCAATAGCAATCTGCTTTAGCTGTAAAGATAATCCTGTTTCAAAAAAGATTAAAGAGACCCGAGAAACCGTTTCAAACAGCACTAATGCGGTAAAGGAAATAAACAAAATGGGGGACGATTTAAAAGAACTCCAAAAAATGGAACCCCTTACCAATGAAGAATTGAAAGAATGGTTGCCTGATGAAATTAACGGTATGAAGCGCACTGGCTATAAAGCAGGTCAAACTTCGTATATGAAAATTGCCTCAATTGAAGCAACGTATACTAATGAAGATAAAAGTAAAAAATTTAATTTTCAAGTAATTGATGGCGCTGGGCAAATGGGTGCTTCCGCCACTGCCGGAATGCGCATGATGTTTTCACAAGATTTTGAAGAAGAAAACGAATACAAAACCCGTAGGACCGTTAAAAGAGACGGTAACAAGGCTATTGAAGAATATAAAAAGAATAACAATAGCAGTAATATTCAATTAATGGAGAACGGTCGTTTTTACATAAAAGCCAATGGTACCAATATGGACATTGATGAAACTTGGGATGCTATCGAAGAATTGGATTTAGATGATTTAGGGTAGATGCTTATTTAGTAAAGCATAAAAAATCCATGAGGTTAACAAATGTTACCCCATATATACTTGTAAGTAGTGTAAAACTAATTAAAGAACCTTCCGGTTTTGGTTATACAGACCAAGATCGGAAGGTTTATTAGTAGAAAACCCATCCTTGAGGGTTCGCTACACCTTTAAACAACCATTCCATATCTAAAGCTTTTTTAATCCTGCTATTTCTGAAAAGGACAATATTACCTTGCTAGTTCAGTCATTTAGTTTGATATTTGTCCAATTAAATCTGAAATAAAAGCTAAAGTTTGCCACGAAATTTATTTATCATTCCTTGTTACAACGAAGAAAAGAGGCTCCGCGTTAAGGAATTCCTTAAGTTTTCGAAAACGCAAAAGGAAATACACATTCTATTTGTAAATGATGGGAGTACAGATAAAACAGCTGCCATTTTACAAGAATTATGTATTGATGTATCACAATTTACCTTTTTAAATTTAGAAAAAAACGAAGGAAAATCTGGTGCAATTCGTCAAGGTGTTCTTCACTTGGAAGAGAACAATACGTTTGACTATATAGGCTATTTGGATGCAGATTTGGCAACGCCATTAACTGAAATACCAAGACTTATTTCAGAAATTGAAAAAAGAGACACATCACCGTTGTTTATTATGGGGGCACGGGTTAAATTGATGGGTACAAACATAAAACGGAAAGTATGGCGTCACTACGTGGGTAGGGTGTTTGCAACATTTGTAAGTAAGATGTTAAAAATACCGGTGTACGATACGCAATGTGGAGCAAAGCTTATACACAAAAGCGTGGTGTTTAATATTTTTAGGGAGCCACTTATTACCAAATGGCTTTTTGATGTAGAATTAATAGCACGACTGGAAAGTATATTAGGTGTTGATAAGATGGAAGAAGTGCTTTTAGAAGTTCCCATACGCCAATGGCAAGAAATTGAAGGTAGTAAATTAAAACCCACCGATTTTTTAAAAGCCCCTTTTGAGTTGATTAAAATCTGGAGACATTATTAATATGCGCTTTACTAGAAACACTCTTACTTTCTTTTATGCAATAGCAGTTTTATTTCTTTTATGCATAATAGGTTATGTTGCGTCTTACTTGTATGCTTCAACTATAGACGCGCATCATTATTCATTTAATCAAACGTGGTACGAAAATGCAAAATTAAATTTTGATAAGTTAAACGGTAGGTGGTCACAAGGTTTTACAAACGATCATCGTTTTTATATTTACCGGTTACCTGTTACTGTTCTTTTAAATGTTACTTTTTTTGTTTCTATATGGTATTTTTTTAAAGCACTTTTTAAGCGTTGGTCTTTTGTTATAGCGTCTGTATTTTATTTTGCTTTTTTACTGAACAGCTTTAACTTTTATCAAGTAGCTTATTTATTAAACACAGCATTATCGTACACACTCGGTATATCATTATTGTTCTTTTTCTACGGATATATTTTAAGAAACGGGTTTAAACTTAATTTTAAAGATTACAGAACCTGGCTAGCTATTTTACTGACAATTTTCTTAACAGGACTAGTTGAGCACTTATTCTTTATAAACATTGCTATTTTAGGGTTTTTATTAGTTTATCACTGGCTTGGTAAAAAGCAAATAAATAAAGGAATGTTATTTTATTTTGGCTTGAACATAGTTGGTGCAGCGGTTACATTGCTTTCTCCAGGCCTTAGAAAAAGAAGGGAAGTTACTGCAATTCGAAATGAAAAATTAGGCAGGGATACCAGTATTGATTTTACAGAATTCTTCAACACTTTGGGCAGTCAAATTGAACTCAATGCCAACTGGATGGCTTTGGGCTTTTTTGTTTTCTTTTTGATGTTTTTTATTGGAAGATATGAACTCCGAAGCCAATACACTATTAATAAACTTCAGCTTGTTTGGTTGTTTATTTTTATTCTGCTTATTCCAATATGCCCTATTTTGTTAGGATATGTAGGTTCTAATGGAATTGTAGGGATGCCAAAAGCATATAACCTTTTTAGCTTTTTGTTTTTAACATCCTTGGTTTTTATTGCTTTTGGTGTGGCTTATATATTTCCTAAAAATTCGTCAGCGAGCTTCTTTTCTTATGTATTAAAATCAATTGCTGCCTTACTTGTTTTAGTGTATATAGGGTATTCGTTTTTTGAAGATAAGAAGAGCCGTTTGTATTTTCAGCAAAGACAAGTGTTTAGTGGGGATATTAAAAAACCTTATTTTGATGAGTTGGCCCGTCGCCAGTATCTTATGGAAACCTACTATCACAATCAAGCTAAAGTAATCCCGGCTTTGTCACCGGGATATAGGGGGAAAATAGATGGAGCCCATCGTGGCAATGCACACCCTATGTACTACGATAAGCGTTTTAATAGTAATATGCCAATTAAGGTTTCTAACGATTTATTATTGCCTAGGGAATATACAACAGCTTTTTTGGTAGAAAACGGAAAGTTAGGTCCAATAAGCCAAGAAGATGGTTTCGATGTATATTACAATAAAACATTACGGGTGCTTTTATTTAAGGCAACAACAGATACTATTTTTAAAAATAAAGAATTAAAAGATTTCTCAATCACAGTATCGGGAAAAGAGTTTTTCGGTAAAAAGGAAGAAACCCTATCTCTAAAAAGTAAGCAGATTTACAATAGGAAAGAGAAATTCTATAACCAGTACCCATCTTTCTTTTGTGTGCAATTACCGCTCTACACTTCGAAAGTTCAAATTGAGCCTTTTGGAATATCAATAGACGCAGAAGATGCAAAAATTCAATCAAAAATTGAATATGATTTTAACTACGGAAAAATAATGCGATAGGTATGGAAAAGTGGTTTTTTTACATAGCAATAAGCTTAGTTTTTATCTCGTGCAAGCAGGAGTTTAAAATAACAGCTCCGGCCCCCTCAGCTGAAAAACTGCTTAAGTTAAACGATACAGTGCCAATACCACCTTCAGTATCTGTTATAGGTGCTTTTTCGGGTCCCATACAAGCACGTGTTCTTTTTTTCGATTCTGAAGAAAAAATCATTCCACATTCAAATCCATCTATGGCTCTAATAGATTCTAAAACGAATGGAATTTATTTTAAAGCACCCTCACAACCTAAAGTCGATCATTTTGATTTACAACTATGGATGAAGAAAAGTTACTATGAAAATCCTATATTTTTAAACCAATTTATAATTAGGGGTAAGGATAATGTATTGACTATTCAAAAAAATGAAATCCCACATTATTTTGAGTTCATTAATATAGAATTTGATTCTCTTACAGGTAAAATGACTCCAATAAATGAAAATCAGACTCCAAAAATGCAGTTTAAAAAAACGTTTCCAAACTAATTTTTGAATAATCATTGCTTATCAAATTAAAACACGGTCAGAGCCCTGTTTTAACAGCTTTTAACATATTTTGAAGGCTTGTTTTTTGTAAACGATGTCGGCTTATAATGCTGAAAATCAATAAACTAACAAACAGCTTCTTAAGCCCAGTAAATACGTTGTGTTGAAAACTTTGTTAAAAACCCAAATGGCATTTTGCCATAATTCCTTTTAATTTTTTCCATATTTGTTAGTCCCAAGTGGCATCAAATTTTAACAAATATAAAAACGAAGGACAATGAGCGCAGTAGAACCCATTTTACAAGAAAACAAAGATCGATTTGTAATATTTCCTATTCAACACCACGACATTTGGGATTGGTACAAAAAAAGTGAAGCAAGTTTTTGGACCGCAGAAGAAATAGATTTGCACCAAGATCTTAGTGATTGGAATGACAAACTAAATAAGGATGAGAAATATTTCATTAAACATATTCTTGCGTTTTTTGCTGCTTCAGATGGGATTGTAAATGAAAATTTAGCTGAAAACTTTGTTAATGAAGTTCAGTATTCCGAGGCAAAATTTTTCTACGGTTTCCAAATTATGATGGAAAACATTCATAGTGAAACCTATTCATTGCTTATTGATACCTACGTTAAAAATGAAGAGGAAAAAGACAAGCTTTTCAATGCGATAGAAAACTTCCCAGCTATTAAGAAGAAGGCAGATTGGGCCTTAAAGTGGATCGAGTCAGATTCATTTGCAGAGCGTCTTATCGCTTTTGCCGCTGTTGAAGGGATTTTCTTTTCAGGGGCATTCTGTTCAATCTTCTGGTTAAAAAAACGTGGTTTAATGCCAGGTTTAACCTTTTCTAACGAGTTGATTTCCCGTGACGAAGGTGTGCATTGCGATTTTGCCGTTCACCTTCACAATCATCATTTAGTAAATAAAGTGCCAAAAGAACGCATTCGCGAAATACTTGTTGATGCGTTAAATATAGAGCGTGAATTTATTACCGAATCACTTCCAGCAAGTTTAATTGGGATGAATTCAAAACTAATGACACAATATCTTGAATTCGTAACAGACCGCCTATTGGTTGAACTTGATTGCGAAAAAGAATATAACGCCACCAATCCATTCGACTTTATGGATATGATATCCCTACAAGGAAAGACAAATTTCTTCGAAAAACGTGTTTCTGAATATCAAAAAGCAGGCGTTACCAATAAAGACAAAGAATCTAACAAAATCAGCTTCGACGCAGATTTTTAACAAATAAAAGTTTCCGCTTTCTCCCCAAGGGGCGGGCTTTTTTTATAATCAACTGATAATGTGCAGGGTAATTGCTGCGCACAAAGAAAGTAGTCAACTATATCGCTAACCTCAATAAATAAAGAAGTATGAATGTAATTAAAAGAGACGGCCGCAGAGAACCCATCATGTTCGATAAGATTACCGCACGCGTACGAAAATTATGCTACGGTTTAAATGAATTGGTAGACCCAGTAAAAGTAGCCATGCGTGTAATTGAAGGCTTGTACGATGGTGTAACTACTAGTGAATTGGACAATTTAGCTGCTGAAATTGCAGCAACAATGACTACTTCGCACCCGGATTATGCAAGACTGGCTGCGCGAATTTCTGTCTCTAACTTACATAAAAATACAAAGAAGACTTTTTCTGAAGTAATGACCGATTTGTACGAATATGTGAATCCGCGTACCGGTAAAGCGGCGCCATTACTTAGTGATGAGGTGTATAAAGTGATTATGGATAATGCCGAAGAGTTAGACTCTACCATTATCTACAACCGCGACTTTGGATATGACTATTTCGGTTTTAAAACGTTAGAACGTTCCTACTTGCTAAAATTGAATGGTCAGATTGTTGAGCGGCCACAACACATGTTAATGCGTGTTTCTATTGGGATTCATTTAGACGATTTAGCTTCAGCAAAAGAAACGTATGAGCTTATGTCTAAAAAGTTCTTTACGCACGCAACACCAACCTTATTTAACAGTGGTACGCCAAAACCACAAATGTCTTCCTGTTTCTTGTTGACTATGCAAGACGATAGTATTGACGGAATTTACGATACGTTAAAGCAAACGGCAAAAATTTCACAATCTGCTGGGGGTATTGGTTTGTCTATCCATAATGTGAGAGCGACTGGTTCATACATTGCAGGAACCAACGGAACATCAAACGGTATTGTACCGATGCTACGGGTGTATAACGATACGGCTCGGTATGTAGATCAAGGTGGCGGAAAGCGGAAAGGTTCTTTTGCTATTTATGTAGAACCTTGGCATGCAGATATTTTCGATTTTCTTGATTTGAAGAAAAACCACGGTAAAGAAGAAATGCGCGCTCGCGATTTGTTTTACGCCATGTGGATTCCAGATTTGTTCATGAAACGTGTTCAGGAAGATGGCGAGTGGACCTTAATGTGTCCAAATGAATGCCCTGGGTTATTTGACTGTCACGGCGAAGAGTTTGAAGCGTTATATGCAAAATACGAAGCTGCAAACAAAGGAAGGAAAACCATTAAAGCCCGCGAGCTTTGGGAAAAAATAATGGAATCTCAAATTGAAACGGGAACACCTTATATGCTGTATAAAGATGCAGCCAACCGAAAAAGCAATCAGCAAAACCTGGGGACGATCCGTAGTTCAAATCTTTGTACCGAAATTATGGAGTACACCTCACCGGACGAGGTTGCTGTTTGCAATTTAGCATCCATTGCGTTGCCTATGTTTGTGAAAAAAGGTGAATTCGATCACAAAGAATTATTCCGTGTGACCAAAAGAGTGACCAAAAACTTAAACCGAGTAATTGACAGAAACTATTATCCGGTAAAAGAAGCTGAAAATTCTAATTTCCGTCACCGTCCGGTTGGATTGGGTATTCAGGGATTGGCAGATGCGTTTATTATGTTACGTATGCCATTTACCAGCGATGAAGCTAAAAAATTGAACCAAGAAATTTTTGAAACACTTTATTTTGCTGCTTTAACAGCCTCTATGGAAGAGGCGAAAGCTGATGGGCCTTACCAAAGTTATAAAGGTTCACCTATTTCCGAAGGGAAATTTCAACATAACCTTTGGGGTATAAAAGATGAAGAGTTAAGCGGCCGTTGGGATTGGGGAAAACTACGTAAACAAGTTAAAAAGAACGGCGTTCGTAACTCGCTATTGGTTGCACCTATGCCTACAGCTTCCACCTCTCAAATTCTTGGAAACAACGAAGCATTTGAGCCATACACTTCAAATATTTATACACGTCGTGTGCTTTCGGGTGAGTTTATTGTGGTAAACAAACATTTACTGGAAGATTTAGTTGAATTAGGGCTGTGGAACGATGATGTAAAAGAAGAAATTATGCGTGCTAATGGTTCTATTCAAGGAGTGGACATTATTCCTCAAGACTTAAAAGAACTATATAAAACCGTTTGGGAATTGAGTATGAAAGATATTATCGATATGTCGCGCCACAGAGGGTATTTTATCGATCAGTCGCAGTCGCTAAACCTATTTATGGAAAATGCTAACTATGCAAAACTGACTTCGATGCACTTCTATGCTTGGAAAAACGGACTTAAAACAGGAATGTACTACTTACGTACAAAGAGTGCTGTAGATGCCATTAAATTTACGCTGAAGAAAGAAGTAAAGAAAGAACCAGTAAAAGAAACTGCCGAAGTTGCCGAAACAGAAGTAGATGCAACCTCTGCCGTTACCAATAAACCACTATCACCAAAAGAATTGCGTGAAATGCTTGCCAAATCGCGTACAGCAGAAGAAGATGACGACTGTTTGATGTGTGGATCTTAATTTTTTGTGTTAATTGTAGAAAAAAAGGAGTGCAGATTTTGCGCTCCTTTTTTTATTACGTCAGTTCTCGTACTTTTTCATATACTAGATTGCTTTCCCAGCCTCTGTAGAATAAGTAACCGGCTAGTTTTTTTCTTTTTTTCTGAAGATTGCTTTCGCCGTCTAATTGTTTCACTCGTTTTTCTGCAAGTTCGTGGAAGGTTTTGTAGTATTCTGCTTCTGAAATTTCTTGTAATGCCTTCTTTATGTTGTATGCTGAAATATTCCGAAACTTCAATTCACGGATAATACGCTGTTTGCCCCATTTTTTAGATTTAAATTTTCCTCGGGCAAATGCTTGAGAAAAACGGGTCTCATTTAAAAAATCGTGCTGTAATAAATGATGGATAATATGATTAACTGCATCAGGAATCATGCGCATTTCCTTGAGCTTTTGTTCAACTTCTTTATGGCAACGCTCTTGATAGGCGCAGTAGCCTTCAAGTTTTCGTGTTGCCTCTTCAACAGTGTATGTTTTTACAGTATTCACAAGTGAAAAATAAGGATAGTTTTTCAGAAAAAAGAAATAAGGATGGATTTAAAATAAAGGCAAAAAAAAACCCTCTCAAATTGAAAGGGTTTTTTAATTGGATTTATTTAATCATTTCTCCGTCTTTATCGTAAAAATGATATTCCAGATACGTGTAAGCATCTCTTGGTTGAATTTTTACCCATTTTTTGTGCTCCATAAACCATTTGGTTCGCACAGATGGAAAGCCTTTTATTAAGAAGGCTGCTATAAAAGGATGTGTGTTTAAAGTTATCTTTTTATAGTTTTTGTTGAAGAGCTTTTTAAGGTCTTCGGTAATTTTGTTTACGACTACTATAGGTGCTTCAATCTCACCATTTTCACCGCCTGGTGCTTCTTCAGCTGTTTTAATGTTCATCTCTGGACGAACACGTTGGCGGGTAATCTGGATCAATCCAAACTTACTTGGGGGTAATATTTTATGCTTTGCTCTATCTGTTTTCATTTCATCACGAAGATGATTGTAGAGCTTTTTGCGATTACCGGCATTTCCCATATCTATGAAATCTACCACAATAATACCTCCCATATCCCGTAGGCGTAGTTGTCTGGCCACTTCGGTTGCTGCTATTAAATTTACTTCTAGCGCAGTGTCTTCTTGGTTTTTCGATTTGTTGCTACGGTTACCACTGTTCACGTCTATTACGTGCATGGCTTCCGTATGTTCAACCACCAAATAGGTTCCTCTGCTGCTGGAAACAGTCTTTCCAAAGGACGTTTTTATTTGACGCTCAATACCAAATTTTTCATACATCGGTACTTTCGAGTCGTATAATTTGACAATATTCTCTTTGTCAGGTGCAATTTGTTGCACATAATCTTTTATTTGCAAGTAAAGGGTTTCGTCATCGATATGTATTGCCGAAAAATCGTCGTTAAATACATCCCGAATAATAGAAGCTCCTCGGTTTAACTCGCTTAGCACCTTGCTGGGGTGGTGCGCTCCCCGTAGCTTTTTACACATCGCTGTCCAGCGATCCATGAGATTTTGTAAATCTCCATCCAGTTCTGCTACTTTTTTGCCTTCTGCTACAGTACGTATAATTACGCCAAATCCTTTGGGTTTTATACTGGTTACAAGGCGTTTTAGCCTTTCTTTTTCGTCTTTGCTCTCTATTTTTTGAGAAATAGAAACACGGTCTGAAAAAGGAACCAATACTATATACCGGCCTGCAATGGAAAGCTCTGAGCTTATTCGCGGACCTTTTGTGGATATAGGTTCTTTTACAATTTGTACCAGAATAGATTGATTGGACTTTAAAGCACTGTTAATGCCTCCGTTCTTATCAATCTCTTTTTCAAAAGGGAAATTCTTTAAAGAATAGTCTTTAAGTTTACCTGTGCTTACACGTTTTACGAATTTTAAAAGAGAAGTGACTTTAGGTCCCAGGTCGTGATAATGCAAAAATGCATCTTTTTCGTAACCTACGTTAACGAAAGCTGCGTTAAGACCAGGAACTGTTTTCCGTATTTTGGCGATAAACACATCACCTACCGAAAACTTGTTGTCTTCTTCTTCTTTATGTAATTCTAATAGTTTTCCATCTTTTAAAAGGGCAAAATCAACTTCTTGTGAACTGGATCTAATGAATAATTCGTAGCTCACTTGTAATTAATTTTTATCCCGCCCCAAATTGGGGTTCCGGGATGGATTAAACAATATTTTATCACAGGTTTTTTGTATTCTGAAGTTAATATATTCAGAATAACCCGTCGAAATTACTTGGTTTTAAGGTAAGCAAACCTTGTAATTTCATTTTCAAAGAACGTTTTAAATTTCTTTATTTCATTTTGTTGCTTCAATTTGAAGCAACAAAATGAAAGGTCTTTAAACGAAAAAAGTAGTTTAGAAACTACTTTTTCTTTTTGTGGCGATTAGCGCGTCTTCTTTTCTTACGCTTGTGTGTCGCTACCTTATGTCTTTTTCTTTTTTTACCACTTGGCATATTAAGCTTGTTTTTGTGTTATTATTATTTTACTTCCACATTGGTTTTTACACCTTCTACAAATACTTTTGCTGGTTTAAAAGCGGGAATGTTGTGTGCGGGAATCTTGATTGTTGTGTTTTTAGAGATGTTTCTACCTGTTTTTTCAGCTCTTTTCTTAATGATAAAACTTCCAAAACCTCTTAGATATACATTGTCACCACCTTCAAGGGTGTTTTTAACTTCACTCATAAAAGTTTCAATCACTGCCTGTACGTCAGCTTTTTCCATTCCTTCTTTTTCTGAGATTTTCGCTACAATATCTGCTTTCGTCATTATTATAAATTTTTATTTAGGTTTATTTTTTTCAAGAGGGCAAATATAACAATTTTAAAATCAAATACTCAAACCTTAATCGTTTAAAATATAAACAGATAAACCCTATTTTTGCCAGATGCCAAAAAATACAACTTTTTTTCGTAACAAACTAGCAGTGTGGTATTTAGATAATAAACGGGAGTTGCCTTGGAGAAAAACAAAGGATCCTTACTTTGTTTGGTTAAGTGAAATAATTCTTCAACAAACTCGAGTTGCACAAGGATTACCGTATTATTTGGCCTTTGTCGAAGCCTTTCCTACAGTTTTTGACCTTGCTGCAGCACCACAGGAAAAAGTTTTAAAGTTATGGCAAGGATTAGGGTACTACTCACGAGCTAGAAACTTACACGTCTCTGCACAATATGTTTCGAAAAATTTAAACGGAATTTTTCCTACAAGCTACAAAGGGCTTTTAGAGTTGAAAGGAGTAGGGGATTATACCGCTAGTGCCATTGCATCTATTTGTTTTAATGATCCTGAAGCGGTGGTAGATGGTAATGTATATCGGGTGCTCTCTAGAGTTTTTGGAATCGCTATACCTATAAATAGTACTGCCGGAAAAAAAGAGTTTAAAAAATTGGCGCAGCAGTTGATTGATAGAGAACAGCCGGGAACCTATAATCAAGCTCTTATGGAGTTTGGTGCTAGGTATTGCGTACCTCAAAATCCACAATGTGAAACCTGCATATTTAATGAGCGTTGCGAAGCTTATAAAAAAGATTTGGTCTCTACATTACCGGTAAAGCTAAAAAAGAGTAAGGTAAGAAAACGCTACTTTAATTATATGGTATTACTTTCTGAAAACGGTGAAACTGTACTTAATCAACGAACCGCGAAAGGAATATGGCGACAGTTATATGAGTTCCCTCTAATAGAAAGTGATAAAGAGGTTTCAGAAAATGAATTGATAGCATTAGAACCCTTTCAAAGTTTTTCTGAAAAAATAGAAATAAATTCTATTTCATTATATAATGAAACTTCAGTAGTACATAAATTATCACACCAACATCTTTTTACACGTTTTTGGATTGTTGAAGTTTCAGAAATAAAACAAAAAACCATTCCTTTTTCAGAAATAGAGCAATATGCTGTACCGGTCTTGATTGAAAATTTTATTTCAAACTTTTCGGTTTTTAAAAACTGAAAAATTCGCTATCTTTAAAACTATATATACCTTTGTAAATTAA
>OJBP01000300.1_pt1 | contig 29782 bp, 24 predicted proteins | sample 1590691 | NCBI WGS metagenome assembly OJBP01 (sample SAMN05416848, study PRJEB24817) | seawater metagenome | isolation source: Sea water | place: Canada:Atlantic | collected 2013-07 | reverse complement strand
CTACACTATCCTCTTCGTCGGCAGCGTCAGATGTGTATAAGAGACAGGTTTTTCAGAGGTCGTAGAAAATCCAGAGCAATACAACCTCAACAAGTTTAACACTACATCATCATGAAAAAATTAATCATATCAGGTGGGAGCGGCTTTTTAGGGTCGCTCTTAACTGATTATTTTGGGAATAGCTTTAGTGAGATTGTTTTGCTTTCGCGAAAGCAAAAACCACAACACAACAACGTGCGAACGGTTCTTTGGGATGCAAAAACATTCTCTGGCTGGGAGCGAGAATTTGAAGATGCAGATGTAGTTATTAATATGGCTGGACGCTCTGTAGACTGTCGTTATAACAAGAAAAATAAAGACCTCATCATGAACTCACGTGTAGATACTACCACGATTATAGGCAAGGCAATTGCACAATGTAAAAATCCTCCTTCTACCTGGCTTAACTCATCTACAGCGACCATATATCGTCACTCGCTATATAGGGAAATGACCGAAAGCAATGGAGAAATAGGTACTGGGTTTTCGGTAAGTGTGGCAAAAGCATGGGAAGATGCATTGTTCTCAAGCACGACGCCTCAAACGCGTAAGATTGCGTTGCGCACATCTATTGTACTTGGCAAAAATGGCGGAGCCTTGCAACCCATTAAAAAAATCACCCAACTAGGACTAGGAGGAAAACAAGGTGATGGGAAGCAGAAATTCAGTTGGATTCATGAAGAGGACTTTTTACGAAGTCTTGAATTTCTAATCAATCATTCCCATATAAAAGGACCAATTAATATAGTGGCACCTAAGCCCACCACAAATGCACATCTTATGTCATTGATGCGTGATACTCTTAAAATACCTTTTGGCATCCCTTCTCCTAAACCAGTGCTGGAAGTGGGCGCCTTTGTTATAAGAACAGAAACCGAATTATTACTTAAAAGCCGAAATGTAATCCCAGAACGATTACTAGAAGAGGGTTTTACATTTAAGCACGACCAACTAGACAAGGCTTTAAAAGATTTATTAATATGACCACTATACGCCTCACAACTAAAATAAATGCCTCTATAAAGAATGTCTTTGATAGATCACGTGATATTGATTTTCACAAAAAATCTGCGTCACAAACGCAAGAAGAAGTAATAGATGGCATAACATCTGGACATATAAATAAAGGGGAAACTGTTACTTGGCGAGGTAAACACTTAGGATTATGGTTAACTCATCAGAGTCTCATCACTGAGCTTAAGTCACCCAGTTATTTTGTGGACGAAATGATTACAGGCAATTTCAAAAACTTTAAACATGAACATTACTTTAAAGAACTGAGCAACACAACAGTAATGACAGATGTACTTACATATAAAGTTCCCTTTGGTTTCATAGGAGAAATTTTTGACTACTTATTCATAAAAAGACACCTTACTCGCTTTTTGAAAGTACGTAATCATTCTATAAAAAATAGTTTTATCTAAATAGATAAGTGGCAATTACCGCTATTCACAAATGAAGTATCTCATCTTGATTGCTCTAAAAATCAATATGCTAATCAGTTTTATGTTATTTTTGAAAAAATATACGACAGATTACTTATGTCCACTAACCAAATAGACCCCACAAAATGGGTAGACCAGTACTCGGACTACCTATTTAATTACACCATCGCCCGCGTGAATGATCGCGACATGGCAAGAGACTTAATTTCTGAGACTTTTCTCGCAGGTCTTAAGTCAATGAAAAACTTTAAAGGAGAAGCTACAGAACGCACGTGGCTCATTTCCATTTTAAAGCGTAAAATCATTGATCACTACCGCAAGACAAACTCTAAGAAAGGAAAGGCAGAAGTACATATTAACTATAAAGATGACGAGAGCGAGGGCGACTGGCTAGAAGAGCGCGTTGCAGATCCCTTTGATAAAACTGCAGAGGATAGCATAGAAAATGAGGAACTAGGCGAGGCTATTTTTAATTGCTTAGGTAAATTACCAGAAAAACAAGCTCGCATTTTTAAGATGAAAACAATAGACGACTTTGATACTGAAGCAATTTGTAATGAATTTGATATTACTCCGTCTAACTTTTGGGTAATTATCCACAGAGCCCGTACAGCTATGGCAAGCTGTATGGAGAAAAATTGGCTATAAGTATCTAGAATAATTAAAAGTAAAAAAATGAAATTAAAAACTGAATGTCAAGAGGCTAACCACATCTGCGACAAGAACCAGTATAACGAGGCTTCATTAATAGATAAAATAAAATTAAGTTTTCACCTTATCTATTGTAGAGCTTGTAGAAAATATTCTTCTCGTAATGGAAAGCTTAGTAAAGCAATAAAAAATCCATCGGTAGAAACAGTTTCTATGTCTGATAAAGAACTCATGAAGCAACGCCTTCAAGAGCAACTTAATCAAGTAAATAATTAAATAACAACGCTAGACTTAACCAAAGTAGCGGGATTCCCTCTACCCAAAAGGATGTAAAATAACTCTTAGTTGAAGTACGCTTTCGCGAAAGCGTGATACAAACCACTACCACTGCTACAATTATTAAGTGTGTAGTTAACATCGGCATAGATAGGTCGTCCTTTAAGAAGTCTAGAATTAAAAATAAGAAAAGCCAAATCACACCAATGATTTTGGCTTTTTTTATGCCTACTACTTGAGGAAGCGTACGTAAAGAGGCGAGGTCATAACTCGTATCTCTTATCTCAAATGGAATCATGAGAGCGATTACAAAAAGAAAGCGCTGTACACATACAATCCACACATCCCAGTACATGGAGAGGCCATGCTCTAGAACTGGTAATAACACCGTTACTCCTGCCCATACAAGACCTATGATGTAAATTTTTACACCAGAGATGCTTCTTAAATTTCCTTTATTATTATCTGCGCTTGTTGCTGGGAGAAAAAATGGAACTGCATACAGTAGCGTGATTAACCCCAAAATACCACAAGCCACCCACACTTCTAGTGGGAGCCAAAATGCCGTTACAATCATCCCAATTCCGCAAAAAACAGAAAAAACTTGTATTGATTTTAATGATTTTGCTAGACTTCGATGGTGTAAACCAGCTATTTCGGCATATTTAACAAAATTATAGCCAGTCACTGTGCTAAAAAATAAAAATGCGAGCAACTCGTAATTAACGTTTATGTCTAAAGACAAGCAAGTCACCCACCCTAATGCAACCACGGCTAAGCTCACGTGGATACTACTGTTTATATAAAAGTCAAAAACACGTTTAAACAATTGCATTAGACAAAAATACTACAACTGTTAATAAGGTTGCATTTCCGTTGAAAACATTAGCTCGCTATGAGGCAAATAAGTCGTAAAAATCGATTTCGTTGCCTTATTTTTGTTGCACCTAAAAATATTCAATACGATGAATACAGATTCGTTTGCATTACGCCATATAGGCCCGCGTAGAAGTGATCTTCCTGAGATGCTTAAAACCGTAGGCGCTGAAACTATCGAGCAACTCATATTTGAGACTATTCCAGATAACATTAGACTTGAGAACAACCTTACGCTAGACCCTGCGCTAAGCGAGCATGAGTTTGCTGCACATATCACAGCACTGTCTAATAAAAACAAAGTTTTTAGATCTTTTATAGGTCTAGGATACAATCAAGCGATTACACCAGCGGTAATACAGCGTAATATTCTAGAAAACCCGGGATGGTACACGGCTTACACTCCTTACCAAGCAGAGATTGCTCAAGGACGTCTAGAAGCGTTGCTTAACTACCAGACCATGATCACAGATCTTACAGGTATGGAGCTTGCAAATGCATCTTTACTTGACGAGTCTACCGCAGCTGCAGAAGCAATGGCATTGCTCTTTTCTGTACGTAGCCGTGATCAGAAAAAGGCAGACGTAAATAAATTCTTTGTATCTGAAGAAATCTTACCTCAAACGCTTTCTTTATTACAAACCCGTGCAACGCCAATAGGTGTTGAACTAGTAATAGGAAATCATGAGGAATTTGATTTTTCTAAAGAGTTCTTTGGAGCCATCTTACAATATCCAGGTGTATCTGGAAAAGTATTTGACTACGCAGGTTTTGTAGCAAATGCAAATGCAGCAGATATTAAAGTAGCTGTAGCAGCAGATATATTGAGCCTTGTAAAACTGCGCGCTCCAGGAGAATTTGGAGTAGACGTGGTAGTAGGTACTACGCAACGCTTTGGTATTCCACTAGGATACGGAGGTCCTCACGCAGCATACTTTGCTACTAAGGAAGAATATAAAAGAAGCATTCCAGGACGTATCATTGGAGTAACAAAAGATACTGATGGTAAGCATGCCCTGCGTATGGCGCTTCAAACACGTGAGCAACACATCAAGCGTGATAAGGCAACTTCAAACATCTGTACTGCACAGGTATTACTTGCTGTTATGGCGGGAATGTACGGTGTATATCACGGTCCAGAAGGATTAAAAAATATTGCAAATAAAGTTCACAACACTGCAGCTACCGTTGCAGATGCACTTGAACAACTAGGATTGTATCAAACTAACGAGAGTTATTTTGACACTATCCAAATAAAAGCAGATGCTGCCAAAGTAGCTGCCGTAGCACAAGAAATGGAAATCAACTTCCATTACCCAGATGCAGAGACCGTGGCAATCTCTATACATGAAGCTACCACCTTACAAGATGTAAATGATATTGTTTCCGCTTTCGCGAAAGCGTACTCAAAAGAAACTATCGTTATATCTGAAATTGCCGAAGGAAACGCGATTCCTGCAAGTGTAGCTCGTGAGACTTCATTTTTACAACTTCCAGTATTTAACACCTATCATTCTGAAACAGAATTGATGCGTTACATCAAAAAACTAGAGCGTAAAGATTTATCATTAAATCACTCAATGATATCCCTAGGTTCTTGCACAATGAAGCTTAATGCAGCGTCTGAGATGTTACCACTTTCTGATCCGCAATGGGGGAATATGCACCCATTTGCACCATTAGATCAGGCAGAAGGATACCAGACTATGCTTAAAAAACTTGAAGATCAACTTACGGAGATTACAGGTTTTGCAGGTACATCATTACAACCTAACTCTGGCGCTCAAGGAGAGTATGCCGGACTGATGGTAATACGTGCATACCACGAATCTCGTGGAGATAGCCACAGAAACATCTGCCTTATCCCATCATCTGCACACGGAACCAATCCTGCAAGTGCGGTAATGGCCGGTATGAAAGTAGTAGTTACAAAAGCACTTGAAAACGGAAACATCGATGTAGATGATTTACGTGAAAAAGCAGAGAAGCACAAAGACAACCTTGCTGCACTTATGATCACATACCCATCTACGCATGGAGTATATGAAAGTGCTGTAAAAGAAATCACATCACTTATACATGAGCACGGTGGTCAAGTATATATGGATGGTGCAAACATGAACGCACAAGTTGCCCTTACAAACCCAGGAGCAATTGGCGCAGATGTATGTCACTTAAACCTACACAAAACGTTTGCTATTCCTCACGGAGGAGGTGGCCCAGGAGTAGGACCTATATGTGTTGCAAAACAACTAGTCCCTTTCTTACCTACTAACCCAGTAATTACTACAGGTGGTGAGCAAGCCATTACTGCAATAAGCGCAGCTCCATGGGGATCTGCACTTGCATGTCTTATATCTTACGCATACATCACTATGCTAGGTGAGCCAGGATTGCGTCACTCTACAGAGTATGCTATTCTTAATGCAAACTACATCAAAGAACGTCTTGACGGCGCTTACCAATGTTTATATGTAGGAGAACGCGGTCGTGCTGCACACGAGATGATTATAGACTGTCGTCCATTTAAAGCTCATGGTATCGAAGTAACAGATATCGCAAAGCGTCTTATGGATTATGGTTTCCACGCTCCTACGGTTTCTTTCCCAGTAGCAGGAACTATGATGATAGAACCTACAGAAAGTGAAAGCAAAGAAGAACTAGATCGTTTTTGTGAAGCTATGCTTTCTATTAGAAAGGAAATTGACACAGCAAGTTCTGATGAGCCTAACCACATTATGAAAAATGCACCACATACACTAGCAATGGTCACTGCAGATACTTGGGAGTTCTCATACTCTAGAGAGAAAGCAGCTTACCCCTTAAGCTATGTTGCAGAAAATAAATTCTGGCCTACTGTGCGTCGTGTAGATGACGCTTATGGTGATCGCAATTTAATATGTACTTGTGCTCCTATTGAGGAATACATGGAAGCATAAATGCACAATAATTGAAACATCTATTATTTTGATAAATACATCGTCAAAATTGAGATGATCTCATAAGTAAAGGTCAAAATCTAGCGTTTTGACCTTTTACTATTTTATACATACATCAAGATTAATTTAATAACGGTAAAGTTCTCACTGATAAGTAGCTAAAAACAGCTTATTATTATGGATTTCACAAAATAAATAGGAACAGTTATGACATCGGGCAATCCCATTCTGTTTCATTAACTTTACCTCCTTACAAAATACCCTATATGGCAATTAAGATAACAGGTTTAGGCAGCTACATTCCAGAAGTCGTTACAAAAAATGACAACTTTCAAAAACATCAATTTTTGAATATGGATGGCTCTGCCATTAAATCTGAAAATGGTATCATTATAGAAAAGTTCAAAGCCATCACTGGTATTTCAGAACGACGCTATGCACCTGCTGGTATGCAATCCTCAGATATGGGAACGCAAGCAGCCCTAAAAGCTATTAAAGACTCAGGAGTAGACCCTGAAACGCTAGACTACATTATCTGTGCTCACAATTATGGTGATGTGCAAAAGGGATCAAACTTTAGTGATATTGTACCTAGTCTTGCATCACGTATTAAACACAACTTACGTATCCAAAACCCTAAGTGCGTTGCTTATGATATTCTCTTTGGATGTCCAGGGTGGATTGAAGGTGTCATTCAAGCGCAAGCATATATCAAGGCAGGAATGGCAAAAAAATGTCTTGTAATTGGTACTGAAATGCTTTCTCGCGTGGTAGATGATCACGATAGAGATAGCATGATTTACAGTGATGGTGCTGGAGCATCTATTATTGAGCAAGATGATAGCAACACTGGAATCTTATCTTTTGAGACAGCTACATTCACCTATGATGAAGCTTATTTCCTATTTAACGGATCTTCTTATAACACCGAAGCAGAACAGCAAACTAAGTACATAAAAATGTACGGTCGCAAGATTTATAATTTTGCCCTCACACAAGTACCTCAAGCCATGAAAACATGCCTTGAAAATAGTGGCTGTACAATAGCAGATGTAAAGAAAATATTTATCCATCAAGCAAACGAGAAGATGGATGAGGCAATTGTAAGTCGTTTTTATAAACTTCACGACTTAGAAATGCCTGAGCATATTATGCCTATGAGCATAAACACACTAGGTAACAGCTCTGTTGCTACGGTTCCTACAGTATTTGACTTAGTGCGTCAAGGAGCTCTAGAAAATCACGAAATCAACAAAGGTGATGTTGTTATTTTTGCAAGTGTAGGTGCTGGTATGAATATCAACGCTATGGTATATCGCTATTAATTAAACGAGCAAACAAGCTCCTTTTTGAGTGTTACTAACTGTAAATCTTTATTAAACGTGTACGAAAACACTTTTCCAAACAAACGGTATAAGCACACCATCAATTTTCTCAAGGAAGTAATTCCTGATACAAATGAGCATATTCTTGATCTTGGTGTACGTAACCCGTTTGTAGATTTTATGGAACGTGAAGGATACACTGTACAAAATACATCGGGAGAAGATCTGGATATAGATACGAGCGCTGTGCAAAAAGCAGATGCGACGGTGATTACTGCATTTGAGATTTTTGAACACCTTCTTGCGCCCTTTAATGTGCTACAAGATATAAAGGCAGATAAAATAGTAGCGAGTATCCCTTTAAAACTATGGTTTTCCCCTGCCTATCGTTCTAAGACCGATATGTGGGACAGACATTACCATGAGTTTGAAGATTGGCAATTTGACTGGCTTTTTGAAAAAGCTGGTTGGGAAATTAAGAAACGTGAGAAGTTTACAAATCCCGTTAATAAATTAGGAATTAGACCACTACTAAGAATGGTTACTCCCCGCTATTACTTGATTTATGCCGAACGCAAATCATAATGAATTTCTACATCGTCATACCTTGTCACAATGAGGCCGAGTTTATAAAACAAACGCTAGACTCCATAGCTGCACAAACATTGCTTCCTAAAAAGGTAGTTGTGGTCAATGACCAAAGTACAGATGATAGTGAAGAGATAATTTCCGCTTTCGCGAAAGCGCACTCCTTCATAGAACTTCTCAATACAACCAGCAGCGATATACATCTACCTGGCAGTAAAGTAATACAAGCCGTTCAAAAAGGTATAAACACGCTTGATGAAGACTATGATATCTTTTGCAAATTTGATGCAGATCTTATTTTTCCTGTAAATTACCTGGAGACCATCGCTCATGAATTTGAAAAAAATCCTCGCATTGGAATGGTTGGCGGATTTTGTTTTGTTGAAAAAGATGGAGATTGGGTTCTTGAAAACCTAACTAACAAAGACCACATACGCGGCGCACTTAAAGCGTATAGAAAAGAATGTTTTAAAGAAATAGGAGGTCTAAAACCAGCAATGGGATGGGACACCATCGATGAGCTTCTTGCAAAATATTATAACTGGCAGGTTATTACAAACGATACGCTGCATGTAAAACACCTGAAACCAACAGGAAACACTTATAACAAAGCTGCACAATTTAAACAAGGAGAAGCATTCTATGGAATGAGATACGGCTTTTGGCTTACTTTAATAGCTTCAATCAAGCTAGCAAATCGCAAAGGGAACTTGCTTTTAACTAAGGATTATTTGCGTGGATATTTTCGCGCAAAGCGATCTAAAAAAGATCACCTTGTAAGTGCACAAGAAGGCACATTTATAAGAAACTTACGATGGAAAGGAATAAGATCTAAGCTTGGTGTCTAATTCTTAACCTAATCTTTAAAATTGTCACTGAGACATTAATTACTTTTGCTTAAATCTTTACTACAATGAATATACAGTCTATATCAAAATATCTATCGCTATGTGTAATAGGTATGACCATATCTTGTGCATCTGTAAGCAGTACAGCACAAAATAAAAAACCTAAGAATATTATACTTATGATAGCAGATGGTACTGGTTTGAGCCAGATTTCTGCTAGTCAATATTACAATACGCAGCCGTCTAATTATGATCGTTTTAAAACGATAGGACTCATTAAAACTTCTTCGGCAAGTGATTTGATTACAGACTCGGCTAGTGGAGCTACGGCTTTTTCTACAGGTTTAAAAACGTATAACGGAGCCATTGGAGTTAATACAGACACCATCGCTGCACCAACTATTCTTGAAGATTTAGAAAAAAGAGGTTTTGCTACAGGTGTTATCGCAACTTCAACCATCACTCATGCGACTCCTGCAAGTTTTTATGCTCATCAAAAGTTTAGAAAGATGGAGTTAGAAATTGCCGAAGACATCGTCAACTCTGGCGTTGACTTTTTTGCTGGTGGAGGACGTAAATATTTTGAAAATAGAGAAGATGGAAATAATCTCGTAGCAACACTTGAATCTAAGGGATATGAAATGTACTTAGATAGACTCGATCCTATGCTTTCATTAAAAAAAGATAAAAACTATGGTTTCTTACTAGCAGACAGTGGGATGCCTAAATTTTTAGATGGTCGTGGTTCTTTTTTATATGATGCTACTAAGCTTGGAATCAAGAAACTTTCTCAAAATAAGAAAGGTTTTTTCTTAATGGTAGAAGGTTCTCAAGTAGATTGGGGCGGACATAATAATGATAGTGAGTACTTAATAAGCGAACTTATAGACTTTGATACTGTGATAGGTCAAGTGCTCGATTATGCCGAGAAAGATGGAAACACACTTGTTATTGTAACTGCAGATCATGAGACAGGCGGCTTTACACTTGCATCAAAAGCGGGAGATTATAACACGATAGAACCATCATTTTCTACAGGTGGACACAGTGCTACTATGGTACCCGTTTTTGCTTACGGACCTGGCGCATCTGAGTTCATGGGAATCTATGAGAATACTGCTATTCATGCCAAAATGAAAAAATTACTAAAACAGCAGTAGTCATAAACCTATCTTAAATACTATTTTAACAATCGTATTAATACCTACATTAGCCACTTAAACATCGTCAATGTCGTACCTACACTCTATAGGTGAATATTTCTTAATGATAAAAAATACCTTTGTAAAACCTACAAAGGGCAAGGTTCTTCGTGATCTTATTTTTAAAGAAATTGATGATCTAATCATTGGGTCATTAGGTATTGTTGCATTTATATCCTTCTTTGTAGGCGCTGTTGTTGCCATACAAACGGCACTCAACTTAAACAACCCGCTATTGCCAAAATCGTTAATAGGCTTTGCTGCAAGACAGTCTATTATACTTGAATTTGCTCCTACATTTGTATCTGTTATTATGGCTGGTAAGGTAGGATCATTTATAACTTCAAGCATAGGTACCATGCGTGTTACAGAGCAAATAGATGCACTAGAAGTTATGGGAATCAACTCTCTTAATTACTTAGTATTTCCTAAAATTGTTGCGATGTTAATCTATCCATTCCTTATTGCAATAGGGATGTTTTTAGGAATTATAGGTGCTTATACAGCCGCAGTATATGGAGGGTTTGCTCCAAGTAATGACTTTTTATCTGGACTTCAACAAGACTTTATACCTTTCCAACTGTTCTATGCGTTTTTCAAGACGTTCTTATTTGCTTTTTTACTAGCAACTATCCCTGCATATCATGGGTATTTTATGCGAGGTGGAGCTCTCGAAGTAGGAAAAGCGAGTACAACTTCGTTCGTATGGACAAGTGTGGCGATTATACTAGTGAATTTTATAACCACCCAATTATTACTAAGCTAGATGATTGAAGTAAAAGAAATACGAAAGTCATTTGGTGACAACGAAGTCTTAAAAGGATTCTCAACCAAGTTTGAATCTGGTAAGACTAATCTTATTATAGGAACTTCTGGATCTGGTAAAACGGTATTCTTAAAAACGATGTTAGGCCTTTTTAAGCCCGACAGCGGACAAATAATCTACGATGGCAATCCATATTCAGAACTTGATGATGAACACCAGCGTGATCTTAGAGAGCAGATAGGGATGGTTTTTCAAGGCAGCGCCTTGTTTGACTCAATGACTGTGGAAGAAAACATCGCTTTCCCGCTCAAGATGTTTACAAAAATGAAAAAGAAGGAACGCATAGAACGAGCAAATGTGGTAATCAACCGCGTTAATCTAGAGAATGCAAACCATAAGTTACCTTCAGAAATTTCTGGAGGAATGCAAAAGCGTGTAGCTATCGCTAGATCTATTGTAAACAATCCAAAATATTTATTTTGTGATGAGCCTAACTCTGGACTAGATCCTAATACTGCTACCGTAATTGACAATCTTATTAGAGAGATTACCATAGAACAGGATATTACAACCATCATTAATACACATGATATGAACTCTGTGATGGAAATAGGGGATCATATTGTATACCTTCAGAAAGGCCACCTAGCCTGGGAAGGAACGAAAGATGAAATCTTTAAAACAGACAATAAAGACGTTACAAATTTTGTGTACTCCTCAAACCTATTTAAAATGGTAAGAGAAGCACAAAACTCTTAATTGTTACGCTTTCGCGAAAGCGCCATTATAAAGAATTATAGCGCTTTAATATTATACCTAGGTATTTAAGAAACTGTCTTATATACTAAAGAACAGTGATTTTATTTCTTTCTCCAAACATTACCATTTACAACTACAGTATCGAGACTAAAACGCTCTTTTATCCATTGCCCTAGTTTTTGCTGCTGTTTATTTCTTACGCTTTGGGACAAGCTATCTGCCCATTCTACTCGAACTACCGTTAAGGTATCAATACCTCCAGAAAAGTCTGTAGTAATCTCTGTAGCATAACCAAATCGTTTAAGCCCATCATAATTAATCTTTGCCTCATTGCGCATAGACGCAAATGGTAAGGCTGTACCTCTAAGCTGGGTCACCTCATTCTCCAGAAGACGAATTTGCTCATCCTTAGAAGTCATTGCTTCTTGATTTTTTACATATAAATCTTCAAGAATACCAGAGCGCACCTCTGTACTTAATCTTGCGGCGAGTTCGCCACTTTGATCTGCACCTTGATGCACGACTAAGGTACAATTCTCACAATCTTCAGTCTTCTTAAATTCATCCTCCCATTGAGCAATGAGATTTTGCGGGACTAGCTTCCCTATAAGATAAAGATCTACACGTCTATTGTCGGCATCATCTGTTTCTTTTACAATCTCTGCACCTTCATATTTAATAGTATTTGTAACAAAAGCCTTTGCTCTGGTTATAAAGATTTGCTGATTAAGCAATCTTAAAAATGTCCAAACACTAGGTACTAAAACTAATACAGCAATAAGAGTTGCCATACGCGTCGTACGCTTTCTAGTCTTTTGGTTTGCATATTTAACTAACGGAAATTTGAGAAGTTTTGATACGGTAAATGTAGCTAATGCGATAAACACGGCATTAATAGAAAAAAGATATAATGCTCCTAACGCCCAGTAAAGTCCTTCGCTATTTCCTATTATGGATTGAGAAAGACCATATCCTACGGTACACAATGGTGGCATTAAGGCGGTAGCAATTGCAACTCCAAAAATTACACTCGCTATGGTTCCAGACTTGGTCTTTGCTACAATAAGCGCAAGACCACCAAAAATTGCAATAAATACATCTAATATAGTAGGCCAAGTACGCGCCATTAATTCTGGCGTTACTTCTTTAACCGGTGATAAACTAAAATATAAGGTAGCCGTAAGCACACTTAGCACTATCATCACTGCAAGGTTTACAAATGATCGCTTCATCATGATAGCGTCATTTATAGCTATAGAAAGCCCTATACCAACTATAGGTCCCATAAGCGGACTTATAAGCATGGCCCCTATCACTACAGCGGTACTACTTACATTGAGTCCAATACTCGCAACAAAAATAGAAAAAATAAGAATCCACGCGTTATGACCCTTAAAAGGTATGTCTTTACGAATAGCCTCTACCGTGGTAGATCGATCTGTATCTTCTCTTATATCAAGAAGGTCACTTAAGAAATCTTTTATGCTTTGCCAGAGACCCTTTGCCTCGTCTCTCATATCCTCGTTAGGATCAATATTGAGTTCGCTGGGCTTTGGATCTGGATTTGCCCCTATATTATCTTTGTTTTCCACTATCCTAAGTTATTACCAAATTTAGACTGCACCTCATTACGTATTTCTTTAATGTCCTGTTCTTTACTTTTAGGCACAATAACGAGAACATCTTCTTTTTCGACGATAATATAATCTTTAAGTCCGTCTACTACTACCACTTTATTACTTGCAGTTCTAATGATGTTTCCTGAGGTATTTGTTGCGATGATACGCGCATTTACAACGGCATCCTTTCCAGAATCTCCCTCCATTTTATCATAGAGAGACCCCCAAGTACCTAAATCGTTCCAATCAAAAGTTGCTGGAACCACTTTTACATTTTGATGCTTCTCCATCACTCCAAAATCGATACTTATATTTTCTGCTTTTGGATATGCCTCATTTATAAAATCTTGCTCTTCTGGCAGATTGTACACCTCATTACCCTCATTAAGTAAATTGTACATCTCTGGTAAGAAAGATTTAAAACTGTTTACGACCGTTTTTACGCTCCATATAAACATTCCCGCGTTCCAGAGATATTCTCCACTGGCAACAAATTCCTTAGCAGTAGGATAGTCTGGTTTTTCTGTAAAACGTTTTACTGCTTTCGCGAAAGCGTTATCACTTTTATCATAGTTTATATAACCATAACCAGTATTTGGAAAGCTAGGCTGTATGCCTAATGTTACAATGGTCTCTTCTTGTTGTGCTGCATCAAAAGCTTTCTGAAGATCTTCAACAAAGGAATCTTCATCTTCTATCCACGCATCACTAGGGGCGACAACCATCACGGCATCTGGGTTTTCTTTCTCCACCTTTAATGCAGAAAGAAGAATACACGGTGCTGTGTTGCGCATAGCTGGCTCAAGCACAATATTTTTTTGTTTGATATTAGGGAGCTGCTCCTTTACGAGATCATTATAATCTGTATTAGTAAGTATGAGAATTTGATCTTCTGGAACAATCTTAGCTAGACGGTTGAATGTTTTTTGCAACAAGGTTTCCCCGGTGCCAAGCATATCATGAAACTGCTTTGGAAAAGCCTGAGTACTCACAGGCCAAAATCTAGATCCTACACCTCCAGCCATTAACAATGCGTAATAATTCTTAGTATTTTCCATAATATTTAATCTATGATGTCTACCTCTGCGTTAGGCTGAAATAGATATGTTCTACCTGTACTTACCTCTGTGCATTCATAACGTTTTACACGTTTTTTACCCTTTTTAAATATTTTCCCATTGTAAATCTTGAATGTAGATCCCGTGGGCAACTCAAATATATAATTTTTATCACTAGGCGGGTCATAGTTCTTTAGCGCTACAGAAAGATGAGCATCTGTATCACTACTCGCCTTAGGATTTTTAAAATGTCTTGCTAGATATGGTAATAAATCTGATGGGAAAATCTCTGGCCTAATAAAAGGTAACATCAAATATTGAAAAGTATGTTTCCATTCTTTACCATGAGGTTTTATCGCTCTACCATACTTTTTAAAAGCAACTAAGTGCGCAATCTCATGAACTAAAGTGACTAAAAATCTGTATTGATTTAGACTTACGTTTATGGTGATTTGGTGCTGTCCATCTGCCAGTATTCTATAATCTCCGTACCTTGTTACCCGCTCATTTACAATCTTGAGATAAACGGCATGCTCCTTTATTAATGCAAAAACTGGAGCAGCCGCTCTTTCAGGGATATATTTCTTGAGGACTTCTACCACGTCAACTATAAATCGTTTTTAAAATTACTTACTAGTTACGGCGTGCTTGCAGAAACTTGCAATACTTTACCGTTGTAAAATTGATTTCCTGTTAACGCAAAATTAGACAGATAATCTGCCATTTGTATAGCCGTCAACGGCGCTTCATACCCAGGGAATGCTTCTTCTAGCATTTCTGTTTGAACCGCCCCAAGAGCTAACACGTTAAATGCTACTCCTTGTTCTTTGTATTCTTCTGCTAGTAATTCGCTCCATGTAATTACGGCTCCTTTACTTGAGCTATATGCAGCTAGACCTGGAAACTTCATGCTTCCTTGGATTCCGCCCATACTAGACACCGTTACTACATGTGCACCAGCTGTCATATATGGAAGTACCGTACGCGTTAACTCGGCAACGCCAAACACGTTTACTTTGTATACCATCTCAAAATCTGCAACGGTAGTCTCTGCAAATGGCTTATTAAGTAAAGCGCCCGCATTATTTATGAGCACATCTACTCCTTCCCAATCACTTTCAATAAAATCTATGACTTTTTGAAAATGTGATTGGTCTGTAATATCAAATGGAAAAGCAGTGAGATTCTGTAAATTTAAATCTGCACAAGGAGTATGCTTTCGCGAAAGGGCAAGTACTTGGTGCCCTTCTTTTGCAAACTTCTTTGCAAGCTCAAAACCTATCCCTCTACTCGTACCTGTAATTATGATTCTTTTCATTAGTTCATTTTAATCTCTTTGTTAGGGCTATTTGCCATTCCCGTGATTCCTGGGATTAGCTTTTTGATAAGTCCTTCCATAAAATCAATATCCATTTTATCTGCCTCATCACCTACGCCATGGTAGTGATCATAGTTTGTAAAGTCAAAAGAGGAAATGGTATGCGCAGGGATATTAAAATCTAAGAAGAAAGGGTAGTTATCACTACGTTTGAAAAGATTAAATTCTTTTGCCTTTGGAAGAAAACCAATAACCTTTTCACCTGCATATTGATTAAACTTTTCTGCAAAGTTAGATTTCTCATATCCCGAAGCATATAACGAGTGATCTTTACCTACCATAGGCACTCCTACCATCTCAATACTTATCATCGTATAAAGATTAATACCAGCAGCCTTAAGTCTACTAGACAAATCTTTTGACCCTAAAAGTCCTTTTTCTTCGGCAGAGTATAATGTAAATATAATAGTACGTTTATTAGTCTTTGCTTTAGTAAAATGATCTGTAAGTGCAAGTACTGTAGTTGTTCCAGCAGCATTGTCATTTGCTCCATTTGCGATGGTATCATCACCATCAGCTTTTGCGGTACCAATATGATCATAATGTGCGCCTATGATAATAACCTCATCCTTGAGCTTAGGATCATTTCCCTCAATCACGCCTACAATGTTAAATGCCTCCACACCATTAACATCAAATGGGTCTCGGTAATTTTCAAAATATGGCTTGATTCCAGCATCTTTAAAGCGAGCTTCTATAAACTGAGCAGCCATCTCAATTCCTTTACTTCCCGTATCACGACCTTGAAGATCATCTGAAGCTAGAAACTCCATCGTACTCTTTACAGACTTCATTTCTTTGATGTCTGGCATCACCATCGTTACTTGGCTCGCTGGTGCAGTACTCACGTTTTCACCCTTTACACCTACTAAAGGAGCGGGTGACCCACAGCCCACTAAGACAAGGGCTCCTACTAATACTAAGATATTTTTCATAAAGCTAAAGATAAAAAAACCCACGCAGTTGCGTGGGTTTATCATTCTATATTTATTATTGACTACGCTAGCATTAATACTGGGTTTTCAATGTACGTTTTAAGCGTTTGTAAAAACTGTGCTCCAGTTGCACCATCTACTGTGCGGTGATCACAAGCAAGCGTAAGCTTCATAGTGTGTCCTACAGCAAGCTTCCCATCTTTTACCACAGGCTTCTCTACAATTGCTCCTACAGAAAGGATAGCAGAGTTAGGCTGATTAATAATAGATGTGAAATCTGTGATTCCAAACATTCCTAGATTTGAAATCGTAAAGGTAGAACCTTCCATTTCTGTGATAGTAAGTTTCTTATCACGAGCCTTTCCGGCTAGTACTTTAACCTCAGCATTAATTTGCTGTAATGACTTTTCGTTTGCAAATTCTACTACAGGAACAACAAGACCATCAGGTACTGCTACTGCCACACCAATATGTACATGGTGATTGAGACGCATTTTATCATCAAACCACTGAGAGTTTACTTGAGGATGCTGCTTTAATGCAATAGACGTTGCCTTAATAATCATATCATTAAAAGAAACTTTTGTGTCTGGTAATGCGTTAAACTGCTTACGGAAGCTCATCATGTTCTCCATGTTGAACTCAACGTTCAAGTAGTAATGAGGCGCTGTAAATTTAGATTTACCAAGTCCGCGAGCGATTGCTTTACGCATTTGAGAATTTTCAATTTCCTCAAAGCTCTCTTCTCCAGTTGCAACAAATTGCTGCACCCCAGCTCCCGAAGATTGACTAGCGCTAGGCGTGAAGTTTTCTACATCACTTTTAACGATACGTCCGTTTTCTCCAGATCCTTTTACTTGAGATAGATTAATTCCTTTCTCGTCTGCAATTTTCTTTGCTAGTGGAGACACAAATATGCGTCCTCCGTTAGTATTTGTTGCAGGTTTTGAAGATCCAGAAGCAGAGTTTGTATTATTCTCTTTTTTTGGGGCTGCCTTTGGAGCATCTGCCTTTTTATCACCTTTTGGGGCTTCTTTCTTTTCTTCCTTCTTTGGAGCCTCTTTTTTATTAGCTCCGCCACTTTTAACCACACTAGAAACATCTGTTCCTTCTGGGCCTATGATTGCTAGAAGTTCATCAACATTTGCTGTCTCACCTTCATTAATACCTATATGTAATAATGTACCAGACTGGAATGATTCAAACTCCATAGTCGCCTTGTCGGTTTCTATTTCAGCAAGGATATCTCCTTCTTCTACTTTATCACCTACAGCCTTTAACCAGGTAGCAACCGTTCCTTCCTCCATCGTATCAGACAGGCGCGGCATGTTAACTACAATTACTCCTTCTGGAATATCTGATTCACTATCGGCAGCTTCTTCTTCATCAGAAGATGCTTCACTAGTTTCATCTTGAGAAGTATTCTCTTCTTTCTCATTAGAAGATGATGCTTCGTCTTCTCCACTTTTCGCGGAAGCGTCACCACCATTTAATAATCCAGAAATATCTTCTCCTTCTTCACCTATGATAGCTAAAAGCACATCAACTTTTGCGGTTTGACCTTCTTCAATCCCGATGTGCAATAACACACCTTCGTTAAAAGATTCAAACTCCATGGTTGCCTTATCTGTTTCGATTTCGGCAAGGATATCTCCTTCTTCTATCTTGTCACCTACTTTTTTAAGCCAAGTAGCGACTGTTCCTTCTTCCATCGTGTCGCTTAGACGCGGCATGTTTATTACTTCTGCCATAACTTAAAGTCTATGAGGTATAAATGGGTAATCTTCTTGATCGTACACTATATCGTACATCACGTTTACATCTGGGAATGGACTTTCTTCGGCAAATTTTTCACATTCTGCCACACGCGCTTTCACTCGCTTATCCATCACCTTAATCTCTTCCTCAGTTGCATACTCTTTTTCAAGAAGTATTTCCTTAACCTGAGTAATAGGATCTATTTTTTGATACTCTGCAACCTCATCTTTAGTACGATAGTGCTGAGCGTCAGACATAGAGTGACCTCTATATCTATATGTTTTAAGTTCTAAAAATGTAGGTCCATCACCACGGCGAGCACGCTCTATTGCTTCATCCATAGCTTCTGCTACTGCAACTGGGTTCATAGCATCTACAGGACCACAAGGCATTTCATACCCTAATCCTAGCTTCCAGATATCTTCATGGTTTGCAGAACGACCTACAGATGTTCCCATCGCATACCCGTTATTTTCAACACAAAATACTACTGGAAGTTTCCAAAGCATTGCCATGTTAAACGTTTCATGTAAAGATCCTTGACGAGCTGCACCATCTCCAAAATAACAAAGTGTTACCGCTCCAGTTTTATTATACTTATCCCCAAAAGCCATTCCAGCTCCTAAAGGTATCTGTCCTCCTACAATCCCGTGACCTCCATAAAATCCTTTCTCACGAGAAAAAATATGCATAGAACCTCCTAGACCTTGTGAAGTACCAGTTGCTTTCCCAAACAACTCTGCCATCACACGTTTTGGATCTACACCCATACCAATAGGCTGCACGTGGTTACGGTATGCCGTAATCATTTTATCCTTAGATAAATCCATTGCATGTAATGAACCTGCAAGGATTGCTTCTTGACCATTATAAAGGTGAAGAAATCCGCGGACTTTCTGCTGTATATATACTTGAGCTAGCTTATCTTCAAACTTGCGCCAGAAGAGCATTTCCTCGTACCAATTAAGGTATGTTTCTTTGGTTATCTTTTTCATTTAAAAGCGTATAAATGCCGCTCATTTTTGAGCGAGTAACAAAAATAACCAATTAAGAAGATATGGTAAAATTGAATGCAAGGAAAAGTTACGCAAACGCTATCGTAAATTTATCGTAGCACTTCTTAGCTTTCGCGAAAGCGTACTTTACACAAAAACAACAGCTTACTTAAGTCAATCACGAAGCCTAGCAACGTCCAACAGAAACTACAAATATTTTGAAGTAAACAATAGTGGAAGTATATTTTCTAAAGAATCACTCTTTAAAACCTCTCCTCGCTCACCCATAAAATAGAGTGAAATAGGTGATTTTTGCTTTATTTCATACTCTGCAATAGCCTGACGACAGATACCGCATGGAGGAATAGGCACCGTGGTTTCCTTATCTTTTGCTCTCGCCGTTATTGCCATTGAGACCATCACAGCGTCTGGATATTGTGAAGATGCATAAAAAATAGCCGTTCTCTCAGCACACAAACCGCCAGGATAGCAGGCATTCTCTTGATTATTACCAGTAACTACAACTCCATTATCTAGAAGCAATGCAGCTCCTACTAAAAAGTCTGAATAAGGTGCATATGCCTTTTCTCTTGCTTCAAAGGCAGCATCCATTAATGATGAAATCGCTTCTGGAAGTGCATCTTTTGAAGGGTACACATCTAGAAACGATTCAATTTTTATTTTTTTCATAAGCTTTTTTCGCTTTCGCAAATATCATGTTTTAATACTCGTCGTACTCATCTCCAAAATGAAAGGTAAGCCCAAAACGGAGTGTACTTTCTAGAGGACTAATAACAGAGCCAGTTGAGAAAAGATAAGAAAGATCTACATCTATCGCATTAAACTCAAAACCTGCTCCTAGTGTTGCAAATTTACGAGCTCCTTTAATATCACTTTCGTTAAAATAACCAGCTCTCAACGCAAAAACATCATTATAAGTATATTCTGTAGCAAGTGACCATGTAACTTCCTTAAGTTCTTCACTAAATCCATCTGGCGCATCACCAAAAGATTGAAAGATTCCCGAGAAGAAGTTTACATCATCATCTTGACCCGCTAGGATCACGACGTCATCATCTTGAGTGATTTCCCCGTCACCATTCGTATCTGCTCGACCACGAATAGGAGGTGTAGGAACAAGTAATTTATTAAATTCAAGACCTACAAAAATCTTATTATAGCTATCTAGTATAAAGTCAAATCCACCACCAAGCTTTAAGTTGGTTGGAATAAAATTTTCTTGCCCAGCATCATCATACTTGATTTTAGGCCCTATGTTTGAAATATTAAAACCTGCTCTCCACCTACCATCAAAATTACTATACACTTGCTCTTCAGACTGGTAATATCCTGAGATATCTACTCCAAAAGAACTTGCAGGACTAGCATCTGCAAATTGATCTAACTGTTGTATACGTAGGTTACTTTGTAAGAAACGCCCAGACACCGCCATAGAGAATTGATCATCAAGCTTAAGTGCATACGTTGCATCAATTGCAAATTCATTAGGCTTTACATCTAGACCTGGATCTTGCGCATCGTTTCGCGTATTAATTGTACCAAGACTAAAATATCTTATACTAGCTGCAAAAGCACTACGGTCATCGATTCGATTTGCATATACCGCTTGAAGTATCCCTATATCATTTACCAAGTTACCTAAGTAAGGTGTATAGTTAATACCTACATTATGTTGATTAGGGAGGAATGCTAGTTTTGCAGGATTCCATTGAACTCCATACGCATCTGGACTAGTAGCAACTCCTTGCTCTCCCATACCAGCAGCACGAGCATCGGCCGCTATAACTAAAAATGGTACCGCAGTTGTAATAGTATTAGGTTGATCTTGGGCTTGAACGCTAGTAGCAAACACGCTACAAAAAACTACTCCTAATAGTGTAAAAACTTTATTCATATGTTGAGGCATTTAAAACAAATATAGACTTTTCTATGATTATGATTAGAGGATCACGAGCTTCTCTATTTTCTCCACTCGCTTGTTAGTTAACGTAGATTTAACAATTATCTTATATACATATACTCCTTTTCCGATTGCTTGACCAAAATCATCAAGACCATCCCACGTAATTGAACGTGACAAGAACCCTTCTGTCACTACCGTTTGATTTATGGTTTTCACCACTTTACCACTGACCGTAAAAATTTGAACCTGCACATCAAGAGGCTCAAAAGGGCGATTATGATTGAACCAAAATTCTGTATAATTTACAAACGGATTAGGATAATTAAGCACATTTTCGAGTTCTAACTCTTCATCCCCCAGCACCACAAACTGCAGCTCTGCCGTAGATGAATTATTGTATACATCCCAAGCCTTGAATGACAAGGTATGTGGTCCAGGCTCTAAATTTCTAATCTTACGAGCAGCAGTCCCTTTCATAAAGTCATCTACCTCTGTCTCATAAAAGTCATTCATTATTATAGGATTCGTCTCGTCACTATCTATTACTGCCACAATATCATGACCTATCCCACTAGCGGTATTAATCCCATTTTCATCTTCTAGCTTTGCAAGTATAATAGGAGAGTCGTTTGTAATACCTCCATTTACAAAGTTTTCATCATTCATAAATAACTTAATCCTAGGGCCTAGGTTATCTTCTGGGGCATTCTCGTTAAGACCTCCTATAATGATAGTTTCATCTACACCTGTCTGATCTTCTAATACTCCTAATCGTTCTGAGTAAAAATTAAGCCGACCATTACCTAGCGGTATTGCAGTATCTCGTGGCATTCTGAATGTAAATTCAAAACTACCATTTGTCACAGATGCCTGACCTCTATAAAGAATAGCACCTAGGGTTGTAAAATCCATAATTGCGAGCTCTCCACCTATTACTACACCATCATTACCCAGCGTCTGCCTATCTATACGTTTGTCATACAAAGTAACAGCTAGTGTGCCATTATAATCTGTAAGCGTCTGACCTCCTTGTGAGGTTACACGACCATTTACCTTAACAAGGTCAAGCGCCTTTAACACAGGAAGCTCGGCCCCTACTGGCACATCATTAATTGCAGATAGCTGTATGTCTGGCTTAGGGAATGCAAGCTTCATCGCTGGATCACCTACAAAGAAAATCACCCTACGTAGCGGATCTGATATTCCATTTTTTGAAGCTCTAATATTCTCGGCTACACTTTTTACTTCGTTTGTACCAAAGGAAAACAACTGCTCTACTAGTGAGTTATTGAAATTAACTCCGAGGGTTACTGTGATTTCTCTCGTAGTCGTCACCAGACCTACTGCTCCACCATCGGCATTCCAAAACAATGCTTCTCCTCCCGTAGGACGTTCAGGATTGTCAAACTTTCCAAACTCACAGGTAACAATTACTACAAGTGGTAAACGCCCGCCATTATCTAGGTTGTTAATTTCGTTTTGTGTCACTATAGCTTCGGCTGCGAGAAGTTCTTCACCTCCATGACCTAGATACGTCACCACAAGCGAGCCTACCTCAATGGCATTTTCAATGGCTTCGTTTACTTGAGGATATCTATCTCCACCGGCAGATGATTGTTGTTGAAACGCATCACTATGTATCTTTATAACATTTACAAAAGGCTTCTCTACACTAATTTGATCACCAAGATTATCTAAAGTTCCTTGCAACTGAGCAAATTCAAAGACCTCATCTACATCATCTGACACTAACACAAAATTATTACGCCAGCGACCATAAGACTCACGAGCATCGTAATTAATAATTTTATCAACCACCGTAGCGGCAAGACTAGGAGAATCGGCAATAATTCTTCCTACAGCTAGATCTAATTTATCTGACGCAATCATTGTTCCTTCAGATGGATCTAGTGAACCGTAGAAATCATCACTCATAAAAGAGCGCACTAGACTAAAACTATCAAACGTTTGATAAGTAGGCATGACATTATTATTCCCTGAAATACGATTTTTATAGTCAACCGAAGTATCGCCAAAAAGGCATACATATTTTAATCTCCCAGCGTCTGAGGACGCATTATCATAAACATATTTTATAAAGTTTCTAATCGCACCTATATCTGCTTTACCACCTCCAAATTCATTGTAAATTTGCTCAAGTGTAACTGTCTTTACATTGAATCCTCTAAAATTTCTATTATGTTGCGCTAGTCTCTCCGCTTGAGACAACAAAGTATTACCTGTAATCATTAAATAATCCACATCTTCAAAATCACCACTATTGTTTTGAAAAATAGTCCCTTTCAAATTTTGATTAGATAACTGCGTATTTCCGCTTTCGCGAAAAGGTGTCAAGTAATCAGATGGGGTAACAGCTACAAATATTCTTTCTGTACCTAACAAACTTTTGAATGAGACATTTTGCACCCCGTCTAGCTCCAAAGTTCTTATCGTTGTTTGATCGGTTACATCCCAGATTTGAGTATAGCCTTGCATATTACTTAATGAATACGCACCTACTCCTGACTGCATACCTGCATCTGGATTACTAAAGGTAAATTGATTCCCAGTACCACTTAATTGTGAGTCTACATCGAGGCTTATAAAATCAAGGTATCCCACACTAGATGGATTACCATTATTATTATAAATGAGTGTCACAACCATTTCACTACCAGATACAGGCACCTCAATATCAAGAGAACCACCTCTACCAAGCACAATATCACTTATCGCAAGAATATTTACAGATCCCACAGAAGCACCATTAACGAGTACCTCAAAAGATGTTACACTTTCCGATGTAGCTGCCACTTCTACTCTCAAAGTGGCTGTTTGTCCTAAGACTGCATTTTCAAAATTAAAATCAAATGATTGCTCATTCTCAAAACTAAATCGCTCACCAAACCAGCGTCTACCTATTTTTACTAAGCTATTGTCATCCTCCTCATGAAATTGATAGTCCTTATATGTATCATATGTGATAACCGCAGCTCCAGATGGCTCTACATAAGGACTCACACGCAAACCGTTAACACCAGTAACTGTTACATAGTAATACGATCTATCCTCGTATGGATTAATATGAGTATCTAATTCTTCATGATATTTTCTTGTGCTCTCACCATAAAAGAGAATCCTATCATCATTATCAAAAGTCCCATCACCACCTCCTAGTACTTGAATAGGAATTTCCCTAAGATCAAAATTCTCGTTATCGCTATTACGCAAAGGCAAAGGAGAACCTCCATAACCATACACCTTTATCTGCTCTGGATTAATTCCATTTACATCGACCCCTAGACTCTGTAAAAAACTTCTATTGATAGCATGTATTCCAGATTCCTCGACGTAGAATTTATAGTAGTCTCCAGTAGCCAACAATGAATTACTTAATACAAGAGGCGCTCGTTGTTGTTGTTGCGCTTTCGCGAAAGCGAACATCACATCACCAGAGATCACCTTCATCACCTGACCGTTCTTTATTATGAAAGGTGAAATCTCTAATACACTATAATACGTATTACGTGCTTTAGATGTATGGAATTGATAGCTAACCTCTGAGGATAATTGCTTTTTATCAATAGTATTGAGCCACGACTGAGGAACAGGCTCTAATTTTACATTTACAAATTTTGAAGATTGGGGATCAATTGCACTTCTAGCATCCCACTGCATACTATAAGTGTACTCACCTTGTTCATTCACCACAAGATTCATTACTTCTAGCGTACTACCTTTCTGGGTGATTTTTAAAGCACCTTCCCAGTTTATAACCATTTGCTCTGACTGTGCAGATGTGCAAATCCCTATAAATATTAAAAATAGTGAGAGTAACGTTTTCATTAGTAGGATAACGAAAGCCTGTACGGCTTATTATTAACTGATAGTTGTAGTGTAGTTTTTTTTACTTAAGACAATAATAAAGAATAAATAGCGCCGTTACTAATGAGTTAACCATAACAAACGAATTTTTTTTGGGCTCGACATCGTAAATTGCTTGCACTTTAACGAGTTATTACTATCTTGCAATCCCAAATACATTGAACATAATTACCTATGAAACTACACTTTGCATTAAAAATGCTGGCACTTGCCGTGATTTCGATTACAGTCGCAAGTTGTAGCAAATCAAACGATTACAAAGACAGTTCTAGAGGAACTGGCTGGAAAGTCGACGGTAAAAACGGAGGATTTAAGCTTAAAACAGACTATGAAGAACAGGCCACTGGACCTGGTCTTGTGTTTGTAGAAGGAGGTACTTTTACTATGGGTAAAGTACAAGATGATGTAATGCACGACTGGAATAACTCTCCAAACCAGCAACACGTTCAATCTTTTTACATAGATGAAACTGAGGTTACTAACGGTATGTATCTAGAATACCTAGATTACTTAAAGAAAGTATTCCCTCCAGAAGAAGAAAATTACCGTAATATTTACAAAGGTGCACTACCTGATACGTTAGTATGGAGAAATCGTCTTGGTTTTAATGAAACTATGACAGAAAACTACCTTCGTCACCCAGCATATGCAAACTACCCTGTGGTAGGTGTAAGCTGGATACAAGCTGTAGAATATGCAAACTGGAGATCAAACAGAGTAAATGAACTTATTCTAGAAGAACAAGGTTATACAGCAAGAGGTGCTCGTTTTGATGTAGATGCTGGTTCTACTTTTGATACAGAAACTTATTTAAATGCCCCTACACTTACGTATGGTGGAAGTGATAGTCTTGCAAGAGGTGGTCGTTCTAGTGAGCGTCGTATGAAGCAAAATGATAGTACAAATATTTTTATACAACGTACAGACGGTATACTTCTTCCTAAGTACAGACTACCTACAGAGGCAGAGTGGGAATATGCAGCTCTTGGTCTTACTGAATTAAGAAGCTACAATGTATACCGTGGTCGTAAGAAATATCCTTGGGATGGTTCTTACACAAGATCTTCAGATCGTCGTACACGTGGAGATCATTTAGCAAATTTTAAACAAGCAGATGGAGATTACGGTGGTATCGCTGGATGGTCTGATGATAATGCAGATATTACTGCAGAAGTAAAGAGCTATGAGCCTAACGATTTTGGCGTTTACGACATGGCTGGAAACGTTTCTGAGTGGGTTGCAGATGTTTATCGTCCTATTGTTGATGATGAGTTTAACGACTTTAACTACTACAGAGGTAACGTATATACAAAGAACGCTATAGGAGAAGATGGTAAAGTAAAAATCGTTACTGTAGATTCTATCGTATATGACACACTAGCAAATGGAAGCATTATCGCTAGAGACTTACCAGGAGAGATCCTTCAAGTACCTGTAGATGAAGATGAGACTTATTTAAGAACACAATTCTCTACAAGTGACAACCGTAACTTTAGAGATGGAGATAGAAGATCTACAAGATATTTTGAATCTTTTAATGAAGATGTAGATAATCCAGACTCAGGAAAAAACATGTATAATGCTCCACAGCATAAAGTCGAGAGAGATGAAGACGGAAATATGGATCGCCGTTATGACGAGTCTAACAATAGAACATCACTTGTAAATGACGAAGTACGCGTTTACAAAGGAGGTTCATGGAGAGACAGAGCATACTGGCTAGATCCAGCACAAAGAAGATTTCTTCCACAAGGAATGGCAACAGACGATATTGGTTTCCGTTGTGCTATGTCACGTGTAGGATCAAAAGCTAAAACAGGAAAAAGAGCTAGATAAGACTCTCTTTTTACAGTATATTTAAAAGCCCTCTTCCGAGGGCTTTTTTCATATTAAAAATTCACTTCATTATGACCATTGCAGAGCTACACTTCCATTTTTTAAACAGTAACGGAGTTTGTACTGACACAAGATCTCTACAAAAAAATCAGATTTACATTTCCCTTAAAGGAGATAACTTTAATGGTAATAAGTTTGCAAAACAAGCTCTTAAAGATGGCGCTAGACTAGCAGTAATAGATGAAAAAGAGTATGAAAATGATTATACAGTTCTTGTAGGTGATGCTCTTAAAACATTACAACAACTAGCAAATTACCATCGTAACTACCTAAACCTACCTATAATAGGATTAACCGGAAGTAATGGAAAAACAACTACTAAGGAGCTTATAAACGCAGTGCTTTCCGAGAAGTACGTAACCGTAGCTACTAAAGGAAATCTTAACAATCACATAGGAGTACCACTCACACTCTTATCTATGGACAGCACTACAGAGATAGGCATTGTAGAAATGGGTGCAAACCATCAAGGAGAAATCGCAATGTTATGTGAGATTGCCCAACCTAACTTTGGATATATTACAAACTTTGGAAAAGCACACCTAGAAGGTTTTGGAGGATTTGAAGGTGTTATAAAAGGTAAAAGTGAACTTTACAATTATCTTAGGCATAATGACGAGATGGCGTTTATAAACGACACAGACAAGCTACAAGTTGAAAAAGCTACGGGTATCACATTACAAAAGTTTGGCTCTTCAAAAAGCGACTGCCCTATCAGTTTGCTAGATGGATCTGAGAGTCTTAAACTATCTTTTAAAAACACCACTATTAATAGCCAACTAATAGGGATCTATAATTATTCAAATATTGCTGTAGCTATTGCGATGGGCACTTATTTTGATGTGTCTATTGACCAAATTAAATCTGGAATTGAAGAATACATACCTGCAAATAATCGCTCTCAAATCATAAAGAAAGATTCTTATCGCATAATTCTAGATGCATATAATGCAAACCCTACGAGCATGGCGGCAGCTCTAGAAAACTTAAAGGCTACAAACACTACGACTATTGCGTTCATAGGTAATATGTTTGAAGTAGGTGTCACCTCAAAAGCAGAACATCAAGCGATGTTAGATTTAGCGCATCACCTTAGTATTGACCATGTGTATGCAATAGGTCCAGATTTCGGTACTTCGGTACCTCAAGTGAACCAAGAGGTTTATGAAGATTATAATGCTTTCGCGAAAGCGTATTCAAGCAAAATTCCAAACGGCGCAACCGTACTTATAAAGGGTTCTAGAGGAATGAAAATGGAGCGAATATTAAATCTCTTAGAAAATTAACCCCAAAGATTCTCAATAGAGATAACTTTTGATTTTCTAAATATTAACTCTAGATCAATTAAAGATGTAATTCTTAACTTTAGGCGACTTCATTAATGAAGTTTCTCTCTATGGAAAAGAAATATATTATTGCATTTGATCAAGGCACAACGAGTACTAGAGCTATCATATTTGACCATCAAGGCACCATAAAAAACATTGCCCAAAAAGAACTTAAACAACATTACCCGAAACACGGGTGGGTAGAACACGATCCTATAGAGATTTTTGAAGCACAGCAAGCTACCTTCAAAGAGATTATCGAAACGTCTGACATATCTATCGATGAGATTGCTGCGATAGGTATTACTAACCAGAGAGAGACTACCGTAGTCTGGGATAAACATACTGGAAAACCTGTCTACAATGCTATTGTATGGCTGGATAAGCGCACTAAAGAGATTTGTGAACAATTAAAATCTCAAGATCTAGAAGAGTATGTGAATAAGAATACGGGACTCATTATAGACTCCTACTTCTCAGGAACTAAGGTCAAGTGGATCTTAGATAATGTAGATGACGCTTTCGCGAAAGCGCAACAAGGCGACTTACTTTTTGGAACTATAGACACTTGGCTCATTTGGAAATTCACCAATGGTGCTGTACACGCAACAGACCACTCTAATGCCAGCCGAACATTACTTTATAACATTATAGACTTAAAATGGGATGAAAAGATGCTAGAGGCATTAAACATTCCAGAGTCAATGCTACCTAAGGTTCAACATAGCGCCTCAGATTTTGGTACCATTGTACTAGACGGACACAGCATTCCTATTTGTGGAGTTGCTGGAGATCAACAGGCTTCGCTTTTTGGACAAGGAGGTTACAAATCTGGAATAGCTAAAAACACCTACGGTACAGGTTGCTTCCTACTTATGAATACTGGAAAAAAACCTGTTACCTCAAAAAATGGACTGCTTACTACCCTATGTGCTAGCTTACCAGATGGTAAAGTTAAATATGCACTAGAAGGCTCCATATTTGCAGGAGGCGCATCTGTACAGTGGCTACGGGATAAACTTGACCTCATAGATCATGCAAGAGACACAGAAGATATCTGTATGAATACAGCAGCTACAGATGATTTATACGTAGTTCCTGCTTTTGCAGGATTAGGAGCTCCTTACTGGGACATGGATGCAAAAGGAGCAATTTATGGATTAACACTAGACTCAGGCAAAGAAGATATTATCAAAGCTACGGTAGATGCGATTGCCTATCAAACACGAGATGTTCTAGATGCAATGATTGAAGACTGTCTCTTATACACATCTCCGAGCCCACGAGAC
>OJBP01000298.1_pt1 | contig 29962 bp, 26 predicted proteins | sample 1590691 | NCBI WGS metagenome assembly OJBP01 (sample SAMN05416848, study PRJEB24817) | seawater metagenome | isolation source: Sea water | place: Canada:Atlantic | collected 2013-07 | reverse complement strand
ACTTCCTGTTGATTATTAAGTTGTACGTCATCATTTAGAACTTTTGATCCTGTTTGAAAAGAAAAATCGGAAATCGTAGTTAAGCCATCGGTATTTATTGCTTCTATAAAACCTGAATATCCTGTTATACCGCTAAGTTCGTTAAAGAAATAGCTTAGATTACTAGTGCCACTTTCAACAATTTCGTTACCGAGATAGACGTTGTAGTGGATTTCTTGACCGTTGGGATCTACAGATTCCGTCCAACTTATCTGCGCACTGTAAGGATCTGTATTAATAACCGAAACTGTAAATTGAGAGGGAGCAGGGGTGCTTTCCGTTTCAAAAGAGAAGGAACTACTTGTTTCGTTACCTGTTGGATTTGACGCGACAACACTTCCGCTATAGGAAATGCTAGCCTCTAGGTTTTCAATAATAAATTGTCTGTCCGTAATATTATCTACAACTTTTGCCCCTTCTAAAAAAACATCATAAAAAATAGTACTTCCTTCAGAATCTGTTGACGCAGTCCAATTAAGTTTTGCGCTAGTATCTGTGATTTGACTTACATCTACAGTAAAGGCAGTAGGCGATTCATTTAGATTAACATTACTATCATCAGTTCCGCAGTTTACAATTAATATGGCGACTAATAGTATTAAAAAATATCTTTTAGTTTGTACAATTTCCATCTAAAATATCTTGTATGGTTGGATTAAATAAATTCTGGTATATATCAAAGTTTGAGGGTGTATCTGTATTAAGTAAATTCTCAAGAGCACAAAAATTACTGAGTTGGGGGTTTTCATTTATAGATAAAAAACCTGCTATTTCAATTAAACTTTCAAGACCATTTAGAGTTGATAATTCCTCATTATTGGAAATAACAAAGCTTCCAAAGCCTTCAAAAGTTACACTTTCAAAATTAGAAAGCCCTGTAATATCAATAAGATTGGCACACTCACCTATAAAAAGTTGTTCGCGCACCGTTTTAAGCATGTTAAAGCTGTCTACATGTTCAATGCCTAAATTTATTAAGGTCAAATCACCACTGCTTTCTAACTGAGTAAATGCAGTTATACTACTTAAATTTGGGGAATCAGAAATGGTAACCGTATTCTCTAGAGAAACTAAATTACTAAACCCTGTGATCGCTAGAAGTTCAGAGTTGAGCTCAATTCTTATAGAGTTTACCGATGTTAAGTTATTAAATGCAGAAATTTCACTTAAAATAAAATTGTTGTCGATAAGTATGGGGCCACCAATAATCGTTACATTTTCGAAAGAATTTATAGTAATTAACACGGGGTTTGCTTTAATAACCACATTATTTGTAACTAGTGTTAACGTTGAGAATCCTTGTATAGTTTCAAGGTTAGGATTAGACTCTATTCTTAAACTACCTCCTATTGTTTGGGGAGAAAAACCGTCAATAGTACTAAGTCCCTCGACAGACCAAATGGAAACATTTCCTTGTATGTTTTCTATTGCGCCGAGAGGTGATAAGTCTGTTATAATTGTAGTAGTTCCTGGAGAACCGAGGCTTAAATTACCGTTAATGCCTATCCAACCTGCATTAGCAAATGAAACGAGGTCTTCTTGATTATAAAAGCTTACATCTCCATTAAAAATTCCGTCTGGAGTAGTAAATGTAAAATTAATCTCTGTAGCATTACCTTCAGAATCTACAGCAACTATTAATCCTTCATATAATTGATTTGGCTGTAAATTTTCAATGGTGTGAAAGGTATTTGAGAGACCTTCTATAACTGTGTTACCCTCTAAGACTACATTATATAAAACGGTATCATTCTCAGGATCTATTGCATCTTCCCAAAAAATTGATGCAGAAACATTAGAAACCTCAATGTCTAATATTTCAAAAGGAAGCGGAGATGAGTTGCCTGTTGTAGTTAATGTAATTGATTGTAGCCTTTCGCTTAATTCAGAATCGTAGGCCACTACATTAATACTGTAACTAGTGGACGGAACTAAGTTTTCAAAATTAAAAACTCTGTCTGAAAGACCTTGCGCAACTACAGTATCATCAATAATAACATTATACAGAACCGAGCCATTTTCTGGATCAAATGATTGACTCCAAGATATGGTAGCTGTTAGATATGAGTCGTCAGTTATAGAAATCTCAAAAGTAGACGGCTGTAAGTTTTCTTGAGTTATCTCATCTTCAGAAGATGAATCTGTGGAGCAAGAAATACTTAGTAATAGAAGGATGAGACTAAAAAAAATATTTTCAATTCTCACGAGGGGACTTGTCATTATCACAATTTTTTGCTAAAAATAAGCAAATAGCTTTCTTTATCTCAATTTTTATTAATCAATCAATAACTTGACAACCTTCACCAGAGATTCGGCTGGAGTAGCTGTCTACTTGAAGTCCATTACGTTCATAAAGTGCGGTACTTTCAGATAGGTATTGATCTATGTCCGCTTTCGCGAAAGCGAGACAAAACATACTAGGTCCGCTGCCAGAAATACCAAAGGCTATGCATCCATTGTGTTGAGAAATCGCTTTAATCTCATCAAAATGCGGAATCAATTGCTTGCGATGCGGCTCTACGAGTACATCTTTGATGCTTTCCTTAAATAATTCCTTATCCCATTCATAGAGCGAGGCAACAAAGCCTGCCAGATGTTGTGATTGTGCAATGGCATCCTTGAGAGGCACGTGCGTGGGTAAAATCTCCCTCGCTTCTTTAGTTTTAATAGTAATATGAGGATGTAAAATCCCAACGTAAACCGTATCCATGGGAGGTAACGCTACTATCTTAAATGGGTTATAGCCAGTAACGAGCGTAGTACCTCCATAAATGCAAGGCGCCACATTATCTGCATGCTCATTCCCACTCGCCAGTGCTTCGCCTTTCATAGCGTAGCGCGTGAGTTCAAGATTAGATAATGGTTTTTCTAAAAACTGATTAATACCATACACAGCTCCTGCTGCGCTAGCACTGCTGCTGCCTATTCCAGAACCGGAGCGTATTTTTTTATGAATCTCTATTTCTACTCCAAAGTTGGCGTTAATGCCTTCTAGCATGGCATTACCCGCCACACCAGCAACATTATTATGAGCTTCCATAGGGAGCGTATCACCTGTGATTTCTGTAATCGTTACTACGCGACCTTCGGTTTTTCTAAAAACCATCTCGTCACCTATACCCTCGAGGGCAAATCCTAGCGAATCAAAACCGCAGTTTACATTTGCCACTGTAGCGGGACAAAATACGCGTATCGCAGTAGGATTATCAAGGCTTTGTACCGTGGCTTTTTTATGCATTTCTTGAGACATATAATTATTATCTAAGTCTTATGATATCGCTGAATAGTCCGCTGGCGGTAACGTCACCACCTGCACCTGCACCTTTAACAATGAGCGGCTGCTCTGGGTAGCGTACCGTGTAAAATAAAACAATATTATCAGAACCTTCAAGGTTGTAAAACGGACTGTCTGCACCTACAGGCTGTAAGCCTACGCTTGCTTTACCATTATCTAACTGTGCTACATATTTAAGGCGTTTACCTGCTGCTGTAGCGTCGGTAACTAGTTTTTCAAAGTGTGCTGCGTCTTCTTTAAGTGTTTCAAAGAAGTGAGGTACGTCTGTGCTTTCCAGGTTATTTGCTGTAAGAAATGGTGTGTTCACAATATCTTCTAGCTCTAATTCAAGTCCGCTTTCTCTTGCGAGTATTAGGATTTTACGAGCTACATCTACACCACTTAAATCAATACGAGGATCTGGCTCTGTATAGCCCTCCTCTTTGGCTTGTTGTACCACATCATAAAAGCTATCACCACTTTTAAAGTTATTAAAAACGAAGTTTAAACTTCCAGAAAGGACAGCTTGTACTTTAGTAATGCTATCACCAGACGCAATAAGGTTCTGTAAAGTGTCAATTATTGGTAAACCAGCACCTACGTTGGTTTCAAACTTAAATGGAGCATTATATTTTCTACTCAATCGTTTAAGATTTGCATAGTATTCTTGTTTTCCAGCGGCAGCAATTTTGTTACATGCAACTACTGCGATGCTATTTCGCAAGTATTCCTCATATGCCATCGCCACAGGTTCATTTGCAGTAATATCTACAAAAACCGAGTTGCGCTGGTTGAGTGCGATTACGTTTTCGCGAAAGCGTATAATATCTGCCTTCTCACCTTGAGCAAGCGCCTCTTCCCAATTATCTAAATCAATAGCATGTTCTGAGACGAGCATCATTCTACTATTAGAAAGTCCTAGTACTCTTATATTAAGGTTAAGGTGGTCTTTGAGATATTTTTTCTGACTGTTAATCTGATCTAGGAGTTTTGCTCCCACATTTCCTACACCTGTAATAAAAAGGTTGATTTGCTTTCTGTTTCCTTCAAAGAAAACTTCATGCAAGCTGTTAAGTGCTTTCTTTACATCTTTCTCGGCAATTACTGCAGAGATATTTTTCTCACTCGCTCCTTGTGCAATGGCGCGTATGTTTACGTTGTTTTTGCCAAGTGTAGAAAACATTTTACCAGAAATGCCTTGATGACTTTTCATAGATTCTCCTACGAGTGCAATGATGGCAAGCGAAGTTTCAACAATCACCGGGTCAATCTTTCGTAGCGAAAGCTCGTAAGCAAACTCTGTTTCTATTGCTGTTTTTGCACGCAAGGCATCTGCTTCCATAACACCGATACAAATGCTATGTTCGCTCGAAGCTTGGGTAATGAGTATCACATTAATCTGCTGTAAAGAGAGTACTTCAAAAAGACGTTTTGAAATTCCAGAAATACCCACCATTCCTGCGCCTTCTAGCGTGAGTAGCGCAACGTCACTTATATGAGAAATCCCCTTTATAGGGTTTCCATTGCTTCCTTCTTGCTCGCCTATACGAGTTCCAGCTTCTTCTGGAGCCATTGTATTTTTGATATATATAGGGATGTTTTTACTAAGCGCAGGCACAATAGTAGGAGGGTAGAGCACCTTTGCTCCAAAATGCGATAACTCCATCGCCTCGTGATATGATATGTCACGTATAGGTTTTGCCTGTTTTACAAGCTTCGGATTTGCAGAGAACATCCCACTCACATCTGTCCATATTTCTAGCTGGTCAACTTCTAGCGCAGCTGCAATTATAGCCGCAGTAAAGTCTGAGCCACCGCGGCCTAGCGTACTTGTTTCTCCCGTAGCAGTACTTGCAATAAATCCTCCTAGGATGGTGATGTTTTGTGACGCTTTCGCGAAAAATTCCTTGATATTTTCATTAGTGCGATCATACAATACACTGGCTTTGGTATGAGTGCCATCGGTAATGATAAGTTGTCTACTGTCTTTTAATGTAGCTTCAATCCCTTGATGGTTGAAGGCTGCCGTTATGATACGACTACTTGTAAGTTCGCCAAAAGCAGCGAGCTTGTCTAGTGTTTTAGGAGAAAGCTCGTTGATTAAGAAAATACCCTTAAGTAAGTCGTCTAAGTGCGACATAAGCGCACCTATATCAGCCATAACTATGGCATCACCTTCGGTAAGTGCTTTTGCAAAAGCTGTGTGTTTTTGGTGTATTTCTAAAAACACATCTTTATAGGTTTCATCTTTTTGAGCAGCAAGCGTTCCGGCTTTTAGCAATAAATCTGTAATTCCACCCACTGCCGAAACAACCACAGCTACTGGATGTGAAGCAGCTTGGTTATTTACAATGGCAATTACTTTTTCTATGTTTTTAACACTCCCCACAGAAGTGCCTCCAAATTTTAATACGCGCATAGTATGCAATTTTACATTTTCGCGAAAGCGAAAATGGTATGAATAAACTAATTAATTTGTGTGTGTGGAAGAGATCCTTGCTCGCGCAAGTAATAGATAGATAATATGTACGACTATAACCCCAACGGGGTAATCGTACCAATAGTAATAGTGGTAGTCAAGAAAATCGAAGTGTATTGTGTTGTTCTCATCTTGTTTCTGATATGTTAAATGTAGTACATTTACCTAAGGAGGCAAGATGTAGTTCTGAGTTTTGAGGATATGACAATTCTTGACGTACTTCTAGCACGATACTGATAATGTGATAATTTGAAGTTTACTTTCGTGAATATTTAATGAATTAAAGAACATTTTTCTTCATAAAGATGAAGAAACTACCTAATTATAGCTAAATGAAAATATACAGCGCCAAACAAATTTACGAAGCAGATAAAGCAACCATTGAAAAGGAAGGGATTCCATCTTATAATCTCATGGAACGCGCCGGTGGGTACGTTTATGAGTGGATGAACCAGCGTTTACAAGGGCAGCCTGTGCCTATAAAAGTATTTTGTGGTATCGGTAATAATGGCGGTGATGCACTTGTAATTGCTCGCTTACTTCTTAAAAATGGCTATAATGTTGATACTTATATAGTACACTGTAATGATAAGCGCTCTCCAGACTTCTTAAAAGCGTATGACGCTCTTAAGAGCGAAGTAAAAAAATGGCCAGAAATCATTAAAAGTGCCGAAGACTTCCCAGTAATCACTCCACAAGATATTGTGGTAGATGGAATCTTTGGGATAGGCTTAAATAGATGTCCAGATGATTGGGTAAAAGCACTTTTTGTAAAAATCAACGAGTCTAAGGCTTACACACTTTCTATTGATATTCCATCTGGAATGTACTCAGATAGAGGACCAGCAAAAGAAGACGTAATTGTACATGCTACTTTTGTACTTAGTTTTATGTCTCCAAAACTTGCCTTTTTCTTACCAGAAACGGGTAAATATATCAATATGTGGGATACCATTGAAATAGGACTAGATCCAGAATTTCTTGCAAAAACTCCTACCGACGTTACGCTAATTTCAAAACCTGAAATCCAGCAGATGTACAAAGGGAGATCACAGTATTCACATAAGGGAATGTACGGTCATAGCTTAATTATAGGAGGAAGTTTTGGGAAAATGGGTGCTGTGCAACTTGCCAGTAAAGCTGCTTTAAGAGCGGGTAGTGGTCTTGTGACGGCTTATGTACCGCAAATAGGCGTTCCTATATTACAAATGGCGCTTCCAGAAGTAATGGTAGAGACCGATAATTATAATGGAAAAGTGTTTGAAGAAATAGATTTTCAAACCGAAGCAAATGCGATTGCAATAGGCCCAGGAATGGGAACCGATGAGAAAACGGTAAGAGCAATGGAGTCTTTTTTAAAGAAGCAAAAACAACCATTAGTGATAGATGCAGATGCGATTAATATCATCTCAAAACGACCATTACTTATGGAGCAAGTACCTCCATTATCTATTTTTACGCCACATCCAGGTGAGCTTGAGCGTTTAATAGGCAAGTGGGATGACGACTTTGATAAGCTAGAGAAAACAGCAAAATTTGCAAAAAATCATAATGTCATTATCGTAATTAAAGGTGCTCATACGATTACCGTTTATGATATGAATTTATACATAAACACTACCGGTAATCCTGGATTGTCTACTGCTGGTACTGGAGATGTGCTTACAGGAGTTATCACTGGGCATATAGCACAAGGATATCACCCTATGGAAGCCGCTATGATGGGAGTTTATTTTCATGGACTTGCAGCAGATGTTGCCGTAAATCAATATGGAATAGAAGGACTCATAGCAGGTGATGTGACAGAGTTTTTAGGAAGAGCAGTAATGAGTCTTTTTGAAAAACCAGAACAAGAGGGTGGAGCAGCACCACAGCAATAAATTATAGATACATCAAAAAAAAAATGGATAGCGTGTAAACGCTATCCATTTTTTTTTATACATGAAAGTTGTCTTATTCTGTAATCGCTACAGGAAAAGAAACTTGTACATCTGTCTCTCCTCCAGCATTACCTAAAGTTCCATCATTAGGCTTTGTAGGCTCATGACGTAGTGTGATAGTAAGTGTACCAGAACCTGCAGTAGCACCAGTCGTAAGTGTAACTTGAGTTCCTAGTGGATTACCGTTACCATCAAAATCCTCATAAGTCACAGCAGCGTCAAGGCCTGTACTAGGAGTATAAAACACTTGGTGCTCGTCAGATTCTTCTACTACTTCTTCGGTGATATCCTCGGCTGGGCTTTCTGTTTCATTCAGAAACTCAATACTGCCATTGTAGACAGTACTTACATCTAAGTCACCAGAAACGGTTACTATAGGTGCATTAGGTCCATCTCCATCAAGATCTTGTGATGTAAGAACGATAGTGTCAGTACCTGAAGTTAAGGTAAGAGAAACTGTTGTTATAATTTCTTCTTCATTTATAATTTCTGGTATTGTTCCATCATCATCACTAGAACAAGCTGCAAGGCTAATAGCAGTAAGGGCGATAAGTGTGTAATTTCTAAAGTTTTTCATTGTTTGTGGTTGTTACGCTTTCGCGAAAGCGTGATATTAATAATTAATTTTAAGTTGTAATAATACATTTCTACCTAGATCATCTGCAAAGTAGCGCTGGCGATTTAAGTACTCCCTATAAGAGGTGTCAAATAGATTATTTACCATTAACCCTACATTTAGTTTACTCTTATTACTGATTGCAAAATCAATGGAGCTTCTAAAGTTGAGTAGATGATAAGCATCGGGAGGTGTACTTATATCTACTAACTCTGTAGTGTTTGTTTCTGGTATAAAAACGTCAAAATTTGTATCTGGAAATTCATTTTGACGAAATACATAGTTACTTTCAAGTGACAGCTTTAAGTTATTTACCTCTGGAATACGGTATGTAATCGTATTACGAGTACTTGCCGAAGGCATATTAATTAAAGCACGGTCTAAAGTTTTATCCTTCCCTTTTACCAGTGAAAACTGGTTAGAAAATTCAAAACGATCTGTTACCTGAACGTTGTTATCTATGTCAAAACCTAACAGTCTTGCTTGTGTCTGTCTATACTCCCATACAGGAAAACTACCTCTTATAGTTTGCTGTACGCCTGTAGGCTCTATAAGGATAAAATCCTCAATAAAGTTTGCAAACGGGGCAATAGTAAAACTCCAAGTATCTGTAGATCTTGTAAAATTCAATGAAATTTTATTTGCGACTTCTTGATTAAAACTTAGATCACCTAGTTCTATACGGGCAGCACTCTGGTGTAATCCATCAGAAAATAATTCTGATACATTAGGCGACCGTGAAGCCAGCGCATAGTTTAAGGAAACTGTAGTCGCATCATTTACCTCATAAGAGGCTCCAGCAGTTGCCGAAAAGTTGTGATACTCAAACTCAGGTTTGACAAAAATTTGATTCTGAAATTCTTCGCGCTCAAACTGAGGGAATAGAACATCATAACCTCGGTCTTCCCATAAGCTTGTTGCATAAAACTTTTCTGCATTGATGCGGTTATAATCAAATCTAGCACCAGCTTCTAAAGTCCATTTACCAAAGTTTTTAGAACCTAACGCATATACACCAAAATCAAAAGCTTGGTAATCTGGGATAAGTCTTCTCACTCCGAAAGACGGATCAGGAAAATGATCTTGATAATTACCAGATACTCCCACTTTTGCAGTGATGGAATTATCTGCCGTATAATCAAAGTCTATTTTCCCTCCAAAAGTTTCTAGTTGTAAATCAATAGAAGGTCTTAAGTCATCACTATCGCGACGTATATCAAACTCTAGTCTGTTGTTGCGCTGGTAATCTACTTGAGCGCTCAATTTTCCAAAGTTATCAAAGCGATAGAATGATTTAAGTTTTGCTATCTGGTGTGTTACTTCTTGTCTAGGGGCCTCAATATCGTATGTAAATGGCTCTACCACAAATGGCTCTTGGCTATTTATTGCAACCGAGAGATCTGCAGCATTACCTACGTGTGATGAGCGTAAAATACCAGACTCTTTGTCAAAAATCGAGTAACTACCCTCCACACCGTAACGGTATTTATTAACTCCAAAACGTACAGATATATCTTTCTCTGAAAGTGCTGTATTACTCAATACATAATCTGGTGCTTCTGCATCTCCAAAACGTTTTAAAGTCCCGTTTATGCCTCCGTACCAGCCATTGTTATAAGACTTTATCAATGAAGTTGTAATAGAACCTCCACGACCATTGGTCGCGCCGGTAATAATAGTTCTCCCAAAAATTGTATCTTTAACAGGTACTTGCTCAGGTTCTATAATTATAGTACCACCTATAGCATCACCGCCATATTGTAAACCGGCAGCTCCTTTAATAACAGTGACTTCACCAGCTGCATTCACATCAATATTTGGAGCATGTTCTACACCCCATTCTTGATCTTGTAAACGCGTACCTTCTGTAATGAGAACAACCCTACTAGAGTGTAGTCCTTGTATTACTGGTTTTACTACAGAGTTACCTGTGTTTAATGAAGTGACACCGCTTAGACTTTTAAGCGCATCACCTAGTGAGGCTGCACTGTTACTTTCTAGAAAATCATGGTTTACAACAGCTTCTGTCGCTGTGCGACTTTTACTTTTATGAGCATGTGCTACAACTTCCACATCGCCTAGTGACTCTAGGTGATGTTCCATGTTGATATTACGAGTAGTATTGCTGTTTACATCTACTTTTACTATTTGAGTTTCACATGCAGGATGCGACACTTGTAGCGTGTAATTGTTTGTACAAAGTCCTGTAATAACATATTTGCCTAGGCTATCAGTCATCACAGCATCTTCAGACCCGGCAACTATAATAGTTGCACCAGATAATACTTCATTATCATGCAGGTCTATAACATAACCAGATAGGGTATAGGTACACTCTTGTGCTGTACTCGTAATACTCAGCAAGGCAATGCTAAGCCATAAATAAAATTTCATATAAAATTGTTTTGCTAATTATTGAATGTAATTCAATGCTTAACAAAACGGGGGACCACGATCTGAGGAACTTAAGATGGTGGTTGTGTATGATGTCTGTAATAAAACATCTACTTCTTTTGAGATATGTATGGTGGGTGATGGGTACGCTTTCGCGAAAGCGTAAACTCCAGCCTTTACAATATGCAAATCACCAAGATCACAATCTAGTTTTGATTCGTGAACATGCACATCTCCTGTGAATTTACAGGTATCATAATGTTCATGGTTTGCTGTGCTGTGAGAAAAAGAAACTACAGCAGGCAACAAGAGAACAAGCATTGTAAGTAATGCTATAAGTCTTATAATAATAGAGTTGTCTTTTTTCAAGCTTTCTTTGGAAATAAAAATCCTAGTCCCATTCTTGAGACCATTTTAGTAGCGAACGCTTTGAAGAACGCATACTGACCAAATATCCATCCAAATATCACCAAAAGAACTTGATAAATGGGAAAAATTAACAAGATTCTAACAGGCCAATAAATCCATCCATTTGTAGCGTCTTTTCCTAAACCTATAAGTTCCATTAAGGGGTTTGAAATACGTCCAGCAGTAGATCCAGTAACCGCAAATGCTAAAAATATAGCGATAAGTTCCCAGCGATACGTCACTCCCCATCGTGAATATAGTTTTTTAAATAGCCAAAGCGTTATCCATATAATTAAGAATGTAATAGGCAAGCTAAGTAATATAGTGGCTATGGGAACTGATGTTTCATAGGCAGGAATATAAATAGCTCTTGCTATTAAGTATCCTGAGAAAAGAGCGGCAATTAATCCAAGTACCACATGAATAAACTGCCAATTTTGAGTGATTTCCCAGCGTTTTTTAAAGTCTTTCATAACGCTGCAAAAATACGATTATCGTAGTTTCTGATTGTTGCGTTCTTGGAAAAATTCAAACCAATTATATAATAGGTAATTAACTTCATACCCATAATCGGTATTAGAATTGTAATCTATGCGCTGGATGTATAGATTAGGGTCGTATTGTGATATGTTATTTACTCTGTTGTTATATTCAGTGACATAAAACCTATTTTTATTTTCTAAGAAAAACTGTCCATAAAATCCTCTAGGTCTTTGTGTGACTAGCCATGTATTAAACCCTGGTTCTATAATAATAATTTCATATTCTAGACTGTCATTTGCAATACGTATCGTGTCTGATGCATTATCTGCAGTATTGCCTATGTCTTTTGTACCACTTGTAGTTGCACAACCTATTATGGTTGCGGTAAGAATTGCTAAGTAAATTATCTTTTTCATAATCTTAAAGTTAAAGATTTTACCTGTGATACAGGTTTGTTTTATCGTAGTATTAACGATAGTATTAATTGTTATACCGTGTAAACTTACTAAGCAGTAACCTTTATTTAAAGCTACAATGAGTAAATGAGACCTCTCAATGAGGGAACAAAAAAAGAGTGCCTGAAAAGGCACTCTTTAATATATGAATAGATGATTTATGGATTATTTTCCAAAAAGTCCTCCTAGAAGACCTCCGATACCACCTTCTTTTTTATTGCTTCCTAGTACCATCCCTGCTACGTCATCTAAGATGCTTCCATCTCCATCTGCATCTAGTAGGGTAGTAATTAAGCTCTGATTTTCTTGAGGTTGACCACCTAGCATGCTACCTAATAAAGCACTCATACCAGTACCATCACTTACGTTATTTTCTTTAGTTTGCTTACCTAGTACTCCCATAAGGATAGGTGCAGCAACTTTTAATATTTGAGCTACAGATCCAGCGTCTACACCAGACTTGCTACTTAATGCATTTTCAACAGCAGGTTGTTTGTTTCCTAAAAGGTGTCCTAAAATTCCAGCACCATCATTTACTACGTCGTCACTAGGTCCTCCGTTACCCATAAGGTCTCCAAGTTGGTCTAAAATACCACCACTATGCTTTCCAGATAAAGCGCCCATTAATCCAGCTGCTCCCTCTGGTGTCTGTACGTTTTTCTTCATGGCTCCCATAAGTACTGGAAGTGCCATGCTCAAAACCTGCGCAGTTGCACCTTCAGATTGTCCTGATTTTGCACTTGCTCCACTAATAAGAGATTTTCCTATATCACTATTTAATAAATCTAATAATCCTGCCATCGTTGTTGTTTTTTAATGTTTACAAGATTCAAGGTACAAAATATTATAAGTTCTAAAATTGCTGACATAAAAAAACCACCCTCTTGGATGGTTTTTTTAGAATCTTGTCGATTAAAATCAATTTTAAATCGATAAACAGTAAAACTAACATCAAATGTTTAAGCTTACTGCATTTGTAAATGCTATTGTTACTTAAGGATTTTTATGATCTGCTCTGCTAGTTCTGTACCAATACGATCTTGGGCTCCACCAGTTGCTGCTCCAATGTGTGGAGTTAAACTCACCTTAGGATTCATAAGTACTTGTACCGCTGGAGTAGGTTCGTTTTCAAAAACGTCTAGACCTGCAAATGAAAGTTTGTTGCTATCTAAAGCAGCTACTAGAGCTACTTCATCTATAACACCACCTCTTGCAGCGTTTACTAGTGCAGCGCCATCTTTCATAAGATCGAACTCTGCTTTACCTATTACATAGTCTTTTTGTGCAGGAACGTGAAGTGTTATAAAATCTGCAGATTTTAAAACTTCCTCCTTTGATACAGAAGTAAGATCAAATGCTACAGACTGTCCGTCAAAGAAAGGAACAGTAACTGTCGCTTTTTCTGTAAACGGATCATGAAAGATAACTTTCATTCCTACTCCCAAAGCAATTTTTGCAGTCTCTTGACCTATACGACCAAAACCAATTACACCTAGTGTTTTACCACGTAGCTCGGTTCCTTTCGCGTAAGCTTTCTTTAATCCTTTAAACTTTGTGTCACCTTCAAGTGGCATGTTACGGTTAGAATCAAATAAGAAACGAACTCCATTAAACAAGTGAGCAAATACAAGCTCTGCTACAGATGCAGACGATGCTGCTGGTGTATTAATTACATTAAGTCCTTTATCTCTGGCATATTGCACATCAATATTATCCATTCCTACGCCACCACGTCCTATAATTTTAATAGATGGGCAAGCGTCAATAAGTTCCTTACGCACTGTGGTAGCACTTCTTACTAAAATAACATCAATCTGCTTTTCATTGATGTAGTTTTCCAGTTGGTCCTGAGCAACATTTGTAGTAATTACTTCAAATCCTCCAGCTGTAAGAGCGTCTACTCCTGTTTGTGATATTCCGTCGTTTGCTAATACTTTCATAGTAAATGCTATTATATGCGGTTTAATATTGTTGTTTTATCCTTGTGGATTTAAGCTTTTCTTTCTAGTTCGCTCATTACGTCTACTAGTACACCTACGCTATCCATAGATAGGGCATTATACATAGAAGCTCTATAACCGCCTACACTTCTGTGACCATTTAAACCATTAATTCCTGCTTCTTTCCACATAGCATCAAAGGCATCTTTAAGATCACCATCTGTAAGTGAGAATGTAGCGTTCATGGTAGAACGATCTTCTTTGGCAGCAAATCCTTTAAATAGTGGATTAAGTTCTATCTCACTATAAAGTAGTGTTGCTTTTTTATTATTGATTTCTTCAATCGCTTTTACGCCACCTTGTTCTTTTAACCAGCGCATAGTAAGCATTGAGATATATACTGCATATACAGGAGGTGTATTAAACATACTTCCTTTACTTATGTGCGTTTGATAATCCAGCATAGATGGAATCTTGCGAGTCACCTTACCAAGAATATCTTCTCTTACCACAATAAGTGTAGTTCCTGCTGGTCCCATATTTTTCTGAGCACCTGCATAGATTAAGTCAAATTGATTAAAATCAATCTCTCTAGAAAAGATGTCACTACTCATATCACATATAAGAGGACAATCTACCTCTGGGAAGTGCTTAATTTGTGTCCCAAAAATAGTGTTGTTACTTGTGAGGTGTAGATAGTCTAAGTTTTCTGGAAGTATAAATCCTTTAGGGATGTAATTGAAATTTGCCTCCTTACTAGATGCAACCTCAGCAACTTCTCCAAAAAGTTTTGCCTCTTTGATAGCCTTATCACTCCAAGTTCCAGTGTTAATATAACCTGCCTTTGTTTCTAGTAGATTATATGCTACCATTAAAAATTGCATACTCGCTCCACCTTGTAAAAAAAGCGCTTTATAGCCTTTACCTTCTAAGCCCAGTAATTCTAATGCTAGATTTCTAGCCTCGTCCATTACATCTACAAAGTCTTTACTTCTATGAGAAATCTCAAGAATAGAAAGTCCGGAATCATTAAAGTCTAATATAGCCTGTGATGCTTCTTTAAAAACATCTTGAGGTAAGATACAAGGTCCTGCGCTAAAGTTGTGCTTCTTCATAGTGTGCTATTTTATGCGTTTTGTGCTTTACAAAGATGCCCAAAACGTTATAAAAAGCAATAGATAAATCGATAAAATATTGGCTATAATGATGTCAAAAATGTAATAGTATCAACCCCATCTGCATAATCATAAAGCTCAGGTTTTTGAGTTTTTCCTATTGGAGTGAGCTCTTTAACTTGGCTTTTTAGTGATGTATTCCCTACAACACATTGAATACGATCTTTATCTGCTTCAAGCTTTTCAACTAGGCTATCCATTGACTCGTATTTTTCATAAAATAAAGTCGCGATAGGTGAGCCGTAGCTTTCATCTTCCTTGAGCATTAAGAAACCATTCTCTAAGAGCTCAAAGAGGCTCATTAAATACACCGCTTTATTATAATCATAATTATTGGCATACTTTGCACCATTCATAATATCACTCCAGTGATAAATAGCTTTGAAAAAGGCGTCAAAATTGTAATCTTGTGGGACATACATTTTTGATACATTACGGCATCCTAAACCGTAGTATCTAAATATATCTTCACCTAGCGCAATAAGCTCATCTTCTGTTTCATTACCTGTAAGTACTGCAACAGAATTTCTGTTTTTACGGATGATGTTAGGCTTTTTACCAAAGTAATATTCAAAATATCGAGCAGTATTATCGCTTCCCGTTGCAATTACTGCATCGTAGGCTGGTAATTTATCTTCGGTGAAGCTTATGGTTTCTTTAAAAGCAGGTTCTGCATATTCTAGATATTTTGCAAGAAAGGGTAGGAGGTGCTTATCATTAGACGATTGTTTTCCTACAAATTTATGCCCAGCAATTAATACGCACATAAAGTCATGAAAGCCTACTAATGGGATATTACCTGCCATGATTACGGCAACGGTTTGTTGTGGTTGCGCTTTCGCGAAAGCTGTATCGTACCCATCAAGCCACTCAGTAAGTTTTTCTTGAGTAAGTGACTGTGCCCAGCCTTCTAAAGCGAAGAGTATATTTTCTTTAGTGAACCAGCCGTTGTTTTCGCTGGCTAGTTTAAACTGATGCTGCATTCCGTCAAAGAAGAGATCATTGTGTAAAACTCCTTCTTTTTGGGCAATTGAGTCACGTGTAAACTGACTTAAAAATTTTCCTAGCTCAATAAAAGCGTTAATTCGTAGTTGAAGTGTCATAGGTTTTGGCAAATCGGTGTCTAGGCGTTATTTTTGTGCAAAGTTACCCAAAAAGAAAACTATGGCAATTATCATAACAGACGAATGTATAAACTGTGGAGCTTGCGAGCCTGAGTGTCCTAACACTGCCATTTACGAAGGTGCAGATGACTGGCGCTATGCAGATGGAACAGACTTAGAAGGAAATGTTGTCTTACCTAACGGAAAAGAAGTAGATGCAAATGAAGCACAACAACCTGTGAGTGATGAGATTTACTATATCATTCCAGATAAGTGTACCGAGTGTAAAGGTTTTCATGACGAGCCACAATGTGCTGCAGTATGTCCAGTAGATTGCTGTGTACCGGACGATGAGCATGTAGAAACAGAAGAGGTATTACTTGCAAAACAATCTTTTATGCATAAAGATGCATAAGCATTATACTTTATAAAACAATAAAGCCATCCCGTAAGGATGGCTTTGTTGTTTTAAATAACGGCTACAAGTTCTCCAGTTATGTTATGGATAACTTGCTGCAATCTTCTAGCATAGTCCAGCAACGCTTTAATTTCTTTAATAGTTGCAGGTCGCTCTTTATTAAAAATAAGTAGCTGATCTCCTTTTGATTCTATGTGGTAATAAGGATTGCTCTCTAAGAAATGAATAAGCTCATTAGAAAAGAAACTCTTTATAGCATACTCGTTTTCTCCTAATAAAAAGAATCGATTAGAAAAATCTGTGTGACCATCAATATTGATGTCATTCCAACCCGTTATGGCATAAAACTTCTCTAAAAATCCTTCTTTATCTATTGTAAACGACGGAATAGGAGTAGGCAAGTCTATGGTAATCATGGTAGAACGTACGGTTCCCTGTGCAATAAATTCTCCTTCGGAGTAAATGATATCAAAGAGATGCAGGACATTATCATCATCCCTAAACTCATTGTAAGAATGATTTATGTGCTTCGTCTGGAAATAAAGGAAGTCTGTAAGCTCATGTACATCTTCATTTTTTTCTGGATGATATTCTAGATTATAGCTTTGAGCAAGTTCTTCAAGCGATACTTGGCGTTTGGTTTTACTCTTTGTAAACATCTTAGGCACTGTTATCATCTTGCGCAGTGCAAAAGGATGTGCAGAGTCTGTATCATGCATATCGAGGCCTACAACCTCAAAGTGCCCACCTTTTTTACTGAATACTTCTTGAAAGTCGTGAAGATTCTCCATGACTGTGTGATCTACAAAGCTACATTTTGAAAAATCTACTACCACATCCTGGCTCTCAGGAATAGCTTCGAGCTTTTGTTTGAGTTTGTAAAAGTTTAAAAAGGTACAAAAGTGTTTTACACTCACATAATAGTTACTACCACCTTTATCACCAGTTTCTTGAAACATCAACACGTTAGGCTTAAACATGTTTCTAAGAAATAGCCCTGTGCTTTTATTTAAAAGAATATGAATGATAAATGTGATGACAATACCTGCTAGAATACCAGATATAAGATCTACAAACAAAGTTGTTAGTAATGTAACAAAGAAAATAAGTACTTGCTCTTTACCAATAGTAAACATCTTTCTCACAACTACAGGTGATGCAAGCTTATATCCTGTATACACAAGAATAGCCATTAAAGCCGGTAAGGGAATACGCGTAAGTTGAGTACTAAATAATGCGATAAAAATGACTAAAAATGTAGCGTGGCTAAAGTTGGCACTTCTATTAGTACCACCATTATTTACATTTACAGAACTTCTAGCGATAACAGTAACTACATTAAGACCTCCTAAAAAACCAGAACCTACAGTAGCAAGACCTAAGGCCTTGAGGTCACGATTAATATTTGATCTACGTTTGAGGGGATCTAGCTTATCTACTGCTTTTATACTAAGCAACGATTCTAAACTTGCGATGAGGGTAAGTGACAAGACACTTGTCCAGAAGGTAAATGTCCCAACAGACCCAAAATTAGGTATTGGTAAATCCTCTACGATATCTCCTAGTGCTGGGATACCACTTATCATATATTCTTGAGCAATAGGATTAGGTAAACCAAGTACAATCTCATAATAATAACTAAAACCTATAGAGAGTAACACGATCCACATAGGTGCAGGGACGAGTTGTAAATATTTATTTCTGATTTTTCCATAAAAAATCATGATCGCAAGACTGCCTACGCCAAAAATAGCGGCAAAGATTAGTCCTGTATCTGTATAACTGAAAACGCCAATAATTGAATTTGGGATTTCCAGTAGATAGTCAATGCTACCGTCGCGAGTAATTTTATTACCTAGCATGATGTGGAACTGCTTTCCTAGGATAATAAGACCGATGGCGGCTAGCATCCCCTGTATCGCAGAAGAGGGAAAGAAATCTGCTAGTTTTCCCATACGCAGAAAACCTAACAACATAAGTAGTCCGCCAGAACAAATAATAGCAGCATAGGTGCTTTCTAAGCCTAAAGCTGTAATTGCTATGAGTACTACTCCCACAAGACCATTTCCGGGTCCTGTAATGGTCACATTACTACCACCAAGTATGGAGACTAGTATTCCTCCTACAACAGCAGTAATAATTCCTGAGATAGGCGGAGCCTCACTAGCCATTGCAAGTCCTAGACCTAATGGTAGTGCAATAAGACTTACCACGAATCCTGAAAAAATGTTTCGCGGAAGCGTTTTAAAAAAATTATTTATAGAATTCTCTTTTGGACTCATCGTACAATTAATACATCTGTAGGGAGTTCTGTGAGAATATGCTCAATATCATGTGGAAATAAACGATCCCAAAATGATGTTTTTGATGGGGCGTTCATGATTAATAAATCTGCTCTTACGACCTCCGCATAATGACCGATGGAGTATCCTCGTTTCCCAAAAATGGCTTGTGATCGTGCATCTACACGTTGCTGTATTTCTTGAGGTACTTTATTTATAATTTGTTGTACTCTGCTTTCCTCTCTTCTACGCAGTTTTTCCTTAGCAATATTTGCTCGGCGTAGTGAGGTATCATCATCTACATTTACGTGAATTTCGTTCTCAGTAATTTCTTCTACGATGGTCATTTTATCTGCACTCAGACCGTGAGCAACGTAAAAGGCAGTGGTAATGGTTTGTTCTGTTTTGGGGTCTTCAAGCCCATTTACTACCACATGTTTACACGGAATACGTGTAACAGAGGGATTGATAAGTAAGAGCACAGAGCAAGAGGCACCTCGCGTTATTTTTCTGGCAATAGACCCTAAGTAGTAATTGACAAAATTTTCTCTTTGAAGGGCACCAACAATGAGTAAATCAATCTTTAAAGTACTGGCAGCTTCTATCATCACTTTAACAGGGTCTCCAGGCTTAAATACTATTTCAGATTTAAGACCTTCTTGATGAAAACTAGTGAGTAATTTCTCAAAAGATTGATGTTTCTCATCTGTATGATTACCTACGTGAATCACTACTAACGTTGCATTAAAATGAATACATAGTCTAGCAGCCTCGTACAAGTTTGCTTTGAGGTTAGGAGAGAAGGTGGCACCTACGCCTATAATTTTAAAGGGATTGGGACTCACAGAGTCGTTTAGTTTTATGAGTGAGTCAAGGTAACATAATTATACGTAACAATGATGTATATCCTGACTTTCCAGATATGATGACAACAAGCTGTTGTAAAACAGAACATCCAGATGCCTGAACATCTGGATGTTATTATAACGTAGTTTTTAATTACTGTTTTTTGAGACTACTGTATATAGCATATTGCTCTTTAGTTAAAAACGTTTGCATATTACCATCTTTACGTTTGGCAAGTTTAGCAAGCTCTTCTTTTTTATCTGCAGCGCTCAGACCTCCAGCCCTAAGTCTATCTTCTGTAGATTTAAATGCTTTTATAGTTTTAGAAATATTTGCTACTTGTTCTGAGCTAAGATTGAGTTTCTGTGTAAGCATGTCAATCTCACTTACTTTTTCTGTATTTGTAGTACTTATGCTAGGGCTTTGTGCTTGAACATTTGATATTCCAACAAAGGCAAAAAGTACTAATGCGATAATTATTTTCATAATATTTATTTTTAAAATTATAAGCTCAAGAGCTTTTCTATATTTTCTAGAGGTCGTCCAATAACGGCCTTTTTTCCGAGAACTACAATGGGACGCTCTATTAATTTAGGATGTTGAGACATAGCGGCTACAACATCCGTATCGCTAAGTTCTTTTCCTTTATAGTTTTCCTTCCAGATAGCTTCGCCTTTTCTTACGAGTTCCATAGGAGCTATATTAAGCAGATCAATAAGAGACTTAAGCGCTGTTTCAGAAAGAGGATTATCCAGATATTTTATTACCTCAAATTCTTTTCCGGACTCTTCTAGCAAAGCTAGACCTTGCCTACTCTTTGAACAGCGAGGATTGTGATATATTTTAATCATATGTAATAGTTATTTTTCTTGTAGTGTTACTTGTACTCCTTTTGATCTAAGTTGGACCGCAAGTGTTTGTGCATCTGTAAAATGAATACCTGTTATTCCAGCCACTTCACAACCTTGGATATTTTTTAGACTATCATCTATAAATATAGCTTGAGACGGTTCAATCTTATAACGATCTAGCATAAGATCATAGATATCTTTAAAGGGTTTACGAGTTCCCTCATCTCCAGAGACTAGAATTCCTTCAAACCATTGCAACCAAGGAAACTTTTTAAGCGCAATAGGGAATGTCTCACCACTCCAGTTAGTAAGTGCAAGCACTCTATAGTCGGGATTATCTATAAGTTCTTTAAGAATCTGTAGCGTGCCTTCATGAGTAAAACCTAGCATTTCTTCCCATCGGCCGTAATACATTTTTATGAGCCTTTCATATTCTGGAAACATTGCTATGCGTTCTTGTGTAGCTTTTTCTAGAGAATAACCAGCGTCTTGGTTAACATTCCAGTCCCATGCGCAAACGTGATTAAGAAACCAATCCATCTTGGCTCGATCTCCTCTAAATTCTTTGAGATAAACGTATTCAGGACTCCAGTCTATGAGTACACCGCCTAGATCAAATATTATAGTGTTTATATTATTCTGTTTCATAGATCTTTCTTTAGTCAATAATCGTGTGTGGGACGGTATTTAGATCCCAGTCTATCACTAATCCACCCGCTAGTGAACGTGCTATTTCTGCACCATACAAGTGTTCTGTAAGGTAGAGTGCAGCCTCAAAACTTTTGGCACCGCCAGCAGAGGTGATGTATTTTCCGTCGTGAACAAATAAGGTTTCTTTTCTAATATCTAGTGTTGGAAATTTAGCTCTCATTTGATCTATATCACTAGGGAAAGTAGTAGAAACTTTATCATCGAGAAGTCCTGCCTTTGCAAGCACAAAAGCACCATCACAATGAGAAGTCATAAAAAGAGCTTCTTTATCTACTTTCTGAACAAACGAAATCATTGCCTCATCATCTAGATCTGTATCTAGGTGATGCTCTGCGCTAGGGATTACTAGAATGTCAATCTTAGGCATTTTCTCTTGTGTATAATCAAAATCGGGTAGGAGGTACATACCTTCAAATGTTCTAATAGGATCCAGTGTATTTGCAACTGTAAATACATTCATCGCCTTAATACTTTCTCTATAAATTGTGTGTTGAAAAATATCAAAAGGCGCTGTGAGTTCCGTATTAAAAGTGCCATCCATAATTAAGAAAGCTACGTTGTACCTAGATGTATCTAATACAGGTTGCGCTTTCGCGAAAGCGTTATTTTCATTTGTAATATGCTCTTGTAATGAGTTTTGATTGTCCTTATTAGTATTGCATGCTTGTACCAAAAGAGCACTTAAAATGATAATAATAATTCTCATAAATCTTATTTTGAAGTTAAAGATACAGGTTCTGGCGGTGTTTCATTTGCAAGCATGCGCTTAACAATATATAACAATAGCCAAGCGATAAGCGTGAGTCCTATCAAAAATATCCACGTTGTTTGAAAACCAAATGCTTCTGTGATTTGCATACCACTATTGTGCCCAAAAATATGCGCTACCGAAAATGACATGCTGTAAACGCCCATGTATGCACCTTGTCTTCCTAACTTAGAGCGATCTAAGGCAAATTTATTACTAAAGGGAAACGAAATCATCTCCCCAAAGGTTGCGATAATCATCCCAATGACTATAATGCCTACCCATGTTTCCCATAGTAATAATACAAAACTAGCACCTGTCATGAGTAATCCCAAGATGGTGCTTTGTACGTTAGAGAGGTTTTTCTTTTCCATCCAGGCAATGAGTGGCATTTCAAACACTACAATCAAAATACCATTAAGAGCAAGAATGAGTCCTATGGCATCCTCACCAAGTTTATATTCATCTTTATAATATAATGGCACTGTCGAAAAGTATTGTACAAAGACAATCCCAAATAGCGCAAGCGCAACGAGAAACAGCACATAAGGCGTATCAAGCAAAGGTTTTTTAGGATTTTCAATCATGACTTCTTTATCAAGTTCCTTTGTTTTTTTAGGATTTAATACTTGAGTCATCAGGATAGCAGCAAAGAGACACGTCAAGCCGTCTACATAGAATAGCGCATCATATCCTGCAGTGGCAATAAGAATTCCTCCCACAGCGGGCCCTACAGAAAAACCTAGATTAATAGCAAGTCGTATGAGGGTAAGCGAGCGTGTTTTATTTTCTGGTTTTGAGTAGGCACTAAGGGCTACAAAAAACGCAGGACGTCCCATATCTGCTAGTGCCATGAGGATAAAAAATGAAAAGCACATTACCCAGAAAGTCTCTACATGCATTACCCATAAAAAGTTTATTCCAGTAAAAATTAAACTTAAAAGGATGACTTTATAATAACCAATTACGTCACACAATTTACCGCCTAGCCATGCTCCTGCAAAAGAACCAAGACCATAAGACGTCATAATCCATGCAACATCTGGTAGACTAAAATGGAGATCTTTATTTAAATAAATAGAGAGAAAGGGAATCACCATCGCGCCCGCTCTGTTTATCAATGTGATGAGCGATAGCCACCAGATTTCTCTAGATAGTCCTTTAAAAGTATTTGTATAGTTGCGTAGTAGTGTTTTCATAAACGATAGATTAGATGGTAAAGTCCTACGCTAGACCATAAAAGTAAAGAGTCCAGCGTGGTGGCCGAACTCTTTTGTATTGTTACTCTTTATAATCATATAGTGACAACATATCAAGTCTGGCGCAGCGTTGCACACGAGATGAATGTATATGTTGTGACTAATATCATACTATGTGTAAAGTTATAAAAATAATTGAGTTGATTACGCTTTCGCGAAAGCGTAACATTTATACAATCTCTCCTCTTGATTTCAATTCTTTTTTGATAGCTCCTCTTATAATAAACTGCAATGGAACTGTACCCAAGCAAGAAATACCAACTACCAGTGTAGCTATAAAAGAATTTGAATCTTCCCTTGTAGTAATCCCGTAAATCGAGATACCAATGAGAAATGATATAACGATAAGCAAGGCAACAATAATCACTGTAATCAAGTTAAGATTAGAGCGAAGTTGGTTAGAGGTTTTATTAGAAAGATCTATTTTCATTTTGACTGATATGTTTTAAAAATAAATTAAATATTACGATTACATCTCGCTACCAAAGAAGATAGCGTTCATTAATAATTTATTGGTACCATACCAGAACGCTCTAAAGTTTGTGTTATCTGTAAATAAAATCACCTCACCACGTCCAGTACTTTGATGTACAAAAGGTCTAGTTTCTGGAATTGCTTTTAGGTTAATTTTTGAAATATAACCTGCTTGTAAAGGAGTCTTAGTATACTGGATAGGATTCTTATAACTAGTAGAGTCTGCTTTGACAAAAATAGTAGTGTTTCTAAATAAGGAAACCTTATCTCCTGTATATCCAAAGTTAATAGGGTGAGATCTATCTTGCTTTGCTTCAAAGATTGCTCCTCCTATTACTTGCGCACCGCTAAAATCTCTGCGCTGCTCAAAGCTCACATTCTTAGCAGGATTTTTAGTTTCCTCAAAAGAAATATTCAGCATTTTGTTAACCTTGAACCAGTTGGCTACATTTTTATATCCTATAAGTGTACCACCATCGCGTACCCATTGTTTAATATCTTCTGTAGTGCCTTTATCTATAGCGCTTCCCCAGAGATTAGGTAGAATGATATCTGTGTATTGAGATAGGTCTGTGCGTCCTAAACTCTTAGTGTCGAGTTTTGTGATACGCATATTATAACGTGTATCAAATAGATGCCAGATTTCTCCTGCATCGTACGGGTTAATACCTTCACCTACAATAATGGCAACTTTTGCAGGCTTAAGCGCTCTAAACTGATTACTACCGAGATCTATTCCTTGTGTAAGTCCGGTGCTCACAGATTTGATAGTTACATGTGCATCTTGAGCTACCTCATTTATAAAGGCATTTAACTCTTGCGGATTCAATGATTGATTTTGCACCGGAATCATAATAGTCCCATAGTCATAAGTAGCACCTTCTAGGGTGAATTGCTCCATGCCAACTTTTGCTCTTATTCCTTTATTTAAGATGCTGTTAAGTGCCTTGGGAGTATAGTAGTCATGCCATTCCATCAAGTATGCATAGGTGCTTGAAGCGACGGCAGGCGTTGACTTCATCGATAACTCTTGAATCTCATTTCCAGCGTTATTTAAAGATGCGTTTTCTGAGAAGTCTACACCAAATGCTAGTGGGAAAGACCATGCACTAATATCATAAAACAAACTGTCTTGAAACGTAGTACGTTTTTCAAACATTGCCTTTATAAGGCGGCTTTGTCTTTGGTTTTTTGGTACCATGTAGCTCATTCCTTTTTTGAAGTTGCTATTCCCTTCCGTAAAGTCTTTGGCTACTTCATGCACTTTAATTTTATGACGCTTTAGTATTTCGGCGAGGTGATAAGAGCTACTTGCATCTTTTTCACTCCCGAAAACGTAGGCACCATTCGCTTTTTCGCCTCGAGCGTTATTAAAGAAATCGCGCTGATAGTCTAGTAATTTTGAACGCATTCCTTGCGCTGCTTCTAATGTGGATAAGATAGCAGTAAACTGATTGAGTATAGTAAATTTAAATTCTAGTAATCCATTTTCTGTTTCTTGAGCGTGGCCACGACTACTTCCTTGTTCAAAAAGAATCCCAATACCTCCATTTATATCTGGAAATGTAGATCCTTTTCCATAGTAAAAATCATCAAAGCTTTCTTCTGTGTAGTAGAAGCTACCTATTTTATCTAGTGCTGCTGCGTGGTAATTACCTATTTGCTTTGTGAGCTCTTGGTTTAAGGCAGGCGTAAGTGGGTGTGTACGTGATTGTATTCCTGGCTGGAAGAAAAAACTACTGTTAGATCCCATCTCGTGGTGATCTGTAAGAATATTAGGATACCAGTTATGGAAGGTATTGATGCGAGCACGAGATTCTGGAAGTTGTACAGGAAGCCAGTCGCGGTTCATGTCAAACCAGTAGTGGTTAGTACGTCCACCAGGCCATACCTCATTATATTCACGATCTTGTGGATCAGGATTAATGTTTATACTCTTATTAGTATTTGCCCAGTATGCAAATCGTTGTAAACCGTCTGGATTAAAGGAAGGATCAAAAAGGATGACCGTGTTCTTAAGCAAGTCATCGATTTTTGGACCTTGCGCAGCGGCAAGATAGTAGGCAGCTACAAGTCCAGCGTTTGCCCCAGAAGGTTCATTACCATGTATAGAAAGTCCTTGATATACTACGATAGGCATATCACTAGTATTTAAAGAACTGCTTCCGTTTTCTGTAAGTTTTACATGCTCTGCGCGTATCGCTTCTAGGTTGTTGTGATTGCTAGGAGAAGTTATTGTAAGTAAAAGAATAGGGCGACCCTCAAAAGTTTTACCTCTGTTTTCTATTGTAATTCTATCACTAGCAGCTGCGAGTGTACGCATGTACTCAGAAAGTTTATCATGACTTACGTGCCATTCTCCAGGCGTATAGCCTATAATGCTTTCTGGTGTAGGAATAGATTGATCATAAGTTACATCTTTAGGAAGATAGTAATCCATATCTACACTGCCAGTTTGAGCAAGTGTGTTAAGGCAACTTAATAGTAGGGTAGTAAGTGTAAGTAATAAACGCATTCTTTTGGTCGATTTAAAGTTGTTACGCTTTAAAAGTAAACAAAAGAAATCGTGCTCGCACGTGAGAAGTGTAAACTCAAATAATAACTACTAGTAAATGAAAATTAATATTACTTGCGTTCCATTTTATCAAGATACCCACAAGCTGCTCCTATAATACCTGCATGATTTTTGGTTTTGGCAGCTACAATAGGGATATCTGTAGTAAGATATTTTTCAAATTCCTCCATGTGTTTGCTTATGCCACCACCTATGATGTAATGGTTAGGAGTACAAATCAACTCTACATTTTTTAAGAAAAAATTAAAACGCTCTGCCCATTCTTTGTAAGTCAAGTCTTCTGCTTTGCGCACAGAGTTTGCTGCATATTGTTCAATAGGCTTTTTCTTGTATGGTAAACGACCTAATTCAAAATTAGGGATGAGCTGGCCATTATAAAACAAGCCAGAACCAATTCCAGTTCCTACTGTTATCACAGCAACAAGACCTTTTAAATCCTTTCCTGCGCCATATCTTACTTCTGCAAGGCCAGCTGCATCTGCATCATTTATGGCAGAGCATGGAAGTCCTGTTTTTTCGGTAAAAAGTTCGTCTATTTGAACACCCTGCCAGCTTTTATGCATATTGCCGTAAGCCATGGCCTTACCATCTACCACTACTGTAGGAAAACCTACACCTATGGGACCAGTCCAATTAAAATGTTCTACAAGTTCTTGTACGCACTGTGCAATAGCCTTGGGTTTTGCGGGACGGGGTGTTTCTATTCTAAAACGTTCTCCTAGATATTCTTGAGTTTCAAGATCTACGGGAACTCCTTTAATTCCAGTTCCGCCTATGTCTATGCCTAGTATTTGCATGTAGTGATGGTTTGCTTTGGGAAGTGAAAGATAGGAATTTTGAATAAAACTCAAAGAATGATCTTTAAGTTACGCTTTCGCGAAAGCGTAAAACAAATACTAGTAGGTAGTTATAGTACTTCTTTTTCTTCCTCATGAACCTCTTTACCGTACTCTTGCTTGTAAATTTTTACAATAAGTAGAAAAATACTCACTACAATAGGGCCGAAGATTAAGCCTATAAAACCAAAAAGCGGCACACCCACAATAACTCCGATAATAGTTACTAGCGGGTGTACATCTGCAAGACGTTGCTGTATCACTAGCCTAAATAAATTATCTGTAGATCCTACAACGATAATACCGTACAAAGCAAGAACGATAGACTGCCAAACATCACCAGCCGCATATAGGATAATACATACTGGAATTACACCTAAAGCGGTCCCTACAAATGGAATCATAGATCCTACGGTTACTATTGCAAACCAGAAAAACGGATCTTCTACACCTAAAATCAGAAACCCGATGAGAGCGACCACACCTTGCAGCAGTGCAACCAGCGGAATACCAATGGCATTAGACTTTACTAGATCTACACTGTCTTTTCCTATTAATTTCAAGTTTTTGTCACTAAGTGGGATGTACTCTAAAAGTGATTCTCTAAATGTTCTCCTATTAGTGAGCATATAGTAAAGCATGAAGTACATTATCCCTATAGCGATAAATATATTAAACGTGCTTCCTACGAGGCCTTGAAGATTATTACTAACCCATTCTGTAATGGAGCTTGTATCTATCGAACTAGCGAGATCCATCCCAAATCTAGTCTCTAGAGAAGATAATTGCGTTTTTACAATATCTATGACTTTCTCGCTATTTTCTACTGCCTTACTTATTTTTGAGGTAAGCATAAGTACTAGCCCAGCGATAGGAAGGAGGATTACGAGAAAAGACGCAGTCATTAATAATCCTGCTGCTACTCCTGGATTCCACTTACGTTTTTTTACAAGATATCCTTGCCACTTACGCATCAATACAAATAGCGTGATTGCTCCCAGAACACCTGAAAGATACGTTGCCATTTCTTTAAAAATAAGCCATCCTAATAGTATGATTAGGAAAATAACAAAGGCTTGTCTAAGTAATCCAGGTTTTATTGATTGCATATATTATGTTGCAAAGATTTGAGAATCGTCTTTAAAAGCTTTAAATTCTAAAGCATTACCGCAAGGGTCATAAAAAAACATTGTTGATTGCTCTCCTACAAGTCCTTCAAAGCGAGTGTAAGGAGCTATTACAAAAGTGACGTGAGGCGCAATTTCCTTAGCAAATTTTTGAAATTGATTCCATTCTAAAACCACTCCAAAATGTGGGACGGGAACTGCTTTACCATCTACCTCATTGTGAACTTCATCTACGGTAGATTTTTCTTTATAATGTATTACAAGTTGGTGCCCAAAAAAATTAAAATCTACCCAATGATCGCTACTGCGGCCTTCAGGTAGATTTAAAATATCTCTATAAAATACTCTTGCTTTCTCTACGTCATCTACGGGAATAGCAAGATGGAATGGTCGTACTGTCATAATGGATGTTTTGAAGTACTAATTTACACCATTTTTTGCTTTGTTTATTTTTCAGATGCAATTGCATCTGTATCTTTTCTATGTTTAAGTAATGAGATACCTGCAAAGAAAAATACTACACCAAGTATTGTAAATGCCCACGGGCTCATCCCTGTGCTCAAACTTCCAAAAATTCCCATAACACCAAGTACTAACATAATGGCACCTGCAACTAACGCTATTACTCCTATAATCTTGATCATAACTTATTCGATTTATTATTTAAAAGTCAAAAGTAATTGAATGATGGAGTGATGATTTACTAGTTAACATCACATTATCACAGTTTTAATAGGAGTTTGTGAATGTGAGCTACATTTTGGCAATCTTTAGGAAAAGCAGTTTTCATTTTGTGGGGTAGTAGCGGCACTTTTATTTAAATTTGCAACCTTAATTACTAATCTTTTAGACGTTCCGCGTGATTACAAAACGAATTATCCCTTGTCTTGATATTAAAAATGGTAGAACTGTAAAAGGAACTAACTTTGTAAACTTGCGTGATGCTGGAGATCCAGTAGAGCTTGCAAAGCTCTACTCTAATACTGGTGCAGATGAGCTAGTTTTTTTAGACATATCTGCAACAGAAGAACGTCGTAAGACCCTTGCAGATCTAGTATTGCGAGTAGCATCACAAGTAAATATCCCATTTACAGTAGGAGGAGGAATCTCATCTGTAGAAGATGTTGATATCTTACTACAAAATGGCGCCGATAAAGTTTCTATTAATTCTAGTGCCGTAAAAAGACCAGAATTAATAAATGAACTAGTAGCAAAGTTTGGATCACAGTGTATCGTAGTAGCTATAGATGCAAAGTTTATAGATGGCGAGTGGATAGTACATTTAGTAGGCGGAAAAGTACCTACAGAACTAAATCTTTTTGATTGGGCAAAAGAGGTGGAAACTCGTGGAGCAGGAGAAATCTTATTTACATCAATGGATAATGATGGTACAAAAGACGGATTTGCAAATGAAGCACTAGCAAGACTTTCTGAAAGTTTAAACATACCAATAATCGCAAGTGGTGGCGCGGGAAACATGCCTGTCTCTTATACACATCTCCGAGCCCACGAGACGGACTCCTATCTCG
>OJBP01000293.1_pt1 | contig 30293 bp, 22 predicted proteins | sample 1590691 | NCBI WGS metagenome assembly OJBP01 (sample SAMN05416848, study PRJEB24817) | seawater metagenome | isolation source: Sea water | place: Canada:Atlantic | collected 2013-07 | reverse complement strand
GCCTGCCTGTCCTGAGCCTGCCTGTCCTGAGCCTGCCTGCCCTGTCGAAGGATCGAACGGTCGAAGGGTTGAAGGGTCGAAGGGTCGAAGGGTCGAAGGGTCGAAGGGTCGAAGTATATCGAGCACACTAACGCAAAAACATAATTTCCATTAACAAAATTTTAATATATTGCGTTTCAAAAAAATCATTGAATGAAAAAGTCTTTACTCTTCATTAGCTTACTGGTAGGTATTTTTATTAAAACAACTGCCCAAGTGGGCTTTCTACCACATACTATTATTGACCAAGGAAGTACCAATGGTGCTAATTCTGCTTTTGCAGCCGACTTAGATGGGGATGGTCATTTGGATATGGTTTCGACTTCTCAACATGACAATAAAATTGCTTGGTACAAAAATGATGGGGCTGGCAATTTAGGTACGCAGCAAATTATATCCTTGAATGTTCAAGCTCCGAAGTTTGCCAGTGCTGTTGATCTTGACAACGATGGCAATATAGACCTTTTGGTTTCCTCTGCCCAAAACAGTAAAGTGGTGTGGTTTCGCAATGATGGTGCTGCCCACTTTGGAACTCCAAGGTTAATCACCGATAATGTTGAGGGAATTTCAAATTCCCTTGCAGCAGACATTGACGGCGATGGCGATTTAGATGTAGTTGCCACCTCTTCCAATGAGAACAAGATTGCTTGGTTTGAGAATACAAATGGACAGGGCGTTTTCGGGCCTGAAAATATAATTACCACAAATGTTGACAGAGCTATAAATATAGCTTTATCCGACTTGGATGGAGATGGCGATTTGGATATTGTAGCTGCAACACTTTATGACAACAAAACGGTGTGGTTTGAAAATTTGGATGGGCAAGGGACTTTTGGCCCGGAACTCATGATTGATGACGATCTTTTCAACACCTATTCATTATACGGTTTTGATATTGATGCCGATGGCGACAATGACATCATTACGAGTACCGGACAAGCAGATGGGTTCATGTTTTATGAGAATATGAATGGGCAAGGAAATTTTTCAGCACCCCAATCAATTAATGCCGATGACGTACGCGGTTTTCTCCTGGAAGATTTTGACTATGATGGTGATTTGGATATTGTAGCGACTATCGGAAATGAAATTGGTTGGTATGAAAATCTAAACGGTCAGGGAAACTTTGCTTCCAAACAACCTCTTATTGCCACAAAAAATCTTGCATATGTAGCAGATATCAACGAAGATGGTGCTTTTGATATTCTTACAATTACCAATGGCGACAAAATTTCTTGGTATCCAAGTACCGGTCAGGGTATCTATGGCCCTGAAGTTGTTATGAGTGTTATTGATGGTGTACAAGGTTCCTATAGCATTGAGGCAGCCGATTTTGATGGGGATGGAAATATTGATGTTGTCTCGGCAAATTCAGAAGTAGGAACGATTACTTGGTTTAAAAATTTAGATGGGCAGGGCAATTTTAGCTCCCCTAGAATGGTTGCAGAAACCCTATCCTATGTACAATCAGTTTATGCAGCCGATCTTGATGGCGATGGTGATATCGATGTTTTGTCATCTTCAAATGATGATGATACAGCCACTTGGTTTAAAAATATAGATGGGCAGGGTAACTTTGTGGAACAACAGCCTTTTTCTCTCGACCTTGATGGCTCCATGGTAGTGCATGCCGATGATCTCGATGGCGATGGCGATATGGATGTGGTAGTTTTCGACTTTAATTTGGGAATAGTATGGTTTGAAAATCTAAATGGATTGGGAACTTTTGGTCCAGCGCAAACAGTTGAAGAAAATATCGGTTACACAGAATCCATCCACACCGTTGATTTAGACGGTGATGGTGATAAGGATATTATTGTTGCCGCTTATGGCAGTCAAATATTGGCATGGTATGAAAATATGGATGGTCAAGGAAATTTTGGGTCCCAAAATATAATAGATAGTGATCCTTTGAATGCGATAGACATTTATTATTCTGATTTGGACGGAGATGGGGATATGGATATTCTAAGCACTTCAATTTTGTATAGTAGCGTTCTATGGTATGAAAATCTAGATGGCAATGGATCGTTTGGATCACGCAATATAATATCATCCAATTGTTTATCACCCTGGCTAATCAGAACTATGGACGCTGACCAAGATGGTGATATGGATGTGTTTGTGGGCGATTATAGCGCTGATACTATTTCTTGGTATGAAAATACCAATGGTTTGGCCACCTTTGGCCCGCAACAAATTATTGATTTAAAAATGAATGGTGCCCAAGGAATGGTCGTTGCAGATGTTAACAACGATGGAACGCTAGACCTATTTGCAAGCTCCTATTTGGGAGATAACCTAAAATGGTATGAAAACTTCGGTCGCTTGGGTAATGATATTTCGGGTTCCGTAACACTAGATTTAGATAGTAATGGATGCACTAGCAATGATGAACCCATGAGGCAGGTTATGGTAGTTACCGATAATGGTACCCATAGCTTTGCAACATTTACACAACCTAACGGAGAGTATCTGCTTTATACCAATGAAGGCACTTTCACCACTACCCTAGCATCTGAACTGCCTACTTATTACAGTCCGAATCCCGCTTCGCATACTTCTTTTTTTACGGGTCAAAACAATAACGATTTAGCAGATTTTTGTGTTGAACCTACAGCTGTAATCAACGATCTAAATATTACATTTTACCCTTTGGGTGATGCACGCCCGGGCTTTGAGGCCGAATATCAAATGGTGTTCAACAATGTGGGAACTACTGTTCTTGATGGCGCTATAACCGTTAATTTTGATGATGTGCGCCTTGACTTTTTAAGCGCAAGCGAACCCCTTAGCTCACAAACTAACAGTACGATAACTTTTGATTACAGTAACTTCAAGCCTTTTGAGACAAGAAGCATTGATATTAATTTTCAAGTTGCAACCCCTCCCACCACACAGATTGATGATGTATTGGTTTATAATGCAATTATAGAACCTGTGAGCGGGGATTTAACGGAAGCTGATAATACCTTCACATTAAATCAAACAGTTATAGGCTCCCACGATCCCAATGATATTCAAGTTTTAGAAGGCGAAAGCATTTTTATAGAGGAAGCCGATGAGTACTTGCACTACATCATCCGCTTTCAAAATACGGGTACGGCATCGGCAATTAATGTAAGTGTGAGCAATGAACTTGATTCAAATTTGGATTGGAATACCTTGCAGATTGAAAATATTAGCCACAGCAATAGAATTGAAATTACTGATGGAAACCAAGTAGAGTTTATCTTTAACAATATAAATTTGCCAGATTCCACAAGCAATGAGCCCGACTCGCACGGATATATTCAATATAAGATAAAACCAAAAAGCACTATTGCAGTGGGCGACTTTATGCTTAACAGTGCCGCTATTTATTTCGACTTTAACCCTCCCGTAATTACTAATACTGTTATCACCACTGTAATTGATAATTTGGGTGTTGAGGAAAATGCTACAAATTCCATTGCACTTTACCCTGTACCTAGCAGTGACATCTTAAATATAAAGAGCGCGCTACCCATAGTTGATGCGAAGGTGTTTAATAATCTGGGACAATTAATTTATACTGTAGCAAATCCAAAGGGTATTGAACAACTAAATATTGAACAGCTTAGTATGGGAATGTATTTTGTGAAGCTTATTGATATAGAACAGAATATTTATAGTAGGAAATTTATAAAGCAGGAATAATTAAGATTTTCATCTTTCTTGACTTCCAGTAAATTACCAATTTCATTATATATAGAAATAAAATCATATCCGCGGGTGTCCGAGTGAATTTCAAAAAGCGTAGCGAAGTGAAATTAGCGCCGGAAAACATACCGAAGACAAGGCGGTTTTGATAAATGCCGATGCCAAGGCATTTAAGGATGCCATAAAAAAACACCGCAATTGGGACCGAATGGATATTGCTGCTAAAATTCCCGCATAATGTACAGCTATCAATTGGGGAGTTACCATACTCCCCTATTTATTATATTGACACATTAAATGTGTCTAGCAACCTATAGACGTGCTTTGGAAAAAGTGTCAATTCCATTATTTTATGCTAGTATTGAATTAGTTGTTTATAATTATAATCTTTCCTTACTTTTAAAAAAAATATCCAGATTTGAAAAAAATAATACTGATTTTACTCGGCCTTATTTTATTTTTTATTGCCATAATTTACTTCTCCTTATGGAGTCATCCCGATACCGGCCACACTGATGTTTTAGTGGGGAAACAAAATGTGGAAACCTTAAATTTTGAAAATCTGGATAGCGTTAGCGTGGCTGCGGCGACCATCTATGAGGGAGCGTTGCTAAAAGAAATTATGCAAGGTGAGCAATACAGGGCAGAATGGGCAGTACCGGTAAAGGTACCTGTGCTTCTATTGGACCGGACCTATGGAGGACTAACCATACTAAAAAAAGGAGGTGGAAAACAAACTAAATCGTTACGACTTAAAAGTGTTAAAGGTCTGGTTTACACCTTACGAAGTGTTGCCAAAGATCCTGAACCCCTCATACCTGAATTCGCCAAAACATTGGGAATTGAGAATTTAATAATTGACGGCATTACCGCCCAGCACCCTTATGGGGCTATGGTTGTGGCAAAACTAGCTGAGGCGGTCCACTTGTCTCATACGCACCCACGGTTGGTATTTGTTCCTAACCAAGAGGCTTTGGGTAAATACAATGAAGGCTTTGGCAATAAACTGTACTGGCTGGAATATGAAACCGAAGGTGAAGAAAATTGGTCAGCGTTTGAAAATATTATAGCTATAATCGACACGGAGGAATTACAGGAGCAAAAATTCAAACACCGGGATAAATTACATATCGATACCCAGGCTCTGGTGAGAAATAGGCTTTTTGATATCGTAATAGGCGACTGGGATCGCCACGCCAAGCAATGGGGATGGTTCTTGCAAAAAAAGAATGACCGATATATCGCCATACCACTTGCCAGTGATCGGGACAATGCCTTTTTTACCATTGACGGCCTGTTACCCAGCATTATTGCATCCAAAAATGTACAGCCTCGATTGCGTCCATTTCAGGAGGAAGTAGATTATATGCCTGGGCTGGTATATCCTTTTGATATTTATTTTTTAAAGGGGGTGCCAAAAAAAACATTCCAGGCTCAGGCAACATATATAAAAACCCATTTAACAGATACGGCTATAGACCACGCATTAGCCACTTGGCCAAAGGAAATTCATCAATTGCATGGCAAGGAAATAAGGGATATTTTAATTGCTCGGCGTAACAATTTGAATCGTTATGCTTTGGAGTTCTATAAGGTGCTACAAAGCAAAAATTTTCTAACCCAGCCTTTAAAAGGATCTCATGATGCGGATGTGCCCATGGAACTGCACAAATGTTTTGAATGTTTATAGCGGGTGGTGTTTACACCGCTAGAGATTGCTTCGCTACGCTCCCAATGACGACTTTTGCAAATCATCGGAAATGTCACTGCGAAGAAGCAACAAGAGGAGCGACTGCCTGTACTGAACTTGTCAAAGTGAAGCAAATCGAAGATTCAACGGAGTTAATTTGCCAAGGTCAAGTTAAGATCATCCCCCCTTTGAAGGGGGCTAGGGGGATGTTAAAAGCAACCTCTAAAAATTGCCACGACCTATCGGCCTCGCAATCTCAGTCTTGCTCAACATTTTGCCTGCCTTGAGCTAAGGTACCCTGACCGCAGTCACAGGAAAAACAGAAAATGAATTTATTGGAGGATAAAGCAAAATCGATTATTCAATAAATCCAAACGCACCACTCACAAATTCACCCACTCACCTATTCACCCTTCACCCTTAACCCCCAAAACCTCCACCCCAACAGCATTAGCACTCTTAAACAAATAATAGGTACTTTCAACCTTCTGATAAAACTTCACTCCCAAAACTGCCACAGCCGTCCCTTCCACCTCAGGCAAATCCGTCTGCATCTCAAAGGAAGTCGCACTATACTCCTTGTCAATATATAGGGGCGCACTGTTCATTAGTTGGTAGCCCAGCGTATCAAAATCAAATTGCAAAAGCCCCAATGTAAGCGCCATATGGGTTGACCCAGCAGGAAAACCAACATCCTTAATATCAAAATTTGTAACACTAAGCGTGCGGGTATCAAAATCATAGTTTAAGGAACAAGCCAATACCTCCGTAATACTACACGAAGGGGTAAAAGCAAAATCCCTTAGTAACTGCTTACCCTTAGGTGTCTCCAATCCACGCCCCACTCTCCTATTGCCTCGACTATTCATAGTGTCCAAATCCTTCAACTTGGTAAACAATTGAACCATCCGCCCATGAAGTTCTCCATCCTTGCGAACGCATAAATATGGGGCAAGCGCAATGCGAAAAACTTTCTTGGTCTTACTACACCGCCCAAACTCCGAGGCGTTTTCCATGGTCCGCACCATGCTTTCCTTGTGCTTTGAACCCTTTTGAAACCCACCTCCTGCCGCTCGCGCCAAATACCCTCCGCTTTTGGATCTGTAATAATTAATATCCCCAATGGTTCCCTTTAACTTTAATGTTCCCGTTTGTTTTGCCATTACTATAAGATTTAATTGAATACTAATATAGTAAAAATTCAAAATGAAATAAATATTAAAGTATATTTATAGCGTATATATAGTATGTTTATAGTATGTTTATAGTATATATATAGCGTATTAACTAAATTTAATATATTATAACATATTAATATCATCATTATACTAAGTCAATCTGCCCAACTTTAGCTCATTCAGGATGGCAAGCCTCTTGTCCATTGCAAAGGAGGCACGACTGAAACAATCTCAATGACGCCCGGCTCTTAATGATCGTGCCCCCCTCCTTCTTCCTTTAAAAGCACAAATGCACCTTTGGTTAAAAATTTAGTTTCAGGTTTAAATTCTTCCGATTTCCCAATCGCTGTGAAGCCATTGTAAGTTGATCCAATTTTCACTTCTACGGGAAGGATTTCAAATTCCTCGGCACTTTCGTTTTTAATCAATAAAACATAGTTTTTACCTTCCATTTCCACAACGGCGTTTTCCGGAAGCGCCCATTGGTTTGAAGTGCCCGTAACAATCTGTGCCTCCACAAACATGCCGGCGGTAAAGTTTTGCTCGTCCTTTTCATCAATATGCCCGTGTACCATTGCAATTCGCGTGTTGGGATCAATGGAAGTCCCAACCAAATGCACCTCGCCTTTGAATACTTCTTTTGAGGCCTCGGGAACGGTAAAGAGAATTTCCTGTTCTTTTTTCAATTGCAACAGATCCTTTTCAAAAACCTTTAATTCCAAATGGATATGGTCCGTATTCATAATTTCCATAATCTTATCGGCCGGAGAAACGTAGGTGCCCGTGTTTACAAAAACCTGGGTCACGTTGCCATCAATGGGGCTGTAAATATTTACTGCTGAAACAATATTGCCAGCCTTAACAGATGCGGGGTTTATGTTCAGCATTTCAAGGTTTTTCTTTAAGCTGTTGTAACGTGCCAGATTGGATCTGTATTCGCTTTCGGCCTTCAGATAACTTTTCTGTGAAGTGATCTTTTCATCAAACATAATTTTCTGGCGCTCGTATTCCGACTTTAAATAGGAAAGCTGTTCGGCAGTCTCCAGATAATTCTGCTGCATCGTTATAAACTCAGGGTTCTCCAGCGTTACCAAACGTTGTCCTTTGGAAACTTTATTGCCAACCAATAAAGGCGTATTTTTAATATAACCGCCCGCAAAAGCACTTATCACGGCCCGGCTCTGTGGCGGTACGTCAATCATTCCGCTGGTTTGTACGGTTTCTGCAAAGGGTTTTTCGGTGAGTTGGCCTATCTCCATCTTCGCGTTTTCAAACTGGGCTTTAGTGAGATTTACAATGTCATCCCTCCCCTCTGGGGAGGTTAGGAGGGGACTTTCTTTTTCGGAATTGTTGCAGGCGGTTAAGACCAAAGCCAAAAGCAACAAAAGTGATTTTATATATTTCATAATGTATGATTTAAAGCGTTAAATAATTTAGGGCGATGACCGCCTGATTGTAGTTGTTGAGGTTTTCGAGATATTGCAGTTCAATTTCATAGGCGTTTTCAAGGCTTTGGATGTATTGAAAGAAATCTATCTCCCCATTTTTGAAACCGATGTTTGCGGTTTTCAGAATTTCCTCGGAAAGCGATTTTCCCTCAGTTTCATAATATTGAAGGGCTTCCTCATATTTTGAAACCTCGTTGAGCAACTGCGCCTTTCGCGAATTCAAATGAATTTTATAATCCTCCGCCTGCTGCTGGCTCACATCTGCCGCAATTTTCGAAGCCTTTATTCTCGAAGCATTCCCGCTGAAAAGCAAAGGGATTTTTAAACCAATTTGATAAGCATAGAGATTCTGGCTCAAGCCCGAATTGCTTCCCAAGGAATAGGAAAGACTGATATCCGGAAGTAAATGCTGTTTTTCAAGACTGCGCTTTGCATTAAAAAAATCTGTTCTATTTTCATAATAGTCTATTGCTGGGTGCTCATCCATACTGGAAAGTGAAAGTTTCAGTTTTTCCAAAGTTTGGGTTGAAACCTGCAAGCTATCCTTGGATTGAACAACTGTTTTCAAACGTTCTAGGGCAATCCGCACATCTTCCCTACTCTGCCTAAAATCGGTTTCCAACTGTCGCTGTTTGGCACGGGCAGTTATCTTTTCCAAATAATTGGTTTCCCCAAGCTCAAAACGGCGCTGGGCTGCGTGGGCGAAGTTTTGGTAAAGACTATCCAAACTTTGATAAACACGTTCCCTGTTTTTCTCAAATTGAAACTGATAATAAGCCGCGGTTACCACCCCTTCCGTTTTGCGCTTTTGAAGTTCGTATTGGCTACTTTGCATTTCAAACTGCCTTTTATTGACATTCCTTTCGGCGAAATATACCGTCGGGAAAAGAAAACCCTGCTGCACACCAAAAACTTCGAGTGGCTCATTGTTTGGCCCTAAATCATTTTCATTAAATTCATAAAAGACCGTGGTTTTATCAAAATTGAAAGCACTCCCAATTAAAGCATTTGCTTCCTCTTTTTGAAGCGAAAAAGCTTTTAATCCAGCATTGTTTTCCAAAGCCATTTGCTGTAAGTCTTCCAATGTTTTGGGATTTTGCTGTGCCACCCCAGAAAAGCCAAGCAAGAATATTACAATTACCATCGGTAAAGTTTTCTGTTTAGATTTTCGGAGTTTTATTTTCTTTTTATCTGAATCAAAAATTGAATACAAAACCGGCAAAACAACCAAAGTTAGAATAGTAGCTGTTACTAAGCCACCAATAACAACCGTTGCCAGTGGTCGTTGCACTTCCGCGCCCGCATTGGTAGAAATTGCCATTGGTAAAAAGCCAAGTGCTGCAGCCGAAGCGGTCAACAAAACCGCTCGCAAACGGTCTTTTGCACCCAATACGATAAGTTCTTTTTTATCTTTCATACCTTCTTTTTTGAGTTCCTTAAAATGTTCTATCAACACTATCCCGTTGAGTACCGCAATCCCGAAAAGCGCAATAAACCCTACGCCTGCCGAGATACTAAAAGGCATATCGCGCACCCAAAGCAACAACACGCCCCCCACCGCCGCCAAAGGAATTGCAGAATAGATCATCAGGGCCTCCTTTACGGAATTAAAGGCAAAATACAGAAGGAAGAAAATTAGCAATAATGCCACTGGAACTGCAAACAGCAGTCTGGTTTTCGCACTTTGCAGATTCTCAAACTGCCCGCCATAATCAATGGTGTAGCCCACGGGAAGTTGTATGTTTTCATCAATCAGTTTTTGAACATCGTCCACCACGCTTTGCAGATCGCGACTTCTAACGTTTATACCTACCACAATGCGGCGTTTGGTATCATCCCGTGATATTTTCGCAGCACCTTTTGTATATTTTATTTCCGCTAGTTCACGCAATGGCACTTTTTCTCCGGAAGGGGTATCAACATATAGGTTTTGCAGGTTGGAAAGATCGCGGCGGTTGTTTTCGTCCAACCGTACCACAAGGTCAAAACGTTTTTCACCCTCAAAAATGCTCCCCAAGGATTTACCCGCAAACCCCATAGATATCATTTCATTTAAATCTTCAATGTTAAGGCCGTAGCGTGCAATTTTTGCTCGGTCGAAGCTTACATTCATTTCTGGCAGACCTACTACTTTTTCTACCGTAATATCATCTGCGCCTTCCACGTTTTCAACAAGGTTTTTTATTTCATTTGCCTTTTTGTTGAGCACTTCGAGATCCTCTCCAAAAATCTTGATGGCAATATCTGCGCGAACTCCCGTAATTAGTTCGTTAAAGCGCATCTCAATGGGTTGGGTAAATTCTACTTCCATTCCTGGAATAATTGCCAAGGCCTCCTTAAACTTCTCTGCCAATTCATTTTTGCTCTTTGCCGAAACCCATTCCTTTTTGGGTTTTAAAGTGATTATAACATCGCTCTCCTCCATAGACATCGGGTCTGTGGGTACTTCAGCAGCGCCAATACGGCTTACTACCTGATCTACTTCGGGGAAGTTTTTTATCAATATTTCTTCAATCTGTGTTGTAATGGCAATTGTATTTTTGAGGGAAGTACCCGTTTTAAGTACCGGTTGGATCACAAAATCGCCCTCGTCCAAGGTTGGGACAAACTCGCCCCCCATAGTTGAAAAAAGATATATCGTGGAAGCCAGAATTAATATTGCCACGCCCAACACCAACTTTTTAGCACCTAAGGCCCAACGAATTGTCGGTTCGTAAAAACGGTTCAGGAAAGCCATTATTCGAACTGAAATATTTTTTTCTGAAGTTATAGTAGGTTTTAAAAATAGGGAAGCCGCTACGGGAACGTAGGTAAAACAAAGCACCATCGCCCCAATTAATGCAAAGCTGAATGTAAGCGCCATGGGTTTAAACATTTTGCCTTCTACCCCACTGAGTGAAAGGATTGGAATGAAAACAATCAAGATAATAAGCTGCCCGAAGATGGCGGAATTCATCATTTTTGATGCGCTTTTTACGGTGAGTTCATCCTTAGCCAGCTGTTTCTCTTCGGAAGAAAAGGCGTTCAGGCTGGTGGCATTTTTACTTATCTGAAATGCTACAAATTCAACAATAATCACTGCACCGTCAATGATAATCCCAAAGTCGATAGCGCCAAGACTCATCAGGTTTGCATCTACACCGAAAAGGTACATCAGCGAAAGCGTGAAAAGCAGAGACAGCGGGATTACGGAAGCAACCACCAGCCCCGAACGTAGGTTTCCCAATAAAAGCACCACGACAAAAATTACAATTAGTACCCCAAGAATGAGGTTTTCCGCAATGGTAAAAGTGGTTTTGCCTATGAGCACGCTGCGATCCAAAACTGGATTGATATACACCCCTTCGGGCAGCGATTCGGAAATATTTGCTACGCGTTCTTTTACAGCTTCAATAACTTGGTTTGAGTTGCCGTCCTTTAACATCATTACTTGACCGAGGATTTTTTCGCCTTCGCCGTTTCCGGTAATTGCACCAAAACGGGGCGCGCTTCCGAATTGGACATTCGCAATATCCTTCACATAAATAGGGAAACCGTTTTCGTTTTTTACAACGATATTTCCAATATCTTCAAGAGAAGACGCCAAGCCTTCGCCGCGAATAAAATAAGCCTGGTTTTCCCTTTCAATATAGCCGCCGCCCGAAATACTGTTGTTCTTTTCCAAAGCCGTAAACACCTCTTGGGCAGTAATATTCATAGCGTTCAGCTTATTGGTGTTTATGGCGACTTCATATTGTTTTAAATATCCACCCCAAGTGTTCACCTCCACTACGCCTGGAATGCCCGAGAGTTGTCGTTTCACGATCCAATCCTGGATGGTGCGGAGTTCCGTTACTGAGTATTTATCCTCAAATCCAGGCTTTACGTCCAGAATGTATTGATAGATTTCGCCCAGACCTGTAGTTATTGGACCCATTTGTGGGGTGCCGAAACCTTCGGGAATGTTTTCGGCGGCTGACTGGATTTTTTCGGCTATAAGTTGGCGTGGCAAATAAGTGCCCAGGTTTTCCTCAAAGACAATAGTAACCACGGAGAGCCCGAATTTTGAAGTGGAACGAATTTCCTTTACACCTGGCAAATTTGCCATTTCCAACTCCACGGGATAGGTAATGAATTGTTCCATATCCTGGGTGGATAGATTGCGGGAAGTGGTAATTACCTGTACTTGGTTATTGGTAACATCTGGCACTGCACCAATGGAAAGCTGTGTGAGCGAATACACCCCAAAGCCTATCAGCAACAGCGTAAACAAGCCGATGATGAGTTTGTTTTTTATACTGAATTGAATGATTTTTGTTAGCATAACAAATTATAAGTTTATCTTTTTTCAACTTAAAATCGTTGAAAATCGAAATAATAAAAATTGATTGTGACCGCTGTGAACCGGTAAATTGTGACCCTAGAAGAAAAATGGAAATAATTATTCCCGAGAAAGGTCAATCTAGTTATGCAAACTTAGGTGGCTGAAAAATAGAGAATTTTTCAAGAGAAGAATATAAATTTTCATAGTGGAAGCTGTGCGATGGCTGTGTATTTATTTCCACTTTTACAATAGAAATATCAAAAGGAACCAGCACGACATCAGTTGAGGCATGGTGGCAGGAAATATGCTGAAAAGGGAGTTCTTCGTGCTCCTGATCTTCCTCTTTATGATTTTGTTGATGTTCCGTTTTTAGGGATCCGTAATGCTTTTCAACGAAAGTGAAGAAATCGTCTCCATAATTTTCAGAATGATATTCAGCGTACTGCACCAAGCGTCCGAGCAGAAGAATATCCTGCATGCCAATACCTACGCTTTGGAATAAAACGAGAAAAGAAAATGATATGGCAAATAGTGATTTCATTAAAAGATAAAATTAGTCAATAATCTTGAATCATTGGCATATAGAAATGACATTATTTATGAACTTCCCGCGTACCTCCATGACCTCCGGCCACTATTATCAATACTTTAAGACTTAAAAAAATGAATTTAAAAAATTGGATGATGGGGTTCATCATCACAAAGCGTTTGAATTTTGATATTCTCTGTGTCATTTTTTATTATTTATTTTTATTACTATTATTATTGGTTTTTGAATATTACCTATCATTCTAACTTTACTACCTACTACCTAATGCCTAATGCCTAATGCCTAATGCCTACTACCTAATTATTCAGGAATTAAATACCAAAAAGGTTTCATTTTGGCTTTGTAAATAAAGGCATAGTGCAGCATCAGTTTCAGCCAATGGCCTGCCAGCCCGATTTCTCCAAAGGTTTTTCCCAGTTTTCTGCCCATGGTATCTGGATATTTTTTGTAATCTGGCACAATGGGAAAGGTAGTGATACTAACCCCACTGCCCTTAGTCATCCCAAAGCCCGCAGAGGCGATACAGGCCGCGCCCATATTGCCCATAGAGCCTTTATGGTGCAAGGATTCCGTATTGTTTTTTATACTGTCTATAATATTATCGGCAACCAATTTGGCCGTAATTCCAGAGGGCATTCCCGTTCTTGGTGGCGCTGGAAAGATTTCGGTACCATTTGGGCTTTTACGGGGTTTGGAAATGCTATGCGGCGGTGCAAACGCGATTCCCGGCGCAAAAATGTTTTTATAGTTTGGGTTTTGATAGGTTTCGGGCCAATCCTGCACCGTCCATTCTTCATAAGGTTTTGGTGCGTAGTCTGCATCCACTATCATAAACCCTTTAAAAAGTTTCTCCGTAATGTCGTTATTGTCTTTATCGAAAGCCTTGAATCCGTGACCCGAAAAGGATGGAATCAGCATCGCAAAATCGTATTCAATGGTTTTATATTCCCCGGTCAAAGTTTCATAATGTGCAATTCCGTTTTCAATTTTATTTACGCCTGCGCCCAGAATCCAATCAATATTGCGATCTTCAAAAACCATCTCGACCATTTCGTGAGATTTCATAATGTTGCTGCCGTAGCTTAGCAACATACCGTCCATTCCAAAGTCTCCCAATTTATATTCGTTGGAAATCCAAGTGATTTTAGCTTTGTCGCGAACCTTTTGACGGCGAAGCTCCTGTTCCACATTCAATATATATTCAAAGGCAGCACCTTGGCAGGTAGCCTTTGCGTGGCCTGTGCCGATAACAATTTTTGCCTCTTTACCCTTTTTCATTTCAGCAATTAGGGCCTGTAAACCTTCATTGGCGTGGTCTGCATGGGTATAGGTACAAACCGAATACGTTTTGTTTGTTCCGGGGTTCAATCCTTCGGTAGCCTCAAAATTGAGTTTGGGACCTGTGGCGTTTATGAGGTAATCGTAAGTTATTCTTTCGGTTTCGCCTTTTTTTTCTGCGGAAACATATTCAGCCACCACAAATGGCTTTTCAGTTTCGCTATCGCCTTCGGGATAAAAGGAGGTAACTTTCGCCTGCTTAAAACCAATGCCCTTTTTTTTATATAATGGGGCAAGCGGAAAAAGGATTTCCTTGGATTTCATACGGCCAATGCCCACCCAAATGTTTGAGGGAATCCACTGATAATTGCTATTGGGCGAAACCACGATTACTTCGTGGGTCTTGTCCAGTTTTCTGCGAAGGTGTGAGGCAGCTACGTGACCCGAGATTCCTGCACCCAATATTACAATTTTTGACATTTTTAGAAGGTTTTAAATGTCTAATTTACATCAATGAATAAAACCCTAAAATGATTTTAATCATATAAAATTGAGACAATTAGACTCTTCAAAATTGATTTTATTTATTTGGAAAAACAGTAACTTTTGTTACACAGCAGAAATATTCTCAATGAAATATTCCATTCGTCATTCAGAAATTATAACTTCGTACCAAGCCTTTTAAATTATGATAGTCCACGACTTCAGCAACGAAAAATCAGTTCTTAACCAGTTTATTTTGGAAATGCGCGATGTTTCCATTCAAAAGGATTCCATGCGCTTTCGAAAAAATATTGAGCGTATTGGGGAAATTCTCAGTTATGAGATGAGCAAAACACTTCACTATAAAACGGAAGTGGTAAAAACGCCGTTGGGGGAAAAGGAAATGAAAGTACCCGAAACAGATATAGTAGTTTGTTCCATTTTACGGGCGGCCCTGCCCCTTCACACGGGGGTTATAAGTTTTTTTGACAAGGCCGAAAACGCCTATATTTAGGCATATAGACACCACACTGATGGCAGTGACAATTTTGAAGTAATTGTTAATTATTTAGCCTCCCCTTCCATTGAAAATAAAACCTTGATTTTGACTGATCCAATGTTGGCAACGGGAAGGACTTTGGAGAATGTTCTCAAAGCTTTTAAAACCCACGGTACGCCAAAGCAGATTCACATTCTCTCAATCATCGGCGCCAAACCCGGAATAGAATATATTCAAGATATATTTCCGAAAAACACACATCTTTGGATAGCGGCTGTTGATGAAAAACTTAACAGCCGAGGCTATATTCTACCGGGATTGGGCGATGCTGGCGATTTGGCCTTTGGTGTAAAACTGTGATTATTTAAAATCCTCAATATCGTCACTTAGATCATAAACTTTTTCAATCTTCAACTCTTTCTCCAGAATACTGCTGCCGGCAGCGCTGCGGTATCCTCCTGCACAATGTACCACTATGGGTTTGTCCGTAGGAATTTCATCGGCTTTCTCGCGCAATTGATGTAGTGGAATAGCAATGGCTTTGTCAAAGAATTTCTCTTCGGATACCTCACTTTCATTACGGATATCAACAATGGTGTACTTTTCTGTATTTTCTTTGAAATCCTCCAAATTGAAAGCAGCCGATTTTTCAAAACTGGCACTCCCGAGGGTAAACACTGTTTTTACATTGGCTTCATAACCAATCTTAGCCGTACGGTGAAGAATTTTGTCAGCATTTTCAATGGAATCGACAACCAAATGGAATTTTTCAGATGGCTGAACAATTGAACCCAACCAGGTTTCAAACTTTGACGTGTCGGAAGTAGCCATAATGTTTATACTTCCCGGCAAATGGTTCTTTTTAAAATCTTCTTCATCCCGAATGTCGATAATCAGCGCATCCTTTTCTGATTTATCCACATCCAATTTAAACTGAATACCTCCCAGCGCCGTACGTAAGTTTTTTGCACCATTTTTATTTACATCTACATTATATCCAAAATAGTGGGGAATGAATGGTTGGGAATCCAACAAATGGTTTACAAATTGCTCTTCAGTTTGTTTTTTAAATGCCCAATTGCCAATCCGTTCGTTGCCCAAAGTACTTGATGAAGCGTCTTCACTCATTCCTTTCCCACAGAGGGAGCCTGCTCCATGGGCTGGGTAAACATAGGCTGTGTCTGGCAAATCGGTAAATTTATTTTGAATGGTATCATACATCATCTTTGCCAGTTCCTCACGTTTGGCTTTCATATGTCCTGCCTTCTCGCGCAAATCGGGACGACCCACATCTCCCACAAAAAGGGTGTCGCCTGTAAATAACGCAGTCTTGTTTTCTTCCGTGGCAACAATGGTTACACTATCGGGGGAATGACCCGGCGTGTTTATAGCCCTAAAGGTGGTATTGCCTATTGTAACTTCATCTCCATCATCAAAAGATGCATGAGGATAGTCTGCTCCTGTTTTCTCACTACAATATAATGTTGCGCCTGTTTCGTTATGAATTTGAAGGTGGGAACTCACAAAGTCGGCATGTGGATGCGTTTCAAAAACGGCAACTATCTTGGCATCGTTTTCCTCTGCATATTTATAATACTGCATCGGGTCTCTTTCAGGATCGACCAAAGCCATTTTACCATCGCTGATAATGGCGTATGAAAAATGTGAAAGGGGTTCGTATTCAAATTGTTTAATTTTCATAATCTAAAAATTCTTTTTTTTAAAAATACAAAATCAGTCTTTGGTTTAAAAACGCAAGACTGATTTTTTATAGGTAATTAAATATTTTTCTTTGCTAAATACCAAGTCACTTTTTCAACAGTATCATCTGCCAACCTTGTATTTAATTCATCTAAGGATTTTGGTGGCGGTACGATAGCTTTATCGCCTTTTTTCCAATCCAAAGGCATTGCAACCCCATATTTATCTGATGTTTGAAGGGCCTCCAAGGCGCGTAAAATTTCATCCATATTTCTACCAACATTCAATGGATAATACATCACTAAACGAATTTTCTTCTTGGGATCTATAAAGAATACGGCGCGCACTGCGGCAGTTTCACTTTCATTGGGCTGTAGCATTCCGTATAGTTTTGAAACCTTCATATCTATATCTGCAATGATTGGGAAATCAAAATACACGCCTGTAGTTTCGCGTACATTTTGAACCCAGCCTAAATGTGCGTGTATGCTGTCTATGCTTAGTCCTAAAAGCTCTGTGTTTAATGCATCAAACTCTCCTTTTCGCTGTGCGAAACCACTCATTTCGGTGGTACATACTGGTGTAAAATCGGCTGGATGCGAGAACATCACAATCCATTTGTCTTTGGCAAAGTCTGAGAACTTTATTTTTCCTTTTGTAGTAACGGCTTCAAAATCTGGAGCCATATCGCCAATTCTTGGCATTGGATTTACTTGAAGTAATTCTAAATTTGTTTCCATAATAATTAATTTCAACTATTGCTTTTAAATTTTAGATAAAATTAAATTATTAACTAGCATTGTACAGTAACATAGGTTACATACTATCCTTTTACTATAAATTCCATATAGAAAATAAATATGGCCATTACAAAAATGAAATATCCAAATGCTTTTTTCAACTTACTGCCATCAATAAAGTTGCTTATGTAACTGCCAATGAAAATTCCTATAAAAGATATGCCTGTAAAGCGTAGTAAAAAAGTCCAATCTATTGTCATGGTTAGCGCATCACCTAGAAAAAATCCAATTAACGATTTAATTGCTATAATAAGTAAGGAAGTTCCAATGGCAACTTTCATCTCCACGTTAGCAAGTATTACGAGTGCGGGAATTATTAAAAAACCACCACCGGCTCCAATCAATCCTGTAACAGCCCCCACTAGCAATCCTTCAAGTAGGATTAAGGGGTAATTGTATTTTACTTCTGAACTTTTGGGTGTTAAAACTTTTTTCTTCTGTTTAAGCATTGAGAAAGCTGCGGGAATCATTAAAACTGCAAAAAGGCCAAACATCCCCATACGCCTAGTAAACTGAAAACTGCCTATTGTAACTAATATTTCGGGCAAGGCGGGTATTACAAAATACCGAACCAAAGCAACTCCCGTGATAGCTGGAATACCAAATACAATCGCTGTTCGCAAATCAACATATCCTTTAAAATGTTGTTTTAAGCCCCCAACCAAGGAACTTGCCCCCACAATAAATAGCGAATATGCGGTAGCCGCTTTTTCATCAATTAAAAACAAATAAGCCAAAACAGGAACAGCAAGTATTGATCCTCCGCCACCAATGATACCTAAAGACAAGCCAATTAACAAGGCACCACCATATCCGAATATTTCCAACAATTCCATTTTTTGTTTTATGGGTGAAAAGAGCTACTTATCATCAAGTTTATAGCCTTAAAAGTTTTATAAACAATTCATTTTCTGCCCTTTGCGGAATTGAATTATAAGCTGTTTCCAAGGTTTCTATTTTAAATTTTTCTTTAAAAAGTGCGAGATATTCTTCCCTATTGCCTCCAAATGGTGGCTTATCGTTATTTAAAGGAATATTGAAAAGAAGCCCTACTAGTTTCCCTCCCGGTTTAAGCAGTTGTACCATTTTATTGACATATTCTTCACGAAGTGATGGTTCCAAAGCACAAAAGAAAGTCTGTTCCAAAATAAGGTCGAAAGTATCCTCTAATTCAAAAAAATCTGAGTGCAAAAGATTTTTCTTTGGAAATGATGGTGTGCGTTTCGCAAAATTCTTTAACGGGATGGAAGAAATATCAACCACAAAAACATTCGAAAATCCCTTTTTTAAAAGATATTCAGCTTCATAGGAATTACCGCCACCGGGAATCAATATTTTCAGGTTTTTATCTGTAAGTTGATCAATATATTCCTTTATTGGTGTGGAAACATAGCCAATATCCCAGCCAGTATCATCACTTAAATATTTATGGTTCCAAAAAGTTTCGTAAAAATTCATGTGCTAGTTTTCAAATCGAATGCTCCAAATGCCACGTACTTCATTTTCGCCGTATCCGGTAGCTTTATCCGTTGGGTATAATTCCTGAATTTTGGACAAAGTGAGCGTTTCAAGTTCCTTACCGGGGGTGCCATGACATTTTAAGCACATGGAATTGGTAACGATTGGGTAATAGAATTCTGTTTCCACGCCCATTTTCACAATAATGGGATCTACTTCACCACCCGCAGCAACTTGCTTTTTAAAATTATCCAAATATTGCAATTCCGCAGTATTGGCCTTGTTTTTTGGGTTTCTCGGTTTATCCGTAACGCGCTTAATATATGCTTTATGGACAGTAGCCATACTGTCTGTAATAGGTAGAGCTTGGACGTTACAAAAGTCGAGGGCAGCGATAACCCCGTTTTTTTGTATTTGGCCCATCAGGTTTTTACCCAATTCGGCCTTGGTGGTCTGGGCCATTTGCATGCCGCGTTCTTTTAAAGTAGGTTGTGCATTTGCTTCTTGGTTTTTCCCCATTCCTTTACCACTGCCCATTCCGCGACCCATTTTGCCTTTCATCCGTGGTCGGTCGCCGTGCATTTGTTTGTAGTGGGCATCAAACCATTCGGGCTCTTCTATTTCATTATCAAACATATAATCTGCAATTTGCACAATAGTTTCCTCCGGGTAGAATTGATAGGGCATCAAACCAAATTTCTTGACAGCGCCCGGCATTTTTGATTTTTCTTCGGAAGGATTCTTGGCCCATTCCACCATTGCACTAATAAATTCTTCCTTTGAAGTACCTTCAGAAATATAATGCATCTTCACGGCAACCATTGGCGGGGCAATCATTGCATCTTCAGCAGTTTTTGGATTGTGGCAAACGTAACAGTTGTTTTCCATCAATTTCTTGCCGGGATGCTCCTGAATTATTTTGGTGTCGGTGTTTTCAGTATTTTCAGCAATCGCCAAATATTTGTCGCTAGGATTGGTATTGCAAGCGGTGAAAAAACTGATCAAAAAAAGTGTGGCTAAAAATTTCATATGTTGAGTATAAAGTGGTGGATACTTCAAAAATAAATTTATACAACGCAATTGACAGTAACAAAAGTTACAATTCAAACCTTTTAAAATGAAATGATTAGGTTTAACTTGAAAATTAAAGTGAAACTATCTTAATGCTGTTTCTGTAAAGTTCAATTTTTCCCATTGATTCCAGCTTTTTTAGAAGTCGTGAAACCACTACGCGCGAAGTGTGAAGCTCATAAGCAATTTCCTGATGGGTGGAATTAATTAGGGAATCCTTGGTTACCTTTTTTTTGTTTTGAAGATATTTTACCAAGCGTTCATCCATATTATAAAATGCAATGCTATCAATTGTTTCAAGCATTTCGGTGAGGCGTTCGTGGTAACTTTGGAATACAAAATTGCGCCAACTTTTATACTTGCCCGTCCATTCCTCCATTTTTTGGATCGGGATCATTATCAAGGTTGTATCAAGCTCTGCAATAGCGCGAATTTCGCTTTTTGTCTGCCCTAAACAGCAGGTTAAAGTCATGGCACAGGTATCACCCCGTTCCAGAAAATAGAGCAAGAGCTCATCGCCATCATCATCTTCCCTTAAAATTTTTATCGCTCCGGAAATAAGCAAGGGCATGGAGCGCACATAGTCACCAATCTCAATGAGTTTCTCGCCTTCCTTAACCTCTTTTAAAGTGCCAACTTCGTTTATTTCTTCAATAAGGGCGTCTTCAAAAATATTGGTGAAATTTTCTTTTAAATCTGTGAGCATGCAAGAAATTTTTTGGTTGGTTTTTAATGAACGAAAATACCAAATTTAAATCAGTTTTCCTTGTCTTCTCTCTTTTCCTGTCGCTCCAATTTTCTGAAATATCCGCGGAAAAGAAAATTGTGTTTTAAGGCTTCCATATTTTCGTTCAGCTTTTCGGTTGCTTCTTTTATGTTAACCATAGTAGAGTCAATATTTTTTACCAAAACCTCATCTTGAGTAATATAATTCAAGGTTCCATTTCCAGATTTAATTTCTGTGATATACTCATCCAGATTTTTGGTTATTTCATTAATATCATCGCTGGATTTTTCAAGGTTAGCAAAAACTCTTTTTATTTGGTTGGTGGAAACGGTATCGCTCAAAAGTACCGCAGCAGCGCTTTCATCATAATTAAGCTTCGAAATAATAGTATTGATTTGTGAAATTGCAGCGGAAGTTCCGGTAGTGGTTTTTTTGAGCTCGACCACCGTCTGCCTTAAATCCTGCGCCAACAAAGTATCTGTAACTAGGGCTCCAAAAGTACCTTTGCCCTCTAAAATTTTATTGGTTATTTTCAACAAATCTGCAGTCAATAAAGCAGCGTTTTCATTGGTAGTATTTAGTGTTGAGAGCATATCATCTGCTCCAATTTTACTGTAAGATTGAATGGTATCGCCCGCAATTACTGGTTGTGCATTTTGAGCTTTCCCCGGAATAATATTCACCACCATACTTCCTACCAATCCATCTGACCCGATGGAAGCGATGGCGTCTTTTTTAATAAACCTTGAGGTTTTGGCCTCAACCTTCATTTGAATGGTGATGGTTCCTTCCTCAATCATTTCAATCTTGCTCACAGTGCCCACGTTTATTCCGGAATAGCGCACATTGTTGCCCAAGGTTAACCCATTTACGTTACCGAAAGTTGCATAGAGTTCAATATTTTTACTGAACAAGTGCTGTTGATTGCCGATGAAATAAAGCGCGGCAACAAGTAAAATTGTTCCCACTACAACAAAAACACCGACTCTTACTTTTTGTGAAGTTGATTTTCCCATAACATTAATTTTTAAAGAATGCCTGAATTTGTGGATCATTTGAACTTGAAAGTTCTTCAAAAGTCCCTTCGGCATAATTAATTCCATCTACCAACAAAATCATCCGATTTGAGATTACCCGCGCACAGTCTACATCGTGGGTGATGATTAGGGAAGATGTGTGATATTTGTTTTGAATGGTTCGCATTAACTGTATAATTTCCTTGGCCGTAATGGGGTCTAATCCCGTTGTAGGCTCGTCATACATAATAATTTTTGGTTTCAGGATCAATGCTCTGGCCAAAGCCACCCTTCGCTGCATTCCGCCGGAAAGTTCGGCAGGCATCAAATCTATTGCGTGTAAGAGCCCAACATTCTCCAGAGCTTCCTTTACTAAAATTTCGGTGCCTTGAAAATCATCTATTTTGTTTTTGTGTCGCCGCAGTGGAAATTCTAAATTTTCCCGAACCGTCATAGAATCGTATAATGCGCTACCCTGAAATAGAAAGCCAATTTCGGTACGAAGCAAATCCAATTCTTTTTGTCCCATTGCCGTAATATCTTGGTCTTTAATGGTAATACTGCCGCTATCTGGCTGAATCAAGCCCACCAAGCATTTAACCATTACCGATTTTCCTGAACCCGATTTACCCATAATCACCAAGTTTTCGCCTTCAAAAAGTTTTAAGTTGAAACCTTTCAGCACCTGATTGTCACCAAAGCTTTTGTGAAGGTTTTTCAACTCTAAAACAGGTTTTATGTTTTTTTCTGAATTCATTTAAATTTCAAAAAATATATCGGTTACAAAAACGGCTATAAAATCAATTACAAATAGCAACATTGAGATATAGACCACAGCGGAATTTGAGGCCTCTCCCACTCCAACAGTTCCCTTGGAGCAGTAATAACCCTTATAACAACCCACCAACCCAATAGCAAAGCCAAAGAATACCGATTTTATAGTGGCCGGTATTATATCACTAAACTTTAAGGCATTAAAAACTTGATTAAAATAAAGTAAGTATGATACATCGCCTTTTAAATTTTCAACAAGGGCCGAGCCCAAAAGCGCTATGGCATCTCCCATGATTATCAATAACGGCAACATTAAAGTAGTGGCAACCACACGTGTAACCACCAAAAATTTAAAAGGATTAGTGCCTGAAACTTCCATAGCATCTATTTGTTCGGTAACGCGCATAGAGCCAAGCTCTGCGCCAATTCCAGAACCTATCCGACCCGCACAGATAAGAGCAATTATTACGGGGCCAATTTCGCGAACAATGGAAAGACTAACCATAGATGCCATCCAGGATTCCGCACCAAATTGCATTAAAGTGGGCCGAGACTGTAGCGTGAACACAAGCCCCAAGATAAATCCAGTTACACCCACCAATAAAAAAGAGCGGTTGCCCATATTATAACATTGGCGAAGCAGTTCCCTAAACTCAAAAGGCGGACTAAACACTTCCCGAAAAAAGCGTCCGGCAAAAAAGGTCATATCGCCAATTTCAGCGAAAAATAATTTTGTGCGGCTTAATATGGAATTTGCTTCAGGCATTTATTAAATATGCTATAAAATCAAATATAGCGTGTACAGCCACCATTTAATATGACATAAATCAGTTCATTTAGTTATTTATAATTCATTTCAAGTCAGCCAAAAGTTAATCTATAAATAACAATAATTACAGCAATGAAGAAAATAGTTGTGTAAATATGCTTATTGTACTTAGCCAACCAAATGGGAAGAAAAATATCAAAATTGCTCTTAGTTGAGTTTGAATATTTTCGGGCTAGAACCGTCAATGGACAAAACATTTTAAAAGCCAGCAAGACCAAGCCTTCTATCAAAACGAGACCTATGCAAATCCAAACCCATTTATCAATTCTGTTGGCAATAGCGGCATACAAAAGATAGAATATAACCACGTTAAAAAATAACCAAACAACTGTGTGGATGCTTTTTATAAATAGTAATTTATTATTGTGTGAAGCAGTCATTTCCTCAATGTGAATTTTTCAAATTATACTGAACTTCCTGTAAATAAAACTTTCCATAAACGAAATCGCCCTCGGGAAAGTGCCAAACGGCATCGGCAGCAATGGGCAGTTTATAGCCGTTGAGCGTGCCGTATTCTATAACCGGGGTTGAAAACGGAACGCTTTGGTTGGAATTCACATCCACCCTGTCTTCTGAAATAAAATTGATCAATTGCCCATTCTCGTCGAATTTCAAAATCGCAGAAACTGAAACTTCTCCGTTATGGAAAACAGCTTTTACCGAATTATTCCCCAAGGTTTGCCAATCGATCCGTTTGTCAATCAAGGCTGATGGCGCAAAAAGGCACATATCGTTAAAAAAAGTGACGGTTTCGGTCTTGAACATTTCGGGTTCCGAAATATCTACCACAGGAAAAACGGAAAGCAGTTTTATGAGCATCGATGCCTTTCCCTCTTTATACCAATGGTAACCCTGTGTCGGGAAGCCTTTGAAATTGGCCTTCATAAAAAACAAGCGCGTGGGATCTTCAAAAAAATTATACTGTTCCGAAGTGAACGCAAACCAATCCTTTCCCTTTTCGCGCATTTCCCCTTTAAAAATAGCTCTTGCAGTTTTTATTTTAGGTTTGCCGATTGCACCGACGTATTTGAGATAGTTCTGAACCGGAATAGGAAGCTGGGCAACATCTGCTTCGGAGATTATTTCTTCGGAAATGTTCACATTTTCAAAAGATTGGGAAATATCCTTTTTAAATTCCCTTTCAAAATTCCAGTTCGCCATTGCCAGAAGGGCTACGAACAATACGATCAAATTGGCGAGGGTGCCAAATTTGGCGTCCTGCCAATTCACAAAAATCAAAACCTGAGATACTACTACAGCGGCTATAGCAATCCAAAACCAGAGATTGTTTTTCAACAGAAATAGAATTCCTATCGTTATAAAAGCCAAAGCGACCGCGAGCCATAAAAGACCTTGCGGTTTTGAGAAATTTTGTGACAATTGTGGAATTTCGGCGAACCCAAAAGCCTTTAATAAGCCCATCAAGTGAATTAGGCCGTGAAGGGAAAGAAGGATAGCAAATGCAATTTTCATTTAAAATACTTTTCGTGATTTCGGTTTTAAAAATCCCAAGCCAAACCAATTCCAAATGAGATATAATTCAGGTTTAATTCAGTTGAAGTATTTTCAATCGTTATATCCCTAGAAAGCGAACGGTAGCGAAGCATGGGGCGCAGCGCGAGGTTGGGAGCAAACTCATAATCTACTCCTGCAGCAATTTGCCAACCAAATCCGTGGCCAGTGTCGGCGGCAAAACTACCACTGTTATTCTCAATTTCTATATGATTGTAAACCGCTCCAGCCCTTGCTAAGTAAGAAAATAAGGAAGTGCCGATGGGGTGTATAATTTGAAAACCGAATGTGTATCCCGTTTCTTTGAGTGTAACATCCTCAGTTAAAAAATTATCCTCACCTTTAAATTCATTTAAGCCCCAACCTGCATAGGCAGCCAAATGTGGCATGATTTTATATGCCCCAGTAAGTTCAAAACCATAACCTATTTTGGTATCGGTATGGCCTACATCATTCGTAGGAAAATTGAGTCCCGGTCTAAACTCCACTGACCATTTCTCCTGCGCTTTCACATTAAAAGCGAATATTAGGGCAGTCGTAATTAGCAAAAAGCCACATCTCTTCATAATATTTAGGATTTAAGAATCAATCCCAAAACTACTTTGGAAATAAATTTTTTACTATGACAAAAATCAGTTTTACACTGTATATCAACAACTTAAACTTTGGGTGTAAAAAAAGAGTTTTTTGAAGTTTGTTGGCGTTTCCACAATTTTACAATTTCATACCACAATGCACTCAATACGCCAATACAAACGCTGAGAATAATTTGGTTAAGTTGAAGCCTTTCAAATTCAAAAAATTTGGTGAAAGGCGGCACAAAAAGAAGCGATAAAGTAATGGCAACGGTTATACCGATGATTAACGGCACTAAGTTGTTTTTATATTTAAAAGTGGTGAAAATGGAATAGATGAAAGAACGGTTTACGAATGTTAAGGCAATATTTGCGCTTATAAGAGCGGTAAAAACCATAGTTCGCGTTACAGCTTCATTTCCAGCATTTTGTACGGCAATTTGATAGATAGCAAGTACTCCTACGGTAATTGCCAACCCTTGGATTATACTCGTAAAAAGTTCACTCCAGTTGAAAAAAGTACTGGAAAATGGTCTTGGTTTTTGAAACATCAAATCCTTTTCCAGTGGCTCATTTTCATAAACTATTGAACAAGTGGGGCCCATAATAAGTTCCAAAAGAATGACATGCACAGGTGTAAATATATTTGGATATACCCACCCTAAAACCAACGGAATAAAAACAGTAAGTATGATGGGTATATGTATTGAAATAATATACTGAATAGCCTTTTTGAGGTTGGAATAAATTTTTCTGCCCATCGCCACGGCATTTACCATTTTAGAAAGATCGTCATCCACCAATATCAGCGAGGCGGATTGTTTGGCTATTTCGGTTCCCTTTGTTCCCATTGCCACGCCAATATTTGCAGCTTTTAATGCGGGACCGTCGTTTACGCCATCGCCAGTCATTGCTACTATATGGCCTTGAGCTTTAAGAGCGTTGATTATTTTAAGTTTTGCTTCGGGAAACATTCGGGCGAAAATATTTTTTTCTGAAGTGATTTTTTCAAGTTCTGTATTATCCAAATTTACAAGCTCATCACCCGAAACAACTTCTTCACAACCTTTAAAGTTTACTTTTCTTGCAATGGCCGCAGTGGTTTCGGCAATATCGCCAGTGATTATTTTAACTGCAATTCCTGCGTTGTAAAAATCTTGAAATACCTTAGAGATGTTTTTCTTCGGCGGGTCGTAAAAAGCGACCAACCCTTTAAATTCAAAATTGAATTCCTGCTGTTTTTTTGGCCAATTGGTTCCATCAAATTTCGAAATTCCAACTCCCAAAACACGATAGCCTTGGGCTGCCAAATCAGTTATTTTCTTTTTTAAAGTTTCCTTTTCACTTTCGCTTAAATTTGAAACTGCCATCAATGCTTCGGGGGCACCCTTGGCAGCAATGATCCGATAGCCTTCGGCATTTTCAAAAATATGCGTCATCATTGGTGGCTTGCCCCCCAATGGATATTCGTGAACCATTTTGAAATTGGGCCTGTTATCGTTTTCAGCAATCCCTTCATAAAAACTGTGCAGGGATTGTTCCATTGTATCAAAGGGAATGGGCTCACTGGCCCACATAGCAGTGACTATAAGTTCTTTTTCACTGTTGGAAAGCGTTTCTTCAACCGAGTTTATTTTATCGGTTTCCAAAGTATAAATCTTGTCAAGACGCATTTTATTCTCTGTAATTGTACCCGTTTTGTCCACACAAATTACCGTGGCACTGCCCAAGGATTCAACGGTTTTCATCTGTTTCACAATTACGCCAAGATTCATAAGCCTCCAAGCGCCTATGGCCATAAAGGTGGTAAAGGCGACTGGAATTTCCTCTGGTAACACACTCATAGCGAGGGTTAGTGCTTTTAAAAGGCTATCCAAAAAAATTCCCGTATTGAAATAATTTATGCCCCAAACCAGCAGAAAAATAATGGTTCCAAGGATTACCATCTTTTTTACAAAATTGTTTATTTGGAGTTCAAGTGTCGATTTTTCGGAAGAAATATCTTCAATGCTTTTGCCTATCTTCCCAACCTTTGTTTGGTTGCCTATCGCAGTTATTTCAGCAATTGCAAGCCCTCCGGCTACTTGGGTTCCCATAAAAATTTCGTTGCTCGTGGAAGCAGCATTTTTTTCCACGGAAAAGGATTCTCCTGTTAAAATGGATTCGTTCACCGAAAAGTCGTTTGAATGCACAATGGTTCCATCAGCAACGATGGTAGAACCTTCATCAACCATCAAAAAATCACCGACCACAACGTCTTGGCTTTTTATTTCAACTATCTTCCCGTTCCGGATAACCTTGCAATTGGGCTGGGAAAGTTCTTTTAGTTTTTCGAGCGCATTGTGTGTTTTTGCATCTTGATACCAAGAGATGGCCGCAACCAAAACTATAGCCACTGCCAAAAATATTCCGTCGCCAGTATTACCTGTAAAAAAATAAAGTGTTGCTGCAACGAGCAACAGAATAACCATTGGCTCTTTCAATAAGCCAAGTATGGCTTCAACATAGAGGTTTTTCTTTTTTGATTCTAAAATATTGGTGCCGAATTTTTTTCGTGAAGCCAAAACCTCAGAATCCGAAAGTCCTTCTATGTTGAAGTTTTCTATGGACATTTATGGAACATTTGATTAATCAATAAATTTAAGAATTGTTAATTCTTTGATTTATGATAATTATCAACCAATCGCTCCAAATATTTCGGAAGAAATTTAGAGTGGAATATTGCCGTGCTTCCTATTAGGTCTTGCTACATTCTTCGTTTCAAGCATAGCGAAGGCTTTCAATAATTTTCTACGTGTTTCGCGCGGTTGGATAACCTCATCAATAAAACCTCTTTGTGCAGCCTTAAAGGGGTTTGCAAACTTTTCGGCATATTCAGCTTCTTTTTCGGAGAGTTTCAGCTCCGGATTTTCAGCAGCAGCAATTTCCTTTCGGAAAATAATTTCGCTGGCTCCCTTCGCCCCCATCACGGCAATTTCTGCCGTTGGCCAAGCATAATTCATATCTGCGCCAATGTGTTTGCTGTTCATTACATCGTAGGCGCCTCCGTAGGCTTTACGAGTAATCACGGTTACTCTCGGAACAGTCGCTTCACTTAAAGCATATAATAATTTTGCACCATTCAGAATAATGCCGTTCCACTCCTGATCGGTGCCCGGAAGAAAACCCGGCACGTCCACCAATACCAATAGTGGTATGTTAAAACAATCGCAGAAACGTGTAAATCGTGCTCCTTTTTTTGAACTGTCCACGTCGAGAACACCCGCCAAACTCATAGGCTGGTTTGCAACTATACCAATACTTCTGCCGCCCAATCTCGCAAATCCAACTATAATATTATCGGCGTAATCTTTGTGAACTTCAAAAAAGGAATCTTCGTCTATAATTCCTTTAATTATATCGTGCATATCGTAAGGCTTGGTCGCTGAGTCTGGAACGATCGTTTCCAATTCATCACGATATTCTTCAGCAGCTTCAAAAGGCAATTTTTCTGCTACCGATTTATTGTTCTGTGGAAGATAACTGAGTAGGGTTTTAATCTGTTCCAAACAAACAATATCATTTGCTGCGGTAAAGTGCGTTACGCCACTTTTGGTAGCGTGGGTTTTTGCGCCACCCAATTCCTCCGAAGTTACGTTTTCATTGGTAACGGTTTTTACAACATTCGGTCCCGTAACGAACATATAGCTACTGTCCTGCACCATTATAGTGAAATCAGTCATCGCAGGGGAATACACCGCTCCGCCGGCACAGGGCCCCATAATGGCCGAAATCTGCGGAACAACACCCGAAGCCTGTACGTTTCTATAAAAGATATCTGCATAGCCGCCCAAAGACCGAACGCCTTCCTGAATGCGTGCGCCACCAGAATCGTTCAACCCAATCACAGGTGCGCCAACACTAATAGCGTGATCCATTATTTTACAGATTTTCTCTGCGTGGGTTTCAGAAAGTGCCCCTCCAAAAACCGTAAAATCTTGTGCAAAAACATATACCAAACGACCGTTGATTGTTCCGTAACCCGTAACAACGCCATCACCGTAATACAATTCCTTTTGCATATCAAAATCAGTGGTTCTGTGGGTTACGAGTATGCCCATTTCTTCAAAGGAGCCTTCGTCGAGAAGATATTCCACGCGTTCGCGGGCGGTAAGTTTTTTCTTTTCGTGCTGTTTTGCAATTCGTTTTTCGCCGCCGCCTTTTTTGGCTTCGGAAATTATTTCTTGCAATTTTTTATTGTTATCGCTCATTTCTTTTAATATTTTTTTCTCAGCGTCCTCTGCGCCTCTGCGGTAATTTTTTACCGCAAAGGCGCAGAGGACAGAAAGCAATTACTTCGGCAAGCGAAGTTTTTCTGAATCTTTTAAGTATTGTTTTAATGCGAAAAGTGCAGCTACTTTTGCTTCTTCCTCATTAATGGCTTTCAGCTTTTCTTCGGAATAGTATTTTTTTACAAAATTTGTGTCGAAATTTCCACTTCGGAAAGCTTCATGTTCAAAAACAAATTTTCCGAAAGGGAGCGTTGTACTCACGCCTTCAATATCGTATTCCGAAATGGCTTCCAGCATACGCTGCATCGCTTCGTTACGTGTTTTTCCATACGTAATAAGTTTTGAAAGCATGGGGTCATACCTGTCTCTTATACACATCTCCGAGCCCACGAGACGGACTCCTATCTCGT
>OJBP01000280.1_pt1 | contig 31335 bp, 28 predicted proteins | sample 1590691 | NCBI WGS metagenome assembly OJBP01 (sample SAMN05416848, study PRJEB24817) | seawater metagenome | isolation source: Sea water | place: Canada:Atlantic | collected 2013-07 | reverse complement strand
ATCTACACTATCCTCTTCGTCGGCAGCGTCAGATGTGTATAAGAGACAGCATAAAAATCTTCACTTTTCCGGTACCAAAAACTACCGAATGAATAGGTCTATTTTCTACCGAATGACCCAGTGTATCAATCGTAAAATCTAACGATAATTGAGAGACAAAATCGGTGATAAAATCTGGTGATATATATCTGCCAGAAATAGATTCTTCACGGCATTGGGAAAACAGTTGTAATAACTCAGGTAACTCCATATGTATTCTTTGGACTACAAAGATACTTTTTTTACAACTCTTCATTAAAACGCACTGTTTACAGATGTAAACAGTGCGTTTTATATACAGAAGTAACGCTTTACTAGAAGATTACCTCCAATTAAACAAAATGCACTTTATAAAAACTCTAGTTATTTTAAATCAGTATTTTAAATACCCATAACTAAAGTATTAATTTAATACAATTACACACCTAGACTAACTATTTACACACAAGAACATCCATAGTTTACATTTGTAACGTATCTTTGCTGTATACAAATGGAAACACTCATAAACAACACAAAATTTGCGCAACGCCTCCAGGAAATCATGGATGCAAACGAATTGAGCGCAACTGCTTTTTCAGAAAAACTACAGGTAGGAAGAGCTACCATATCTCATCTTATGGCTGGAAGAAATAAGCCCAGTTTAGACTTTGTAATGACCGTAGTTGCTACCTTCCCGGAAGTGGAATTACAATGGCTTCTTTATGGAACAAAATCAAGTCCAAAAACCACCACTCCTACTCCATCAAACCACACTACTTTTTCGGCTGATGTGCCTTCAAAAAATGCTCAAGAATTTGCATTAAAAACAAGTGCTACTCCACCATCAAATACGGAGCAAAAAACACTCAAAAATATCACTGCTTTTTCCTCTTCAAAATCACCCATTAAGAGAGTGATTATTTTCTTAGAAGATGGAACTTTTGAGAGTTATGAGATGTAAAATTCACCTACTCTTCTTCTTCAAAAATCACCTTACATCGCGTACACTTTTGGTAAGAAATTTTTAGTCATTTTACTTCTTTAAAATATCTAAGACTTACTCTCAATTACTCACGCTCCTGTGGTATTTTTGTAACCTATGAAGAATCAATGGAAAGCTTTTTTTGTAATAATTAGTGTTTTCGCTTTAAGCTGTGAAAGCCCAGAACGTGACTGTACAGATTTTAAAACTGGGACATTTACGTTTGAAACATTACTAGATGGAGAACTCGTAGCAACCACCTTTAAACGTAACGACACACTAGAGATTGATTACTTTAAGGGCAAAGCAGACTCCTCTTCTGTGCGATGGATTAATGACTGTGAGTACATCGTAAAGAAGCTTCATCCTCGTAGCATGAGCGAAGAAAAAGCGCTACACATGAAAATCATAGCTACTGACGGAGATTTTTATACCTTTGAATACTCCCTTGTAGGAGAAACCAACAAACAACGTGGCATCGCCAAAAAAACAACTGACTAATGTTTGACATTCTTACCACTGCAGATGCTTGGGTAGCACTGCTTACACTTACCTTTCTTGAAATCATATTAGGTATTGACAACATCATTTTTATCTCCATAGCCGCCGAAAAGCTCCCACAAAAGGATCGTAAAAAAGCGACTAATATTGGTCTTGCACTTGCAATGGGTATGCGTATCGCATTACTTTTTGGGATATCGTGGCTTGTGGCCTTAAGTGCTCCTTTCTGGCATATAAACGCAAGCTGGATAACAGGAGGGATAAGCTGGCAAGCGGTTATACTTCTTGCAGGAGGTATCTTCCTTATCTGGAAGTCTGTACACGAGATACACGAGAAGGTGGATGAAACAGGACTAGAAGAAGAAGAGATTTCAAAAAAGAGCTCTACTACGCTAGGTAATGCCATTGTACAAATTGCAGTAATCAACCTTGTATTCTCCTTTGACTCTATACTGACTGCCGTAGGGATGACTAACGGCCTTTCTGACAATCCAACAGATGCGTTAATCATTATGGTGATTGCAGTAGTAATTTCAGTTGGGATCATGATGCTTTTTGCAAACCCTGTAGGAAACTTTATCGCAAAGCATCCTTCATTACAGATATTAGGCCTCTCATTCTTAATTTTAATAGGTTTTATGCTCATTGCAGAAGGCGCACACCTATCACATCTAGAAATCTTTGGATCAAGCGTAGGAGCTATCCCTAAGGGTTATTTATACTTTACGATTGCGTTCTCGCTTCTAGTAGAGTTTATAAACTTCAAATACCGCGCTATGAAGACTAAAGACTCTGGTGCTCAAATCCAAATGAAGAAAAACGTAGAGCACCTTACAAAAAAGTAATACACTACACGCTCACATAAAAAATCCCCTTGAAACTACGTTTCAAGGGGATTTTTCTTTTCGTTCTGACTATGACAAGCAGTAAGACGTTAGATTAAAAATTCTCGTCTTCCATAAGCTTTTCTACCTTTTTACGCTCCCATGCCTTGTTAAACAAAGGACTCCACCCAAACACTTCTGATGCATGACCAGCAACTCCCCAGCCCCATCCTAGTATAGGAAATAATGCCCAAGGAAAACTTGTAGACTGCACGTTAAAGTATATAAACACAGGTACCATAACCGCATAAATAGTAAAGTGAATGTAAAAACCTTTAAGGTCTTCTACCTTCTTCTTTGCACGCTGGTAACGTTTATCTGCAAGGAGTTCGCTCTGCCTAGGCTCAAATGTCACTTGCTCTGCTTGTGTCAATAGCGGTATCCCAACTTGAAAAGTCTCACTATCATCTACTATATGCACTTCACTATTAGATAGCAAACTGTATCGCTGCCTGATATTTTGCAAGCCTACACCACTACTCTTCTTTACAACCTGCTTGGCCTGGATGTTATTTTCAATAAAGAGCTTATTACCATCTTCGTATATCTTAATATATAGCTTCTTGTTAGGCGTTACCTGGTTATGCTTTACAGCGTTTTCAAGTAATAATTGCAAGGAAAGTGGCACTACTTTATATTCTTGATGCGAGGCATTTTCTGGGATTTCTACCACAATACTATCTTCAAAACGCATTTTGATGAGATTCATATACGTACGTGCAAAAGTGAGCTCCTCTTCAAGCGGCACTAACTCTTTATTCTTTTGCTCCAGTACATACCTGTACACTTTTGAAAGCGAAGTGGTAAACTTGGTTGCCTGCTTTGGGTTTTCCTCAATAAGACTTGCCAGCACATTTAAACTGTTGAATAAAAAATGTGGATCCAGCTGATTTTTAAGTGCATCAAATTTTGCCGAAGCAGCTCCAGCAATGATTTTAGACTGCTTTACTTTACTTTCCTGCTTGTTTTTCCAGCGACTCACCGCATAGAATGAAGAAGTTGCTACGGCTGTTATTAAAAAAGGGAAAATATAATCCTCAAGGCCTTCACTAGCCATATACTCATCAAATGGAATTTTATAATATCCTGTAATAAGCAATAATCGAAGTAGAAAAACGGTAATTAAAGTCACCACAATATGAGCAACCAATGCATAAGCGAGCACCTTAAAATTCCACAGACGGCCTGTAAAACGTTTTCTAAAGTTCACAATAACCATAGTGTTCACTGCATATAGCGCTACAGAGAAGATTTGGTTTTGTATAAAAAAGGTTATTGCACCATCTCCATACCAAGGATTACCCAGCACATACAATATAATACTGTGAACGATAAATATTGTTAAGCTTACAATATTTGCCTTTGCAAACTCTTTTAGATAATATTTCATTTTTTCTTAATTACAAGCTTCGGCACTTTCTAAAGCTCTTTTTACATTTCCTTTAGGATGGAACTTAGACTCAGGTTTAAAGGTAGCAAAAAGCGTGATGGCACGCTGCAACTCTGCGCAATATGGCGCTATTGAGCTCCCAAAATATCTTGCGCTTCCCATATCCCACTGCGCCTTTTCTGCTATAAAAATAGGATTGTCTGGCTCCTTATTTATCATTTTTTGATTGAGCTCTCCTATAGTACCTGCATATTTCATCCCGTATTTCATGCCATCGTGAGCGACCCAAACTGTATAAAGCTGCGCTTGCAAGTGGTCTGCATACGGATTATCTGGAGCTATCGTACGCATAGTATTTATAAACTCTTGCGCCTTATCTAGCGTCGCCTTCATAGTAGCTTCCTCTCTGTTTTCAAAGTCTCTCCAGTTAAGTATTATAGCAATTTGAGCAACATAATACGTAGGCAGCCAGTTGTCTTTTTCGACAGTAGCAATACGCTCAAAGAGGTTTGAAGCCTCATCAAGCTTGCTTTCTTCCCAAAGTTCCATAGCTTTTGTCATTCCTTGCTCGTACTTAGTTTGAGCTATAAGAAATGTACTGCTGCATAATGCGATAATAAGAAGTAAATGTTTCATAATATATTGATTTGTGATTGATGATGTAAAGGTGGTTTTAAGTACGCTTTCGCGAAAGCGTAACCTACCCAACCGTCATTTATAAAGTCTCAGTTGTAGTTTTCTTGCGAGGTTTTGTTTTACGCAACCAGTAACCAATGAATAAAACACCAAATATAGTAGGCAATAACCAGCTCAATAGCGCTGGAAGTACTTGATTTGTGACAAAGAAAGCAGTAAAAGCTGCGATATATCCACCTGTTATTTTACCTATATGAAGTCTAAGATATTTTTTACGCAATGACGCTATATCTCTCATTGCACGTATATCTCCTACGGCATTAAGAACACCAATTCCTCCAAAGATTATAAGAATCCACCCCATAGAAGAACCAGAAAGCAATGATAAAGCACCATAAACTATCATTGCCAGACCTATGATGAGCATAGAATAAGAAATGATTTTATCATAGCGTAATTCACTCGCTTCCTTTATCTTTTTAAAACGGAGTGCTCTATACCCAGAAAGAACCAGATACACACTAAAAAGTCCTACCACAAATAAAAATGGGTTGTTATGATCTGGAAGTAACGATGCCACAATACCTGAAATACCCGCTGTAAGCATCCCGTAATAAAAAACCATTCCTGACTTTTTATGCCAAGTATTTCCTTTACGAGCAATTACAGAGATAGTTCCCGCTATGAGGGAGATAAAACCACCTATAGCGTGTAGTGTTATAAATATCTTGAAGAAAGTATCGTAGTTCATCGGTTAGATTTTTAAATATTGAGACTGTATTGCTCATGATTGATAATACAAATATGAGCCAGAATTCAGTAATCATAAAAAGGTTGCTACTCAATTGCCATAACAGCCTACCGAATTGTAGTTTTACAGCACCTAGTATAGATACCTATGATAATTAAAGAGCTTTTTCCAAGATTTCATCCAGACCTCATTAAGGAAATAACCACACACGGCATCATAAAGGAACTCCCTGCGCAAACAGAATTACTGCGAGAAGGACAGTATGCAAAGGTTATTCCCATCGTAATACACGGACTCGTAAAGGTATATTCTCGCTATGAAGATAGAGAACTTCTACTTTATTACATAGAACCGGCAGAGAGTTGCATCATCTCTTTTTCTTCTGGAATCTCACAATTACCCAGTCGCGGATTTGCAATTACAGAAACAGATGCTAAACTTCTTCTTTTACCTGTAGACAAAGTACAGCAATGGCTTAAGACCTACCCTGAGCTCAACACCTTATTCTTTAAAAACTATGATGCGCGTTATCTTGACATGATGAACGCTGTAAATCACCTCCTATTTGATAAAATGGACACGCGCATACTCGATTATCTAAAAGAAAAATCGCGTATTACAGCAACTCAAACCCTACATATAACTCATAAGGAAATAGCAACAGATCTAGGCACCGCAAGAGAAGTCGTAAGCAGGATCTTAAAAAAACTGGAGATTGAAAATCACATAACCCAAGAAGGACGCACCATAAAAATCATGTAAGTGTGACTACCGTCACCGTTTACAAGAAATCCTCCCATTACATTTGTGTAGTATTACTTCTAAAAAAAAACACACTATGAAAAAGAATATGGGAAATTTAGATCGCGGTATACGCATAGCGGCTGCAGTGATTATTGGTATATTATATGCAGCTAACGTTATAAACGGCACGGTGGCAATTATACTGGGCGTCGTAGCACTTATTTTTATCGCAACAAGCTTTGTTTCATTTTGCCCGCTTTATGCTCCCTTTAGACTAAGCACATACAAAGTAAAAAAATAACATACCCTTACATCTTTAGCCCTTACAAGTTATCTTGTGAGGGTTTCTTTTTTACGCTTGCGCGAAATCGTTACCGTAACTCCCGTAAATGCGCTATAGCTATCCCTTAAGAATACACTATCTTTGCGGCTTCTTAAAAACAGCCTTATGAAGCGTCTTTTCAACAATTTTACCTCTAATCCTAAGAATGATATCGTTTCTGGTATTACGGTTTCTTTAGCCATGATACCTGAAGTAGTTGCATTTGCATTTGTGGCTCAAATAAGTCCAATTGTGGCATTATTTGGGGCGTTTGTAATTGGAATTATCTCAGCACTTTTTGGCGGTAGACCAGGATTAATCTCGGGAGCAGCAGGAGCAGTTGCCGTGATTTTTGTACAGATGATTCAAGAAGGTCATGCAAAGGGATTACTCTTTGACCAGCCTGTTGAAAATATGGGATACTTCTATTTACTCGCCGCGGTGGTGTTAATGGGAGTTATTCAGGTCTTTGCTGGCTTGTTTAAGTTGGGGAAATTCGTGCGCTTGATTCCGCATCCTGTGATGATGGGGTTTGTAAACGGACTCGCTATCGTGATATTCCTTGCACAACTAGGAATGTTTAAAGAAAACAAAAAAGACTACGCTGGAGATAACATGCGTAAAACAGCTTCAAAGGAGCTCGTTTATACCGTATCTGACAATGAAGTAAAGGATAAGGTCTCAAATACTGTACTATTTACAATAGAAGGAAACTCTGTAATAAACAAAGCAACCAACAAGGAGGTGTTTGTATTATCTGACGGACAAGTATATGATACAAATACGCAAAAGGTTGTTTTTAATGCTTCTCAAGATGGATTTTACTCTGTAAAAGACAAAGGAGTCGTTAAGACCTGGATGCAAGGAAAGTCATTATATACAATGATAGGGCTTGTGTTACTCACCATGCTCATCGTATGGGGACTGCCTAAAATCACCCCAAAGATTCCTGCCGCATTAACGGCTATTCTTATTGTATCGCTCATATCAATTTTTGGCGGATTAGACTCTGTAAACGTTGGCGAATTCATTAGAGATGGTGGTGGTGCAGGTCTCAATGGTATGGCAGAAATCTCAAGTAAGCTCAATGTATTTGAATTATGGAGCAGCCTGCCATTTAACCTAGACACCCTTAAGTTTATAGCGCCTTATGCATTTCTTGCAGCCTCAGTAGGTTTGATTGAAACGCTTATGACTATGAACCTAGTAGATGAGATGACAGACTCTAGAGGTAATGGAAACAGAGAATGTGTAGCACAAGGAGCTGGAAATATCGTGAGTGGTGTTTTTGGAGGAACCGGTGGTTGTGGTATGATAGGGCAAACAGTAATAAATATTAACGCTGGAGGTCGTGGTAGACTCTCTGGTGTAATGATGGCAGTCACGCTACTTACCTTTATCTTATTTGCAGATAAGTTTATTGAGCAAGTGCCGATTGCAGCCTTAGTAGGTGTAATGTTTATGATGGTTATTGAGACATTTGCTTGGTCTAGTTTTAGAATTTTAAAGAAAATACCAGTTTCAGATGCTTTTGTTCTTATTATAGTATCTGCAGTGACCGTGTTTTTTGATCTTGCCATTGCAGTATTTGTAGGTGTTATTATTGCTGCATTATCATTTGCTTGGAGCAGCGCTAAGAAAATTAGAGCTAGAAAGAGATTTAAAGCAGACGGAACAAAGGTGTACGAAATTTGGGGTCCATTATTCTTTGGAAGTATCCAGAGTTTTAATTCTAAGTTTGATATCAACGGTGATCCAGATCATATCGAAATTGACTTTATCGAAGCAAAAGTAGCAGACCACTCTGCGCTAGAGGCAATTTATATTTTACTAGAGAAGTATGAGGCCGCAGGAAAAACAATCACGTTAAAGCACCTAAGTACTGAGTGTAAAGATCTAATGCGTAAAGCATCGCCTAAGTTTGATAAAGTGATTGAAGAAAGCGTAGACGATCCTCGATATCATGTGCTTTCTGGTATTTTAGATACAGAAGCTTAGATAGCTTAGATTGAGAAAGGCTTTTCCCTAGCCCTAAAGGGTGAGTCTATTTAAAAAAAGCTTTTCCCCGAGTCTTAGGGGTGAGCTTCATTTCAAAAAGCTTTTCCCCCGACCATGAAGGGTGAGCTTTTTTATTTTGCCTTGAAGGTGAGCTTTGTTTGAATGTTTTTATAGGGTTTGAAGGGTGAGCTTCATTTGAATGTTTTTCTAGGGTTTGAAGGGTGAGCTTAGTTTGAAAAACTTTTCCCCAGCCCTGAAGGGTGAGCTTTTCTATACGTAAAGATTTTTACGTACTCATAAAATTGAGCTTTTGCAAATTAACACTTGCATTAGCCGCTAGCCCCGATTATAATGGAAATCCCGCAGTGTAGCGATAGCGAAACGAGGAATTGTAATGAAAGCGGGAAACTACGCTCGCAAAGTAGCGCTACTTATGCGCTCCAAAACCTTACTAAAAATCATAAAAAAACCTCTCAATGCTATTGAGAGGTTCTTTGTTATACTAAAAAGAGGGTGCTTATTGATTCATTGAGATCAAGAATTCCTCGTTGTTTTTTGTGCTCTTAATACGGTCACTCATGAACTCCATTGCCTCTACAGGGTTCATATCTGCAAGATATTTACGTAATACCCATAGACGTTGCGTAGTGTCTTTACTGTGTAGTAAGTCATCACGACGTGTAGATGAAGAGGTAAGATCGATTGCTGGGAAAATACGGCGGTTTGCAATATTACGATCCAGTTGTAGCTCCATGTTACCTGTACCTTTAAATTCTTCAAAGATTACTTCGTCCATTTTTGAACCGGTGTCTGTAAGTGCTGTAGCAAGAATGGTAAGTGACCCACCTCCTTCTATGTTACGCGCTGCTCCAAAGAAACGCTTAGGCTTGTGTAATGCATTTGCATCTACACCTCCAGAAAGAATCTTTCCAGATGCCGGCTGTACGGTATTATAAGCACGTGCAAGACGAGTGATTGAGTCAAGAAGTATTACTACATCGTGACCACACTCTACAAGACGCTTTGCCTTTTCAAGTACAATATTTGCCACTTTTACGTGCTCATGCGCTTCCTTATCAAATGTAGAGGCTACTACCTCTCCATTTACATTACGCTGCATATCTGTAACTTCCTCTGGACGTTCATCTATAAGAAGTACTATTTGATATACCTCTGGGTGGTTTGCTGCAATAGCATTTGCCACATCCTTAAGTAACATGGTTTTACCCGTTTTAGGCTGTGATACAATCATACCACGCTGCCCTTTACCTATAGGTGCAAACATATCCATCACACGAGTAGATATACTCGCTTGACGATCTGCTAGGTTAAATTTTTCTGTAGGAAATAATGGTGTTAAGTGCTCAAAAGAAACACGATCTCTAACGATGTTAGGGTTCAAACCATTAATCTTACTTACTTTAATAAGTGGAAAATACTTCTCCCCTTCTTTTGGAGGGCGTATTACACCTAGTACTGTATCACCAGTTTTAAGACCAAAAAGTCTTATCTGTGATTGTGATACATAAATATCATCTGGAGATGCTAGGTAATTGTAGTCAGAACTACGTAAGAAGCCGTAGCCATCTTGCATAATATCTAAAACTCCTTCACTCTCTATAATTCCTTCAAATTCAAAATCTGGCTCGCGGTAACGGTTACGGCTATCCTTGTTACCATTGTTACCATGCGTATTACCGTCTTTTTGATTACGGTTATTACGTGGCGTATTAGTACGCGTATTTGTATTGCGATTATTATCGCGAGGTGCACGCTTATCATTGCTTTGACGGTTGTCATTGCTGTTGCGCTTATCGTTATTACGAGTATCTTTTTGATTATCTCGTTTTTGTGGTGTCTTTGTATCGTCTCCACCTTTTCCTTTAGCAGGTTCACGTTTTACCGCTTCTCTCTTTGCCTGCGGTTCTCTTTTTACAGGAGCTTCTTTTTTTACAGGAGGCTTTCCTTTTGCCGGAGCATCTTTGGCTTCCTCAGTGTTTGCTGTGGGAGCATCCTTAGTATCTTTTGCAGTTTTTGCTGGACGTGGAGCACGAGGTTTACGATCTTCTCTAGGCTTACGTTCTGTCTTAGGAGCAGGTGCTTGTGAAGCTGCTTCTTTTACTTTAGGCACTACTGCCTCTATTTTTTTTGGGTCTGCTGCTTGTAAATCAAGTATTCTATAAACAAGGTCTAGCTTTTTTAATGTTCTGTATTTAGGAACATTAATCCCTTTTGCAATCTCTTGAAGCTCGGGAAGCTTCTTTGCTTTTAATTCTGAAATATCAAACATCTAGTAATGTGGGTAAATTATTAATCGGGTGATTAGAGCGTACCAAAAGAAGAATTTGATACTAAAAATATTAAGCAATTAAGTAACAAGCGGAGAGCCTTTTACATAATTACAAGACAATGATACAATTTTATTTTCAAAGTTTTCTTAGCAATATCACAAAATGAGACTTATTTTTACCACAGTTTAAAATGAGAATCACGTGATACAACGTATACAAACTATATATCTTTTACTAGCAGCCTTAGTTTCACTAGGATTGCCTTATGCCTTTAGCCTTTATTCTGATATGGATGGTGAGGCCGTGTGGGCAGTAGATGATATTTCTTACATAACACTTTTTAGTCTTAGTGCTGTATTCTCATTTATTTCCATATTTTTATGGAATAATAGAAAGAACCAATTCGTCTTAGGACGTCTCAATATCTTATTAAACTTTGCATTATTAGGTATTTTGGTATATCGATCACAAATGTTATCTGGAGGAACGGCGGTTCTTGAGAAGGGTATTGGGATGATCATTCCGCTTGTTTCTATCGTTTTACTAGTCTTGGCAAACAAGGCAATCAAGCGCGATGAAGATCTTGTAAAATCTGTAGATAGATTACGATAAGCCTATAATCTTAGTTTTATTAGTGCGTAAAGCCTCTCATTTATTTGAGAGGCTTTTTTTTATGCTTGCGCGAAAATGTGATATCAAAAACCACTCCTTATTAAATAACACCCCTACCCTCTTATATACTGCTCGTCAATGAACAGTAAAATTTGAGATTCACTTTTATGCTATTTAAACCAGTGATAAACGAGCAGAAGAAAGAAGTTTAGTAAATTACGAGTTCAATAACCTCGCACGCACAAAATCACTATGAACCAAAAAGACTTAGCATACGACTATATTATTGTAGGAAGTGGTTTTGGAGGTTCTGTGAGCGCTCTTCGTCTTTCTCAAAAGGGTTATAAAGTGCTCGTTGTTGAAAAAGGAAAACGGTACAAAGCAACAGACTTCCCTAAAACCAACTGGAATCTCAGGAAATGGCTCTGGATGCCATACCTACGCTTTTTTGGGATTATGAAACTATCCATATTTAAACACATTGCTATTATTTCTGGAACTGGTGTAGGTGGAGGCTCGCTTGTATATGCAAATACATTACCCACACCTAAAAGTGCTTTTTTTAACTCTGGGAGCTGGAAGTCGCTCAATGACTGGGAAAACGACTTAAAACCTTACTATAAGGAAGCACTAAGAATGCTAGGCGCAGCGCAAAATCCTTCCTTATATGACGGAGATAAAGCTCTCAAAGCCGTAGCAGACGATTTAAATATTGCACAAAAGTTTAATCCTACACGGGTTGCAGTTTTCTTTGGAACTCCTAATAAAAAAGTAAAAGACCCTTATTTTAATGGAGAAGGGCCAGATCGTGCTGGATGTAATTTTTGTGGTGCGTGTATGACTGGTTGCCGCCACAATGCAAAAAACACACTTGACAAGAACTACCTGTACCTTGCTCAAAAACAAGGAGCCACCATACTTGCCGAAAATGAAGTATATGATGTACAGCCATTAGATAAAAATGACAGCGCTCTAGGATATGAAGTCTCAATGAAGAAAAGCACGCGCATCTTTGGTAAACATCAAAAAATCACCACCAAAGGCGTTATCTTTTCTGGCGGTGTATTAGGTACAGTCAAGCTTTTGCTCGCTCTAAAAACTAAATCGTTACCACTTCTATCAGACCATCTAGGTGAAGATATACGAAGTAATAATGAAACACTTATAAGTGTCTCCACACTAGAAAAAGATAAAAACCTCTCCAAAGGTATCGCTATAGGAAGCATACTTGATACGGATGAGAATAGTCATCTAGAAATATGTAGATATGGAGAAGGCTCTAATGCATGGAAACTAGCACATTTACCTTATGTAACGGGTACCAATGTATTCTCACGACTTTTTAAGACGGCAATCAGGCTGATTAAAAATCCTGTAGACTATTTTAAAATTTACGTTACTAATGGCTGGGCAAAGAATACCGTTGTCTTATTATTTATGCAAACGCTAGATAGCACATTACGTTTTAAAAGAAATGCTTTTGGGAAGATGACATCCACAGTAAGTTCTGGAAAGGCTCCTACCCCATTTATTCCAGAATCTATAGCGCTTGTAAAGTCTTATAGTAAGGCTATAAAGGGTGTGAGTACCTCCTTTGCTTTAGAAACACTAGCAGGAATACCATCTACAGCACACATACTAGGCGGTGCAGTTATGGGAGAAAACACAGAAAGTGGAGTTATAGATAAGGACAACAATGTTTTTGGTTATAAAAATATGCTTGTGGTTGACGGAGCTATGATTTCGGCAAACCCTGGCGTGAATCCTTCACTTACCATTACTGCCATTGCAGAAAGAGCGATGGATCAAATACCAAACAAGCAATAAAACAAAGCCTAAGAACTGCCTACGTTTGCCCATCAGGAAAACGTTGCAAGGATTAAAAAAATAAGTTCGCACTTACAAAATAGTTATACTTTTCCCTTTTAAACACTACCTTCACCGCCACTATGGAAAAAACAGAATTTTTAGAACAGCACCTATTTAATGATTTGACTAATCTTAACAAAGAGTCGGAGGCAGATGACTCGTATCAGTTCTCTGAGGCAGATTTTGAGATTGTGCTTCAGCGTGCAGAGCATTTTGGCTTAGGTGTCTTTACCATCGAATCATGGCACAACGGTGTATCTACTGGTGTATCAAAGCATGAAGATTTCAGAAAAAAAGCAACAGATGCCAAGTGGTATAAAAAAGCTTTTTTGACTTCTAGAAAAGGTCAAGCAGGACTTACCTATGCTGGAACTTATAAGATTTCTAGTAAATTATTATCAAGAGAGACTTTTCAAGAAGAGGAAGAGTAAGATTTACTTGTAATCATTTCAACGTTTGGAGGCTTGTAAAAGTAACGACTCACAAAGGTTGGCAATTATTAAATGACTTAGAAATTTTTCGCGAAAGCGTAATACATCTATTTTACAGCATAATAATTACTAAAACCGACACATAAAAAAACGCAACCATTTCTGGTTGCGTTTTCCAATTGAGTGTTTTCACCTTTTACTAATCAAACTTAAACAACCTCAACTTCATTCTTCTTTACAGCTAGTGCATAAATCACTAGTCCAAATCCTATTTTATTAATAGCATCTGCAATGTTGTAAGCGATATCTACGCTTCCTTTTCCTAGGATGCTTGTGTACCATCCATCTGTACCTAGCATGTATCCTAATGGATAAATAGCCCAACCTACGAGTACAAACCAGCATAGTATTTTATGTGCTTTGAAGATATCTCCACCTGCGGCTACAGCTATTTTCTTTGCGCTTCCTAACCAGATTTCATACACGATATAGAAGTATGCTGCTCCAGATATAGCACCCCACAAGGCTGCCTGATCTTGGAATACCGCTTCTCCAAAGTACCCTGTTACTAACATGATTACAGAAAATGCAATAAGCTTCCACATAAGTGCAGGTTTTGCGCCAGCTACTTTTAATATTAAGTAGAATTCAACACACATTAATGGAACTGTAAGTACCCAATCTACATATCTAAAAAATGTAGGGGACTCTTGAATAGCAAACCAGTAATCTCTCATGTACCAGTAGTGTACTGCGGCAATAAACGTAATTAACCCCGATACAAGGACTGAGGTTCGCCACTTCTTGTTAAATTGGTTAAGCGATAGAAAAAAGAAAGCAGAAGCTGCCATCATCGCCATCGCACCCACAAAGAATGTAAATCCTACATAATCAGTTGGATCTAATCTTGTAGGGTCGGCCAGTAATAGTAATAAAAATTTCATAGCATTGATATTTTTAATTAAACATTTGTTTAAGTAAATTTAGATAATGTTAAACAAATAAATAATTATTTTCTCATAATTTTTTTATTAAAATTATCAATACATAAATTATTCATGACAAAAATTATCAATATCACAATCATAGGTAGTTTTGCAGGCTTATGGGTCGCCACATTATTTTCTAGTAAGGCTGAGCTGATTTTGGGTTTTTTACTTATTCTCACCTTTGGTATCATACACGGATCAAATGATTTATTATTAATAGAGAAGTTATTTACTAAGGAGAAAAAAAGGAGCTTCCTTAAATCGCTCTTCTTTTATGTGCTTACAGTGTTGCTTACTTTTCTAGCATTTTACACCATCCCTTCTATCACAGTAATTCTTTTTATCATTTTTAGCGCATATCATTTTGGTGAACAGCACTGGGAGTCAAAGGTGGACACTAAGTACAAATGGTTATCACTTATATTACAGGGGAGTTATGGAGCCCTCATTCTCATTATATTATTCCTTTTTAATGCAGAGCAAGTAGATGAGATTGTAATGGCAATCACAGGAGCACCTTTTCCACCCGCATTTCTATTGTACTCTTTATACAGTATTCTTACTTTATTAGTAGTTACAGTAGCCATTTTAGCTTTTAAGAGTGATAGTTTTAGAAAGGTATTATTAAAAGAGCTCTTCTTTCTAGGCTTACTGGTGGTCATATTTAAAATGTCATCGCTCATCTGGGGATTCACTATATACTTTGTGCTATGGCATAGTCTTCCATCACTTTTTGAACAAATACACTTTATATATGGTAGATTTACTAATCAAACTATCTGGCTCTATATAAAAAATGCGTTGCCTTATTGGATTATTTCAATCATCGGGATTGGTTTAAGCTACTTTTGGCTTAAGGAAAGTGTGCTTTTCTTTGCAATTTTCTTTTCCTTTATCGCCGCAGTGACATTTCCACACTCGTTGATTATATCATTAATGTTCAAGAAGAAAAATAATAACACAAAAACTCACTAATATGAAATATACTTTTTTACTTTTTTTAAGTCTCGCTTTCGCGAAAGCGTATGCACAACAACCCGTATCTACTCCTGGTAATGTAATAAGTGATTTTGGAAAAACTTATGAGGTTGACAATCCTGATTTCAAAACAGATACCACAGCAGTATTTAAAGTGATTTTTGATGTGGCAAAAGCACCTGAAAATCCAAGTTTGCGCAATCCATACATCGAGACGATGGCGCGATTTCTTAACATGCAAGAGAAAGCGGGAGTTCCTGTTACAAATATGCATATACGCGCTGCTATACATGGACAAGCAGCCTATGGAATGCTTACCAATGAATTATATAAAGAAAAATTTGGCGTAGATAATCCAAATATCGAATTACTAGAAGCATTAAAAGAAGCAAACGTGTCGCTCATACTTTGCGGTCAAACTGCTGGAGCGCGTAATATTACAAAAGAACGAAGACTAGAAATTATTGACGTAGGACTTTCGGCAATGACGGTATTAAGTCAATCACAAATGGAAGGTTATACGCTCATCGCTTTTTAAAGTTTGCTCTACCTTCATAAATCTGCACCATTAGATAATTACACACATGCGCTTACTATTTACCCTAGTTTTCTCTTTTATCACACTATCTGTTTTTTCTCAAAAAGCTACTCGTCAAGACAGCCTTAGAGGATCAATCACTCCACAAAGAGCCTGGTGGGACCTCGTTCACTATGATCTTTCTGTCACGGTAATGCCAGAATCAAAATCTTTAATAGGTACTAATATAATGACCTATCGTGTGCTAGAAGAAGGCGTAAACGAATTACAAATAGATCTTCAAGCTCCTATGGAGCTCACTGCAGTAATGCAAGATGGACACTCTCTTGACGTACGTTCTGAAGGTGCTGCTCATTTTATACAACTAGAAGACCCTCAACCGGAAGGAACTATAAAAAGTATAAGTTTAAGTTTTGAAGGTAAGCCTCGCATCGCCGTAAACCCACCATGGGATGGCGGAATCACTTGGCAACAAGATAGCAATGGTAAACACTTTATCGCTTCTTCAAATCAAGGCATAGGTTCCAGCGTATGGTGGCCTAATCGTGATCACCCAGCTGATGAAGTAGATAGCCTAGACATGCATGTTACCGTTCCCAAAGATCTAGTAGATGTATCTAATGGACGACTAGTGGGCATAGACAGTACAGCATCTTCAAAAACATATCACTGGACAGTGAGAAATCCTATAAATAATTACGGAGTTAACCTTAATATAGGAGATTATGTAAACTTCTCAGAAGTATATAAAGGAGAGAAAGGCCCACTGGATATGAGCTACTGGGTACTTCGTGAAGATGAGAAAAAAGCGAGAGCTCAGTTTACACAAGCCCCTATGATGATGGAGGCTTTTGAACATTGGTTTGGTCCTTATCCATTTTATGAGGATAGTTTTAAACTCGTACAAGCTCCGTACTTAGGCATGGAACATCAAAGCTCTGTAACTTATGGGAACAAGTTTAAAAATGGCTACCTAGGAAGTGATCTATCTGGCACAGGACAAGGACTTAAATTTGACTTTATAATTATACATGAATCTGGTCATGAATGGTTTGCAAACAACATTACAAATAAGGATGTTGCAGATATGTGGATTCATGAGAGCTTTACTAACTACTCAGAAAATCTTTATCTAGATTATCATTTTGGCAAAGACGCTGCTAGTGAATATGTAATTGGACTGCGTAAAAACATTAGAAATGATAGACCTATCATAGGCACTTACGATGTAAATCGTTCTGGAAGTGGCGATATGTACTATAAAGGTGCAAATATGCTACACACCATACGCACCATTGTAGATAATGATGAGCTGTGGCGAGAGACATTGCGTGGACTCAATAAGGAGTTTTACCATAAAACCACTACAAGTGCCATGGTAGAAGATTTTATGTCTAAAAGATTAAACCAGAACCTCACTCCTATATTTGACCAATATTTAAGAACGGTAAAAATCCCAACCTTTGAATATAAAGTGAGTAAAAAGAAACTGAGTTATCGCTACACAAATGTGATAAATGATTTCTCTATGCCACTTTCTATAATGATAAATGGTAAATTACAATGGCTCAAGCCTACAGATCAGTGGCAAGAGCTTAAAATGTCTAAGAAAATAATTGATATGAGTATACCAGAGGATTTCTATATACAAAAAAGGAAACTGTAGTTAATCAAACCAATACACTGTTGCTTTTTAATGAGCAACCATCTATCATATGCTATTAAAATGGAGTTTACTCTTCTTATGCTTGTTCATTACTGCGCCTTCAGTAACATTAGATGAATTTTCAAAAGGAAAACAGCAACAGCACTTCCCAAAAGAACTTAAAAAGAAGCAGTTATATCTAGGTATGACTTTAAAAAAGTTTGAAAAAAAGGCTCCAAAAGCGACACGCTTAGATAAAGAGTCGGAGTTTAAAATAGAATATATGGAAGCTGTAAGTGATAGCTCTATTACATCGTATAGCTATTTATTTACAAAAGATAAAGAGCCGTTATTATATGCTATCACCATTGCATATAAAGACATGAGCACCGTACGAGCCCTTGCCGAATCGCTAATGGGTAAACCTAATAACAACGAGGAATGGCGTATGGAACCTTCCATCATTAAAGAAGACTTTACAATGGCTGCCTGGACCTTTGGCCACAAGCTCTTTTATGGAGCAACTATAATTAATAGCGAATGGGAAAGAGGATTTCAATCTAACTAATCGCTATTATTCTTTACTCAAAACGTATTGCCTTTACTGGACTTATTTTTGTTATGATGTAAGATGGGATAAGGAGTATAAGCACGCACACTACAAACACGCCTACATTAAGAGAGAGAATATGCCAGAAGTCTATGAGCACTGGCGCCTCACTCACATAATAGGTAGATGGGTCTAACTTCACAAAACCAAATATTTTCTGAGCATATAATATCCCTAGACCTATAAGATTACCCCAAAAGAGCCCAAGACCTATTAAGTACATTGCATTATAAATAAAAATCTTACGCACACTCCAGTCTGATGCTCCAAGTGCCTTGAGTACTCCTATCATTTTTGTACGCTCTAGTACTAGTACAAGCAGCGCCACAATCATATTAATACCTGCAATCAATATCATGATAACAATGATCAAGATGATATTGAAATCAAATAGTTTAATCCACTCAAAAATATTGTAATTACTCTGTATTACAGAGATAGATCTCAAAGTAGAACCAGAGTTTTCATACACCTTATTATTCAGTGCCTCAAGATTATCAAAATCATCTACAAAAACTTCAAAAGCTCCTACCTCGTCTTTTTCCCAGTTATTTATACGAGTAAGATGACGACGATCACCCATGATATACACTTTGTCAAACTCTTGATATGCACTTTCATAAAGTCCTACAATCTCTAAGGCCCTCGGTCTAAAACGCGTGTTATCTTTATTTACAAATTGTATGATTGCCTTATCGCCTACTTTAAAGCCTAAGCGGTTTGCCAGATACGTACTAAAGATAGTCTCATTATTAAGCGCTCCCGTAAGTTCTGGTTTTCTGCCTTCTACTATATATTCCTCGATACGATTCCAGTCATAATCATCACCCAGCCCTTTGTAAATTACTCCTTCAAAGGTCTCTGCAGTCCTTATTACACCCGCTTTTACAGTAATTGCCTGTACATGTGTTACTTCTGGTACTGCATTAAAATCTGGGTAAAAATCTTGATTTATAGAAATTGGATTTGGAGTTTCTTCACTGTTATTTCCGTCAAAATTTGACACCACAATATCTCCAGAAAAGGCAGACACTTTTTGTCTTATCTCTCGCTGGAGTCCTAGTCCTGTAGCAATCGATATAAGCATCATCACCATACCAATTGCAATTGCTACGATGGCAATTTTAATTATCGTACTGGAAGCACTACTTTTATACGATGTCGCGCTACTTAGGCGTTTGGCTATAAAATACTCTAAATTCAAATGCGTCTCATTTTCTTCAAAAATACCCTTTTTTTAATGCTCACACTGCTTATTTCTTGTGCAAATAGCGGTGGAGATAGTAACGCTTTCGCGAAAGCGGAATTTAAAAAAGAAACTGTACTACAAGAATCTCCTTCTCAAGAACCAATCGTTACCGCTGCCAATAGAACAGCGCTCTACTTACCATTACTTAAAGATAAAAAAGTAGGTGTGGTTACTAACAAAAGCGGACTCATATTTAAAAGTACTCCGCACACTGAAAGGGAAAGTACGCACCTAGTTGATTCACTTATCTCTAGCGGAATTAATGTTACGCGTGTTTTCTCACCAGAACATGGGTTTCGCGGTGATGTAGATGCTGGAGAGCAAGTAAAAAATGGAAAAGATCCTAAAACTGGTCTCAATATTATCTCTCTTTACGGTAAAAACAAGAAACCTAGCCAGGAGCAACTGGAAGGGCTCGATGTAATCCTCTTTGACATACAAGATGTGGGTGTTCGATTTTATACCTATATATCTACACTTACCTATGTGATGGAAGCCGCTGCCGAAAAAGATATACCGGTGATTGTACTAGACAGACCAAATCCTAATGCTCATTATATAGACGGTCCTACGCTGGAAAAGGAGCACTCCAGCTTCTTAGGGATGCATGAAGTGCCCTTAGTATATGGTATGACAATAGGAGAATATGCGATGATGGTGAATGGTGAGGGCTGGCTTAAAGATAAAATGCAATGTAATCTTACGGTGATTCCATTAGAAAATTGGGATTACACGACGCCGTATTCTTTACCTACGCGTCCTTCTCCTAATTTGCCTAATGATAAAAGTATCAACCTCTACCCTAGCCTAGGCTTCTTTGAAGGAACTACCATTAATGCCGGAAGAGGAACAGAAATGCAGTTTCAAATTTTTGGAGCTCCAGATTTTTCACCTAGCAACTTTACATATTCTTACACTCCTGAGCCTAACTTTGGCTCAAAAGATCCTAAACATAATGGGCAGCTGTGCTATGGTGTAGACTTGCGCGCTCAAGAGTACATAAGCCGTGTAAATCTTGAATGGCTCATAGAAGCTTATACCGCAAGCACTGATAAAAATAAATTCTTTAAAACGGCTAGTTTCACCCTTCATGCAGGTAATAAAAAACTACAGCAGCAAATTCAAGATGGATATACCTTTAAAGAGATTAAACGTGACTGGATAAAGGATATAGAAAACTTTAAAAACATACGTAAGCAGTACCTTATGTATGAATAACGATTCTTTTAATAGCGCGCTTAAAGCGAAAATTGAACAAGTTTTTACACAATTTAAAAGTCAATCTATAACAGCAGAGCAACTTGCTATAGCTGAAGAAGGTTTTATATTCTCTGAAGTAAATCCTAAAGCCAAAATACTAGTGATGGGGATTAATCCCTCATTAAGAAATGATTTTGTAGGAAGTAATGGATATAGCTATAACTATGACCACTTAAGTACTGATCGCTATTTTAAAAAATTCTCGACATTACTCAAAGGCTTTGAGCAATTGGGAATTACCTATTGTGATTTATTTTATCAACGTCATACTGAACAAAAACAAATAGAATATTTCTTAAGGGATGAAAAGGGTCGAGATTTTTTAAAAAGCCAATTAGCCATCACAAAGGAAGTTATTGAGCATATCTCTCCAGAGCTTATTTTACTGTTTAATAGAAAAGGAGCTATGTTTTTTTCTAAAGAATGGATTGGCTATACATTAGAACAACGAGCACAGCAAGAACCTCATTTTGAACAGATTGATGATTTATATAATATAAACGAGCTAGAAACCTCAATATATTGCTCCTCTTTCCTAGGTTACAGAACGCGCAAAAAGACGTATGATCGAATCTACAACGATATCGCACTGTTAATCAAATCAATAACATGATTTTTTAAGAATTAGCATAAAAGCCAGTGACAATGGCTGCTCGCATCCTCTTTTCTAATGAAAAATGTAAATTATCTAATTTTTATTAAAAAATAGGTAGTAAACATCAGTTTGCGTTAAATTTTTATCTTAGTTTTAACACAAATTAACAAGTGTTTAATATCTGTTAAAATTTATAAACTAACAAATCAAATATGTTCAAACTCACGTTTACTCTTTTAGGTCTATTAATTGGTGTGACCTCATTTGCTCAAGTTACTGTCACAGGTACAGTGACAGATAAAAACAATGTTCCCATCTCTGGCGCAAACGTCATTGAAAAAGGAACTACCAATGGCGCTATCACAGATTTTGATGGTAATTATAATATTACAGTACAGAGCGACGGTACTTTAGAAATAAGCTATTTAGGTTTTGACACAAAACGCGTAGCAGTAAATGGTAAAACATCAATTAATGTAACACTTGAAGAAGGTGTAGGTCTTGGTGAAGTGGTACTTGTGGGCTCAAGAACTGCTCCTAGAAGCCAGGTAGACACTGCTGTACCAGTAGATGTTGTATCTGCAAAAGAATTACAAACTACAGGTCAAGTAACATTTGACAAAGCCTTACAGTATAAGATACCATCATTTAATACAGTACAAACTCCTGTAAATGATGCAACTTCTCTTTTAGATCCTTATGAAATAAGAAACATGGGGCCTTCTAGAACCTTAATCTTAATCAATGGTAAACGTAAGAACTTAAGTGCACTTCTTTATACTCAAACTTCTCCAGGACGTGGGGAGACTGGTGCAGATATCTCTGCAATCCCTACAGATGCAATCAAGCGTGTAGAAATATTACGTGATGGTGCATCTGCACAATACGGATCTGACGCAATTGCTGGTGTAATGAACGTTATCTTAAAAGATAATGATAATGAAGGTTCGGCGACGCTAAGAACTGGGATTACTTCTGAGGGTGATGGTGAGATGGTAGGAATCAGTGTGAACAATGGAAACACAATTGGCGATGACAAAGGGTTTATAAATTATACTGTAGACTTCTCTAAAGTGAATCTTGCAAATAGACCAGGTACTGTCGATGCTGCTGGAGAAGCAGGTGATTTTGAAGCAGACCTTGCAGATGTTCAAGAATTTTTATCTCGTAACCCAGATGCAAATAATATTAACGGATCACCAGAAACTGCATCTTCTAAATTTCTAGTAAATGGAGGTTTTGACTTAAGTGATAATACTGAGTTGTATTTCAATACCGCTTATGTTTATAAGAAGGTAAATAGTTTTGCAAATTATAGAACTCCATATTGGAGAACAATTGAAGAATTTCCTTATTTAGGAGACTTCTTCCCAGGAGACAACCCTAACAACCCAGGTGGTTATGATGGTTATGTTCCTACTTTTGAAGGGCTACTTAATGATTATAATGGTACAATTGGAATTAGAACTACCATTAATGACTGGAATGTTGACGCTAGTTATACAACGGGTGGAAACACACAAACGTACCAAGTGAATAACTCTCAAAATGGAAATTTTGTCTACTCTCCTGCTGTATTCATTGATGGAAATGGTAATGGTACTGTTGAGGATGGAGAACTTACGGAAGGATCTCAACTGTATAGAGAAAACAGTGCTAGATCATTTGATCCGGGTGGAACAAAATTTACTCATAATGTAGGTAACATTGATATCTCTAGAGTACTTTCAGACAAAGTAAGTATTGGATTTGGTGCTGAGTTTAGAAATGAGGTATTTGAGGTAATTGAAGGAAAACTTGATTCTTATGATGGTGGTGGAGCAGATTCTTTTGCAGGTAACAGCCCAGAAAACTCTGGAAAATTCAACCGTTACAACTTTGGAGGTTATTTCTCTTTAGATTATGACGTTACTGATGCTTTCTTATTAAGCGGAACAGTTAGAACAGAAAATTACTCTGATTTTGGTAATACATTTGTTTATAAATTTAGCTCACGCTATAAGCTTACAGACAATCTCACAGTAAGAGGTTCATTATCTACTGGATTTAGAGCTCCTACATTACACCAGATTTATACACAAAAAGCACAATATAGCTTTATCCCAGGTCAAGGTATTCAAGTGGGAGGTTTAGTAAATAACGTGTCTACACAAGCCCAATTATTAGGAATTGATGAACTAGATGCAGAGACATCAAATAACTTCACCATTGGTTTTGGTGGTAAACTAGCAAACAATCTTACGTTTACAGTAGATTACTACAACATTGCTGTAAAAGATCGTATCGTTTTAGGATCTGAAATTACAGGAACTGCTTTTGATGATGATGGAAATAATATAGGTACTACTCCACTAGATGATATTTTAAGAGACAATAACTTGAGCGATGTAAGTTTCTTTTCTAATGCTATTGACACAAGAACTTCTGGACTTGACGTAGTGATTAGTAAAAGAAATATCGAGCTAGGTAACGGTAAGCTTGGACTTAATCTATCTGGTAATTATACAATTACAAATGAACGTGATGGTGCTGTAAAAAATCCACAACTTGTTGAGGATTCTGGACAGTCTGTAGTAAACGCTACGCAAGAAGCATTATTCTTCACGTCTAGACCTAGAACTAAGTGGATCTTAGGTGGTAACTATGATATTGGGAAATTTGCTTTCTCTCTAAACAATACATATTTTGGAAAGACTACATTTAAGCAACAAGGGCTTGATGACAACTTACGCACAGAGTTTATCCCTAAGATTGTTACAGATCTTGGTATCAACTACAATGTAACTGAAAAGATCACGCTTGCACTTAACGTAAACAACTTATTGAATGTATTACCAGAATGGGAATTTAAAGCAGAAAATGCAGCAGGGTCAGCTATACTAGCAGATGCTGCAGCAACGCAAAATCAGTCTAATTTAATAACTTTTAACCAGCGTTATTCTCAGATGACGTATGACGGTTATCACTTTAGCCAGTTAGGTACTATGTTTAACTTATCTCTTAACTACCAGTTCTAAGGATCTGATTTTTAATGAAAACCTCTCTATATTCATTTATAGAGAGGTTTTTTTATGAAATTACGTGATTCCTTGTAATCTTTGCTGTGCTATTACGTTTAACTATATTTACAGTAAGTCACATTAAACCCTCATTATTGATGAAAAACATAACACTCCTATCACTTTTACTTCTTGTATTCTTAAGTTCTTGTGATGATGACCTTGATGATAATCTAAGACCAGCTAGTAGCACAGAAATCTCGGACTTTGTATATCGAGGGCTAAATTATTGGTCACTATATAAAGAAGATGTACCAGAACTAGCAAATGACTTTTTTGAAAATGACGCCGCTAGATTTGATTATTTAAGTCAGTTCTCTTCTCCGGAAGCGGCTTTTGACGCGCTTACATCTACACGAGATCGCTTTAGCATATTAAGAGATGATTATGTTGCTCTAGAAAACTCTCTTGCAGGTATACGTACCTCTTCTGGATTAAACCTGTCTTTGTTAATTATGCCTAACGATCCTACTACTGCTTTTGGAGTTGTACGTTACGTAGTAAATGATAGCCCAGCAGATCTTGCCGGAGCAGAGCGAGGAATGATATTTACACTTGTAGATGGACAACCACTCACAAGTGGTGATGGACAAGCGATAGATGGAAGTACAAATTTTAATAGCTTTTTTGCTCCAGATAGTTACACCATAGGATTAGCAACCTATGATGGAACAGACTTTACCACGACAGGAGAAGAAATTATAATTACAAAAACTGAACTTACTATAAACCCTATACATACGGTAAACGTACTGAGCGTGGGAGGTAATGAAATAGGATATTTACATTACACAGGATTTACTAATGAATTTGATAGCGAACTCAACGCTGCTTTTGCGCAATTTCGTAGTGCAGGAGTTACAGATCTTGTTCTTGATTTAAGATATAATGGAGGTGGATCTATAGAAACCGCAAATGATCTTTCTACAATGATTACTGGACAGTTTAACGGTGAAGAATTCATAACGCAAGAGTATAATGCAGATAGAAATCAAGCAAATGAATTCGTAAGAAGATTTAATAACAATCTTGGCTCTGGTGATGATGGACCAGCTATAAATAGCTTAGGCCTAACGAGAGTTTTTGTATTAACAACAGGGAGATCTGCAAGTGCGAGCGAACTTATACTAAGCGGTCTTGATCCTTATATTGAGGTAATTCAAATAGGAACTAACACTGTAGGTAAATTTGAAGGTTCATTTTTATTATATGATGCTCCTGCACCTAACTTCCGTCGTTCTGAGGCAAACCCTAATCACCGTTATGTAATGCTTCCATTAGTATTGAAATCTGTAAACGCTAATGGGCTAACAGACTACTTTGATGGTTTCACACCAGACTTACTAATTGCAGAAGATTTTGAAAATTTTGGACAACTAGGAGAACAAGGGGAGCCACTATTGGATGCAGCTATAGACATTATATTAAATGGTAGAAGTAGCACAAACTACAATACCCGCATACAACGATCTATTTACGATTCAGAACAAGAAGATCCATTATATCAGCGTATGATGGTAGATCGCATCGATTTATAATAGTAATTTAAGAGTAATAAAAAAGGGGTAACATATAGTTACCCCTTTTTTATTATAGTTCATTAGAGCAATGAATACTAATCATTAAAATAGATGTTTTCTGGTATAACACCTGCTGTAAGTGTATTAACCAAAGTTCCAGTTGTAAGGTCATAAACTTCCACAGAACCATTACTTGCAAAATCTCCTGCATTTGTACCTATTAATACGTTCCCTCTTACAATCATATTAAATAGTGATAATCCAGTTAATTCTGGAGTAGTAGGTATTTCAAAGTCTGTGGTAGAAGAAACAAAAACCTCCCCATTTAAATAGTAATAAAGATTTTGGTCTTCTATATTAATAGAGTTAGGGTGATCTGTAACTCCAAAATCAAATGAAGAAGATACTGTGTTGGTAGTTGTATTGATTACAGATAAACTCCCTGCAGTCTCAGTACCTGTAAATGATGGTGCACCACCAGCAAGCACCCATAAATTCCCTGAGCTATCTAACTCTAATCCATTAGGCGCATCACCTACTGGTATTGTTGTAACCACAGTATCTGTAGCAGGATCAATTACCGTAACAATGTCATTTACGCCAAAACCACCTTGGTTTGTTACATAAAGATAAGTTCCGTTATATAGTATTTCTTCAGGTCCTTCTTCTACTGCGATAGTATTTGTAATTGTATTAGTGGCTAGATCTATAACTGCGATATAATCATCTGTAGCATCTGCTCCATCTCCCCAGTTCGTCAAATACCCTTTCCCATTAGCACTTGCAAAAAATCTTGGATTAGATAAACCTGTTTCAATACGAGCAATTTCTTCAAAGGTAAATCTGTCTACTATCGTAAGTCTATTCCCAACATTTGCAACTACATAGGCATTATCCTCTGTAAAACCTATAGATTGTACAATGTTACCTAGGTTATCATCATTTACAGTCTGATAAATATTATTTTCTGAAGTAGTTAAACCTTCATCTAAAAATGTAACTGTACCAAAACCATTATTAAAAGGACCCTGATTAGTCACTAAAAATCCATTCTCATAGGCCTCATCTTCTACTTCTACTTCTATAATCGGCTCTGTGAAGTCATCATCACTTTCACAAGAAAAGGCAAATAGCGATACTACGGATAATAAATAAATTGTTTTTTTCATAATTGTGTTTAAAAGGTATACGTTGTTTGTATTAAAAAGTTGCGTCCAGGATTAGGTCTAGAAGCGACCGTCTGGTAATTTGTGTTCAAGACATTATTTAATTGTGTAGACAATATCATTTTATGATTTCCATTCTTAAAAAGTTCTGCAGATACTCCGGCGTTTGCAACAAAAGAATCTTCTACTGTTGATGTATTATCCGTTGTCGTAAATACGCTTCCATTATAAGTACCTTGAATGTATGAGCTAAGCCAACTATAATTATGACTCAAACCTATAGTTCCTTTGTTTTTAGGCACATAAATGAGCTGTTTACTAGTCTCCATATTCTTTGCAATGGTATAAGCGTATTGTGTAGTGGCTGCAAAGCGATGTTCTCCGATTTGCTTATCTAGTTTAAAAGAAAATTCGGCTCCATAATGCTGTGTATCTACAATGTTTACTGGACTCCATATTCCCATAGTATTAGGTTGCCATTTAATAAGATCGTCTGTATCTATATAAAAACCTCTTAAACCTAAAGTGACGTTGTTCTGACTTCTAGAAATCCCTAGCTCGGCTTGCTTACTGGTTTCTGGACGGATATCAGGATTACCCATAGCTCCTGGACCTGCCCAGTAGGTATCATTAAATGTAGGTATACGGTAATTGCGGGAAGCGTTGAATGAAAGCATGTACTCTTTCGCGAAAGCGTAATCCAAACCAACCCCTAGCAAGAATGGACTACGATAATCTTCAACAACTTCCTGCCTTACCTGTATTTCATAACTCAATGCCGAAAGCACTTGATGTTTCCATAATGCTACGGCAGAGGCACTCCTTCTTGAGGCATTATCGATGGAGGCTCCCGCTGCCGATATGGTGTTTATTTCTCCCAATAACGTAAGTCTCTTGGATGAATCTATTTTTAAAGTCCCCTCATAGTTTGCTAGGTAACGAGCGGCTTTGCCTAAATCATTAAGGTCTGACTCATTGTTTGCAAAATATCTGAATTGCTCGTAAATATGAGCTAGTCTCAAGGTTCCATCATATCGCTTGCTTAGATTTTCCCAAGCTACTAAGGTTCTCGTGTTGCGATCCTCATAAGCATCATTAGATGGTGCGGTAAGCGTACCAGAAAAATTACGATCGCCTACGTAGGTGTTGTGGTGTAATTTTAAAATTTGAGTATTATCTCCATCACTTGATAATAGGTAGCCAGCATTGAGATTGAGATCTAGATTCTCATATTGACCGTTAGCATTGAACAAATTATCTGTATCCAGATAGTCAAAATTATTTTCAGACTGTTGAAAATCGGCTCCTACGTCCACATACACCTTGTCTGTAGAAAATCTTGTTTTTGCATGTGCTACCTGTGTATCAAAACTTCCATAACCCGCAGAAATAATAGTCTCAGCACGTTTGTAGAACTGAATTTCATTATTAAGGTGGACGCTCCCTCCTATTGCTCCTGAACCATAAATGATGCTACCACCGCCTGCACGCACATCAAGATTATCGTAATTATTAGTGGAGATGGTATTAAAATCGGTTTGACCTGTGAGCTGACTGTTTATGTTGATACCATTCCACACCACCGCTGTTTGAGAAGCATTTGTCCCTCTAAAAGACGCCGAAGAAACTCCTCCAGGACCATTTTCTCTGAAGTATATACTTGTATTATTCTTCAAAACATCTGTAAGAGATGTTCTAGACTGCTGTAATATACTATCAGATACTTTTTGAATTGCAATCCCCACGCTGTGCTCTCGTAACTTTACGTCACTCAATATCACCTCAGGTAAAACTTGAAGTGTATCTATCTGTCCAACAGACGCGTGTGCATAAAGCATCACTGCAATAAAAAGGAAAATATGTCTCATTATCTACCGCCTCTTTACCCGAGAGTCGCTTGATTTTAATTAAGAATTGTGGCAGGTCTCCTGGCTTGCTTTTGTTACACCTTCCCATCACAACACCTTGTGACAGTGGCTTTGTAGTAGTAACAAACCCATAAAGGGCTTAGCTTACAGTTGCGGGAACAGCTTCCGTTTTTAACGGAATTCCCTATTAATCCTCCGTGCTCGTGTGGCACATTAGAACCAAAATTCGGCACAAATATACATAACTAAGTTTCAGTCTATCTATAAATATTTAAAAACTAATCACAAGCTCAAGTTGGTCATTTGTAATCTTAAATGAGCGCTTGCCGCATTGATTATTTTAATGCTACTTTTGACAGATGAAGAATACTACCCTATTTCTAGTTACTTTATTATCACTTTTCATTTCATGTAAAGAGAAGTCAAAAGAGGTTAAAAACAGCGATGGCCAAGGCACTTCATTGTCTATAGATTATGCAAACGGATTCTCTATAAAACAATACTCAAATCATACAATTATAACAGTTACAGAAGCATTTCCTGGAGCGCAAAAGGTGTTCAAATATGCTCTAATACCAAGAGATTCATCTGGAAATAATACAGATATAGAGCAGTCTAACAAACTAGAAGAAAAACTTAAATCACAAGGCGTAGATGCCATTCTCAAAACACCGTTAAACACTGTTGTCGTTACTTCAACCACACATATTCCGTCATTAGAAATGCTGGAGGTAGCAGAGACTTTAAAAGGTTTTCCTAATCTTAATTATATTTCTAGTCCGCTTTCGCGAAAGCGTATTGCAAACAAAGAAATTATTGACCTTGGTCAAAACGAATCACTCAATACAGAACTCACTATCGAGCTACGCCCCGAGGCAATTATAAGCTTTGGTGTGGAGGGAGAAAACAAGTCGCTCAACAGTGTAGAACGAGCTGGAATTCCTATACTATATAATGGAGATTGGGTGGAGAAAGACCCACTAGGAAAAGCAGAATGGATAAAGTTTTTTGGCGCACTATATGGCAAAGAGCGAGAGGCAGATAGCATTTTTAATCACATAGAAACGAACTACAACCTACTAAAAAAGCAAATAGCCACTATAGAAAATAAGCCAACAGTTTTAAGTGGCGGCATGTTTAAAGATATCTGGTATCTACCTAAAGGTGACAGCTGGCAAGCAAAAGTACTTGAGGATGCTGGCGGTAATTACTTGTGGTCTGAGACTGAAGGAGCTGGAAGTATCGCACTAAGTATAGAATCTGTACTAGAGAAAGGACAGCAAGCCGACTTCTGGATAGCACCAGGACAGTACACTAGTTATGCTAAGCTTGCGAGTGACAATCCCGCTTATGCTCAGTTTGACGCATTTAAAAACAAGAAGGTTTACACGTTTGCAAAATACAAAGGAGAAACTGGCGGTTTGTTATATTACGAGCTAGCACCTAACAGACCTGACTTAGTATTGCGAGATCTTGCAAAAATCTTACATCCAGAAATGATTACAGAGGCTTTTACCTTTTTTGATACACTAGATGAATAACAATAGCTACATCCCTACATTTCTCATTCTTACGCTGGTATTGCTGGTATGTGTACTAGCAAATCTAAGTTTGGGATCTGTTGCTATCCCTATAAAGGATGTAGTTGCGAGTCTTACAGGTTCTGAGGTTTCAAAATCTTCTTGGGAATTTATTATTGTAGATTATAGGTTGCCCAAGGCCATCACCGCGATTATTGCGGGATCTGGACTTGCGGTATCTGGATTGCTCATGCAAACACTTTTCCGTAATCCGCTGGCAGGTCCTTTTGTATTAGGTATTAGTAGTGGAGCAAGTTTAGGGGTTGCATTATACATTCTGGGAGGTACCGCTCTCGGGCTTTCTACAGCACTTCTTTCTGGTAAATGGGGTCTTATTATTGCCGCAAGCGCAGGTAGTTTTCTAGTATTACTTATGGTCATAGGAGTTTCCACACGAGTAAAAGATACCATGGCATTACTCATAATAGGTCTAATGGTAGGTAGTCTTACCAGTGCCGTAGTGAGCGTTCTAGCTTATTTTAGTAAAGCTGAAGAGTTACAACGTTTTGTTTTTTGGTCATTCGGAAGTCTTGGCGATTTATCATGGAATGGCGTTGGGATTTTGACACTTTGTTTTGCCGCAGGATTAGTTTTATCCATCGCAAGTCTAAAATCACTAGATAGCTTTTTACTTGGCGATGCCTATGCAAAAACCTTAGGCACTAGATTCTCACATTCAAGATTGGTTATTATCATCGCAACTAGCCTGCTAGCAGGGAGTATTACTGCCTTTGCAGGTCCTATTGCTTTTATTGGGCTTGCAGTTCCGCATCTTATTCGTCAGGTGATAAAAACCACAAGACACATTATATTACTGTCTCTTATACACATCTGACGCTGCCGACG
>OJBP01000272.1_pt1 | contig 32107 bp, 32 predicted proteins | sample 1590691 | NCBI WGS metagenome assembly OJBP01 (sample SAMN05416848, study PRJEB24817) | seawater metagenome | isolation source: Sea water | place: Canada:Atlantic | collected 2013-07 | reverse complement strand
TCTACACTATCCTCTTCGTCGGCAGCGTCAGATGTGTATAAGAGACAGACATGGTTGCAATAAACTTTGAAGGTCTCGCAGTAAGTCGAGTTAATACAATAGAAAGAAAATCATTCTGTTTTTTTTCTATTTCAATGTGGATTTTATTTGCCGAAATGTATGCAATCTCCATTCCTGAGAAGAATGCAGATAATATTAATGAGCAACAAACGACAATAACCTGGACTTCAAAGCTGCCCATTAAGAGTTTTTCCTGTTTTCAAATTTCTTTCGGAAGTGACGTCTAAAGAAATACATACCAACACTTACAGCAAAGCAAAACAAAAAGAAATAAGCCTTGGGCTGATCTTCCCCCCAAAGTGTCGCCACCTTATACCCCGCTAGCACAGCTACTATGATATAAACGTACTCCGTGTATTTTATATATCGCATCATAAGTCTTCTTTATTTTCTTTAACGTATTGTTTACTTACGTTGTTTAAAGATACAAAATTTGTAAAGTCTTCATTAGAATCAAAAAGGTCCCCATCATTGCGGGAACCGTCTTTCGTAATAATGGTATATGGTTGATCTGTAAAAATCCAGTTATTAGTTTGATCCCAATACAACTGCTCTGCCTTAAGTGTAACAGAATCACTAGTTACAAGGGTTACGTTTTGTTGCAAATCTATGAGATTTGTGTATTTATAACGTACTGCATAATCTGAGGTAATCACATTCTCTTTATCGTCATCTATAAAAATAACCTCTACCCCTTCTGGAAACTCCTCGTATGGAAAAGGCGAGTTTGCATAATTCTTTATATATGGTGTTTTGAGATGAGCCGTTACCTTCCCAGAGTCTGTATACTTTAAGTTTATACCTCTTCCTTCTGTCACAGGCCCATCAGACTTGATACTCATTTTACGTATCTCCTCTCCTTTATCACCACAACCTAAAAACAAAGTCACGGCAAAAGCCGTGACTAAGAATTTTAATATATTTCTATGTAGTAGATACATTAGTTACTTGGAACTCTTACGCTTGATCCAATCCAACATCCTATCTTGATAGTTTGACCACCTTTTCCAGACTGGAATATATCCGCTTTACTAGGAGCTATTCCTCTATAACTTGCAGCCGTCTTATTTGCAGTTCCTGCTAGTGATGGACTTACACGTCCAGCTCTTTCTGCAGTACTAGCAGCTAACCAGTATACCGCTCTCTTATCAAATGCAGTCTCGCCACAGTTATTTGCACTTGCTGCATACATTGCTGCAATTCTCAAGTAAGCGATTCCGTAAGAAGCATCTTCACTAAGCGCCTTATTATAAAGACCTCTTGCTTTACCGTAGCTTCCAGATTTTCTTGCTTTTTCTGCAAGTCTGTAATAAGCATTTGCTCTTTCTGTAGGATCTGTTTCAAGATCAATTGCTTCTTGGTAATATCTAGACTCTGCTGCAGAATCTCCTCTGTTTCCAGCTAAGATACCTAAGTACTTTGCAGATTTTGCAGAAGGCTCAAGTCTGTGTAAACTTTCAACCATTTGCTTAAATAAATCTGTATCAGTACAATCTTTTCCAGCAAGACGTCCAGCAGCTTTCTTAATCCATTCTTTGTCATTTTTCATAGACTCAAAATCTTTTTGGTAAAGTGGCACTAAGTTCTCACAGTTACCTAAAGCTCCCATTGCACCATCAGTACTTCCTCCAAAGATTCCAAAAGCTCTTAGGTTAGTTTCATAACCTTTTACTCTTCTTTTCTCCTTAGCACTAAGTGCTGTACCAGCCTCTTCTTTATCTAAAAGAGCTTGTAGCTTAGAATCAAGAACAGTTGCTTCTTTTCCTAATTTACTTTGAGTATCATCATAAAGATCAAAAACGTCTTGTAGTGGAATTTGCGCTCCTTCTTTATATAAATCTACAGCTAGTTTAAAACGAGTATAGATGCTTTTTGCGCTTGAAATAGAAGCTGCGTCTAGTTGAAATGCTTTTTGAAATGCATCAAACTGAGACTTCTTAGTTCCTATTTTGCTATCAAACATTATCTGAGCCTGATCTGCAGCATTTTCACCTTTGTCAGTTTTTCCTGGAAAATACTGCTCTCTTTGCTGTAGTAATAAGATTAAATCTTGAGCTACTGCTTTCTCTTGCTCACCGCTTGCGGCTTTAAGATCTGCTTTTAATAATTTCTCACCATACTGGTATAATGCAAGTGACCAGTTAGGACAATCTTTTCTAAGTTTTGTAAATGGTGCTCTCGCAGCATCCCAGTTCTTAACTTTTGCAGCTTCGTTGAATATAGAACCTGTGGTCATACATTCTTCACTTATTTGAGCTTGAGCAGTAAATCCTACTGTCATTACTATAGCTACAAAAAGTGTGGTTAATTTAGTTTTCATAGTGTTGGGTTTTTCAATTAATTAAATTTACTCTGGACGAACCATAAGTCGTTTACCGATAAGCTTATTCCTACATTAATAAAATTCTCTTGAATAAGACCTGAACTTGTCGTTCCTCGCTGGCCCATCTCAAACATAAGATTCAAATTACTTATTCTACGTCCTGTAGGTAGTCCTACTCCAAAAGATATGCCAAACTCGTTTATGTCCTCGTTAGACACTATAATACCGCTCTCTTCATATCTAAAACCAGCCCTGTAAGCAATACGATCCCAGTAACTTGTAACAGAGTTATATTTAGGAGTATAAAATCCTCCAATACGCATCTGGCTTGCATCTTCAAAAGCCACATCATCTAGTGTAAATGTTCTATTACTAAAATTACTTGATTTTTGAGATGTATATTCTGCACCTACAAACCACTTATTTACTGCTCCAATTCCTAATCCTAACGTCAAAGTAGAAGGAAAATCAAAATCTGTATCCTGTACATCAATTTGCTCAGAATCTACATCTGCGCTTATACCAGTGCTATTAAAAATCACAGAAGCCACTTGACGTGAATTTTCTGTGCCTATACTTGAAGATGGTGAATATTTAACAGATGACGTAAGTTGAAGCTTATCTGATATCATACGCTCATACTGAGCTGCAAGATCAAATGTAAATCCAGAAAAGTCACTACGATTACTTTCTCGTGTAGCTAGCTCCACCCCTTCTTGAGATCTCAATGCCTCATTTTGAATATTACCAAAGTTATAATTTGCACTAGCACCTACAGTTAGACCTGGCGCCACTGTATATCCAGCAGATAAAAATGCTCTATTGATACCTCCACGACCACTAAAGGCGTTTACAATATCCTCATCACTATCATCAAGCTTATAACCTACAGTAGTATATGGCATGAGTCCAAAACTCACCCCTGCTTTTTTAGAAACCGGAAAACCTATCGCTAGGTAATCAAATGTAGATTTTGAAGAACCCTCTTCTGTAAATGCATCTTTTGCTGTAACCTCTTGGTGATTACCACCCACAGTAAAAGTTGTGTAACGCAGTTTACCTAACGAAGCTGGGTTTAGTAAATTCAAGTGTAAACTATCACTATAAGACTGTATTCCTCCCATAGATTTATTTTCAACAGTACCTTTAAACTGCTGTAAACCTACTCCGTAAAATGAATATGGAGATGTCGTAGCTCCCTCTTGTGCAAGACCCTTAAAGGCCACCATCAACACTGCTACTATAAAAAGTTTTTTAATCATTCTGATATGTTAAGATATAATTGAGGCCCTCTAACAAAAATTTTGAGTGCGCAAAGATGCTATTTTTTAATCGTTTTGCCAAGAATTCGGCATCACCCCCTGTTATTATTACGGTTTCTACATTATAATGCTCTTTATAATGATTTATTGCCCCATCAATTTCAAGTAAAACCCCTTGGACAACGCCAGAATGTATTGCTTCATGAGTACTTGTCCCCACAATGCTCTCTGGCATTTGCTTTTCAAGTAGTGGTAAATTTGCCGTGAGATTGTTTAAAGTTTCATATCGCAATCGCAATCCTGGTGATATCGCCCCTCCTTTGTAAGAGCCTTCTGCAGTAATAAAATCATACGTTATACACGTACCTGCATCTATAATGAGTCCATTTTTTTGAGGGTACGCTTTCGCGAAAGCGGCTACCAACGCAATCCTATCTACACCAAGTGTATGTGGAGTGCCGTAGTCGTTTTTAAATGGAAGCGATGTTTTATGACTAAGGATTATAGTAGGAAAACGCAGCTGCACAGATCGCGCTTGCTCCTCAGATAATCTACCTACTGATGAAATTATAGCTTTCTTCACAGGACACAAACCTGCAAACTCCCCTACCTCTTCTATAAAATTTTCTAAGAGAAAATGGTGTCGCGCCTGCAATACATCATCAAGGAAGATAGCCGCCTTGACCCTAGTATTTCCAACATCAATAATAAGTTGCATAAATTAAAGTAAGCACCAAAAATACAAAAGCAAAGCACCTAGGGTGTTAAGGGAATGATAAAACTAAGCCGAAACACCTGTCACAAAACAGAGCTCTAGCATTTTATAAAGTTCAGGATGTTTCCTTTTGAACAATTCTGGACGTTCAAAGAAATACTCAGAGGCTACCGCAAAGAATTCTATCTCACTAGTTCCTCCGTATTTCCTTATATCTGACTTATCATTATTTATAGCATCCATCTCCTTATACATAAGGTCTAACCAAGGAGCTATATTTTCTTTTCCTAATAAAAACTCTGGTATCCCATCGGTCTCTCCGTCCATCTTATCCAGCAAGTGTACAAATTCATGAACGGCAGTATTACCCTTGTCTGTCTTGTTTGCAAATCCAAACACCAGTGCTTTGCGCGATAAAATCATATGATTTTCAAACTGCCCAGAGCCCACCATACCACCTATGTTTCTATCCTCTCCGTCTGAGTGAAACTCCAAGTCTGCATTAAAATAATCTGGATAGATTAAAACTGTGTCAAGGTTATTATAATGCCAATCTCCAAAATTGAGAATTGGAATGACAGCACTTGCAGCGACAAAAATCTTATCTCTATCTGTAATTTCAAATTGCACGGCCTCCACATTTACTTCCGCGAGGAAAGCCATCATGCGCTTTTTAAAAAATGCTTGTTTCTCTGCAGATAATTTCTGGTAAAATAGCACCTCATTACTTAAAATCTCCTCCCATGCTACAGGAAATTGCTGTGGGGTACGCTTTCGCGAAAGCGTAAAAAGGCCATAGCCCATAAATATAAAAAGAGCTGCACCAGCTATAAATAAAATCATTTGCTAAAAATACGTCATCCTACTCTTGCTCGCTCATAAATTGTATAATCTCGTCATACCTATTATTTGAACCAAAAATATATTGAGTAATCATAGGTACATGCTTTTTGTCTAGCGTGATCCTGCGTGCATTTGGCTGAAATTTAATTAGCTCTTCTTTAAAGCGATTATTTGCCACCGTAATAGAAGGATACGTTTTACTGCCTAAATAACTGAGTATAGGTGGCGTTTTATCATTAATGAAATATATAGGAGAGGCATCTTTCCACAACTCAGGATTAGTCGTCCATGTGGTATTGTAATTATCACTCGCACTTGGAGCATTCTCACTCAAGTAATGATGCATATCAAGCCCAGCTGCATCATTAAGGATAATCCCAGAAATATCATCAGGATTGATATTGTACTTGGGATTCATTACCGCCAGCGCCACGAGGTGCCCGCCAGCCGAATGTCCCGTAACAAAAATCCTTTCAGGATCTCCGCCATATTGAGCAGCGTTTTCCTTTGTCCACGCTATAGCTTTTGCAATTTGCGCAGCTTGATCATCATAAGTAGCGTTAGGACTAAGCGTGTATCCTGGCAGTACAGCAAGAACATCTTTTTGCGCAAAGTTGCGTCCCAACCACCAGTATATTTCTTTTTTGCCTTGATTCCAGTTACCACCGTGCACATAAATAAGTACGGGTGTTTTTTCTTGATCGCCAGAAGGCTCGTAGATGTTAAGGGTAGGTGCCTCAAGATTTTCTGCTTGACTAGTGCTTATAATTTCTTCACCTAGATAAGAGATGTTTTTATGCTTAGTACTTGAACAGCTCAACATAGTCACACCTAAAATTGCCATTGTTATATAAATATATCGACGCATATTTTTTTATGCAAAGCTACTTTAGAATATCACGACTGTGTGTTAAGCATATGGTAAGCAAATATTATAATTATCACAACTTAGAGATAGCGTGAGATGTAAAAACAAAAAACCCGATCAAAAGATCGGGTTTTTAGTGGTGCCTCCAGGAATCGAACCAGGGACACATGGATTTTCAGTCCATTGCTCTACCAACTGAGCTAAGGCACCTAAATATTTTTAGGTTGCTTATGTTTGTTACTCGAGTATTCTAATTATTATTAGGACAACCTCTAGTAGCTTTCGTAAGCGGTTGCAAATATAAAACCTTTCTGAACTCTGGCAAGTATTTTTTCAAATAAAATTCATTTTTTTTTTGAAATTAATTTGTTGTTTACAATCACAAGAGCATTACCCAAAATCATAAACTACCTGTTCCTCATACACTTCCGATGGCAAAAGGATTGTTGAAGGAAAATGTGAATGTGAAGGAGAATTTGGAAAATATTGTGGTTCTAAGCACAATCCTGGACTTTCTACAAGCTCATAGTCCTCTTTACCACTTGCAAGCATAATAGATTTTGCACTAAAAAACTGTAATCCCGGTTGCGTGCAATATACCTTCAAAGTAATATCGCTATCTGGAGCCCATACTTGAGCCGCTAGCCTAAGTTTACTTGGTGCGTTGTCTAGCACGTAATTTAAATCAAAACCATCATCTGCATCTCCCACATATCTCACTTCCATAAAATCATATGGAGTGTCCGCAACTGGCACTAAGTGACCAGTAGTAATCTTATTCCCATCTAGCTCAGTATACGAGCCTGCATGAACTTGCAACTTATGACTTACAACAGAATTCTTTACTCCACTACACAGGTTAAAATAATCATGCCTGGTGAAGTTTACGATAGTTGGCTGGTCTGTAGTAGCACTTAATTGCATTTCTAGTCGTAGGTCCACAAGCTTAAAAGTAGTTTGGACTTTTAAATTACCTGGAAAGCCCTCATCACCATCTTTACTGTATAAAGAAAGCACCAAGCTGTCATCTACTATTGCTGCATCCCAGACACGTTTATCAAAACCTTTAATACCTCCGTGAAGTTGGCTCTCTCCTTCATTTACAGTTAACGCTATTTTTTCACCCGCGATAACCACCTCTTTTTTAAGTCTATTTGCATTGCGCCCTATAAAACTCCCTACATACGGATGTGCAGCCTCATACTCTGGTAAAGTATCAAAACCTAAAACTACATCCACTACTCCACCATCCCCATTGGGAACATAAAGTTTCTGTATAGTTGCTCCGTATGTGAGCACCTCTACTTGCAGTCCGCGATGGTTTTTTATAATAAATTTAAAAATTTCCTCACCGCAAGCTGTAAAGCCAAAAGTCATTTTAGTTATAGTCATATCAATGGTTCCTATGCTAATGTACAGCTAGAATTTCAAGACATCAAAACTTGAATCTAATTTTCTACGTAAGTAATTGGGAGTGGTTACGATTAAAGGTATATTCGTGTGTTTACACAACAATTTTATTATGGCAGATCAATATTACGACCCAAAAGATTTAAGAAAATTCGGAAAAATCACGGAGTGGAGTGAAGAGTTAGGAACTAAGTTTTTTGACTATTACGGTAAAGTTTTTGAAGAGGGAGCACTCACTGCGCGTGAGAAATCGCTCATCGCACTTGCCGTTGCCCACACAGAGCAGTGCCCATATTGTATAGATGCATATACTAAAGACGGCCTACAGAAAGGAATCACTAAGGAAGAGATGATGGAGGCTGTGCACGTAGGTGCCGCTATAAAAAGTGGTGCGACGCTGGTACACGGCGTAATGATGATGAATAAAGTAAATAAACTAGACGGGTAGTTTTACGCTTTCGCGAAAGCGTACTCATACAGATTTCCAACCAAAAGAAATCAACACTACAAACGACAAATATTTTTAAATGTCAGCAACAAAATCACTGAAGAAAGAAGGTAGCGAACTCGCACAAGCAAATAAGCAGATAGAAATTTTATCTAATGGTATTTTCAAAGATGAACTACCTACGTTTGCTAAGAAAATAAAGGAGACTAATCAGCTACCGTTACGCCCTAATAAGCTAGAAATACTCCAAATTAACGTGGGGTACATGTGCAACCAAGTGTGTGATCACTGTCACGTAGATGCTGGTCCAGATCGCAAGGAGATTATGACTTGGGAGACTATGGAGCAATGTCTAGAAGTGATACGCAACACAGGAGCTCACACGCTAGATCTTACTGGTGGTGCACCAGAGATGAATCCGCATTTTAGACGTTTTGTAGAAGAGGCAAGTAAGGCTGGGATTAAAGACTTTATTGTGCGTTCTAACCTCACCATTATACGTGCAAATAAAAAGTATTACGATCTTCCAGATTTCTTTAAAAAACACAACGTACACGTCATCTCATCTATGCCCCACTGGACTCGCGGAAAGACAGACAAACAACGTGGTGATGGTGTTTTTGATAAATCTATAAAGGCACTTCAAGAACTTAATGAGCGCGGGTATGGTATGCCAGGCAGTGACTTAAGACTTGACCTAGTTTACAATCCATCTGGAGCTTTCTTACCGGGAGACCAAGCAAGCATGGAGAAAGACTTTAAAAAAGGATTGATGGAAGATTTTAATATCCAATTTCACAACCTTTTTGCAATCACAAACTTACCCATAGCACGATTTTTAGATTACCTCATCGCATCAGAAAACTATGAGGATTATATGTATCAACTCGTAGAGGCATATAACCCTGCCGCAGTAGAGAATGTGATGTGTAAAAACACAATTTCAATAAGTTGGGATGGTTATTTATTTGATTGTGATTTTAATCAAATGCTAGAATTGCCAGTGGCGAGTAGTGTAAAACACATTAAAGATTATAATGAAGATTTACTTAATGATCGTAACATTATGATCTCTCAGCACTGTTATGGTTGTACTGCAGGCGCAGGAAGTAGTTGTCAAGGAACCGTTGCTTAATACGTAGAAAATCACGACACAAAAAACCGCCATACTCATATTTGCTCAAACAGCAACTACCGAAGCTTCTTGCAAGAAGCTCGGGCAGTCTATGGCTTTATTTAAAGAGCTCAATAGGCAAACTATTACTACGGCACGCAAGACAGGAATCCCCTATGTTATTTTTTCTGAAAATGAGCAGGTAGGAAACACCTTTGGCGAGCGTTTTACAAATGCGCTGACAGCAGTTTTTGACAGTGGTTATGACCAAGTTATAACCATAGGTAATGACACTCCGCACCTTTCGGCGGGGCATATACTTTTAGCACAAGAAAAGCTCAAACAGTCTGCGCTTGTTATTGGCCCAAGTACTGATGGCGGTTGCTATTTAATGGGGATTAAAAAGAAACATTTTAAGCCTGAGCAATTTAAAAACCTACCGTGGCAATCTAGTAAACTGGGTGCTATTATTTCTGATACGCTTTCGCGAAAGCGTCCAAACCTTTACCTACTTGAGACGCTCTCAGATCTTGACACATTTGCAGATTTACAGCAGATGCTCAAAGAGACTACCACATTATCAAAAAGACTATTACAACTTATACAAAACATAGTCAATCAAGGTCTTTCTCTTAGTTATCACAATACAAACCGATTCTTTGAGTCGCTCACTAAAAGCCACTTTAATAAAGGATCACCATCATTAGTTAGTATTTAAATCTTGTAAGCCAAAACAGCTTACAGTTATTCTTAGATTTTCTTAATTACCAACTAATACACTCAGATGAAATCATTTTATCTTAGTATGCTCTTGCTTTTTACAGCAAGTTTGTATGCTCAAACTACCGTTACCGGAACCGTTACAAGCGCAGAAGATAACACCACAATACCATTTGTAAATGTCATTTTAGATGGCACAACCCAAGGAACTATTACAGACGAAAATGGTTTTTACACCATCACTACAACATCACCAAACGACAGACTGAAGTTTTCTGCTTTAGGATTTACTACACAGTCAGTTGTAGTTTCTTCGCAAACGAAAATCAATATCGCTCTAGAAAATTCCTTTGAGGGATTAAATGAGATTGTAGTTACTGCGCTGGGCGTAAAACGCAACACAAGAGAACTAGGATATACAGTACAAACAATTAATGCAAAAGATATAGACGAGGTAAAGTCTGTAAACTTTCTGGATAACCTTTCTGGTAAGCTTGCTGGTGTCACCGTCACGCAAGGCGCAACAGGAGTAGGATCTTCATCGCGCATAAGCATACGTGGAGAAGCTTCGTTTTCTAATAACAATCCGCTGTTTGTGGTAGATGGAGTACCTATAAATAACAACACCGTTTTCAACTTTACAAATGAGGCAGCCGCAGGTTTTCAAGAAGTAGATTTTGGAAACGGCGCGATGGAAGTAAATCCAGATGACATTGCTTCTGTTTCTGTACTTAAAGGTCCAAGTGCTGCCGCACTATACGGTACACGTGCATCAAATGGAGTAATTGTTATTGAAACAAAAGATGGTAGCAAGAAAAAAGGATTGGGTATAAGCATTAACTCTTCTATCTTTTTTGACAGTGCTTTCCAACTTCCAGATTTTCAAAACGAGTACGGACAAGGACAAGGCGGTGTTTTTGAATATGTAGATGGCCTCGGAGCAGGAATCTCAGATAACATCACCTATTCTTGGGGACCGAGACTAGATGCTGGAAATTTAATTCCGCAGTTTGATAGTCCGGTGACACTTGCAGATGGAACGATTGTACGTGGTGGAGATACAGCTTTATACAATGGACTTGCCATCACTCCTACTGAATTTAGGTCGAACCCAGATAACCTAAAAGACTTTTATGAAACTGGTGTAACCACCATAAATAACGTATCTGTCTCTAGCGGATTTGACAAAGGTGATTTCCGTATATCGTTTACAGATCTACGTAGTGAGTCTATCATCCCTGGTGTAAACTTAGATAGACAGACTATCGCAACAAAACTCAACTTTAAGCCAACAGACAAAACTAAAATTAAGGCGAGCATTAGTTATGTAAATTCTGGTAGTGATAACCGCCCATCAAACGGATACGGAAGTGAGAATGTAAATTACTCACTCGTAGCCTGGGGGCCTCGCTCTCTTAATATAGACAGCCTACGTGATTACTGGCAGCCAGGTCTAGAAGGCGTGCAGCAGTACTCTTTTAACTACACCTTCTTTGATAATCCGTTTTTTATTTTACAAGAAAACAGAAACTCTTTTAACCGTGATCGCGTTTTTGGAAACATTGCCCTTACACAGACACTCGCCAAAAATCTTGACCTTACCATACGCACAGGGATGGACTACAGTAGTGAGAAACGACAGTTTTTAAGGAACTTTAGTTCCAATCGTTTTCAAAATGGTGGCTATGCAGAGCACGATGTTTTTTATCGTGAGATCAATACAGACTTCTTACTTAACTATGATAACAAGTTTGGCGATTTCTCGCTAGATGTAAGTCTTGGAGGTAACCGCTTATCACAAGTAGCTTCTACAAAACAGGTGCAAGCTACAAACCTTGCACAACCAGGTATTTTTAACCTTAATAATGCCGCATCACCTATAGAAGCATTCCAATTTGAATCTGAAAAGCGTATCAACTCATTTTACGGAGTGGCAAAACTGGGTTACAAGAATTTCTTATACCTAGATGTTACAGGACGTAATGACTGGTCAAGTGCGCTGGCAACGCCATTTAGTGCAGATAACACTTCGTTTTTCTATCCTTCGGCTAGTTTGAGTTTTATAGGATCTAACGTTTGGGAACTTCCAGAGGCAATAAGCTACTTGCAATTAAGAGCAAGTGTTGCTCAGGTGGGTAATGACACCAATCCTTTCCAAACTTCTGGAGCATTTATCGCACAGACTCCTTTTGAAGGGCAGCCCACTTTTAGCGCACAAAACTTTATCCCTAATGCAAACCTAAAACCAGAGCAAACTACCTCGTACGAGATAGGTACGGATATACGCTTCTTTAAAGACAGGTTTAATGTAGACTTCACGTACTACAACGCCCTTACCAAAGATCAGATTATCTCCTTGCCTATTGCTATTTCTTCAGGCTTTAATCAGCAGGTGGTAAATGGTGGTGAGGTGCGCACTTCGGGTATCGAGGTCATTGCAGGCATCACTCCTATCGTAAATGAAAACTTTAGATGGAACACAACCTTTAACTTCAGCACCAACAAGTCCGTAGTTGAAAGTTTACCACAATCTGATGGTCGTCTTACGCTTGCCTTTAGCCGTATTTATGACAGCGCAAACCAAACCGTATTTTTCCAAGTAGAAGAGGGCGGGGAAGTTGGCGATATTTATGGAACAGGCTACCTACGTAATGACGATGGCGATTTTATCATTGATAATAACGGTCGCTTTATTGCAGACAACAACCTCAAGAAAATAGGAAACTACACAGCAGATTTTAATCTAGGGTGGAACAATGATTTCCGCTACAAGCAGTGGAGTGCTTCTTTCTTATTTGACTGGCGTCAAGGTGGAGATATTGTCTCAAGAACGCGAGCGCTAGGTAATGTAGGAGGCCAACTAGCAGAAACTGCTTTCCGCCCAGAAGAGGGAATTATAGCACAAGGAGTTGTAAACACAGGTACTGCGGCAAATCCAAATTTTGTTCCAAACACCACAGCAGTTTCGGCAGAGAGTTACTACCGCCAGTTTTATGACCGTAACCACGAAGAAAACAACATTTATGACGCCTCGTTCTTAAAACTTCGTCAGTTTTCTATAGGATATTCTTTCAAGCTTAAAGACGGATTTATCGGTCTTAAAGAAGGTGTAGATGTAAACCTTTCACTTATAGGGCGCAATCTTTTTGCCATCACAGAAAACCCACATTTTGACCCTGAACAACTTGCAGTACAAGGACAAGGATTTGTGAGCGGTGTAGAAGATTTGAGCTATGCTACAACAAGAAGCTTCGGATTTAAGGCAGGATTTAACTTTTAACGCTTTCGCGAAAGCGTAACATAAAACATTACAAATGAAACATTTTTTATACATCACTTCGCTCCTGCTTTTACTTGGAATGAGCAGTTGCACAGAAGATTTTGAAGAAATAAACACCAACCCAAATGATCCCGTAAGCGTGCAACCTAGCTTGTTGTTGCGACAAGTTATTTATGACTACGGAGAGCAAATGAGTTATGAAGGTTTTGTGGCTGGAGATTTACTCTCGCAGCACAGAACGGCTCTTGACTTTAATCTTTTTGATCGTCACGCCTTAAAATCACCGCAGCTAGGTGGAAATCCTTGGCCTATTTTTTATACGAATTTAAGAGACAATGAGATTATCTTACAGCAGGCGCAAACTAATGTGACCTTTGCTGTGTATGAAGGTCCTGCTCTTATCCTCAAGTCTTATATGGCGGCTGGACTTACAGATCTTTTTGGCGATGTTCCTTACTCAGAGGCATTTAATGGAATAGATGGAACGGTAACACCAGCTTATGATACGCAGGAGGCTATATATACTGGAGCAGATGGTATTCTAGCAAATCTAGATGCGGGAATTGCTGCTATTGAGTCTTATGAAGATGTGATCCCGCTAGAGGGAGATATTCTTTATGGTGGTGATTTACAAGCTTGGGTACGCTTTGCAAACAGTCTTAAAATCAAACATCTTTTACGTATCTCAGATCGTGTAGATGTAAGTGCAGATTTACAAGCGCTGGTTAATGAGGATAACTTTATAACTAGTAATAGTGATAATGCTGTTTTTAACTTTAGCAATGCGGAGCCTAATAGTTTTAGACTTGCACAGTTGCGTGTGGGCGACTTTAACAATTTTGTGCTCTCAGAAACGATGGAAACCATTCTTGTAGACCTTGAAGACACTAGACTTAATACGTTTTTTAGACCAGCATCAAATACTGACGAATTTAACGGACTTATAAATGGTATAGATGCAACCTCAACGGCTGCCGTGCTAGGAGATTTATCACTTGCAGGCACTGCCTTTAGAGAAGATACCTCTGTACTAGATGCCAACTTTATGACCGCTTGGGAAACTTCGCTAGCTCTAGCCGAAGCTGCCCAGCGCGGACTCATCTCTGGAGATGCGCAGGCACTTTACGAAAACGGTGTGACCCTAGCTTTTGAATACTGGCAAACACCATTACCAGTAGATTATCTAACAGGAAATGCTGCTTTTAATAACGCAGATAGTTCGCCACTAGAACAAATTGTTACTCAAAAATGGATTGCAAACATCATAAACGGTTATGAAGGTTGGATAGAATATAGACGCACCGGGTTTCCTGCGTTTATGGATGTGCAAGCAAGTCTCAACGACGGTTTAATTCCCGTACGTATGCCTTACCCATCTGAAGAAGAAGCGCTCAATGCAGATAATTACCAGACAGCATTTGATGCCACAGACGGCAATAGTCTTAATGTGCGCGTGTGGTGGGATGTAGATTAAGGAATTGTGGGAGGGTACTGCGGACATCTCCCCTAGCCCCTCTTCAAAGAGGGGAACTTTTATGAAATACACTTTCCTAACGGAAAGTGATAACGATTAGAATAAGAAACCAATATATGAATGTAGAAATCTGGCAATGGGGATTAATTATAGCATCGAGTGTGTTGATGTTTGTGCTGTCTCCGCTTGCCAAAAGTCCTGATGAGTTTTTTAAGGCTACGCATCGTAAGAAGTCTCCTAATGTATGGATGCTTACGGGTAGTCTCATTATATCGTGGATTTTTGCAAAGAGTATTACAAATGCTGCCAACTTAGGTCTGAGTTTTGGGATTGTGGGTGGTGTGGCTTATGCGGGTTACTACCTCTCCTTTGCTGTGGCTGGTGTGATTATCTACCAGATGCGTTTGCAAGGTGGGTTTACAAGTATACATCAGTTTCTAACTTCTCGCTTTGGAAAAGGAGCGATGCGCTTATTTTCTGTGCTCATTGCCATTAGGCTTTTTAATGAGGTGTGGAGTAACACTATGGTGATAGGTTCTTATTTTGGAGAAATGGGAAGCACTCCTTATTATTGGGCGATTCTGGTCTTTACGATACTCACTCTGGCTTATGCGCTCAAGGGCGGATTGAGCAGTTCTATATTTACAGATGTGATACAGATGGGACTATTCTCCATATTGCTATGTGTGATTTTATGGAGCATATTTTCGGTAGATGATTTTAGTGTGAAGGAGGTTGCGACCTCTGGAACGTGGAGTTTTGATCTCGGTCTTAATTTGCTATTTGCAGCCTTGTTACAGTCATTCTCATATCCCTTTCACGATCCTGTATTAACAGATAGAGCTTTTTTAAGTTCGCCGAAGGTTACCCTACGTAGCTTTCTAATCGCCTCGGTATTGGGAGCAGCTTGCATTATCTTATTTAGTGTAATAGGTGTGTATGCCCAGTCACAAGGAATGGCAGGTCAAGCCGCTGTAGAAGTGGGTAAAGCTTTTGGCGTAGTCATATTACTAGTCATCAACTTTATTATGATTACCTCGGCGGCATCTACGCTGGACAGCACATTCTCGTCATTTTCAAAATTACTTTCAGTCGATTTAAATTTGGGTAAAAATCTTTCGTTTGGGAGATTATCTATGGCTGTGATTGCCATATTGGGAACTATTCCCGTATTTCTTAATGCAGAGATTTTAAGCGCCACGACCATATCTGGAACGATGGTAATTGGACTAACACCAGTATTTTTATTTTGGCGAAAGCCAGCCCCAAAAATCAGCTATTACTTGAGTGTAGTAACTGGTATCATTTTTGGCTTCATATTAGTTTTTGATGCCTTACCACTATCATTACAATTTACAACAGGATCTTATGCTGCGTTACTCTGGACAAACGTCTGGGGCATCACAGCCTGTACCATATTATACCTCATACCACGATGGATAAAAAGATAAAAAACATAGGCAAGCTCACTGGCAAAGTATTGCTGTATGGCGGTGTGTATAGCAACCTACAAGCGCTTGAGAAACTAAAATCTATTGCAGAGCAACAAGGGATTGCTCCAGAAAATTGCATCTGCACAGGAGATATCGTGGGTTATTGTGCGCAGCCTGAAGAAACCGTACAACTCTATAAAATATGGGGAACACACGGTATCGCCGGTAATGTAGAAAAACAACTGAGTGAGGGCGCAGAAGATTGCGGTTGCGATTTTAGAGAAGGATCGCGTTGTGATGGTTTTAGCCAGCTGTGGTATCCATACGCACAAAGCAAACTCTCTAAGAATTCGCTAGAGACATTAGAGGCGCTTCCAGACCATATTACATTTACCTACGCTGGTAAAAAGGTTTCGGTTGTACACGGCTCATATAATCATATTTCTGAATTCATATTTAAATCTACGCCTTGGGAAATAAAAGGCTCAAATTTTGATACAACCCAAAGTGATGTGATCATTGCGGGACATTGCGGCTTACCTTTTCATACGGAGCAAGAAGATAAACTCTGGCTCAACCCTGGCGTGATAGGGATGCCAGCAAATGACGGCTCTACCGAAGTCTGGTATGCCATTCTAGATGATACTTCTGACAATCTTAGCTATGAACACCATACCTTTGCATATAATTACAAGCTCACGAGCCAGTTAATGCAAAACGGCTTACTACCAGAAGAATATGCACGTACCATCGTAACTGGAATCTGGGACAACACAGAAATACTACCACCTGTAGAGAGTGGCTTACAAGGATTTGGCATAAAACTATAAGACGTGAACACTAAGAATATCGCTTACATATTACTTCTATTGGTTTCGGCAGTTTCATTTGGACAGTCGGATATGGATGTGCTTTTAAAACAGTACAACACACGCTCTGTTCCTTATATTTCTGTGCAAGAACTCAAGATGGAAATGAGTGACTATTTAATTTTAGACACTCGTAAAAAGGAAGAGTTTGACGTGAGTCATATCCCTGGAGCGGTGTGGGTTTCTGAGAAGGTGAATGATAGTATGTACGCTTTCGCGAAAGCAAAAAAAGATCAACCCATCGTCGTTTATTGCTCCGTAGGGATACGCTCTGAAGACTTTGGCGAGCGACTGAAGAAGAAAGGGTTTACAAATGTCAAAAATCTATACGGAAGCATATTTGCTTGGAAAGATGAAGGCTACGAAATTCAAAACAAGAAAAAACAACCAACCGACTCTGTTCACGTATTTTCCAAAATATGGGGAAAGTATTTAAAAACAGGACATAAAGTTTACTAGATGAATAAATATATACCACTCATTTTTATAGGACTCACCATAGGAGGATTTGCTTTACTGGCTTATCATCTTACTAAAGAGACATCCACTTGGAAAGACTACCTCTCTAGTATTCTTATTATTATTGCAAATATTGGGATGTTTATAGCCATTAAAAAAAGTGACCAATGGACAAAAAAAGATGACGAGTAATGACTAGAAAAAAAGTTCTTTTCATCTTTATCATACTGATAATACTATTGATTGTAGTCACTATAAGCAAATTACATTTTGACAATTTAAGCTGGGCAAATAATTCAAGTATGTACCAGCAACTTATCGTGATGGCGCTCATGTTTTTTTATGTAATCGTAAACTACAAGAAACTAAAATGACCAACAACCTACTACTTATATTCACCAGGAATCCAGAGCTAGGCAAAGTAAAAAGCAGGCTTGCAAAAGGCGTAGGTCAAGAAAACGCTCTTGAGATTTACAAGAAATTACTCTCGCATACTAAAGACGTAGTTGCAATTTTAAACTGCACAAAACGCGTAGGCTACTCTGTGCAAGTGCGCCCAGATGATATGTGGGATAATGCCATTTTTGAAAAATTCCAGCAAGAAGGTGAAGATCTAGGTGTACGTATGCACAATGCCTTCGATCAAGCGTTTACTGATGGGTATGACAATGTACTCATTGTAGGTAGTGACCTTTTTGACTTGCGTGCTTCTCACATAAATGAAGCTTTTGACGCGCTACACTCTAACGATGCAGTGATAGGTCCAGCGCAAGATGGAGGTTATTATTTATTGGGAATGAACAAGCTTGTAAAAGAAGTATTTTACAATAAAGAATGGGGCGGAGATACCGTATTTAAAAGCACTATGGATAATCTAGCAACGTTAAAAACACACCAACTAGAAACGCTTAACGATATAGACTTTGCCGAAGATTTAAAGCCATATGCTGAGTTTGCTCAGTATTTACAATAACAAGAAAATTTAATACGTTTAAAAAAACATATTATGGAAAAATACATCATAGAAACAGCAGAATATTTAAAAGGTAAAGGATTTGAGAAACCTGAAGTTGGTATCATTTTAGGTACTGGCCTTGGGCAGCTTATTGATCGTGTTGAGATAGAACACACTGCGAGTTATAATCATATCCCTAATTTCCCAACGGCAACGGTAGAGTTCCACACAGGTAAATTAATCTACGGTACGCTAGAAGGTAAAAAGGTTATTATCATGCAAGGCCGTTTTCACGTGTATGAAGGCTACTCACTTACAGATGTAACCTACCCAGTACGTGTGATGCACGCTTTAGGCATCAAGCACCTATTAGTATCTAATGCTTCTGGAGCGATTAACCTTGATTTCAAAAAAGGAGAGTTAATGCTCATAGATGATCACATTAATCTTCAAGGAGGATCTCCGCTTGCTTTCAAAGGTGTAGAGAAAATGGGAGAACGTTTTGTAGATATGAGCGCACCTTATGACACTGTAATGAACAACACGCTACGCACTATTGCAAAAGACAATGGCATAAACTTACACGAAGGAGTATATGCATCTGTAGTAGGCCCACAGCTAGAAACTAGAGCAGAGTATCGCTACTTAAGAATTATAGGAGCAGATGCTGTAGGAATGAGTACTGTGCCAGAAATTATCGTGGCAAATCATTTAAATCTACCCGTAGTAGCAGTTTCTGTTCTTACAGATGAGTGTGATCCAGATAACCTCAAACCTGTAAATATTCCAGAAATAATTGCAATGGCTGGTAAGGCAGAGCCAGAGATGATCACACTCTTTACTGGGTTGATTAAATCTTTATAAAGCACGCTTTCGCGAAAGCGGAATCTAAACCTAAAGATATCATCATTACAAACGAACTACTATCTATTCAAACAACAAGTTATGAGTTACCTTAATGCTACAAATGATCTTTATAAAGAAGCGGCACTTACACCAGATGTAGGACTGTGCTGTACTACAAATCCTATTTGGGAATTACCTGGATTAAAGATCCCAAAGATTATGCAAGAGATGAATTACGGTTGCGGAAGCACTGTAAATGCTCGTGATCTTACTAATGAGCCTAAGATGCTATATGTAGGTGTAGGTGGTGGTATGGAGCTATTACAGTTTGCATACTTTAATCGTAATAAAGGTGGCGTAGTAGGTGTAGATGTAGTGGATGAAATGCTAGAAGCGTCTCGCAAAAACTTTATAGAAGCAGAGAAGTTAAACCCTTGGTTTAAGAGCGAATTTGTAGATCTTCAAAAAGGAGATGCCCTCAACCTCAATGTAGCAGATAACTCTATAGACGTAGCTGCACAAAACTGCCTCTTCAACATCTTTAAAGCCGAAGATTTAAAACGCGCCATTGCAGAGATGTATCGCGTGCTTAAACCTCACGGTAAACTTGTAATGAGCGACCCTACTTGTGAGCAGGAAATGAATGAAGAGTTGCGAAATGATGATCGTTTACGCGCGCTTTGTCTTTCTGGGAGTTTACCCATAGCCGAGTATGTAAAAGCACTTACAGATGCTGGTTTTGGAACTATTGAGATAAGAGCTCGTAAGCCATATAGAATACTTAATCCTGGAGCCTACCCTACGGATGAGCTCATTTACATTGAGTCTATTGAAGTAGCAGCAATTAAAGATCCTATGCCAGCAGACGGACCTTGTATTTTTACAGGTAAAGCTGCCATTTATTATGGAGAAGAAGACTTTTTTGATGATAAGCTAGGACACATACTTCTTAAAAATCAGCCGCTGGCTATTTGTGATAAGACAGCAGGAGCACTTGCTGCTTTAGGTCGTGATGACATCTTTATAAGTGAGTCTACGTATCACTATGATGGTGGTGGATGTTGTTAAGCGAATAACTATAAAATTAGCACACTTGTAAGTATTCAAATCTATTGAAACCTTGTAAGGATAATACAAAAGGCACAACTAAGGTTGTGCCTTTTGATTTTTGTAAATTTGTTATTATCACCAATATAATATGCGCAAATACTTAGATACTTTCTTACAATCTTACTCCGACTATTGGAGTTATTTTAAGCGTGAGATTTTCTTTGAGAATAACTGGGATAATTATTTCTGGGGATTGATCATTGTGTCTCTTGTAGTGTGGGGGTTAGAAATTGTATTTCCGTGGCGTAAGAATCAGAAGATTTTCCGTGAAGACTTCTGGATGGACTTATTTTACATGTTCTTTAATTTCTTCTTCCTCAATCTCATTGTATTTATCGCACTCACAAATACCGCAGCACTGTTTTTTGATGATATTCTAGGCGTGGTAGGCTTAGCATTAAGTGACTTCCAACTTTTTGATGTAGACACACTACCCTTTGGTGTAGGGTTGCTTATCTTCTTTATCATATCTGACTTTGTGCAGTGGAACACGCACAGAATACTACACAGAGTACCATTTTTATGGAATTTTCACAAAGTACATCACTCCACAAAGGAGATGGCTTTTGCAGCACAGATGCGCTATCACTGGGTAGAGCCCATTATGTACAAGTCCTTTTTATACATTCCTATTGCGATTATAGGTGGTTTTGACCTTGCATATGTGGCTATCATACACTTTACCGCACTTACGGTAGGTCACCTCAACCATGCAAACATAGGCTGGGATTATGGCCCGCTTAAGTATATTCTCAATAACCCTAAGATGCACATCTGGCATCACGCAAAAGAATTACCTGAACGTGTAAAGTATGGCGTAAACTTCGGACTAACGTTGAGTGTATGGGATTACCTTTTTGGAACAAGTCATGTTCCGCATGATGGCCGTGATATCGAATTAGGGTTTGACGGAGATGAAACATTTCCAACGGACTTTGTAGGTCAAATCACCTACCCTCTTTCTGAAAAAGAAAAGTAGGTTATTGCATACGCTTTCGCGAAAGCGAACTAATCTTAGAAAAAATCTGATGCAAAAATTAGCTTACTTCATACTTACAATTGCACTTCTCACTAGCTGTAGCAGTTCTAAAAATGTTACAACTACTCCCGAATCTGAGACTCCAATGGATATTACCGAAACCCGCGTTGAAATACCACAAACGGTAATTACTAAAACAGAAGAAGTAGAAACAACGATCTCTAAACCTGAGGAAGTCGTTGAAGTTACCGTCTCAAATAATGAACTCGAAGAGGTTGTTGAAGTTGAGATTATAGAAGAAGTTTCCAATTTTAATCATGACGCTTTTGATGCACTTTTAAAGAAATACGTTTCTACAGAAGGTAATGTAAACTACAGTGGTATTAAATCTAACTGGGGTAGTTTACGTGCATATATCGCTTCCCTAGGGCAATCGCTGCCTACTGCTACTTGGTCGCAAGAAGAGAAACTATCCTACTGGATGAATACGTACAATGCGATGACAATAGACCTTATACTACGCAACTATCCACTTGAAAGCATAAAAGATATTAAAGATCCATGGGATCAACGGTTTTGGAAATTAGGAGACAAGTGGTATAATCTCAATGAGATTGAGCATGAGATTTTACGTAAAATGGGAGATGCTCGTATACACTTTGGGATAAACTGCGCTTCTTTTTCTTGCCCGCCGTTGCTTAATGAAGCCTTTACACCTAGCAAGGTAGATGCACAACTAGATATGCTTTCTCGAAAATTTATTAATGATCCTACCCGCAATACTATCACAAGTGATCGCGTCGAAGTTTCAAAGATTTTCACATGGTTTTCAAAAGACTTTAAAACAGACGGCTCTCTTATAGATTTCTTAAATCGTTATTCCACGACCTCAATTTCAGAGAATGCAAGGGTGCGTTATCGTGATTATGACTGGACATTGAATAAGTAGTAATGTTTTCACAAAACTCACTTAACTACACGTTAATGGGTGTTGATTTTGCTTTCGCAAAAGCGATATTGTACTCTCAATAAGATATATTATGAAAAACTTCTTACGATTACTTACCATAGGTGCCTTTGCAATCACGCTGCAAAGTTGCGCTACACTAGCTGCAGGTGGAATTACAAGTCAAGGACAGCCTACTAAGCAAGTAGAAGGAACACTAACCTCAACGACTGCAAACTCTACTGTAAATGTAGATCACTCTGCGTGGGACGAGCTTCTTAAAAAGCATGTAGATTCAAAAGGAATGGTAGATTATAAAGGATTTGCTAAAGATCAAGAAGCCCTTAATGCATACTTAGATAAACTTGCGAGTCTAGATCCTAATAATGACTGGAGCGTTCAAGAATTGCTGGCTTATTACATCAATATTTACAATGCGTATACTGTAGATCAAATCCTTAAAAATCCTAATGTTACAAGCATAAAAGAAATAGACGGTGTATGGACTAAAGGAATTGTAACTGTGCAAAACCGTAAGCTATCTCTAGGAGGAATTGAGAATGGCGTACTACGCAAGATGAACGAACCTAGAATACACTTTGCTATAAACTGTGCTTCTATTTCATGCCCACCGCTATTGAGAGAAGCATATACTGCTGGAAAAATTAATGAGCAATTAGAGAGAGCAACAAAGGAGTTCATAAACAGCGATAAGAATACTATCACAGCAAATAAAGTAGAGCTATCTTCTATTTTCAAGTTTTATACAAAAGATTTTTATAGAGGATCTAATGAAAGCTTAATCCCTTACGTAAATAAATACAGCACGGTAGAAGTTGCAGGAGATGCGACTGTTACGTTTAAAGAATATAACTGGGAATTAAATAAGCAGTAATTCAAAACCATCTCTACTCTTTTTACGTAGATTTGATGACCATAAATTATTTAATGAAGCCTTCTATTTCGATTGTCATACCGGTACTTAATGAATCTGAAACGATTATTAAATTACTAGCACATTTGAAAGAGAGGGCTTTTTCTTGTGATTATGTCAAGCAAATAATAGTAGTAGATGGAGGAAGCAACGATGATACTTACAAGCTCGTAAGCAGCTATAGCGATCACAATCCTCAGGTCACAGTGATAAAATCTGCAAAGGGCAGAGCTAAACAAATGAACACAGGAGCAGCCATCGCAACAAGCTCAATCCTCTACTTTCTACATGCAGATTCTTATCCTCCTCAAGATTATGATAAGCATATCATGGAGCAAGTGGTTGCTGGTAATCCTGCCGGATGTTTTAAAATGAAATTTGACTCTAACCACTGGTGGTTAAGACTCGCTGGGTGGCTTACACAATTTAAATGGAGAGCCTGCAGAGGAGGAGATCAAAGTCAGTTTATTACGACTGATTTATTTAAGGAATTAGGCACTTTTGATGAGCGATATATTATTTATGAAGATAATGACCTTATTAATAAATTATATGCCAAACGTAAGTTTGTGGTAATTCAAGAGTGGCTTACCTCCTCGGCAAGGCGTTATGATGAAAATGGTGTCTGGAAACTACAATTTTACTTCTGGAGTATTTATGTGCGCAAGTGGTTTGGTGCAAGTGCAGAAGATTTGCATAAATATTACCTTAAGAAAATATCTTAACCTCCAAGAGATTCAAAATCTAAGAACCTTTCCTTTAGCTATTCTGAGGTCATTCAAATCATAGTTGAACTTCATTCAGCGACCTAAACGCATAAAGTTCTCTTAAAATAGTACTATCTATTAAGGCAGTTATTGCAATGTAATATTGCGATACTTAATTTTACTCACATACCTAATATGGTTTAAAAACAATTGATATGAGCTTTATAAATGCAATGCAAGAACGTTATACTACAAAGAAGTATAACGCATCAAAAAAAATAGATAGTAAACATATAGAAGAGCTTAAGGAAATACTTCGCTTAAGTCCGTCTTCCATCAATAGCCAGCCATGGAAATTCACCTTTGTTTCTGACGAAGCTACCAAAGAAAAACTTTCTAAAGTATCGTGGATTAATACCGAGAAAGTAACAGATAGTGATACTGTAGTTGTATTTAGCAGGATTAATGATCTAGCAGCTTTTGAAAAACAAATAGAAGAAGAACTACCACAAGGTGCAGTAGATTACTATAAAGAATACCTAAAACCGTTACCAGAGCAAGAAATCAAGGCATGGTTTGACAAGCAAGTGTATTTATCTCTAGGAGTATTATTAAGCGCCTGTGCTGCAATGAATATTGATGCAACCCCAATGGAAGGTATTGAGCCAGAAAATTACGATAAGATTATAGATAACAAAGGCTACGCAACGCTAGTAGCTGTTGCAATAGGATATCGCGATGAGGATGATTTTAATCAACCTAGTAAAAAGCCAAAGTCAAGAATAGCTTTAGAAAAAGTAGTAGAAAGCATCTAAGACACTAGTTCATACATGAGGATCATTAAAAAAGGAGTCACTTATTTAAAGTGACTCCTTTTTTTTTAGTCTAAACCTGAAGTATAGAACTAATCAAAAATAACTTCTCCTGTAAAAAATGCTTCCACATCTACAATAGGTGGCGTGTTATTCAATATCAAATTACCCGTACTTCTAAGTTCTCCTGTAATTGATAATTGGGGAGAGATCAATACATCATTTGTACCCCTATGGAAAATAGTAACATTTTGCACAGCTAAATCCTGTAGTGGCAATCTACTATCACCTTCCAGCAAGTTAATGTCTAGATTAGTCACAGCACCTCGTATAAAAAAGTTAGACAAGCCATTACATTGAAGGAATACATTTTCTGAGTCTAGCTCCATATCAAAATCTCCATCTTTGTGATAAAAATCTTCTTCAATAAGATCATCAGAAACTAGTCGCAAGGTGTTCCAACTTATCAAGCCATCTCCTAAAACTGTACTGCCACTACTATTTCTAATCTGCCTAAGGTTAGGATGTGACACCCGTAATATAGAAGTATCATAATCCCTCACTAGATTACATGAGGCATTATTTTTTACGATGAGCGTATTATCCTCTACATACACTTCAAAATCTTCTAGCAGGTTTTCTCCAGTCTCAAGTACAACTGAGATCTCAGGAGCATCTTTTACGACTAACTGTACACGTTCAAAGACTATGATACTATCAAAGCTTGCCAGGTCATATTCCTCAGTAATTATAGAACCGCTTGTTTTAAGGCATGATAATGTATCCTCAGTATCACATGATGCAAACCACATCATCACTGGCAACAACACTACTATTAAATATTTATTTTTCATCTTTAAAATCTATATCCTAATCCAAATTCTACTGCCTCTGCTTTTGCGCCGTGAGCTTTTACAACCATACTTCCAGAAAAGTGATCTCCAAATTTTCTTTTGAGTCCTAATCGATTATAAAACCTTCCTTCAAAATCGTATGGATAATACACATAATATCCTAACTGAGAGACAAATGAAAGTTCATTGAAATGTAACTCATGCCCTATAAAAACCCCAAAGCGTTTCCAGTCTTCGTCACCAGTAACCTCGCCCTCAGGAAAAGCTACAGACTCATAACGAATAAGCTCTTTTAAGAAATTTGCAAAGAAGGCATCTACACCTGCTGTAAAACTAGATTTATGATTAATACGCTTATCTGCAAATGCCGTAAGGGTTAAAAATCCGTATCGTGGAGAATTATTTATATCACTTTGATTTGCACCACCACTCGCTACTAGATTATAATGTATAGGTTCTGAGTATGCTGTTTTTTCTCCTAGTGGGATGTAATCCGGAAACTCATTTGCTTTTGGAAAATAATTAATCCCAGCAGTAAATGCCCAAGTATTTGTGGAGTTATTAGGCGCTTTGAGGTTCGCGTTACTGTAGTGTATAATGGTAACCCCTGCGTGTACTCCTATATTTTTGAAAATATTATCCTGCTTGAAACCAAATTTAAGCATGGTACTACTCAACACAGTGGTACCGTAAGCATTATTTATAAAATTAGTCTCTCTATCATATGGATTTGTGGCAATTGCAACTCCTTGCCCTATTCTAAACTGTAATCTACGCTTCCAGTAGTAAAAGTTATAATGCGCATAAGCACTATATAATTCCCCTAGATTTTCATTTTTCATGTCTTGATACACAAAAGTGTAACCCACATCTGGAAAATTATAACGTCGCTCCCATGCTTCATACCCGTAAGTCTTTCGGTTATAGGCAAGCATTATTCCCTGCGGATGCTCTGTTATAAGATGAGATATATCTGGATTATGTTCTAAGAGCGTACCATAAAAAAAATCTGCCTCGAGGTCAAAAGGACGCACTTTTTCCTCTTGTGCATGTATTGTGATGGTTAGTATGCAAGAAAACGCAATTCCTAGCTGGCGCAAGTAATTCATAAGAGTCACTGGTTAGTGTTTGTGAACTTACGAAAATTTGAACGTGTAGGTTTGCTTTTTATACTAATTATCTAATAAGGAAAAACCCAAGTGATATGGATAGTTACGCTTTCGCGAAAGCGTAGTATAAATAAATACTTTATTAGTCAATTTATAGATAGGAACTGCTATAAAAAAAGGGATGCACTTTCATGCATCCCTACTATATATTGATATTCAATTATTTACTATTAACATAAAAGGCATGGATTATACCTGGAATTATACCTAGAATTGTAAGGATAATATTTATGATTAAATCCTTACCTACGCCTTTGTTTAAAGCAACCGCAAGTGGTGGAAATATGATATTTAAAATGATGGTTAGAATTGACATTGTTTTTGGTTTTAGTTAGTCACAAATATATCGAGCATCAGTGTTTGAGAACGTTAAGTCATTATTAATTGAGATAGTCTTAACTAAGTACTCTTATATTTGTAGGATTTTTCTTAACATTTATATCATATCACACGATTAAATACCGTTTTATTAATGTTTTGTATATTGCTGGACATTAAACCACTGAAATGAAGAGAATTACTTTTTTTTTAATCCTAATTATGTCTAGTTCTATAGGAACTGCACAGATTGACAGCTTGAAAATAAAAGAAAGATTACAGCGTCTCATGGACTCTTCGGCCACCTATTACGAGGCTAATAACTATAGTAAATCGCTCGAGCTTAATGTTAGAATCATTGAAGAGGCAAAAAAAATAAATCATACTGGTTATTTACAAAGTGGCTTTAGATATCTAGGGTATGACTATTTGATTTTACTAGATACCATACAAGCTAGAGAAAGCTTTGAGCGATCTCAAGAGTACGCTAGCCTCGCACAAGATAGTCTAGGGCTAGGTCTGACCTATATGGATCTTGCAAATCTTTATGGTTACTCAGAGTCCTCAATTGATAAAGCCCTTCAATACCATGACAAGTCTATAATAGTATTTAGAAAATTAAAAGATTCTCTAAACTTAAGTAATGCTTATCTAAACGCTGTACTTACGCTACAAGAACATGAGCGATTTGATAAATCATTAAAGTACCTAACGAAGGCAGATCAACTTAAAGACCACCTATCAAATGGGCTGAAAGCAAACCTTGAAAATCAATGGGCCATTTACTATTTACATGAGAAAAATTACAAGAAAGTAGATTATCATTTATCAAAGATTTTTAAAGACACCTTGTTGCAATCTTCTAGCTTTGAACTTGCAGATAGCTACCTCAGTTATAGTTTGAGCCTTTATGGTCAAAAAAGGTACAAGGAAGCTTATGAGTATGGAGTGAAATATCAAAATTTATATGAGGAAACTACAGATGAATATCAGAATGAAGAATCTCAAAAAATAGCAGCAAACTTTCAAGTAGCCGAGTACAAAAAGAATATTGAGAGAAATGAATTAAAAAACAGGCTTCAGGCAGAAATCGTAAGAAGCCAGATAAACTGGAATAAATTTCTAATTGTTGTTACCGCATCAAGTATTCTGCTCTTAATCCTACTCTATAGAATGTATAGAAGTAAGAAAGACTATGTGAAAAGCCTGACTGAAAAGAACATAGAATATCTTACGGCAAAGAATGAATCTGAGCAGTCTACAAAGGCTAAGACGGCCTTTTTCTCAACGGTGAGCCATGAGTTAAGAACTCCTCTCTATGGTGTTATAGGGCTCAGTACTATCCTGATGGATGATCCAAAATTAAAATCTCATCAACAAGATCTTAAGTCTCTCAAATTCTCAGCAGACTACCTGCTTGCGCTCATAAATGATGTACTACAAATCAATAAAATTGATTCCAATACAGTTATAGAAAATAATGAAGTTTTTAATACAAGAGATTTTATTAAGAACATCGTTTCTTCTTTTGAATACATGCGCCAGCAAAACAAGAACAACATTCACATTAACATTGATGACAACGTTCCAGAATTTGTAAAGGGTGATGCTACAAGGCTTTCTCAAATACTGATGAACTTAGTGGGGAATGCATGTAAGTTTACAGAAAATGGGGACATCTATATATTACTTGAAGCGTCTGGTCTTAATGATCAAAAGGCCAGTATTCACTTTACAATCCAAGATACGGGTATAGGGATTCCAGAAGAAAAACAACAAAGTATATTTGATGAATTTTCTCAAGTAAGCTCAAGACACTACACATATCAAGGTACTGGATTAGGACTGCCTATTGTACAAAAGCTACTAGCACTTTCTGGAGCTGAAATACACCTATCAAGTAAGGTGGGAAAAGGTTCTACATTCTTCTTTACGCTAGACTTTGAGATGTCAAATGAATCATTAATTGTGGATCCCATAGTTATTATAGATGACAAACAACTCAAAAATAAGCGCATCCTTATTGTAGATGATAACCGCATCAATCAAATAGTGACAAAGAAGATACTACAGAAACTAGAAGTTACTTGCAGCATTGCAAACAATGGTCAGGAAGCTGTAGAATGCGCTAGAGATAATAAATATGATCTTATCCTTATGGATATTAATATGCCTGTAAAAGACGGATTAGAAGCTACTAAAGAGATTAGACTCTTTGATAAAAAAATCCCTATCATAGCGCTTACAGCGGTAGAGGTAAAGGAAATGCGTTATAAAATTTACAATGCTGGACTTACAGATATTATCGTAAAGCCTTATGATATCACCATTTTCAAGCGTACTATCTTGCGCAATTTGCAGCATTTAAATACTGGACAACCTACTACTAGTCAGGTACAGGTTTAATAGTAATTCACTTTTGATTAAAAGTATTGCCCTACTCCAAATACGAATCCGCTAGTGGAGTTTGGGGTTATTCCATATCCATAATCAATCCTAAAAGTTGCATTAAAAATCTTTTTGTGAGTAAAACGCAATCCTAGACCGGGATACACTCTAAGGTTTTGATCATCTCCAAAATCGTCAAAATCTCCACCTGGATTTCTCCAAGATCCAGCATCGACAAACGCATTACCTTGTAATACAAATGATTCTTTATCAACCAGTGTATGTCTATACTCCGTGTTTACTACAATTACTCCTGTGCCACGATCTATCGTATTCCCTACTCCTCTTATGTTTAAATTATTATCTACAGAAAATGGTGCAAATGGTGAGTCTGCATTAGATGCTAGACCTACTCGTAATCTGTTTGCCCAGTTACCCTTATCACCTACTCTAGTAAAATATTGAAAGTCATTCCACCAGATTGTAAAATCGGGTAATCTGCGATCATTTGCCATCACATGCTGCACATTAAATGTGCTTTTAAAACCAGATATATACTGGTAATAGTAATCTAGTGCGTTATATTCATAGATACCTTTTATAAGAATCTTGTCTACATTAAATTCTTGAGGAACCCCTGCAGAAGTCGCACCAGCTAGGTATTCATACTTTTCATTAAATAAATTTACACCTGCCTCTACCCGATGTTTAAAGTTTATGGCATATAATCCTAATACTTCAAAAGAGGTGTTACTGTACTTATAATCTGCGGTACCTTCGTCTAGAAAAACAGGCTCTTGTGTAGTTAATCGCTGCGCATTTATCGCAACTCCTAGCTTATTATTAAATAAAAATGGAGCTCTAAGGTTCACCCCATAAGAATTAAAAATATCTCGTTGATAAAATCCTCCAAAGGCTATATTTCTCCCTAAGGTGTTGAACTCGTATACACCTATTCTAAAGGCAAATTCATCATCATTTGTAGTATAAATATTCAGCTGAGGGTTTATCGTTATATTCTCCTCAATATAATAGCGAACTTCATAATTATCATAAGAAGGAATCACTTGATAATATGCGTGCCGTACTGCTGGTAGTCTTTTGAGTCTTATAATATCTACCTCTAGTAATGTAGAATCTAAAGGACTATCTACACGCAAATCACTAATTAATTTAATAAAAGAGGTCTTAAGTTTTTTATTGCCATGAATGGTAAAATCCTCCACAATGCCTTCTTGCGCATTACTCATAGAGCAATACAGCATGAGTAAAATGTATAACCAAAAGTATTTCATGTACTGTAGGATTTACTATGCTTTATAATTAGATTATCTCATAATCTACAAATTCTCTTACATTAAAAATACTGCCCTATCCCGAATACAAGTCCGCGATTTTGAGTAGCTCCCAGTCCCACTCCATAATCCAACCTAATGACAGCGTTAAAAATACGTTTATGAATAAAACGCACTCCAAGACCAGAGTACAACTCCACATTATTGATACTCGCTAGATTATCAAATCCTTCTCTAGGACTTCGTATTGATCCAGCATCTACAAAAGCATTTCCTTGAAGTACAAACCAATCCTTTTCTATAAGCGTGTGTCTGTATTCTGTATTTACAAAAACAAAGGATGTCCCTCTATCAATATCATTACCTGCTCCTCTAAGATTAAACTGATTATCAACCGTAAAAGGAGCAAACTCAGATTCATTATAAGAAGCATACCCTAGCTGTAGTCTACTTGCCCAGTTACCCTTTGTTCCTACTTTTTTAAAATACTCTGTTGCATTTTGCGCTACAAGTCCTTCTTCTAAGAGACCATCACCTCCCAAAACATAACGCACATCAAGGAGATTGCGTACTTCCCTCTACATATTGATACGTAATGTTTAAAAAATTAGTCTCATACTCTCCGCGTAGGGATACTTTATTTGCATCAAGTCCCGCTGGCAGTACACTTTGCCCCTCCGTATCATCAATGTCGTAAGATTCTTTGTACACTCTAACTCCCAACTCTGCCTTGTTGTGAAAATCTATTTCATACAACCCATAAATCTCTGCACCTACATCATCTTTCTTGTAGTTTATAGGAGTTTCATCGAGGTAAATAGGTTCAAAAGTCACATTTTTAATATAGTTGACACCTAACCCTAATTTGTTAGTGATTAAGAAAGGTGCTTCCCAGTAAGCTCCATAAGAGTCAAAAACATCCCGCTGATAAAAGCCACCAAGTATCTGACTTTGACCAAGAAAATTAAATTCGAATGCGCTTACGCGAAAAGCAAAACTACCATCGTTTGCCTCAGAGATGCGCAAACCTGGAATAATGGTGAAGTTTTCGACAATCTTATAGGTGAGTTTGTACGTGCTATCTGTAAGTTTAGTTTGAACAACGGTTGCATTTGCGATGGCTGGCAGTCTATTTAAACGCTCAATATCTGTTGCGACTTTAAGAGAGTCATATGCCGTTTGTGATTTTACTTTAATAAGCCTTCTCAATAAAGATTCATCTACACGTTTTAATCCTTCAAAAGTGATTTCTTCTATAATAGGTTCTTGTGAAAAAAGAAATGAAGTCATCAACAGAGCGCAGACGAGGGAGAAATATTTCATAAAGGCTATAGCTATATTAAAAACGTTGGTCGAAAGTAATGCACAATCATTGCGCAACCCACCTTTATTTACTTAAATAAATGATGAGCATCTTATTTAATACTTACCATAATGCTGTCTTATTACAGCTTCGGCTGGTTTATTTCTGTCTCTTATACACATCTCCGAGCCCACGAGACGGACTCCTATCTCG
>OJBP01000246.1_pt1 | contig 34697 bp, 29 predicted proteins | sample 1590691 | NCBI WGS metagenome assembly OJBP01 (sample SAMN05416848, study PRJEB24817) | seawater metagenome | isolation source: Sea water | place: Canada:Atlantic | collected 2013-07 | reverse complement strand
TCATTGCGTTCCACATGCAGCGGTCGCTCAACTGGTCGCTGGCGGCGGCGCTGGCGGGGTTGTTGTTGGCCGGTATTCTCATTCTCTACTGGCTTTATGACCGGCTGGTGGGCATCGACAATCTAAAGCTGGGATAACTGACATGGCCCTACCAAAGCACGCCTCGCCGCTCGAACGCATCTGGCACTACACCTATCTGGCCCTTTGTGTTGCGATCTTTGTGTTTCTGATGGCGCCGATCCATCATCATTACGAGAAGAAGGGCTGGGCGGAGCCGACCATCGTGATCCGCTTCTGGATTATCTCGCTGATCCTCGCGCTGATCGGTCTGGCCACGCTCAAGCTGCGCTGAGGCGCGCGGAGCCGTCTCGCAAACAGGGGTACTTCGGCGGCTCTTCCCTGGGAGAGCCCCTTGATCTATGCCATGAAGAGGTCCGCGCGGCGCGGACGATGACGGAGGGTCGGACGTGATCGCAGTGCAAGGTGTGACAGGCGCAAGCATCGCCGTTCTGGGGCTGGGCCGCTCCGGTCTGATCGCTGCGCGCGCGCTGCGCGCCGGCGGCGCGGACCCGATCTGCTGGGACGACAATCCGGCGGCGCGCGAGGCTGCGGTGAGCGAGGGTTTCACCGTCACCGACCTGAGCCGCGCCGGCGCGCTCGACGGGCTGTCCGCGCTGATCGTCAGCCCCGGCATCCCGCATCTTTACCCGACGCCCAACCCGGTGGTCGCCGCCGCGCTCGACCTCGGGATCCCGGTCGACAACGACATCGGGCTGTTCTTCCGGTCATTCGCGACCAGCAAATGGGATGAGTTCGACGTCCAGCCCAAGGTGATCACCGTCACCGGATCGAACGGAAAATCGACCACATCGGCCCTGATCCACCACATTTTTGAGACCGCCGGCCGCCCGGCGCAGCTTGCCGGGAATATCGGACGCGGCGTGCTGGATCTGGACGAGCCGGAGGACGGCGGCGTCGTGGTGCTGGAGCTGTCGAGCTACCAGACCGACCTCGCGCGTGCGCTGACGCCGGACGTCGCCGTCTTTACCAACCTCTCGCCCGACCATCTCGACCGCCACGCAGGCCTCGGGGGCTATTTCGCGGCCAAGCGGCGTCTGTTTGCCGAAGGGGGACCGGACCGCGCGGTGATCGGCGTCGATGAGGTCGAGGGGCAGTACCTCGCCAACCAACTCTCCGAAGGGCCGGTCGATGACCGCGTGATCCGTATCTCGTCGGGGCGCAAGCTGATGGGACCGGGCTGGGTGGTCTACGCGCGCAAGGGGTTTTTGACGGAGTGGCGCAAGGGCAAGCAGGTCGCCTCCGTCGATCTGCGCGCGGTCACGGGCTTGCCGGGGGCGCACAACCATCAGAACGCCTGTGCCGCCTATGCCGCTGCGCGCGCCCTCGGCGTCGCGCCGCGCTTGATCGAGGCGGCGTTTCACAGCTTTGCCGGTCTGCCGCATCGCAGCCAGACGATCGCGGAGATCGACGGCGTGCGCTACGTCAACGACAGCAAGGCCACCAATGTCGATGCCGCCGCCAAGGCGCTGGCGGCCTTCGACAAGGTCCGCTGGATTTGCGGCGGGCTGGAGAAGGAGGGTGGGGTTGACGCCTTGCTCCCCGCCACCGGCGGCGTCATCAAGGCCTATGTTATCGGGCGCGAGGCGGTGAATTTCGCGCTCCACCTGCGCGGCGTCGACACCGAGGTCTGCACCGACATGGCCACGGCGGTCTCGCGCGCGGCTGCGGACGCAGAGCCGGGGGATACGGTCCTGCTCGCCCCGGCTGCGGCCTCGTTCGATCAATACGACAGTTTCGAGCGGCGAGGCGAGGATTTCGCGGCGCAGGTGGCTTTGCTGACCGGGGAGCGGTGAGGGGTTTCCGCTGTTGCGTGAAGGCGGCGGAGGTCGCACGGCTGGCGCGTCGGTTTTGGATATTTTTGGCAAAGAGAATGTGGGGGGCGTTTGGTCCCTCAGGCGCTGAGCGCACGGGCGGCGGCCATGGCAGAGGCCCAGGCCCATTGGAAGTTGTATCCGCCGAGCCATCCCGTCACATCCACGCATTCACCGATGAAATAGAGGCCGGGATGAGCCTTGGCCTCCATCGTCTGGCTTGACAGCGCATCGGTCGCGATGCCGCCAAGCGTGACTTCGGCGGTGCGATAGCCTTCGGTGCCACCGGGGGTGACGTGCCAGTGATGCAGCCTTTCGGCCACCTGCGTCAGCACAGCATCCGACATATCCGCCAGATTGCCGCTTAGCCCGAGGTCATCCGCCACCGCATCCGCGAGACGGGCGGGGAGCAGGGTAGCGAGCACTCGCGCCAATCCACGCCGACCCGCCGAGGCCCGCGCGTCTTTCAGCGCGCCAAGGGCATCGGTGCCGGGCATCAGGTCGATCTCCACCGCCTCGCCCTCGCGCCAGTAGGACGACGCCTGAAGCACCGCAGGGCCGGAGAGGCCGCGATGCGTGAAGAGAAGGGCTTCGTCGAACCGTGGCCCTCGGGGCGCGGTGATACCAGAGGGCAAGGCAACGCCTGCGAGCGGGGCAAAGCGGCCCTCGGGGAAAGTAAACGGTACGAGGGCGGGGCGCAGCGGCGTCACCGGCACGCCGAATTGTTGCGCGAGGTCATAGGCAAAGCCGCTCGCGCCCATCTTGGGGATCGACTTGCCGCCCGTCGCCACGACCAGCGCGCGCGTGTTGAGAGTTTGGCGTCCGCCGTCCGTCTCCAGCGTGACGCGGAATCCGTCGGGTGTGTCGTCGACCGAGATCACCGAGGTGCGCAGCCGCAGCTCGGCCCCCGCCTGCGCGACAAGGCCGGTCAGCATCGCGACGATCTGTTTGGCACTCTCGTCGCAGAACAACTGGCCGAGCGTCTTTTCATGCCAGGCGATGCCGTGCTCGGACACCAGCGAGACGAAATCCCACGGCGTGTAGCGCGCGAGGGCGGATTTGGCGAAATGCGCATTGTCGGAGAGGAAGTTCGACGGCGCGCACCCGGTATTGGTGAAATTGCAGCGCCCGCCGCCGGAGATGCGGATCTTCTCACCCGCTTTCCTGGCGTGATCCACCAGCAGGATGCGACCGCCGCAATGCGCCGCACACATCAGCCCCGCCGCGCCGGCGCCCAGTATGATCGTATCGTATCTCACGCCTCGCGCATGCCCGAATAGATCGGCGCAGGCAATCGCGAGAGTGGCGGTCATTGCTAGAAAATCACAGGTTGCGCGCCCTATTGCATTCCGACTGGCCAGAGACCGCGATTTTGGCTAAACTGTGCCATCAGACCCCGAAAAACGGGGCGGACCAGAGGCAGAAGGCAGCAGTCTCATGACTGAAATGGTTTATGGCGCGCTCCCCGTCGCGGACGGAGAGCCGATCCTTCCCAAATGGTGGAGGACCATCGACCGATGGTCGCTGACCACCGTGATCATCCTGTTTTGCATAGGGCTTTTGCTTGGGCTTGCCGCTTCTCCGCCGCTGGCGGAACGCAATGGCTATGCGCCCTTTCACTATGTCAGCCGTCAGGCGGTGTTCGGCAGCCTCGCGATGATCGCTATGATCGTGACCTCGATCATGTCGCCGCAGATGGTGCGGCGGCTTTCGGTCCTGGGCTTTCTTGTGGCTCTGGTGGCGGTCTGCCTCCTGCCGGTCTTCGGAACTGACTTCGGCAAGGGGGCGACGCGGTGGTATTCGCTGGGCTTTGCGTCCTTGCAGCCGTCAGAGTTCCTCAAGCCGGTGTTCATCGTCGTCACCGCCTGGATGCTGGCGGCGGCGCAGGATCTGAACGGGCCGCCGGGGCGGCTGTGGTCCTTCCTGCTGATGACGCTGATCGTCGGCTTTCTGGCCATGCAGCCCGACTTTGGACAGGCGAGCCTCGTGTTGTTCGGCTGGGGCGTGATGTACTTCATCGCCGGCGCGCCGTTGACCCTGTTGATGGGCATGGCGGGGGGCGTCGTGGTGCTGGGCGTATTTGCCTACAACAGTTCCGAGCATTTCGCCCGCAGGATCGACGGCTTCCTGACTTCCGAAGTCGACCCGACGACCCAGATCGGCTACGCCACCAATGCGATCCGCGAAGGCGGGCTGTTCGGCGTCGGTGTCGGGCAGGGCGAGGTCAAGATGTCGCTGCCGGACGCCCATACCGATTTCATCATCGCCGTGGCGGCTGAGGAATACGGGCTGGCCCTCGTTGCGGTGATCATTCTGCTCTACGCGAGCCTCGTGCTGCGTTCGTTCGTGCGGCTGACGCGGGAACGCGATCCCTTTGTTCGCCTGGCAGGCGTTGGCCTCGTGGCGACCGTAGGCGTGCAGGCGATGATCAACCTCGGGGTCGCGGTGCGTCTGTTGCCGGCCAAGGGGATGACCTTGCCGTTTATCTCCTACGGGGGCTCTTCGGTGATCGCCTCGGGCATTGCCGTGGGCATGCTGCTGGCGCTGACCCGCACCCGCCCGCAGGGAGAGATCAACGATCTGCTGGCCGGGAGGGGGCGATGAACCTGAGCGCGCCGCTTCTGGTGATCGCCGCCGGCGGGACCGGGGGGCATATGTTCCCCGCCCAGGCGTTGGCCGAGACGATGCTGGCGCGCGGCTGGCGAGTGAAGCTTGCCACCGACGCGCGCGGCGCGCACTACACCGCGGGCTTTCCGCCGGGGGTGGAGATCGAGGTGATGTCTTCGGCCACCTTTGCCCGGGGCGGGCTGCTGGCCAAGGCGCTGGTTCCGCTTCGTGTGTTAGGTGGTACCACGCAGGCTGTCTGGCGGATGTTGCGCGACCGGCCCGCCGCGGTCGTCGGCTTTGGCGGTTATCCGGCGATCCCCGCCATGACCGCCGCGACGATCCTGCGCAAGCCGCGCATGATCCACGAACAGAACGGCGTGCTTGGCCGCGTGAACCAATTGTTCGCCAAGCGGGTCAACGCCATCGCCTGCGGCACCTGGCCGACCAAGATGCCCGAGGGCGTCACCGGCCAACACACGGGCAATCCCGTCCGCAGCACCATTCACGACCGTGCCGGCGCGGGCTACATCGCGCCCGGCGATTATCCGATGTCGGTCCTTGTGATGGGCGGCTCGCAGGGCGCGCGCATCCTGTCTGATGTCGTTCCCCCCGCGATTGCGGCCCTTCCGTCCGAATTGCTGCGCCACATCCGCGTCAGCCATCAGGCGCGCGAAGAGGATCAGGTCCGCGTTGCCGCCTTTTATGCCGAGAACGGGATCGACGCGGATGTCGAGCCCTTCTTCCACGACGTGCCAAAGCGGATGACCGAGGCCCAACTGGTGATTACCCGTGCCGGCGCCTCGACCATCGCGGACCTGACGGTGATTGGGCGTCCTTCGATCCTGGTGCCGCTGGCGGCCGCCATTCGGGATGAACAGACCGCCAATGCGCGCGGACTGGTACAGGCCGACGCGGCGATACTGGTGCCGGAAAGCCAGCTTCATGTGCAAACTTTGGCCGATCAAATCCATTCTATCTTGTCCAACCCCCAGGCGGCAGAGCACATGGCCCGCGCGGCCCTGTCAGTCGGTCGCCCCGACGCGGCCGATGATCTGGCCGCGATGGTGGAAAAACTGGCCGCCCGTGACACGGCGACCGTCGAGACAAAGGAATAACAGGTGAACGCAGCGACCAAACTGCCCGGCGACGTCGGGCCGATCCATTTTGTCGGCATCGGCGGAATAGGCATGTCCGGCATCGCGGAGGTGTTGCTCAATCACGGCTATGTGGTGCAGGGGTCTGACCTGAAACGCTCCGATATCACGGACCGGCTGGAAAAGCTGGGCGCGCTGATCTTTGAAGGGCAGAATGCCGAGAACCTCAGCGATGCCGAGGTGGTCGTGATCTCCACCGCGATCAAACCGGGCAACAAGGAGCTGGACGAAGCCCGGCGTCGTGGCTTGCCCGTGGTGCGCCGCGCCGAGATGCTGGCCGAGTTGATGCGCCTTAAATCCAACGTGGCCGTCGCCGGCACGCATGGCAAGACGACGACCACGACCATGGTGGCCACGCTGCTGGACGCCGGCAATTTCGATCCCACGGTCATCAACGGCGGGATTATCCATGCCTATGATTCCAACGCGCGCGTGGGGCTGGGCGAATGGATGGTGGTGGAGGCCGACGAATCCGACGGCACCTTCAACCGTTTGCCCGCGACCATCGGGATCGTCACCAATATCGACCCCGAGCATATGGACCACTGGGGCGATTTTGACCGTCTGCGTCAGGGGTTTCTGGATTTCGTCTCCAACATCCCCTTCTACGGGCTGGCGGTCTGCTGCACCGATCACGCGGAGGTTCAGGCGCTGGTCGGCAAGATCACCGATCGCCGCGTCACGACCTACGGGTTCAACACCCAGGCCGATATCCGTGCCGTGAACCTGACCTACAAGGCGGGGGTGGCACACTTTGACGTTCTCTTGCAGGTCGAAGGCGACCGGATCGACGGATGCACCCTGCCGATGCCGGGGGATCACAACGTTTCCAACGCCCTGTCCGCCATCGCCGTGGCGCGTCATCTGGGTATGACAAAGGACGAAATTCGCAGCGCTCTGGCCAGTTTTGGGGGCGTGAACCGGCGTTTTACCCGCGTCGGCGAAGTGAATGGCGTCACGATCATCGACGACTACGGCCATCACCCGGTCGAGATCGCCGCCGTGCTGCGCGCGGCGCGTCAGGCGACGGAAGGGCGCGTTATCGCCGTGCATCAGCCGCACAGGTATTCCCGCTTGCACACGCTGTTCGAGGATTTCTGCAAGTGCTTTAACGATGCGGATGTCGTGGCAATCGGTGACGTCTATTCGGCGGGCGAGGATCCGATCCCTGGTGCGTCGCGCGACGATCTGGTCGCCGGTCTGATCAGCCATGGGCACCGACACGCGCGGGCCGTCTCGTCGGAGGATGAGCTTGAGGCGATGGTGCGCGAACAGGCCCAGCCCGGCGACATGGTTGTCTGCCTTGGGGCGGGGACCATATCGGCCTGGGCAAACAATTTGCCGAAGCGCTTGGAATCCTAAGTATGGAATGGTGCCGAGAGGCACTTGTTACTTTGAACTGCATCCGTGATTAACGGAACCGCATTGCCCATCGTGAACCTACCTTTAGGCTTGACGCTCAGACCGGATATCATCGGATGTAAAAGTCGTGTGTCGACGCAGTACAGTTCCGGCTGATTGGCTGGACAAAGTTGAAAACGTTGTAGGCCACGTTTGATCCTGCCCGCAATTGATCGGACGGTCAGGCGGTCGCGGTTTGGGCCGCGATGTATTCGCGGAGGGAGCGCATCTTCCGCCCCGAGTACGGGTGGTTCCCGTTGTAGCCCTCGGACCACCCGGCAATCAATCCGAGGTCGTTAGCGGCATCGGGCAGCCGTGTGACGTTCACGTAGTCCCGCTTGAACGTGTTCACGAGGGCCTCCGGTAATCCATTACCCTGCGGGCTCGTCACCGGCGGGTCGCAGGGAAGGGCAGCCCCCGTGAAGATGATAGACTTCAGCGATCGGCGCCGTTGCATGAAATTTTTAAAACGCCGGGGTCTTGCAGTGACCGCCAGCATGGAGGGCCTAACCTCACCCCCGAAATATCATCCAAGGAATGCGTATTGCGAAGAACAATCTCAACTTGTAGGATAATTTCAAAATTTGGTTAGGGCCCTAATTGCCCTGACGCCCGCATCTCGAGCAAAGAAATTGCAGCTGTCAAAGTCCAGAAAGGAAGCCCATGATATTTGATTGGCAATCCTGCGTGTTCAAACCGGGAGAAGCGATAGCGTACTCTAACCGCAGGCGTACCGCTGGTGACGCGTGATCTGCCTATTCTGAGCGACGGGCTGGCGGGTTTTCGCGGGTGACGTGACACACTGTTTTTGGACCCATAAGAGTTTCGAAGTCCGGATGACGCGCCATCCTGGTCTTGTCTCGGAACCGGGGCGGCAGAAGGACTTCATTGCGCCCGAGGTTCGCGCGACCGGTCCAGGAGCCGCACTTCATGACCCTTGTGGCAGACAGCGCAAGATCCGATGAACATATGGCCGCGCACAGGCAGACCATGACCGCGCGGGCGGGTGACAATGCGTACTTCGCGCCCGGCCGGTGCGTGAGGCCCGCCCGGTCAGCACCGGGCCGGGGGACGAGGGGGGTTTTGCCAGATTTCGCATCTGTCGTGGCCCGGAACGGAACTGGGCCAGCACCGGTCTCTGGCCGTCAATGTCTAGACCGACCTTCGAATTGCGGACGATATTCGGTCCCCGGCTGGTACGTCGGCCTCGATTCATCCGCCCATACTTTCGCCAGTTGGCGGCCTACCAGAGGAAATCCTATGATACATACGCCCATTACCAGACTCGCCGAGTTTCTGGCGACCCTCACACCAGAGAGCGTTCCAGGGGAGGTAGCCGCGCAGGCCGATCTCTGTCTGCTCGACACACTGGGGTGCATGATCGCGGGTGCTGAGACGCAGGAAGCCCAGCAACTCCTTCGCGCCGAAACTGCAACCAACCCGGGCGATATCTGTTCAGTCGCGGGAGGCGGACGGCATTCGCTTTTGGGAGCGGCACGGATCAATGCCTATCAGGGGGACATTTTTGAACTCAACGATCTGATCGCCGGTCATGCCAGCATCGGCAACGTTGCGGCGGCTCTGGCTCTAGGCGAAGCGCGCGGAGTATCGGGTAGCGCGCTCCGGATCGCGCTTGTCGCTGGAATCGAGACCAGCGGCCGCATCTATAATGCATTCTACCCTTACCAGAAATCTCTGGACGAGGTCGGAACCGTATCCGTCGGCTTGGTCTCTTCGGTTGGTGCAGCGGCGGCATGCGCGCGCCTTCTGAACCTGACCATGGAGCAGACTGCCCATGCGCTGGCTATTGCGGCGGGCTGGGCCAACTGGTGTCCGGCAGAGGTGATCTTTGGCGACGGCGGGGCCGCAAAACCCATGTTGTTCGGAGGGCTCCCCGCCACCTCCGGTATTTCCGCCGCGCTTGCGGCCGCCGAAGGAATGACCGGGCCGCTGCACATTCTTGATTCCGACAAAGGCTATTTCGCGACCATGGCGCACCGCTGGGACGCCTCGGCGTTCGAAACGAGTGACTGGGCGCTTGCTGCGCCGCGCCGCAAGCTGCATGCCTGCTGCGGCTATATCCATTCGGCTTACGATTCTGCTGAGGAGCTAGTGACCCGCTCTGGCCTGAAACCGGACGAGATCACCTCCGTGATAGTCGAGGTGCCACCTTATATCATCCCCGCTATCCGCAAGGCCGCTCTCCCGACGACCCCGAATGAGGCGCGGTTCCACATGCAGTATATGTTGGCGCAGGCACTGGCCGGGGCCGGGCCGGTGACGCCAAGGATGAGCAATGACTTTACTGCTGAATTTGCGCGTCCCGAGATTCGGCGTCTCACCGACCGGATTACGGTCATCGGTGCCGAAGACCTGACTCAATACCATCAATCGCGTCTGACGATCCGCCGGACCGCTGGTCAGGACCTCACGGCGGCGAACAATGCGCCGCGCGGGACTGCCCAGAACCCGCTGGACCGACAGGCGTTGACCGCCAAGTTCATTGATCTCTCAACGCCCGTTCTAGGAGAGTCATCTACCCACCGGATGCTAGACTATCTTACTGATCTGGCTCTGGCGACTTCGGTTTCCGATCTTGGCGCGTTGATCCAGGCCAAGGGCGCCTGACTGATCGTGAGCCACTGATCGGGAGATGGGGAAAGGCGGACCGAAGCCCGCCTTTTCTGCGTGCCTTCGGTTCGATCAGATTTGCATCTGCTTTGCGATGATATTTCGCTGGATCTCGTTCGATCCGCCGCCAATCGGACCCACCCGGCAATCGCGGTAGTACATTTCCATCATGTACTCCGATGAATAGCCGGCACCGCCCATGACCTGCAGGCCGATATCGGCACATTTCACGTTCGACTCAGAGCTCAGGATCTTGGCAATCGAAGTTTCCCGAACCGGGTTCTCCCCCTGATCCATCAGCGAGGCGACGCGCCATGTCGCTTGTCGGGCGGTTTCCGAGGCGATCAGCATATCGACCAGTTTGTGCTGGATCACCTGGAACTGCGAGATCGGCTGCCCGAACTGGATCCGGTCCTTGGCGTAGCTGGTGGCGTAGTCGGTGATACGGAAACAATGACCCGACGAAATGGCCGAAAGGCAAAGCCGCTCGACGTTCAGACATTTCATCAGGCTTTTCCAGGCCCCGCCCTCTTCGCCGATCAGGTTCTCGACAGGCACCTTTACATCCGTAAAGAAGACTTCGTTGGCATGCGTGGTGCGCCGGCCCAGCATCTTGAGCGGCCGGATCTCCACGCCGGGCAACGAGGTATCGACCAGGATGGTGCTCATGCCGTTGTGGCGGCCAGCCTCGGGGTCCGTCTTGCAGACCACGACAAGCTTGTCGGCCACATGCGCACAGGTGATCCAGATCTTGTTGCCATTCAGGACGTAGTGATCCCCCTGCCGTGTCGCCGAGGTCTTGATCCCCGCCACATCCGAGCCGGTCCCCGGCTCGGACATCGCCAGGGCCAGCTTGGTCTTGCCGCTGATGATGTCGGGAATTTCACGCCTTTTCATCGCGTCGCTTCCGCTGTTCACGATGTGCATCCCGGCATAGATCACCGTCGTCATATAGGCCTGCGCGATGCCGGTGTAGTAATAGCCGAGCGCTTCGACCAGCGCCGTCAAATCCGAATGACTGGACCCGGCTCCGCCGTATTCTTCGGGATAGAACAGGCCGGTGAACCCAGCCTCGGCCAAGGCGTTATAGGCCGCGTGGGGGAATTCGCGGTCATCGTCCATCTGGCGGATCGAATCGAACGGCAGGTGCTTGCCGAGCAGGTCCAGGGTGGTATCCCGGATCATCTTCTGATCGTCGCTCAGACCTGCGGTATTGATGTATTCCATCCTTACTGTTCCTTTTCGTTTCCGTAGACCGCGCGCGATCGCACCATGGTCTTCATGAGTCCGCTCTGGACGGTATCGCCATGCTGGTTCTTCAGATCCATGCGGCGGATCAGGATGCCCCGGTCCGGCTTGGATGAGCTGACCCGTGCACTGACGACCGTCGCGTGAAGCGTCACCGTGTCGCCGATGAAAATCGGCTTGAGAAAGGTCCATTCATCGACGCTGATCGCCGCGATCGCCGTACCGATCAGCCCGCCGATCTGCGCGCTGAGACCGGTGGCGATGGACATGCCCAATGTGCCATGGGCGATGCGTGCGCCAATCGGGGACTTGGCGGCGTATTCCGCATCCGTATGCATCGGGTTCACATCGCCCGACACCCATGAATAGGTGACGACATCCGTCTCGGTGACGGTACGACCAGGGCTGACGTCGATCCTGCCCTCTTCAAAATCCTCGATGAACATGCCTTTCATCGCATTTCCTCCGCTACAATGTTTGGGGTCTTTTACTTCGGTTCGAACGTGCCGAATGCGCCGGCCTCCTGGAGTTCGGCAATTCGGTCGGCGTCATACCCGTTCTCTTCCAGAAAGGACCGCGTGTGCTGCCCGAGGACTGGTGCGGCAACCGGATCGACAATCGGAGAGTCCGACAGGCGAATGGGCAAGGCGAGGTTGGGCACATGACCCGCGGTGGGATGGGGAATGCGCGTGACGAGATTGGCCGCCCGCGTTTCCTTGGAGTGCAGTGCCGCGGCCAGGGTCCGCATCTCGCCGGCGGGTACATTGGCCTCGCGCAGCTTGGCTTCCCAATGCGCCCAGGGCTTCTTGATAAAGGCCTCGGCCAGGATTTCGCGCATCCATTCGCGGCGCTTCAGCCGCTCCATGCGGTCCTGCAGCGCCGGGTCGTCCGCCACGTCGTCCCGACCGATCAACCGAAAGATGCGCTGGAAGATCGCGGTGTTGGAGGATGAGACGAAAAACGCGGAGTCGCTGGTATGGAACACGCCGGTCGGGGCCGTGTCATTGCTGGAATTGCCCACGCGAGACGGCTCCGCCCCATTCATCAGATATTGCATGGAGCCGTATCCGACCATGATCATGGAAGTATCATAGAGCGAGACCTCGACCCGCTGCCCCCCGCCTTCGCGCTCGCGGCGGAACAGGGCGGCAAGTATACCGTTCGCGGCCATCATCGCCGTTGAGCCATCCATGATCACCGGCTGCACCCGGATGCCGTCGCGGTCCGGAAAGCCGTTGAAGGACATGAAGCCGCTTTCGGCCTGCACCACCGTGTCGAACCCCAGCCGGTCGGCGTAGGGCCCGCTCCGGCCATAGGCAGAGACCGATGTATAGATGAGGTCCGGGTTGATGGTCTTCAGGTCTTCGTAGCCGAGGCCAAAGCGTTCCATCACACCGGTCGAGAAGTTCTCGACCAGCACATCCGCCGTGGCGAGCATGTCACGCACGATAGCCATCGCTTCCGGTGTCTTGAGGTTGAGAACCACGCTCTTCTTGTTCCGGTTGGCCCAGAGGAACGGCGATCCTTCCCCATCCAGCGCCGGATCGGCGGGGGGAAATTGACGGAAATCTTCGCCCTTGGGCGATTCAATCTTGATGACTTCGGCGCCCATGTCTGCCAGCATCATGGTGCTGAGCGGACCGGCCACGAAATGGGTAAAGTCGATCACGCGGATGCCTGTCAGCGGGCCGGGTTTCTTGTCCTCGACAGGGGCATACAGGGGAAAGTCGTCCATCGGGCGACGTTTGGCTTCACCATCGGCACGCGCAGCTTCGGGAGTGTTTTTCGATTCTGCCGGTTTGTCTGGCATGACACCACCTCCTCCATCAGCATTTCAATATATTTCCCAATATGCGAGATTATTTATCAATACGCAATGGCCTCGCACCCTCTGAGGTGTTTTTTCCGACAAAGGTTTTTCGTCAGAGTTGCCAAGGTGTCGTGATCTCAATAGATGAGATTTCTAGTCTGCACGCCCGAGGCGATCACGCTTCGGAAGACTGTTCAGGAGACCACCGTTTTAATGGGTACACCTTCGATGCAGAAGCAAAGCAGCGCAGATAAAGTCCTGAAAGTTCTTGACCTTTTCACCGAAGACGCCCCCGCCTGGACCGTCGAGATGCTGATGACAGAGCTGGGCGCCACGCGGGCCACGACCTATCGCTACCTCAAGGCCCTCTATGACGCCGGCCTCCTGGCACCGGGCGCCGGAAGCAGCTACGTGCTTGGTCCCCGCATCATCCAGCTGGACCGTCAGATCCGGCGGTCGGATCCCCTGTTGCAGATCGCCGTGCCGCTGCTGGAAGACGAACGATCCCCCTTGATCGGCGCCAAGAACATATCGAGCCTGTACGGCGATCAGGTGCTTTCGGTCTATGTCGAGCGATGCGATCCCGACATCGTTCTGACGATGCAGCGCGGCCGTGTCTTTCCCCTGGTCTACGGCTCGCCCTCGCGGATCATCCTGGCCTATCTGCCGCCCTACCAGATGAAGAACTTCTACACCGCGAACGCCGAAGAGGTGGCACGCGCGCACCTTGGCGACACCTGGGAGGAATTCCGGACCTCGATGCGCCGGCTGCGCAAGCACGGCCACTGTATCGGCAATGAGATGAACCGCACTGTCGTCGGGATTTCAGCACCGATCTTTCACGACAAATCCGCGGTTTCGGCCAGTCTGTCCTATGTTCGCCGCGTCGAGTTCACCTCTGACGAGCAAAAGGCTGAATTGGTCGACCTCGTCATGACTGCGGCCGACCGGATCTCAAAGCAGCTTCTCTCCTACAAGCCTGAAAACGGGGCAAAAGGCCCCGTCTTCACAACGCCCAGAATGTCGGGATGACCGCTTAACCCGATATGCCGCGCGCCGCATAAAGCGGGCCGTCGTCATAGGCCAGAACCACCAATTCAACCGCCTGGTCCAACCGCGTCTCATCAAGAACCCGAGTCGCAATGCGGAGCCCTTCGTCGAGGTCGATCCGCGACGAAGACCTGTCGGCGGCGGTCGCGAGCGCCTCCATCCTGTCCTCGTCCAAGCCGGTGCCGACCTTGCCGACGTAGACCAGATGGTCGTTCTCATACGCTCCCAGAGCGAGAGAGGCGAAGGCGCGCCCGCTTTTGTCGCTTTTCTGCCAGCCCAACACGACGAAGTCGTCGCGACGTTCGCGTTTGATCTTCAGCCATCCACAGCCTCAGTGTCCGAATTTCGGGGGGAAGCTCACGCTTCGCCTCTGCCCCCAATTGGCCGGAGCCTGAAATCGGTTGCTTTACCTGTGGTAAATCAGGCTCGCCTGTCATGTTTTCCGGGGCGGGCGGCACAGACCCTTGCCCGGTCGGCGTGGATGAGACACCATCCACCATATATGGGGGTAGGGAGCAGACCATGTTATTTCTTCAGACAAACTACTTCTTTGTCGTCTCCGCACTGGCCTTCCTGACCGGGCTCAGCGTGTGCTACGCGACGACCTCGTTTCGGATCTGGCCCAAGGGTCTGATCCTGCCAATATTGGGCGTGGGATTAACCGCACAATCCATCTATCTGCCCGTTGCAGGCTCTGACGTCCTGTTGATCGGCGCGATCGGTGTGGCGCTTGTCGTGGGCAGCATCATCGGGCTGACCATCCGCCAGATCGTTGCTCATAACCAGCGGCGCCGTGCTGCCCGCTACATCTGATGCGACGAACTGTGGCCGCGCGGAAAGGCCGAGGCGACCTCCCCGGCAAGAAGAGGCCAATGTGACGAGGGGAGTGACGCCTGCCGCCGGTCCGCCGCTTGCCGTTGCCTGAAGCGGTTGCTATCTCGGCCCCATACCGACAGGAGAGACCATGCCAAGCCCCGACCAGATCGCGATCCGTGGACGATTGAGCGCGGAAAGATCATTGGCCGATCTGACCTGGTTGCGCGTGGGCGGGCCGGCGGATTGGCTGTTTCAACCCGCGGACGCTGATGATCTGGCGCAGTTTCTGGCCGCTCTCGACGCGGACATTCCGGTTTTTCCCATGGGTGTCGGGTCGAACCTCATCGTGCGCGACGGCGGGTTGCGCGGCGTCGTCATCCGGCTGGGGCGCGGTTTTAACACGATAGAGGTCGACGGAACGACCGTGACCGTGGGCGCCGCCGCGCTGGATGCCCATGTCGCGAAACGGGCCGCAGAGGCCGGTGTCGATCTGACCTTCCTGCGCACCATTCCCGGCGCCATGGGCGGAGCCTTGCGCATGAACGCGGGCTGCTATGGCAGCTACATCGCGGATCACTTCGTTTCAGCCACGGCGGTGACGCGAGCAGGGGCGCAGGTGACATTGTCAGCGACCGACCTCAATTTCGCCTACCGTCAGACCGACCTTGCTGACGGCTGGGTGATCACCGACGTCACTTTGCAGGGCGAGACCGGCGTACCGGATGAGCTGAACGCGCGCATGCAAAGCCAATTGGAAAAAAGGGACGCGACGCAGCCGACCAAGGAACGCACCGCCGGGTCGACCTTCCGCAATCCGGCCGGATTTTCATCGACGGGACGGGCTGACGACGTTCACGACCTCAAGGCATGGAAGGTCATTGACGACGCCGGGATGAGGGGCGCGCGCGTCGGCGGCGCACAGATGAGCGAGAAGCATTCGAACTTCCTCATCAACAAGGGTGGCGCAACTGCCGCAGATCTCGAAGAACTGGGCGAGGAGGTCATAAAAAGGGTGTTCCAATCCGCCGGATTGACACTAGAATGGGAAATCATGCGTATCGGCGAATTCGCCCCGTCAGAGGGTCAGGCCGAACGCGGTGCAGAATACAGGACCAAATCCGGTTCAAAAGCATAACAGGGCAAGAAGCCCGGGACTTGAGGCACTAACGTGGGTTTGTCGAGCAGGACATCCCCGAAAGTTGCGGTACTGTTGGGCGGCCCCTCGGCTGAGCGTGAGGTGTCGTTGTCGACGGGGCGCGAATGCGCGGCCGGCTTGCGGGACGAAGGTTACGAGGTGGTGGAGGTCGAAGCTGGCCCCGACCTGCCCGCGCGCCTTTCCGAGATCTCTCCAGACGTGGTTTTCAACGCGCTGCATGGCCGTTGGGGTGAGGACGGCTGCGTTCAGGGTATCCTCGAATGGTTGCAGATCCCCTACACGCACTCCGGCGTCCTCGCCTCCGCCCTCGCGATGGACAAGGAAAAGACCAAGAGCATCTATCGTGAGGCCGGATTGCCCTTTGTCGATAGCTTGCTGGCCGACAAGGCGGATGTCTCCAGCCGCCACGTGATGTCGCCGCCCTACGTGGTGAAACCCTATAACGAAGGCTCCTCGGTCGGGGTCTACATCGTGAACGAAGGGGCAAACACGCCACCCAAGCTTTCCGATGACATGCCCGAGACCGTGATGGTCGAAGCCTTCGCGCCCGGTCGCGAGTTGACCGTTTCGGTGATGGGCACGGGGGAGGGCGATCCCGGTGCGCTTTGCGTCACCGACATTCTGACGGACGGCTGGTACGACTACTCTGCCAAGTACCAACCCGGCGGGTCGCGCCACGTCTGCCCCGCCGAGCTGCCCGACGAAATCGAAACCGCCTGTCTCGACTATGCCCTGCGCGCGCATGTTGTGCTCGGCTGTCGCGGGTTGTCGCGCACCGATTTCCGCTGGGACGAAAGCAAGGGGCTCGACGGGCTGATCCTGCTGGAAACGAACACCCAGCCGGGCATGACGCCGACCTCGCTCAGCCCCGAACAGGCACAGGCCAAGGGCATCAGCTTTGGTGCCTTGTGCCGCTGGTTGGTGGAGGACGCCTCATGCAACCGTTGATCGCCACGCGCAACGATCCGCGCGCCGCACCGCGCCGTGACGCGGTCAAGCCGCGCAATGATCCCGCCCCTTCGCGCGCGGCCTACCGGATGCAGCGCGTCATGCTGACGCCGATCTACCGGTTGAGCCTGCGGGTCCTTCTGCCCTTCGTCCTCGGCCTGTCGGTGGTTGGCCTCTATATGTCCGACGCAGAGCGACGCGATGCCGTGACCCTCGGCATCATCGATTTGCGCAACCAGATCGAAACCCGCCCCGAATTCATGGTTCGTTTGCTGGCCATCGACGGCGCCAGCGCAGAAATCGAATCCGACATCCGCGAAATCGCGCAGCTGGATTTCCCCCTCAGCACCTTTGATCTGGACCTGGACGCCCTGCGCGAGCGGGTGATCAGCCTGCCCGCCGTGGCAGAGGCAAGGGTCCGCATTCGCCAGCAAGGCGTGCTTGAAGTCGCCGTCACTGAGCGTGTGCCAGCGATCTTGTGGCGCAAGCGCTCCGGCATCCAGGTGCTGGATCCGGCTGGCGTCGCGATCGGTGAACTGTCCAGTCGGACATTGCGCCCCGACCTTCCCCTGATTGCCGGTCACGGGGCGAATGCCGCAGTCGAAGAGGCGCTGGACCTGCTGCGCATCGTGGCGCCCCTGCGTGATCGGCTACGTGGCTTCGTTCGGGTCGGAGAACGCCGTTGGGATGTCGTGCTTTATCCCGATCTCAGGATCATGCTGCCGGATGCGCAGCCGGACCTGGCCCTGGAACGGGCTATTGCCCTGCACGAAGCACAGGACGTGTTGAACCGGGATGTGGCGGCGCTGGACCTGCGCCTCGCCGCGCGTCCCACCATAAGAATGAATGCCAAGGCGTTGGATCGCTGGCGGGAGATCAAGGACATGGTCGTGGAGACGAGCAACTGATGACGATGCTCTATGAAACTCAGAGAGCGATGCGCAACATGCGCAAAGCGGCGATGCAACGCGGTGTGGTGGCGGTTCTGGACGTTGGCAGCAGCAAGATTGCCTGCCTTGTGCTGCGCATAGACCAATCCGGCGCGAACCTCAGGGGTGAGGGCTTGGGATCCCTTGCCGGTCAGGTTGGCTTTCGTGTGATCGGGGCCGCGACCACCCGGTCGCGCGGTGTCAATTTTGGCGAGATCGAATCCATGCCCGAGGCCGAGCGCGCGATCCGTACCGCCGTTCAGGCAGCGCAAAAGATGGCCAATATCCGGGTCGACCATGTCATCGCCTGTTTTTCCGGTGCCGCTCCGCGTTCCTATGGTCTGACCGGGCAGGTGGAAGTCGAAGGGCAGGCGGTTGACGAACAGGACATCTCGCGCGTGCTGGCCTCCTGTGATGTGCCGGATTACGGCGACAACCGCGAGGTGCTGCACGCGCAGCCGGTGAACTTTGCGCTGGATCACCGCTCCGGTCTCAGCGATCCGCGCGGGCAGATCGGCCAGATGCTGTCGACGGATGTGCATATGCTTACCGTGGATGCGGTTTCGGTCCAGAACCTCGCTTATTGTCTGAAGCGCTGCGATCTGGAACTGGCGGGCATCGCCTCCTCATCCTACGTCACCGGCGTGTCGTCCCTGGTTGAGGATGAACAGGAGCTTGGCGCAGCCTGCATCGACATGGGCGGCGGAACGACCGGCATCTCGATCTTTATGCGCAAGCACATGATTTACACCGACACGGTACGGATGGGCGGGGATCACGTTACGGGCGACATCTCCATGGCCTTGCAGATCCCGACCGCGCATGCTGAGCGGATCAAGACCTTTTACGGCGGCGTCGTCGCGACAGGGCGGGACGATCTGGAAAAGATCGAACTGAAGTCCGACACCGGCGACTGGAACCATGACCGCCGCGAAGTCTCGGTCGCGGAGTTGATCGGCATCATGCGTCCCCGGGTGGAGGAGATCCTCGAAGAGGTGCGCCACCGGCTGGACGCCGCGGGCTTTGATCATCTGCCCTCCCAACAGATCGTCCTGACCGGCGGGGGCAGTCAGATCCCCGGTCTCGACGGGTTGGCATCGCGCATTCTGGGTCAGCGGGTGCGGCTGGGCCGTCCTTTGCGGGTGCATGGGTTGCCGCAGGCAGCGACCGGCCCCGGCTTTGCCTCATCGGTGGGGATGTGTCTTTTCGCAGCGCGTCCGCAGGACGAATCGTGGGATTTCGACCTGCCGATCGACCGCTACCCGACCAAGAGCCTGCGCCGCGCCGTGCGGTGGTTCAAGGACAACTGGTGAGATACGAATCACTCCTGTCACCCCCAGCGAATGACGGTACGGGCAGAGGCTGCGCAGGGGGCGCTACAGGCCAAGTTCCGCCAACGAAGCGGGCAGGGAACAGGCCGCCGTGCGTAAGTGACGGAAATATGGGACTATATAAAACGTAGAAGGCGAACCATCGCCCCGAGTCGGCACGGGCAGTGACCACTCAGACCAGAAAGAGAGAATCGCCTGGGCGTGAGTCACGGGATTCGTTGAGTTTTCGGGCTGTGCTTGCCGCCGCGCGACTTATTCTTGCGTATCCTTGTTATTCAATATTTAGAAAATTTAGCAACATGGCGCTGATTTTAGCAGGTTATCTACCAGATTTTGCCACTTTCACCCAGATTTCCTAATGACGATGGGCGAGACTCACGCTACAGTGACCATAGATAGGCATGATCAAACGCTGTCAGAAGATGGCCACACAGGCGGAAGAAACCATGGCATTGAACCTCTCGGTCCCGGGACAGGAAGAACTGAAACCGCGTATCACCGTGTTCGGTGTCGGCGGTGCAGGCGGTAACGCAGTTAACAACATGATCGACAAGGCGCTGGACGGCGTCGATTTCGTCGTTGCGAACACGGATGCGCAAGCCCTGCAGCAAAGCAACGCGGAAAGCCGCATCCAGCTGGGTGTGAAAGTCACCGAAGGGCTGGGGGCAGGGGCGAAAGCGTCCATCGGTGCCGCCGCCGCAGAAGAAAGCATCGAACAGATCGTCGATCATCTGGCCGGCGCGCATATGTGCTTTATCACCGCCGGCATGGGCGGTGGCACGGGGACGGGGGCCGCGCCGATCATCGCGCAGGCCGCGCGTGAGCTGGGGGTTCTGACCGTCGGCGTCGTGACCAAGCCGTTCCAGTTCGAAGGCGCCAAGCGGATGCGCCAGGCCGAGGATGGCGTCGAGGCGCTGCAAAAGATGGTCGACACGCTGATCATCATCCCGAATCAGAACCTCTTCCGCCTCGCGAATGAAAAGACGACCTTCACCGAGGCGTTTTCCATGGCCGACGACGTGCTCTATCAGGGCGTCAAGGGCGTGACCGACCTGATGGTCCGTCCGGGCCTCATCAACCTCGACTTTGCCGATGTTCGCGCCGTGATGGACGAAATGGGCAAGGCGATGATGGGCACCGGCGAGGGAGAGGGCGAAGATCGCGCCATCCAGGCCGCCGAGAAAGCCATCGCCAACCCGCTGCTCGACGAAATCTCGCTGCGCGGTGCCAAGGGTGTGCTGATCAATATCACCGGCTCGGACGATCTGACCCTGTTCGAACTGGACGAGGCGGCCAACCGCATCCGCGAGGAAGTCGATCCCGAGGCCAACATCATCGTCGGCTCGACCCTCGATACCTCGATGGACGGCAAGATGCGCGTTTCGGTCGTTGCCACAGGCATCGACGCCGCCGAAATCACGCATGAAGTGCCCTCGCCGCGTCGTCGGATGGCCGACGCGACCGCGACGGCAGCGACCGCGGCCCCCGCCGAAGCGCCTGCTCCGGCAGCCGTCCCGGTCACCGCCCGCGCCGAAACGCCCGCGCCGGTCGAGGTCGCCTACAGCGCCCGCGTCGAACCGGAGCCTGTGCAAAGCTACGCTCAAGAGGCCGAGGACGCGAACGAACCCTCCCTCTTTACCGAGTTCGATGCGGGCGAAGCGGAGACCCACGCAGAGGAGAGCTATGCCGAGGATCAGACCGAAGATGGTCTTCCCGCCCCGGCCTACCGCCCCGAGGTTGTGCAATCCCGGCCCCAGCCCGTAGCGGAGCCGGCCCCCAAAGCGACCCCAGAAGCCGCCGGCGATTTCGTCGCGCCGCGCGGTCCACGCACCGGTCAACCTTCGCCTGAGACGCTGGCCCGCCTTCAGGCCGCGATCCACAAGGCGCCCGGTCGTCAGGCCGCGCCGCAGGGGGAAGAGAAATCTCGCTTTGGGATCAATTCGCTGATCAACCGCATGACCGGCGAGCCGAAGGCACAGCACACGCCCCCGGCTCAGGCCGCGGCACCTGCTCCGCGCCAACAGCCCGGCTTCCGTGCCCAGGAGGCCGCGCGCGCCCCCGAGCCGGAGCATGATCCGGATCAGGAACGCATCGAAATCCCCGCGTTTCTGCGGCGGCAAGCAAACTGACGCAACGTCTTCTCGTCACAATAAATGGTCGCCTTAGGGCGGCCATTTTCGTTTTATAACAGCAGGTTGCGCAGGCCGCGTGGCTCTGTCGGCAGGCCGCCGCCGGCCTTGTCCGGTGATGTTTCATTTCGTTGCAAAGAGTGAATTGTGACTGCGGCCTGCGCGCCCTACCTAGGGTCCATCAGATAGGGTTCATCCAGCGGGCCCATGGCCGCCAAAGCGGTCGACGGTCATCCGCCACCCGGTCGGGCTGTTCAGGAAACGAGGTTCGCGTGCAAAAGACGATCAAATCGCCGGTTCGGTTCGCAGGTGTCGGGCTCCACTCCGGGAAGCCGGCGAATGTGACTCTGCGCCCTGCCGTCGCCGGACACGGGATCTGGTTTCGTCGCACCGATATCCGTCTCGGAAACGCAATGGTTCCCGCGTTGTGGAGCGCGGTTGACCGGTCCCCGCTTTGCACACGTATTCAGAACGACGCCGGGGCCACGGTATCCACGATCGAACACTTGATGGCCGCGTTGGCTGGTTGCGGCATCCACAACGCGCTGATCGACATTGACGGACCGGAGGTCCCGATCCTCGACGGCTCCTCCGCGCCTTTTGTTCGCGCCATCTTGAAATGCGGCCTGCAGGTCCAATCCGCGCCGATCCGAGCTATCGAGATCCTTCGCCCGGTCGAGGTGTCCTCGGGCGATGCCACCGTCCGGCTGGTGCCGAATGCCGTTATGGAAATCGCTTTTGAGATCGATTTTGCCGACGCTGCCATCGGTGTTCAGCGCAAGCGATTGACGATGGAGAACGGGACCTTTGTGCGCGAACTTTGCGATTGCCGGACGTTTTGCCGCCAATCCGATGTGGATGCGATGCAATCCAACGGTCTGGCGCTGGGCGGTGTGGCTGGCGAAAATGCGGTGGTCTTTGATGGTGACGCCGTGGTCAGCCCCGGCGGGTTGCGCCGCAGGGACGAACCTGTGCGTCATAAAATGCTGGATGCCCTGGGCGATCTGGCGCTGGCAGGGGGGCCGGTTCTCGGGCTTTATACCGGGACGCGGGCAGGTCACAGCCTGACCAACACGCTGCTGCGCAAGGTCTTTGAGGACCCGGCGAACTTCCGGCTGGTAGAGTGTGACGAGGTGCAGGCCTCTCAACTGCCCGGTGCCGGTGTGCACTTGATGGAAATTCCCGAAGTCGCCTGACTTTTTCCATGTGACCGGGTCTTGAACTCAGCCCGTCAAAGGGCGAAAGTCAATTTGCCCCTCGGGTTTTCTGTGTTAGACCCTAGTGGACCGCCAAGCCGGACCACGGCAGTGGCGACGCGCGGAGTGGGCGAGTCAAAAAGACGAATGGGGCGGCTAGTGGTAATCTCTGGAATGGCAGTCGGCAAAAAGCGGGCCGGAAACCTTATCGCGCCCCTGTTTCTATGCGTCGCGCTCGCGGCTTGTAATGGTCAGTCGACTGACGGGCTGGGGCAGGGCGGTGAGGCGATCGAATCCTTTACAGCGGAACAGATTTACGGTCGCGCCGAATATGAACTCAATCGGCGGAAGTATGAGCGCGCGGCGGACTACTTTGCCGAAGTTGAGCGGCTTTATCCCTATTCCGAATGGGCCAAACGCGCCGTCATCATGCAGGCCTTTTCCTTTCACAAGGACAAGGACTACGAGCAGAGCCGCTCCGCCGCGCAGCGCTACATCGACTTTTACCCGGCGGATGAGGATGCAGCCTATGCGCAGTATCTGCTGGCGTTGTCCTATTACGACCAGATCGACGATGTCGGTCGTGATCAGGGCCTGACCTTCCAGGCGTTGCAGGCGCTTCGCACGGTGATCGAGAACTATCCCGAAAGCGAATATGCGCGCTCCGCCATCCTGAAATTCGATCTGGCCTTTGACCATCTCGCCTCCAAAGAGATGGAAATCGGCCGCTACTATCTCAAGCGGGAACATTACACATCTGCGATCAACCGTTTCCGCGTCGTGGTGGAGGATTTCCAGACCACCACGCATACCGCCGAAGCCCTGCATCGTCTGGTGGAAAGCTACCTCTCGCTCGGTCTTACGGACGAGGCGCAGACCGCCGGCGCGATCCTTGGGTATAACTTCCAGTCGACTGATTGGTACGAGGACAGCTACCGGCTGTTGACCAAACAGGGACTGGAGCCGCGGGTTCTGGGCACAAACTGGCTGTCTTCCGTCTATAGGCAGATGATTCAAGGCAAGTGGTTGTGACATCGACCTTTCGGGGTGACTGGACAGGCTGATGCTGCGCGGGTTGGACATCCGGGACATGCTGATCATTGACCGGCTGGAACTGGAGTTTCAGCCCGGTCTCAATGTGCTGACGGGCGAAACCGGCGCGGGCAAATCCATCCTGCTGGATTCCCTCGGGTTCGTCCTCGGCTGGCGCGGGCGGGCCGAACTGGTCCGGCAGGGCGCGCAGCAGGGCGAAGTCATCGCCTCATTCGATCTGGCTGACGATCACGCCGCCCACGCGGTGCTGGAGGCGGCGGGCATCCCCGGCGGGGATGAGCTGATCCTGCGCCGGGTGAACACCGCCGAAGGTCGCAAGACGGCCTGGATCAATGATCGACGTGCCTCGGGCGAGGTGCTGCGGCAATTGTCCGAGACGCTGGTCGAATTGCATGGACAACACGATGACCGGGGCCTTCTGAACCCGCGGGGTCATCTCGCCTTGCTCGACACCTTCATGGATCGCGCCGACCTCACCGCCGCAACCCGCGAGGCATGGCGCGAGCGTCGCGACGCGGTCAAGGCGCTCGATACAGCCCGTGCCGCACTGGAAGAGGTGCGCGCCGAAGAGGATTTCCTGCGCCATGCCGTCGATGAGCTGGACAAGATCGACGCACAACCAGGCGAGGAGGCAGAGCTCGACTCCCGCCGTCGTCTCATGCAATCCGCCGAAAAGGTCCGTGAGGACGTCGGCCGCGCGCTGTCCGCGCTCGGCAATGACGGTGCCGAAGGGGTGATGACCGATGCTCTGCGCTGGTTAGAAGGGGCGGCGGAACACACCGGGGATCGGCTGGACGCGCCGCTCGCCGCGCTGTCCCGTGCCATGACCGAACTGGGAGAAGCCGCCGACGGGGTGGAACGTTGCCTCGACGCGCTTGATTTCGATCCGCTGGAACTGGAACGGACCGAAGAGCGCCTGTTCGCAATACGTGGCCTTTCGCGCAAGCACGCCATCGTACCTGACGATCTGGCAGAATTCGCCGCGACCATGCGCGCGCGCCTGGAGAGGCTGGACAAGGGCGCAGGCGACATCGCTGCGCTGGAAAAGGCCGCCAAGGCCGCCGACAGCGTATATGGGGACGCCGCCAAGGGGCTGAGCGAGGCGCGCGCCGAAGCGGCGCTGCGCCTTGATGCGGCCGTCGAGGCCGAGCTCGCCCCGCTGAAGATGGAGCGGGCGCGCTTCCACACCGCCCTCCGTCCCGCTGAGCCGGGACCGGAAGGGACCGACGAGGCGACCTTTACAGTGGCCACCAATCCCGGCGCGCCTGCCGGGGCGTTGAACCGGATCGCGTCGGGGGGTGAATTGTCGCGCTTCCTGCTGGCGTTGAAGGTCTGCCTCAGCGGCGATACCCCCGGCGTGACGATGATTTTCGACGAGATCGACCGCGGCGTGGGCGGGGCGACCGCCGATGCGGTGGGTCGCAGGCTGGCCGCGCTCTCTGATCAGGGACAAGTTCTGGTTGTAACGCACAGCCCGCAGGTCGCAGCGCTTGGCGCGCATCATTGGCGGGTCGCGAAGAAGGTCGAGGGCGAGGCAACCCTGTCGACCGTCACCCCGCTGGACCGCGCCGAACGCGTGGACGAGATCGCGCGGATGCTGTCCGGGGACCGGGTGACCGAAGAGGCACGCGCCGCCGCGCTGGCGCTACTGGGTTGAAAAAGGATAGGCCCCGACACGCAACGAGCGCCCCGAGGCCGAAACAAATCACCATGTACTTGTCACGGTTTATTCGGTCGGTTGATGCGCGTCATACCCCAAACGAGGTAGAAAAGGTAAATTCACGAGCGCCCTACCGATAAACATCCGGACAGGGCGCGTTCACGTCCTGCGGGTTCGACATCAATCGTTCCAGTTCTTGCAGGACCTCCGGCCAGCGTTGGAAGAACAGGAATGAACCGGTGTTCTCCAGCACGACAAACCGAACCCAGGGGTAGTCGCGCTGATATTCACGCAGGGTCTCTCGCGCGATGGTCTGATTTTCAGTGCCGATCATATTGGCGACGGGGATTCGTCCGCGCATGCGATCAAAGTCCGGCCGCCAGTCGGTGCCATGTATAAGCGCAACTTCCTGCGCGAATGCGCGTGCGGCCTCGATGCCCCCGCCGAGCAGGATTTCCGAGCCGCTCGCCATCGCTTCGAATTGGCGGGGTGAGCGCGTGATCGCCACGTCGGCAGCTGAATTGCCGTAGGCCATGCGGACGAATTCCGCCTTGCCCATCCTTCGCGCCATGGCAAGGCTCGCAGGGACAAGAAACGGCAAGACCTGCGGCGTGAACCGTGCGGCACCCAGCATGAACTTTTGCCACCGCCCCATCCGCTCGTAATGTTCCGCGCCGCCGAGCGGTAGCAGAGCGCTGACCCCCAGCACCCCCAGAACGCGCTCCGGCACCTTTTTGTGAAGGTGCGAGGCAAACATCATATCCGCATCCAGAACCAGGAGGTGCGCGCTTGGGATATGAAGTTGATCCATCAGGGCGATGCAGTCCTGTGCGCAAATCTCCATTCGGTCATCGGTGGGCGAGATGGGGGTTGACCCACCGTAACCGGGACGGACCGGAACGATGACCCGAAGCCCGGCCTGAGCGGCAGTGAACTCACCGCTGGCAGGCCAGCGGCACAACCCATGGTTGGAGCAATAGAACAGGGTGGGACGTCCTTTTGGATCGCCAAACTCCAGGTATTCCATCCAGCGCCCGTCGGGCCGCGCGATCCGACTGAATGGCAAGGGGGGCAATTCCACCCCGCCACGCGATATCCGTGTGCGATCAGCCGGCTCGCCGACATCGGGCAGGGTCTCGGGCGGCGCGATGTTCATGACGCTGATTGCAAGGCGCAGCAGATCGTTTTGCCCATGCGCCTCGGTCTTGGTAAGAATCGATTTCACCTGGGTGCGGATCGTATCGACAGACCGCCTCCGGCTTCGCGCGATATCCTTCAGGGTGTTGCTTTCCGTCAGGGCCACCATCACTTCGGCCTCGGCCTGCGTCAGATGATAGGCGTCGCGCAGAAGCGTTGTGGCGTTGTTGGACCAGTCGACTTCGGTCGTTGCCACCAGGATGCCGTCCGGGGCGCCGTCGCGCTGAATCAATCGGATCAACATCAGGACCAGACGATCATCGACCAGTCGGCGCGCGCGGATCAATTGCGACGGCGGCAGGGAGTCGGCGCGCGCCCGGCGGTTCAATCCGAACGCCGCGCGCGATAATGCGGCGAGATCCTCGTCGCGGATCTGAAGGCAAGACAGGGTATCACCCAGCTGGGCCCCCAGCATCTTGGCCGCCGCATGATTCATCGCCGATATTCTGAGCGACCCGCTCAACGTGAACGCGGCCGCGCGGCGGTAGCGTCGCAATTCGTTTTCCTCTGCGCCGCACTGATGCCGCCCGCCCTGTTGGTAGAGAACCTGTTCGACGCGAGAGAAATGGCGCAGCAGACCGCTCGACTCCAACATTCCGTTTCGGCCATGCGCGGACCGACGCCACTGCGGCGTCATCAGGGCGGACCAGTGATCGACAAGGTCATTCATCGTCTCGGGGTTCAGGGCCACGCCGTAAAGACGGTCGATAACCTCGGTCTGAAGGTCGATCGAACAATTCGCGCCTGCCGTTCGGGCGCGCGTATTCTTGAACTGTCCAGCCACGTCAGTTCCGCTTCTGTGATCGATGTGCCGACCGGAGTGGCCCAAAATAAACCCCGATAGGGTCTGGCCTGTCGTTGCTCGGTCGGCGTGGGGTCCCTGTAATTTACAGGGTCAATGTGGCTCTAATGGGCGTCAGGCGCAAGTTTTCCCGGATTAAAAATGTTCATCGGATCGAGCGAGCGTTTTATCAGCCCCATGACGGGCCAGGCTTCTCCGTGTTCTCGCGGCATGAATGCCTTCTTGCCGATGCCTATACCATGTTCGCCGGTCGACGTGCCCCCCATGGACAGAGACAAGGCGACCAGCCGGTCCGAAGCGGCCTTGACCTTGGCCAGGGCGGCGGCGTCCTTTGGGTCAAACAACAGGATGGCGTGAAAGTTCCCATCTCCGACATGTCCCAGAATTGGTCCGGAAATCCCGTGCGCGTCCAGATCGGCCTGCGTGGCTTCGACCGCTTCGGCGAGGCGGGAAATGGGAACGCAGATATCCGTCACCACCGCGCGATGACCGGGTCGCGAGGCGAGAACGGCCCAATGTGCATGATGGCGCAAGGTCCAGAGTGCAGTGCGATCCTCTGCCGTTTCGGCCCACTCAAAACCGTGCCCCTCGTGGTCCGCGACAATCTCTCCGAAGTTTCGGGCGTCTTCGGCGACCGATGCGCCGGAGCCATGAAATTCCACCATCAAATGCGGCACCAGCGGCATCGTGGTGCCTGAGTAATTGTTAAAGACCTCGACCGTCGCGGCATCGACGAATTCGATCCGCGCCATCGGAATGCCCATCTGGATCGTCTCTGTGACAGCCCGCACCGCGTCGCCGATCTTGTCAAAGGCACAGATCGCGGCGCTGGTCGCTTCGGGTTGCCCGTGCAGGCGCAGGGTCAATTCTGTGATCAGCCCCAATGTGCCTTCCGCGCCGACGAAGAGGGCGGTCAGGTCATATCCGGCCGAAGATTTGCGCGCCCGGCTACCGGTTCGGATCACCCGACCATCCGCCAGCACCACCTCCAGAGCGAGGACATTGTCGCGCATCGTGCCATACCTGACCGCCGTCGTGCCGCTGGCGCGTGTCGAGGCCATTCCGCCGACGCTGGCATTCGCACCGGGATCGACCGGAAAGAACAGCCCCGTCGCGCGCAGATCCTCGTTCAGCACTTCGCGGGTGACACCGGGCTGGACGCGCACATCCATATCCGCCTGCCCGATCTCGATCACCTTGTTCATGCGCGCGAAATCAACGACCAGACCGCCCTCGAACGCTTGCGCCTGTCCCTCCAGCGAGGTGCCCGCGCCCCAGCCGATCACCGGCACGCCATGGGCCGCGCAGATACGCACGAGGCGCGAAACCTCGTCGGTCGAGCCGGGATAGGCAACCGCATCGGGCGGAGACAGGGGGAAATAGCTCTCCGATCCGCCGTGCGCGGCCAGTTCAGACTTGGACCGCGTGACCCGATCGCCTAAGAGGTCACAAAGGTCCGGCCAAGCGGTGTCCAGCGTCATTGTTCAATTCCCGTCAAGTTGCGCATCCTTCATAGAATACGGCGCAGGGACAGGGAAGGGCAGGGCGACATCCCGAATTAGCCGCAAGCAAGTGAATTTCAGTTTTCGGGAACACGCCCGTTTATGGCTGCAGACGACGATAAAATGACCCGGTCGGACCCGCGATCCCGGCTTTCGGCCTATGTGGGCAGCGGCTGGCATGTCATCCGGACCCGTGGGCCGAACCAGGTCCAGTTCTGGCTGATCGCATTGGCGATCGGAATTGCGGGCGGCACGGCGGCGATGCTGTTCCGTCGCGGCATCGACGCCCTGCAGACGTTCCTCTACGGCACCGATGATATCACCCAACTGCATACGTGGGCGGGTACTCTGCCCTGGTTCTGGGTGCTCTGCATCCCGATCATGGGCGGGCTTGTGGTCGGGGGTATCCTGCATATCTTCACCCCCGATGGCCGGGTGCGCACGGTTGCCGATGTCATCCAGGGCGCGGCCCTGAACGGGGGCCGGGTCGAGGGGCGCGCCGGCCTCGCCTCGGCCTTTGCCTCGCTCATCACTCTCGGCACCGGCGGGTCGTCGGGGCGCGAAGGGCCGGTGGTGCACCTCGCTGCCGTCATCTCCTCCAAGGTGCTGAAATGGCTCAAGGCGGATGGCGTCACCGGGCGCGACCTGCTGGGCTGCGCGGTGGCGGCGGCGGTCTCGGCCTCGTTCAACGCGCCGATCGCCGGGGCGCTGTTCGCGCTGGAGGTCGTGTTGCGCCACTTTGCGATCCATGCCTTTGCGCCGATCGTCATCGCCTCGGTTGCGGGAACGGTGATCAACCGGCTGGAGTTCGGGGGCCTGACAGAGTTCACGCTGCCCGATGCCTCGATGCTGCAATTCTACGAGGAATTGCCGGCCTTCCTGCTGCTCGGCGCGGTCTGCGGCGTCGTCGCGGGGGTGATGATGCGCGCAATGTTCGCAGCCGAGGATGTGGCCAGCCATATTCAGGCCCGCATCGGCCTGCCGCGCTGGCTGCGCCCGGCGGTGGCCGGCGCCCTGCTGGGGGCATTGGCCATCTGGTACCCCCATATCATCGGCGTTGGCTATGAGACGACTTCGCTGGCGCTGACCGGACAACTCGGGCTGGGCTCGGCCATTCTCTTTGCGGTGATCAAGACGGCGGCGGTCTCTGTCACCATCGGCGGACGCATGGGCGGGGGCGTGTTCTCTCCTTCGCTGATGATCGGGGCTTTGACCGGACTCGCCTTTGGCCTGATCGCAACCTCGATCTTCCCAGAGGTCTCGGGCTCATCATCGCTCTATGCGCTGGCGGGCATGGGCGGGGTCGCGGCGGCGGTTCTGGGCGCGCCAATCTCAACCACGCTGATCGTGTTCGAACTGACCGGTGACTGGGCGACCGGGCTCGCGGTCATGGTTACCGTGTCAATCTCGACTGCCATCGGGACCCGCCTGGTGGATCGCTCCTACTTCCTGACGCAATTGGAGCGCCGAGGCGTTCATCTTGCGGCCGGACCACAGGCCTACCTCCTCAACCTCTTCCGCGCCAGCGACGTGATGCGCGTGATGGAGGACGAGGGCGCGCCTTCGGAGGAGGCCTGCTGGACGCTGATCGAGGCGGGCGATTATCTGGACGCGCAATCCACCCTCGAACACGCCTTGCCCGCGTTTGATCGAAGCGGCGCGGTGTTTCTCCCGGTGGTGCAGTTGACCCGGTCGGATCAACCCCCGACGTTGCTGGGTGCACTCTATCATGTCGATGCCCTGCGCGCCTATAACCGCGCCCTTGCCGCGACCGCTGCCGAGGAACACAGCTGAGCCCCACTTTGGTTTTCCCAAATATCCTGGGGAGATGCCGCAGGCAGCGGGGCAAAGCCCCGGCACCGCCTCCCTAGATGCGAAAGATGCGCCGGACAGCCTCGGTGTCGATGTTGAACCGATCACGGAATATCGCCTGTCCGGCGGCGTCGAGAGGGCCCAGGTCTTCAGGCTCGATCCCTTCCGCTTGCCGGCTGTCGTTCCAGCGGTTGTGACCCCGCACGTACATCGGCGGGCTGTCGATATGGAAGCAGGACATGAACCGCCCCAGCCTGACATGGCTGTAGTTCATCACCGTGGACCGCACGCGGGGTTCAAATGCCACGGCGAGGCCGGCCGTCATAAAGGCCTTGTCAGTCCGCATGGCATGGATCCCGTCCGGACCGGGGGCAGCGATGTAGCCGTTAGAGAAATCGAGGGCGATATGCCGCTTCCCGCTCAGCGCGTCGCGGCGGGCGTCGGCCTCGGTTCGCAGACGGGCGACAAAGTCCCGGCCCACGGCGTCATCGTCGTCCAGGCGGAATTGCAGTGTGATGCTCTCATGATCGCGACGGCTGTTGATGGCCTGCTTCATCACCTCGCGGTGCGGGCCCGGGGGGTATTCCTGGATCACCGCTTGGGGAATGTCCTCCAGCAGGTGCCAGAGCCGCTCGCCGTATCGGTCGGGCAGGTCATCCCCGACGACCACGAGGAAGGTAAAATCCGGATCGCTCTGCGCACGAATGGAGGGGAGGGTGAAGGCTTCGAAGTAGCGGAACCGCTCCTCCATCCTGGCGGGATCGTAGAGGTAGGCGGCGCGCGCCGCCGGGGTTTCGTGGTGAACCTGAAAGCCGCCGATCGCGGGATACGAGAAGCGGCAGATGCCGATGACCTGCATGACTTTGCCCTTTGCTTCCGTCCCCTCGGACCGGGCTTTTTGCACTGGCGCCCGACCTCGCGGCAGAGTATTGCACCTGGGCTGAGACGCGGCAAGCGGGGCCGGGTGGGTGTGTTGACAACCCTATCGACTCCCCCTATACGCGCGGCAATCGGCCCGGGGGAAGTCCCTGCCGGCTATCAGATTTGAAGTGGTCAAGATCCGGGTCTCATGCCCCGATCCTCTGGAAAACCCACCGCGTCGTTCCCCGTGAACGTGGGGACGCAGCGGTGTTTGTGCGTTGCGTGGACGCGCGCAGCGTGAGTGAGAGAAACCGCACCGCGAGGTGCACACATATGTGAGAGATGGGGAACGACGCCCGATGCCAACGATCCAACAGCTGATCCGGAAACCCCGGCAGCCCAAAGTTAAACGCTCCAAGTCCCAGCACCTGGAACAGTGCCCGCAAAAGCGCGGCGTCTGCACCCGTGTCTATACCACCACGCCGAAAAAGCCGAACTCGGCCATGCGGAAGGTGGCCAAGGTGCGTCTGACCAATGGTTACGAAGTCATCAGCTACATCCCCGGCGAAAGCCACAACCTTCAGGAGCACTCCGTGGTCCTGATCCGTGGCGGTCGTGTAAAAGACCTTCCGGGTGTTCGCTATCACATCCTGCGCGGCGTTCTGGATACTCAGGGCGTCAAAGACCGTAAGCAACGCCGTTCGAAGTACGGCGCGAAGCGTCCTAAGTAAGAGGATCAACAGATGTCCCGCCGCCACGCCGCTGAAAAACGCGAAGTCCTGCCTGACGCCAAATATGGTGATCGGGTTCTGACGAAATTCATGAACAACCTGATGGTCGACGGCAAAAAGTCGGTCGCGGAAACCATCGTCTACAACGCCCTCGACCGGGTCGAAGCCAAGGTCAAGCGCGCCCCCGTAGAGATGTTCCACGAGGCCCTCGACAACATCAAGCCCTCGGTCGAAGTCCGCTCCCGCCGGGTTGGTGGTGCGACTTATCAGGTCCCCGTCGAAGTGCGCATCGAGCGCCGCGAAGCCCTGGCGATCCGCTGGCTGATCATCGCGGCCCGCGCCCGGAATGAAAACACTATGGAAGAGCGCCTTGCGGGTGAGCTTCTGGATGCCGTCAATTCGCGCGGATCCGCTGTCAAGAAGCGTGAAGACACGCACAAGATGGCTGATGCGAACAAGGCGTTCAGCCACTACCGCTGGTAATCCTTCTCGTAACCTATCGACCAAAGGCTGCACATCATGGCACGCGACTATCCTCTCGAACGGTACCGGAACTTCGGTATCATGGCGCATATCGACGCCGGCAAGACGACTTGTTCGGAGCGCATTCTTTTCTACACCGGCAAGTCGCACAACATCGGCGAAGTGCATGACGGTGCTGCGACCATGGACTGGATGGAGCAGGAGCAGGAACGCGGGATCACGATCACCTCGGCTGCGACCACCACCTTCTGGCAGTGGCAGGAAGATCCGACCGAGGAAGGCACGTCCGACACCAAATACCGGATGAACATCATCGACACCCCCGGCCACGTCGACTTCACCATCGAAGTCGAGCGTTCGCTGGCGGTTCTCGACGGTGCCGTTGCGGTTCTGGACGCCAACGCCGGTGTCGAGCCCCAGACCGAAACCGTCTGGCGCCAGGCCGACCGTTACAAGGTTCCGCGGATCGTCTTCGTCAACAAGATGGACAAGATCGGTGCGGACTTCTTCAACTGCGTGAAGATGGTTGCCGAGCGGACCGGCGCGATCCCCGCCCCGATCCAGATCCCGATCGGTGCCGAGAACGAGCTGGAAGGCATGATCGACCTCGTCACCATGGAAGAGTGGACCTGGAAGGGCGAAGATCTGGGCGCGTCCTGGACCCGTCAGCCTATCCGTGATGAGCTGAAAGAGCTGGCCGTCGAATGGCGCGGCAAGCTGATCGAGAACGCCGTCGAAATGGACGACGACGCGATGATGGCCTACCTCGACGGCGAAGAGCCCGATATCCCCACCCTGCGCAACCTGATCCGCAAGGGGACGCTGGGCCTGAAGTTCGTTCCCATGCTCTGTGGTTCGGCGTTCAAGAACAAGGGTGTCCAGCCGCTGCTGAACGCTGTTGTCGACTATCTGCCGTCGCCGCTGGACGTTGTCGACTACATGGGCTTCAGCCCCGATGACGAAACCGAAGAGCGTAACATCCCGCGTCGCGCGGATGACGAGATGCCCTTCGCCGGCCTCGCCTTCAAGATCATGAACGACCCCTTTGTCGGTTCGCTGACCTTCACCCGTATCTATTCGGGCACGATGAAGAAGGGCGACTCGATCCTGAACGCCACCAAGGGCAAGAAAGAGCGCATCGGCCGTATGATGATGATGCACTCGATCAACCGCGAAGAGATCGAGGAAGCCTTTGCGGGCGACATCATCGCGCTGGCGGGCCTGAAAGACACCACCACCGGGGATACCCTGTGCGACGCCAAGGCGCCTGTCGTTCTGGAAACGATGACCTTCCCCGATCCGGTGATCGAGATCGCGGTCGAACCCAAGACCAAGGGCGACCAGGAAAAGATGGGTATCGCGCTGGCACGTCTGGCGGCCGAGGATCCTTCGTTCCGGGTCGAGACCGACTTCGAATCCGGCCAGACCATCATGCGTGGCATGGGCGAACTTCACCTCGACATTCTCGTCGACCGGATGAAGCGCGAGTTCAAGGTCGAAGCCAACATCGGTGCGCCGCAGGTGGCCTACCGCGAGACCATCTCGCGCGAGACAGAGCATACCTACACCCACAAGAAACAGTCGGGTGGTTCGGGTCAGTTCGCCGAAGTCAAAATGGTTATCTCGCCGACAGAAGCGGGCGAAGGCTATTCGTTCGAATCCAAGATCGTCGGCGGCGCGGTGCCCAAGGAATACATTCCGGGCGTCGAAAAGGGCATCAAGTCGGTGATGGACTCCGGTCCGTTGGCGGGCTTCCCCGTGATCGACTTCAAGGTCGCGCTGATCGACGGTAAGTTCCACGACGTCGACTCCTCGGTCCTGGCCTTTGAAATCGCGGCGCGGATGTGCATGCGTGAAGGTCTGCGCAAGGCTGGTGCGAAGCTGCTCGAACCGATCATGAAGGTCGAGGTCATCACGCCCGAGGAATATACCGGTGGTATCATCGGTGACCTGACATCCCGTCGGGGTCAGGTCTCGGGTCAGGAAAATCGCGGCAACGCGATTTCCATCGATGCCTTCGTGCCGCTGGCGAATATGTTCGGCTACATCAACACGCTGCGCTCCATGTCTTCGGGCCGCGCGCAGTTCTCGATGCAGTTCGATCACTACGATCCGGTGCCGCAGAACATCAGCGACGAGATCCAGTCGAAATACGCCTAATGGGAGGCCGGGTTCGCCCGGCTCACCCCCACCCCCCGTAGGCCGGGCGACAACCCGGTGCCCGAATATAAAGGAGCCACATCATGGCAAAGCAAAAGTTTGAGCGCGGCAAGCCGCACTGCAACATCGGCACGATCG
>OJBP01000244.1_pt1 | contig 34793 bp, 32 predicted proteins | sample 1590691 | NCBI WGS metagenome assembly OJBP01 (sample SAMN05416848, study PRJEB24817) | seawater metagenome | isolation source: Sea water | place: Canada:Atlantic | collected 2013-07 | reverse complement strand
GATCTACACTATCCTCTTCGTCGGCAGCGTCAGATGTGTATAAGAGACAGAAAAAACATAGATATAAGGTAATAAATAGGGGATGAACCGCTTACTTCTTGAAGAAAATATATGTAATAAATCATATTGAGAATTCATTTCTGTAGATGTTTTATGCACATGATTAAGTACTTTTACTAGACCAATAAAATCGTATTGAAAGCACATTATAAAAAGCACATATTAGAGTTCAAGAGCCCCAGCGGTACTTCACGAGGTGTCTTACGTACAAAAGAGACGTGGTATATTATCATTGATGATAATGGGAAGATGGGTGTAGGAGAATGTGGAATCCTTAGAGGCCTTAGTTATGATGATGTGCCAGATTATGAGCAGAAGCTGGAATGGGCATGTAGTAATATAACTAAAGGACCTCAAGCTCTTTGGGAACAACTAATAGCCTATCCAAGTATACAAGCGGGTATTGAGATGGCGTTTTTATCACTTAAATCTAATCATCCCTATGTTTTATTTCCATCTACCTTTACAGAAGGAACCTCTGCTATAGAAATCAATGGCTTGATATGGATGGGAGATGAAGATTTTATGAGAGCGCAGGTAGCAGAAAAGCTTGAGCAAGGTTTTGATTGTATAAAAATGAAGATAGGAGCCATTGACTTTAAAGACGAAATGGCGATTCTATCCTCTATAAGAAAGAGTTACAATAATGAGCAGCTTACCTTGCGGGTAGATGCAAATGGTGGTTTTGCTTTCGCGAAAGCAAAAGAAGTCCTATTCCAACTAGCCGAGCTAGATATTCACTCTATAGAACAACCCATTGCTACAAAACAGTGGGAGGCAATGGCATCATTATGTGCGAGTACACCTACACCAATAGCGCTAGATGAAGAACTTATAGGAGTGACAGATCTCCCTTCAAAACGCAAGCTGCTTGAAACTATAAAACCACAATATATTATTTTAAAGCCTAGCTTTATTGGAGGTTTTAAAGGAAGTCAAGAGTGGATTGACGTAGCAGATTCATTAGGGATTGCATGGTGGATAACCTCTGCATTAGAAAGTAATATTGGTCTTAATGCTATCGCACAATGGACCCATGAATTAGGAGCAAAAGGGCCTCAAGGACTAGGTACGGGGAGCCTTTTTACAAATAATATATCTTCACCACTAGAAGTAGTGAATGGAACTTTAAGAACGGATAATAATAAGCACTGGAATTTTAAATTATAACATATGTATATTGAGCAGGCGTATAAGAGTTTATATGAGGGTTGGAGGTATATAATAGGTTTCTTGATTATATTTATTTTAGGCTGGCAAATTTTAGGAGCAATTCCATTAATGGTAGGCTCGTGGATGAGAGCTGGTGATATAAATACTTTTCTAGAAGCAGGAGAAGAGAATTTTTTTCCGCTTTTTGAAGGGGAAAGTAATTTTTACTTAGTACTTGCACTTTGCACCTTTTTAGGGGGTTTACTTGGACTCGTTGTTGTTGTTAAGTATCTACATAAGCAGCGATTTACAAAGCTAGTAACCGCTAGAAAAAAAATAGATTGGTCTCGTTTTTTCTTTGCTTTTGCTATTTGGGGTGCGTTTTCTATAGTATCCACACTTGTAGCATACTATTTTGCTCCAGAAGATCTTGTGTGGAATTTTAATCTTATGCCTTTTCTAGGGCTTCTAGCCATCACATTAATACTACTACCCTTACAAACTTCTTTTGAGGAATTTCTTTTTAGAGGATATTTAATGCAGGGGATAGGAGTTGCTGCTGGTAATAAGCTCGTGCCTCTTATTATTACTTCACTTATTTTTGGACTCATGCACGCGCTTAATCCTGAAATAGAAAAGCTTGGATACAGCATACTATCGGTCTACATAGGTTTAGGTTTCTTTCTCGGGATTATAACGCTTATGGATGATGGAATGGAGCTTGCTCTAGGCTTTCATGCGGCAAATAATATGTTTATTGCACTGCTCGTAACTTCAGATTGGAGTGCATTACAAACTAATTCTATCTTTCGTGATGTGGCAGAGCCTTCGGCTATAGGGCAGATTGTTCCTATATTTATTATACTACCTATTCTCATGTATATTTTTGCTAGAAAATATAAATGGTCTAACTGGAAACAGAAACTCACAGGAAGTGTAAAGCCTCTTGCTGGCGCTTAAATAGTTGAGCAGACTTACATTTTACATTTGCTTAATATTAATCTTACAAGGAACCCGTATATTTAAATGATATGACGGAGCTTGCTGAAAAATACACGCGCTTACACCCTAAATTTAAACTTAATGGTGCTTCATTTACCATTGCTTCATTAAAGGAGCAAGCGCATACCTTTATTAAAGAAGGTGAACCTTATGAGGAATCTGTAGGTGAGTTTATTATAGAGTGGCTAGATGCTAAGAAGTATGTGACGGTACATACATCTGGGTCTACGGGAACACCTAAGCCTATTAAGATAAACAAAGAGCATATGATCAATAGTGCAAAAGCAACTGCAAAGCACTTTGATGTATTTGAAAAAACAACGGCATTGCTTTGTCTTCCTGCACATTACATTGCTGGAAAAATGATGCTTGTAAGAGCAATGACATTAGGATGGCGTATTGATATGGCGCAGCCAAAATCAAACCCGCTGGATGCTGTTTATAGAACGTATGACTTTTGTGCGATGACGCCTTTTCAGCTTGATAATTCCTTATCGCGATTACACTTACTTTCAAAGCTTATTGTAGGAGGAGGAGCGATATCACCAGCACTGTCATTAAGATTACAAGGACTTAAAACCAAGGTTTATGAAACCTATGGAATGACAGAAACTGTAACTCACATTGCAGCAAGAAGAGTCAATCCAAAAAAAAATAAAGAAGGAATCATCCCTTTTAAAGTACTTGACAAAGTTACAGTCGAAATCGATAATAGGGATTGTCTTGTAATAAAAGCTCCTAAGGTGAGCACGGATCCCGTGATTACAAATGATCTTGTAGAGCTCATAACGTATAAGAAGTTCATCTGGCTAGGTCGCATTGATAATGTAATTAATAGCGGTGGAGTAAAATTGTTTCCAGAACAGATAGAGGCAAAGTTGGCGCCATTTATCCATGTTCCATATTTTGTAGCCGGAGTTCCACATGAACTGCTTGGCGAGCGATTAACGTTATTTGTAGAGCAAGAAGAACCTCTTTTTATAAAGGAGCATATTACAGATATATCGGCTTTTGGGTCTTTTGAACTACCTAAACTTGCGGTTTCATTAACCTCCTTTCAGCGTACGGCTACAGGTAAAATACAGAGAGGGCAAACCTTAAAAGAGTATTTAAACAATTTATAGAGTTGAAGTTACGCTTTCGCGAAAGCGTAATAATCATCTTATATTACTTCACTCATTGGTACTAGGCTTTTGCTCATTCTAACTGGAAATGAGATCATATAGGCTATAGGTTTACAATTCATTTAAAATGTATGACCTATGAAAAGCATCTTCACACTTGCCCTATTATTTATTGCATTCCAACTACCTAGTCAAAATGAAATTGAGACCAAATCTGTAGTAATTAAAGCAGAACATCTCATCACCTATGCTGCCGAAAACTTCCCAAGCGAAGATGCCCAGCAACTCTATATCCTGGTAGAGACGGGAAAAGCAGGAATCTCTCCCGAAGATAAATTTTATATAGAGCAAGGAATAAAGCTACTCATTAAAAGGCTTGATGATAATGATATGATAGCGATAGGAACCTATGGAGCGATAAGTGCAAATATTCTTCCCTTTACAGAAGTAAGCAAAGCGGCAGTATTGCGAGAGTCTGTAGAGAGTTTGTTTAAGGGTGAGTTTATGGCGATGACTTCCTCGGGAATTTCTATAGCGTATGATATGATGGAGGCACATTATTATGAGAAAAAATTGAGTAGTGTGATCATGATACGAGGTGCCGGTATTGATGTTATTGAAGATGCTCAAGAGTTAATGGCCAGCGCCAACGATATTAAAAGTCGAGCTAGTAGCACGTCATTATACCAAGGAATAGGAGTTTCTAGTCGGGATAAAAGAAGACAAGAAAGAGAACAGCGCAAACAATCAAGAGCTACAGATCATAAAAATTTAGGCGGAGCGATTGCTTTAACTGCACTCACTTTATTGCCAGAAATACTTGATGTAATTAAGGATTAAAGATTTGGGCATCATTATTGAATATGAGTATTCACGAAATAATTATGCATATTTGCAAAAATAGATAGATAAGATGATGAGATATTTTTTAGTGGTAGTGATGTTGTTGTGTCTAGTGAGTGTTGAAGCTCAAGGATTTGGAGGTCAAAATGGGACTGACTTTAGTGGTAGAGGCAGGCGCTTAGTTCCTTCCACACCAGGAGTAGCAGCATCTTATAATGAGAAACCAGACCCTAATGTGTTAAGTTTAGAGCGATCAAGCGTATACCAGGAAATGTTTGAACTAGACGTTTTTGGTAAAGAGGTGCTTAGAAGTTATTTAAAAGATTACTATACTGTATTATTGGCAATCCAAGATGATCAGGACATGGTTATTGATGATAAGCGCAAAAAAGCGGAATTAGAAAAAAAGAAATTTGAATCTCAATTAAGAGATATTCTCACCGAGGAACAAGTGGTGAAGATCATAGCAGAGGAAGAGTCAGGACGAACTGATAAGAAAGTAGAAAAAGAAAAGAAAAAGGAACGCAAGAAAAAGCGTAGAAATAAAGGTGACAGGTAAAATAGTCTTACATCAATTTATAATTAAGAAAAGAGTGTTCAGATGAATACTCTTTTTTGTTTTTAGTATTTTTAAGGACTAGCAACTTAACTATGAAAACATTACTATTACTTTTACTACTTCCGTTTGCATGCATTAATGGTCAAATCTTAACAGAACGCGATAGAGCGGATGTAATTGATGAGGTCTTAGCAGATAGATTTGATAATTTACTACCTACATTAATGGACCGCACTGATATTGATATGTGGGTTGTGATTTCTAGAGAATATAATGAAGATCCTGTTATAAAAACAATGCTTCCTTCTACGTGGCTTAATGCGAGAAGGAGAACTATTTTAGTTTTCTACAGAAATAAAGAAAAGAATACTATTGAAAAGCTAGCAGTAGCTAGATATAACGTAGGGAAGAATATCATCTCTGCTTGGGATAAAGAAAAACAACCCGATCAATGGGCACGTCTTCTAGAGATTATAGAAGAGCGCAACCCTTCAAAAATTGGACTTAATTATTCTGATGATTTTGGACTTGCAGACGGAATTGTAAAGACAGATTATGAGGCTTTTATATCAAAACTATCACCTACTCAGCAATCAAAAGTAGTCTCTGCACAGAATCTTGCAGTGGGATGGTTAGAAACACGCACGGCGCTTGAAATGAAATATTTTGAACAGCTAGTAGATGTGACGCATGATATTATTAAGGATGCCTTCAGCTATAAAGTGATTGTTCCAGGAGTTACAACTACAGATGATGTGGTGTGGTATTTACGCCAGCGAGTTACAGATATTGGATTAGAAACATGGTTTCACCCTACGGTTGATATTCAACGATCTGAAGAAAAGCTAGAGAGTCATATTGTTTCATTTTCTAATAGACCAGAAGGAAAAGTAATCCAGAAGGGTGACTTGTTGCACTGTGATTTTGGAATTACTTACCTACGTCTTAATACAGATTGCCAGCAGCACGCATATGTTTTAAAGGATGACGAGAAGGAACTGCCAGCGTTCTTGAGTAAAGCATTTGCAGACGGTAACCGCGTGCAAGATGTACTTGCTTCAAATTTTAAGACAGGTAGAACTGGAAATGAGATTCTATTAAAATCATTAAAGGAGACTAGAGCAGAAGGTCTTATGCCTTCTATCTATACGCATCCACTTGGACTATACGGTCATGCCGCTGGGCCAACGATTGGAATGTGGGACTCTCAAGGTGGTGTGCCAGGTACAGGAGACTACAAGCTTTATGAGAACACAGCATACGCTATTGAACTCAATACTACCGTAACCATTCCAGAGTGGAATAAGGACATTAGAATTATGCTTGAGGAAGCAGGATTTTGGGGTGAAGATGGCTTTAGATATGTTTCAGGAAGGCAAGAAGAAATACTTATTGTGAAGTAATTACAAGTCCGCTTTCGCGAAAAATTGAAAGAAAACCCTAGTAGTTCTTTCTAGGGTGATATTGCTCCATCACTCGAGCGAGGTCACTGCGATCTACATGCATATAGATTTCGGTAGTTGTAATGCTCTCGTGACCTAGCATTTGCTGAATACTTCTCAAATCGGCGCCATTTTGTAAAAGGTGTGTGGCAAAGCTGTGACGAAACGTATGCGGACTAATACTTTTCTTAATTCCAGCTTTTACTGCGAGATCTTTTATGATTGTAAAAATCATGGCGCGTGTGAGCTGGCGACCTCTTCTATTCAAAAATAAAATATCTACATGCTCTGGCTTGACGTCTATATGCGTTCGTATTTCATTACGGTAAATGTCGATGTATTTTTGAGTATGCTCACTTATGGGTACAAAGCGCTGTTTGTCTCCCTTACCTATTACATTTATAAACCCTTCCTCAAAATATAAGTCAGAAAGCTTTAAGCTTATTAATTCTGTTACACGCAGACCGCAAGAATAGAGTGTCTCGAGCATAGCACGATTGCGTTCTCCCTGAGGAGTAGAGAGGTTAATTGCCGTGATAAGAGCGTCTATTTCTTCTTCGGCGAGTGTGTCTGGTAGTTTTCTTCCTAGGCGAGGAGATTCAATAAGGTCTAGAGGATTATCTTTTCTATAATCTTCAAATATCAGATAATTGAAAAAGCCTTTAAGCCCAGAGATAATACGAGCCTGTGATCTGGCTTGTACTTCTTTGGCTATGGTGTATATAAAGTCTTGAATATCATCCTTAGTTATAGTAATAGGATCTGGCGCACTATCTAATTGCTCTAGATGGCGGGTTAGTTTTTTTAAGTCTCGAGCATAGTTGTCTATAGTGTTCTCAGAGAGACCACGTTCTATGCGTAAGTAACTTTTATAATTTAATATGCCTGTTTCCCATTTCACGAAAGTGAAAATACAATTATTAAAGGATTCTCAATTAACAAGAGTTTAGAAAGTGCTTAACATGCATTTAACACGATGATGGATAGCTTTGGACATCATTTAAAACAAACACAAACATGAAAAAAATAGTAGTAGTAGCAATCGCAGCCTTATTTGGAACTGTAGCCGTTCAAGCACAAGATGAGGTGTCATTTGGAGCAAAAGGAGGAGTTAATTTTGCAACTGTAGGAGGAGACGATTTTGATGATCCAGATGCAAGAACAAGCTTCCATTTTGGAGGATTTGTAGAAGTGCCTATCACAGAGAAATTCTCAATACAACCAGAGGTTTATTATTCGGGTCAGGGGTACGATATCCAGAGTGTTGATAACGGAGATGATATTGAGTTTCAGCTAGATTACATTAATGTGCCAGTACTTGCAAAGTATTACTTTGTAGATGGGTTTTATGGAGAAGTGGGACCACAAATAGGATTTAATGTAAATAGTGAGATTGATTCTAATCCTGATGGTGATTCTGGAGATATCAATTTTAATAACGATGCTATAAACACGGTAGACTTTGCTGTTGTGGGTGGTTTAGGATATAAACTTAACAATGGTTTATTTTTTAACGCACGTTATAATCTAGGACTTTCTGACGTTTTTAGTAGTGAAGATTTAGGAGGTTTTGACCTTGATGCTCGTAATAGAGTATTTATGATAGGAGCTGGATTTGCATTTTAAATCATAAGTAAAAAGAATTATCAAAAGCGCCTCAGTAGAGGCGCTTTTTTTACGCCTTGTAAATCTGTATTTTTATGCACTCGCGAAAGCGTACTCAACAACTATAATCTATGAAATTACTTATAATAAATGGCCCTAATTTGAATATGTTAGGTAAGCGTGAACCAGAAATTTATGGAACCGAAACATTTGAGGATTACTTCACTCAACTTCAGTTTGCATATAAGGACACTGAGCTTAGCTATTTTCAAAGTAATATAGAAGGAGAGCTCATTTCAAAATTACACGAAGCAAATGACACATTTGACGGAGTGATTTTAAACGGAGCAGCTTATTCCCATACCTCTATAGGATTAGGAGACGCTGTAGCAGCTATAAGTACTCCAGTTATAGAAGTGCATATTTCAAATACATTTGCGAGAGAAGAGTTTAGACATCATTCATACCTTTCTAAATATGTTAAGGGTGTAATAGTAGGCTTTGGTCTTAATAGTTATAATCTTGCTATTGAGAATTTCTTGATGAAGAATTGAAAGAGATTTTAATCCTCTTCATTCAGCGGTTATTCTTGTAGCATACCTTTTAAGTAAGATAATTTACCATCTACATTACTAGGTACAGGAAGCCCTAGAATTTCACATATCATAGGGTAAACGTGAATGTTTTTTACAGAAGGTAAACTACTTCCCACATTAATAGCAGGGCCTTTTGCATAAAGAATGCCGTGCATATCTTTTAAAGCGGGAGTATACCCATGTACACCAAATACTTCCTGATTTCCAGCCTTTCTTCTTTCGATACTCTTATTTGAGCTAAAGTAATATCCATCATCAGGGATTACTTGTATGGGTCCCCAGTTCTTATTTTTTGGGACATTTTCAAAATGTGGTGTGTCTTTGGTTTTGTAAACTGTGAAATTACTTTCTAATTGCTTTAATTGGTTGAAAATGTTATCAGTTTCCTCATTATTATGAGGGTGTACATTGAGAATGACACCATTGTCAATCATGTTGTAAAGAGCATCATTTACTAATGTATCTGTGGTAATAAGTTTTTCAATAGATTGCTCTGCCATACCATGGTCTGATACAATGACAATATTTACAGGTAAACCTGTGCTGTCAACGCGATCAAATAAATCTCCTAGCGTGCTATCTAACTTTAATAGCGCTTCTTTAATTTTCTCTTTATTGTTAGGGCCGTAACGATGTCCAGTATCATCCATATCAGAGAAGTATAAAGTGATAAGATGTGGTCTTGTTTCTTCGGGCATTTCTAACCACTTTATTGCTTGATCTACGCGTTCTTGATTGGTTACTTTCCCATCGTAGTTGTAGTAATATGTAGGGTGTACGCCTTTAATATCTGCCTCTGTGCCAACAAAAAAGTAACTAGCTGTTACCATACCTGCACTATTTGCATTTACCCATAATGGAGTTCCTTTATAAAAAGACCCATCTACAACGGTCTCGCGATTACCTATGCTGTACGTTTTTTTCTTATCATAATCATAGTATGAGTTTGCAAGCAGCCCGTGGTTATCAGGATACATTCCTGTTGCGATAGTGTAATGATTAGGGAATGTTTTAGTGGGAAAAGATGGTATTAGGGAAGCGGCTTGAGATCCTTCTTCTATAAATGAACTTAGATAAGGAGGGGTATAAGTATTTACATAATCATGTCTAAAACCATCTAGTGATATTAATATTACATATGGTTTCTTTAAGGACTCCGCAGTATTTACCGTAGTAAGTGGTGAAAAACTGCTCACGTTTGAAGTGGATCCACATGATACGAGCGCTAAGAAAATTACTAAAAGGAACAATGACTTAAAGAGAGCGGAATGTTTCATAATACAACTGTTAAGGGCCGGTAGTAAAGCTAACTATTTTGAGAGGTTATAAAACAGAAAATCCTGCCAAAGGCAGGATTTTCTAAAAACTTTATATGTATAAAGTATAGCTCTTATAAGTGAATTACTTCTCCATAAGCATCTGCTACTGCTTCCATTACAGCCTCACTCATTGTAGGGTGTGGGTGAATAGTTTTTAATACTTCGTGACCTGTAGTTTCAAGTTTACGTCCTAAGACAGCTTCTGCAATCATATCTGTAACTCCTGCACCTATCATGTGACAACCTAGCCACTCACCGTATTTTGCGTCAAAGATTACTTTTACAAAACCATCTTTTGCTCCAGAAGCACTTGCTTTACCAGATGCAGAAAAAGGAAATTTACCCACTTTTAATTCGTATCCAGCTTCTTTTGCTTGCTTCTCTGTCATTCCTACAGAAGCAATTTCAGGAGAGGCATATGTACATCCTGGTATGTTGCCGTAGTCTATTTTTTCTACGTTCATACCTGCAATTTTTTCTACACAAGTAATTCCTTCTGCAGATGCTACGTGAGCAAGAGCAGGACCAGGAGTTACGTCACCTATTGCATAGTAACCTGGCATGTTAGTTTGGTAAAAATCGTTAACGATAATTTTATCCTTATCTGTAACGATACCTACATCTTCAAGGCCTATGTTTTCAATATTGGTTTTGATACCTACAGCACTTAGTACAATATCTGCTTCAAGGATTTCTTCTCCTTTTTTAGTTTTTACCGTAGCTTTTACGCCAGTCTTTGTTTTTTCAACCTTTTCTACAGAAGAGTTTGTCATCACTTTAATTCCAGCCTTCTTCATAGAACGCTCAAATTGCTTTGATACATCTTCATCCTCTACAGGAACAACGTTTGGTAAGTACTCTACAATAGTTACATCTGTACCCATTGTGTTATAAAAACTAGCAAACTCAACACCTATTGCTCCAGATCCCACTACGATCATAGATTTAGGTTGCTTCTCAAGTGTCATCGCTTTACGGTAACCTATTACCGTCTCACCATCTTGCTTAAGATTAGGTAACTCACGTGAGCGAGCTCCCGTTGCAATAATAATATGGTTTGCGCTATATTCTTTACCGTCTACATCTACCTTTTTACCAGGCTTGATTTTTCCGTAACCGTTTATAACGTCAATTTTATTTTTCTTCATTAAGAATTGAACACCTTTGCTCATTCCCTCAGCAACACCACGGCTACGTTTTACAACTGCAGTAAAGTCTTTTTCTACTCCTGTTGCTTTAAGACCGTAGTCTTCTGCGTGATTTAAGTATTCAAATACTTGAGCACTTTTAAGAAGGGCTTTTGTAGGGATACAACCCCAGTTTAAACAAACGCCTCCTAGGCTTTCTTTTTCAATAACCGCTGTTTTTAAGCCTAACTGGCTTGCGCGTATTGCTGTTACATATCCGCCTGGACCACTTCCTAAAACGATTACATCATATTTGCTCATATCTAGATTTTTTTAAGTCTAATTATTGTAGTTCAAAAATACGGATTATCCCGTCATATATAAAACAGAAAAACCGAAGTGTTTGCTTCGGTTTTTAATGTTGTTTTTACGCTTTCGCGAAAGAGTTATTTTCAAATATTTTATTTTTCAAAGTCTATACTGAGCGAATTTACACAGTATCGTTGTCCGCTTGCAGTAGGGCCGTCATCAAAGACGTGTCCCAAGTGGGAACCACAATTAGAACAAAGAATTTCTGTTCTTATCATCCCTAGCGTTTTGTCACGTACATATTCCACAGTTCCCGGTATGGACTCGTCAAAACTAGGCCATCCACAACCACTGTCAAATTTTGATGCGCTTTCAAAAAGCTTTTGATCACAAGCACCACAATGGTAAGCACCTTCTTCATTGTGTAGATTATAAGTTCCAGTAAATGGGCGTTCTGTTCCTTTTTCTCTCAAAATGCGATAACGTTCTGGGCCCAGCTCCTCGAGCCACTCTGCCTCTGTTTTTTCTATTGGGTAACTCATATTATTTTGATTCTGGCACAAATACGAGTGCGTCTCCATTAATACAATGTCTCTTTCCAGTAGTTTCTTTAGGTCCATCATTAAAAACGTGTCCAAGATGTCCACCACAAGTAGCACAATGCTCTTCGGTTCTTGTATACCCAAGTTTACGATCAGAGCTATATGCTATATTTCCTTCTATACCTTTGTCAAAACTAGGCCAGCCAGTACCACTATCAAATTTATCTTTTGTTTTAAATAGCGGCGTGTCACAAGCAGCACAGTGAAAAGTTCCTGCTTCTTTTACATTATTGAGGGGGCTAGAATTAGGTCGCTCTGTACCTTCTAAGCGCAATACATAATACTGCTCTTCTGTGAGTTGTGCTTTCCACTCGGCATCTGTTTTTGTGATCTCAAAACTTTCTTTTTTACTCTCTTGAGCAGACCCCTTGCAACTTGTAAAAATGCTTAACAAAGCAAATACTCCAATTATTCTTCTCATAACTATTTTCTTTTTAAGTAAAGTTAATTCATTAGTTCACACTTGGTCGTTAAAGCATTGTGAAAATGACGTGAGGTTGTATAAAATGATACTAATCATAAGGCTCTATTATTAATGATTAATTAGGTGTTGTTACTTAATCATTAATAATTTGTGAAATTAATTGTAGTAATTGTCTATAAATCCTGCGAAAACATGCTTAGTTATTTATGATTTAACCTATATTTAATAGCTCATAAAGCATCGTACTCTTAATAACGGTTACATTTAAGATGTTATCTAATTACCTGAAACTATGAATATTCTTCACGTAAGTGCCGAGTGTTATCCTGTTGCAAAAGTGGGTGGGCTGGCAGATGTGGTTGGAGCTCTTCCTAAATATCAAAACCGCATAGGTCATACTGCTGCGGTGATTATGCCGTACTATAAAACAAGCTGGGTGGAACATGCAAATGGCACCATTGTTTTTTGTCATGACTTAGTGATTGAAGGTAAGACGTATTTCAGCGAAGTGATTGATGTAGATAATGAGCTTGGTTTTCCATTATTTGTGGTTAGGATTACAGAACTCACAGATAGAAAAAATGTATATGGGTATGAGGACGATTCTTTGCGCTTTGTTGCTTTTCAGCGAGTAGCGCTGCAGTGGGTGCTGAGTTTAAAGAGAAAGTTAGACATTATTCATTGTCATGATCACCATACTGGTTTTATACCCTTTATGATGCAGCATTGCCCAGAGTTTGATAGTCTCATGAAGGTGCCTACGTTACTTTCAATTCATAATGCGCAGTACCAAGGTAATTTTCCTCACGATATGGTAGGAATGTTACCACGCTTTCGCGAAAGCGATCTAGGACTCCTAGATTGGTACGGTGATATAAATCCACTTGCTGCTGCTATTAAATGTGCATGGCGAGTGAATACCGTTTCTCCATCATATATGATGGAATTACAAGAAAAAGCAAATGGATTAGAAGGCTTGCTTAGAGAAGAGAAATTAAAGTGCGTGGGAATTCTAAACGGTATTGATGCCGAAACATGGAATCCTGCCACCGATAATTATCTTATTAAAAATTATTCAATAAGAACGAGGGCTAAAGGCCGTGAGGCTAATAAAAAGGCTATTTGTGATGAGTTTGGACTAGACGCCTCAAAACCACTCTTTGGGTTTATAGGTAGACTTGTTTGGGAAAAAGGAGCAGATTTACTGCCTGAGATTATCGATACTGTGTTAAAGCAACACGATATTAATATCATTTTACTAGGAAGCGGCTCGCCAGAAGTGGAACGCCAGCTAGAGGAACTTAAAACCACTTATAAAGGAAGATATAATGCTCATATAGGTTATGAAGAAAGGATGTCACATCAAGTATATGCTGGAGCAGATTTTCTTTTAATGCCTAGTAGGGTTGAGCCTTGTGGTTTAAATCAGTTGTATAGCTTGAGATATGGTTGTATGCCTATTGTACGCCGTACGGGTGGTTTAAAAGATACAGTAGTAGACATAGGTGATGGCGGTAATGGTATTTGTCATGATCAAACTTCTGTATGGGATGTTGTATACAGTATAGAACGTGCTTCTCTTTTTTATAAGGATAAGAAAGCCTTTAGTGCAAATCAAAAACAAATGATGGAGATAGACCACAGCTGGGAAAATGCAGCTGGAACTTACGCTTCATTATATGAAGAAATGATACCAAAAAAAGTAACTATCAAAAAATAAAAATTCCAAACTCTAAAAGCAATAAATAATGAATAAGGAAGTACTAGCGATTATATTAGGAGGAGGTCAAGGCTCAAGATTATACCCACTCACAGCACAGAGATCAAAACCCGCTGTTCCTATTGCAGGGAAATATCGTCTAGTAGATATTCCTATTTCAAATTGTTTGAATTCAAATATCAAAAGGATGTTCGTGTTAACTCAGTTTAACTCGGCTTCACTTAATAAACATATTAAGCATACCTACCAATTTTCTTATTTTTCTGATGCTTTTGTAGATATTCTTGCTGCAGAGCAAACTCCAGAAAACAAAGGTTGGTTTCAAGGTACTGCAGATGCTGTAAGACAGTGTTTACACCATTTTAAAGGTTATGAGTCTGATTATATTATGATACTCTCTGGAGATCAATTATATCAAATGGATTTTAATGAAATGCTTGATGCTCACAAGGCTTCGGGAGCAGAGATAAGTATTGCATCACTGCCTGTTAATGCAAAAGATGCTACGTCCTTTGGGATTCTTAAAACAAAAGAGGATAATATGATTGACTCTTTTATAGAAAAACCAGCTGCCGAACTTCTTCCAGAATGGGAATCTGAAGTTTCACCAGCAATGAAGAGCGAGGGTAAACATTATCTCGCATCTATGGGGATTTATATTTTTAATAAAGACTTATTGATTAATCTGCTAGAGGGGACGGATACTATGGATTTTGGAAAAGAGATTATTCCGCAATCTATAGAAAACCATAAGGTGCTTAGTTATGCCTATGAAGGGTATTGGACAGATATAGGGAATATCGATTCCTTTTTTGAGGCAAACATAGACTTGACGTCAGATATGCCTAAATTCAATTTATTTAATAAAGGACAAACCATACTCACCAGACCACGTGTACTACCACCTACAAAGATTTCAGGAACAACACTTGAAAAATCTATAGTAGCAGAAGGTAGTATCATACACGGTAGTCGTATTGCAAATTCTGTAATAGGAATACGATCACGTATAGGTAAAGGAACGGTTATTGAAAACTGCTATGTAATGGGAAGCAATCGCTTCTTAGATCTTGAAGAAATTAATGCGGCTCGTGAAAAAGGCATCCCACACGTAGGTATAGGAGATCGCTGTTTTATAACCAACTGTATTATTGATAAAAATGCAAAAATAGGAGACGATGTTCGTATTACTGGAGGAAAGCATCTAGACGATGTAGAAACAGATACTTATGTAGTGCGAGATGGCATCGTGGTTGTAAAAAATGGAGCTACTATAGTGTCAGGAACAACTATTTAATGGCAGAAGTAATAGCACATAGCTTATTTACAGCATTTGACATTGACCTTTTTAAGGGAGGAAAACACTACCGTCTTCATGATAAAATGGGTAGTCACCCCATAACTGTAGATGGTGTAGATGGAACTTATTTCTCCGTATGGGCACCTAGTGCAAAGCGAGTATCTGTTGTAGGTGATTTTAATTACTGGAATGAGGACGAGCATATTCTCAACGTACGATGGGATGGAAGCGGGATTTGGGAAGGTTTTATTCCTGAGATCGCTCATGGTGAAGTATACAAATACAAAATTCACTCCAACCACAACGACGTTATCACAGAAAAGGCAGACCCATACGCGAGACGAGCAGAGCACCCACCTCAAACCGCTTCTCTAGTTTACAAAGCAAATCATAAATGGAAGGATGCTGCATGGATGAAAAAACGCCATAAGCACAATAGTCTTAATGCGCCGTACTCTGTGTATGAAATGCACCTTGCAAGCTGGAGAAGAAAGCAAGATGAAGGAAATCGTAGCCTTAGCTATACAGAACTAGCTAGCGAACTCGTGGCTTATGTGAAAGAATTAAATTTTACACATGTGGAGTTTATGCCAGTGATGGAGCATCCTTATGATCCCAGCTGGGGATATCAAATTACAGGATATTTTGCGCCTACCTCTCGTTTTGGATATCCTGAGGAGTTAATGACTTTGATAGATGCGCTGCATCAAAATGACATTGGAGTAATTTTAGACTGGGTACCTTCTCATTTTCCAGAAGATGCGCACGGTCTTGGTAACTTTGATGGAACAGCCTGTTACGAGCACCCAGATAGAAAGAAAGGATGGCATCCCGACTGGAAGTCACTTATTTTCAATTACGAACGTAATGAAGTGAGAAGCTTCTTGATTAGTAATGCGCTATTCTGGTTAGAGCAATATCATGTAGATGGCTTGAGAGTAGACGCTGTCGCTTCTATGCTTTACCTCGATTATAGTAGAGAAGAAGGCGAGTGGGAGCCTAATGATCAAGGAGGAAGAGAAAACCTCGCTGTAATTTCGTTTTTAAAGGAGCTTAATGCAGAGGTGTATGCTAGTTTTCCAGATGTTCAAACCATTGCAGAAGAGTCTACTAATTTTCCAGCAGTGAGTAGGCCAGTATTTTCAGGAGGCTTAGGTTTTGGGATGAAGTGGATGATGGGATGGATGCATGATACCCTTGCTTATTTTAAAAGAGATACTATCTATAGAAATCATCACCACAATGAGATTAGCTTCTCAATGACCTATGGTTTTACAGAGAACTTTATGCTACCATTATCTCATGATGAGGTGGTTTATGGTAAAAAATCTATCATAGGTAGAATGCCTGGAGATGAGTGGCAACGCTTTGCAAATCTTCGGCTTTTATATACATATATGTATACGCATCCTGGTAGTAAGTTACTCTTTATGGGAAGCGAATTTGGTCAAGGTACAGAGTGGAATTTCCAAGAACAGCTCGATTGGTATGTGCTAGAATATGATATTCACAAAGCAGCACTAAGCGCTTTTAAAGATATTAATGGTCTGTATATAAGTACACCAGCTTTGTACGAGAAGCAGTTTGAACCAGATGGTTTCGAATGGATTGCACATGATGATAATACAAATGCCATACTAAGTTACATTAGAAAAGGTAATGATGAGAATAGTGTAGTTGTGTGTGTCTTTAATATGACACCTACGCCGCAGCCTCAATATCGCATAGGGTTACCTTTTAAAGGAAGCTTACGCGAAATATATAACAGCGACGCAAGTAAGTATGCTGGAACGGGTGATTATCACAACAAAACACTCGATGTTACCGAAACTTCTTGGAATGGAAAAGACCACTCGGCGGAGGTGAAAATAGGGCCTTTGGCGGGAGTGATTTTTGAATTGAAAAAGTAGTTAGCGTACTAAGTTTCACTTCGGTAAACTGAGAAAATAATGAGGCTTATAAAAATGCACACTTGCGGGGCTCTATAACCCCGATTGCAATGAAAATCCCGCAAGAGCAGACAAAGTCGCGATGAGGAATTGAAATGGAAAGCGGGATGAACATCTAGCAAAAGAGCTGTGATTGTGCGTTCCAAACACTCTAAAGGTGATATAAATACCATTTCTGAGCTTACGAAAACGTTAGCGTTAATAACTAATTACGAATTAACTTCATTTTTACACGATATAGTGTTTATTTGAAAGGAAATAACAATTACTATGATTGTAAATACAGAATTAGAGCAAAAAGGGAATCAATTTCCTAAAAACGTGGTAGATGTCAAACAAGAGACAGATATCTTATATTTTACTACCTCAAATGAGGTGATTTTAGAACTTACTGTGTTGCGAGATAGTGTGATACGTTTTCGCTTTGCAACAGGTGGCGTTTTTGAGCCAGACTTTTCTTATGCGATAGATGAAGATGCACCTCGTGGCTACAATCATCTGGAACTTACAGATGATGATAAATATTATCACGTAAATACTGCAAAGCTTCACATACGTATTGAGAAAGAGAGTTTGCAGACAAGTATTTACGATACAAAAGGGAATCTTATTAATGAAGACGAATTAGGTTTTCACTACGAGGAGAGCTTCCAGTATGGAGGTAATATCGTTAAGATGAGTAAGAAAGCACAGCATGCAGAGTCCTATTATGGGCTAGGTGATAAGCCTATGCATTCTAATTTACGAGGAAAGCGAGTGCATAACTGGGCAACAGATCAATATGCATTTGCAAAGGATCAAGATCCAATATATAAAGCAGTTCCTTTTTACATAGGGCTACATCAAAAGAAGGCGTACGGTGTGTTTTTTGATAACACGTTTAAAACGTATTTTGATTTTGCTCATGAGCGTATGGGAGTTACAAGCTTCTGGGCGCAAGGAGGTGAGATGAATTACTACTTCATCTATGGTCCAGATATGTCTGAGGTTGTAGCAAGTTATACGAATCTTACAGGTGTTCCTGAGCTTCCGCCATTATGGGCGCTGGGATATCACCAGTGTAAATGGAGTTACTTTCCAGAAAGTAATGTAAAGGAGATTGCAAGTAAATTTCGCGAACTCAAAATTCCTTGTGATGGGATTTATCTAGACATTGATTATATGGATGGCTGGAGATGTTTTACATGGAATAAAGATCATTTCCCTGACCCTAAAAGAATGGTAAAGGAACTAGCAGATGATGGTTTTAAAACCATTGTTATCATAGATCCAGGGATTAAAATTGATAAAGATTATTGGGTTTATAATGAAGGCGTAGAGAATGATTACTTCTGTAAGCGCGCAGATGGTCCTGCTATGAAAGGTAAAGTGTGGCCTGGAGAATGTAATTTTCCAGATTATACAAACCCTAAAGTACGTGACTGGTGGGCAGGATTATTTAAAGAACTTATCCAAGATGTGGGTGTAAAAGGAGTGTGGAATGATATGAATGAGCCTGCAGTGATGGAGGTTCCAGGAAAAACATTTCCTCCAGATGTGCGTCATAATTATGATGGACATCCTTGTAGCCACCTAAAAGCACATAACATTTACGGTACTCAAATGGCTCGAGCGACCTATGAGGGTGTGAAGAAATTTGCGTATCCTAAGCGGCCGTTTGTAATTACAAGGTCTGCATACTCTGGAGCGCAACGTTACACAAGTTCTTGGACGGGTGATAACGTGGCTAGCTGGGAACATTTATGGGTAGCAAACATACAAGTGCAACGTATGTGTATCTCAGGTATGAGTTTTACAGGTACAGATATTGGTGGGTTTGCAGAGCAACCTACTGGAGAGCTTTATGCAAGATGGATACAGCTAGGAGTATTTCATCCTTTCTGCCGAACGCACTCTTCTGGGCATCATGGAGATCAAGAACCGTGGACTTTTGACGAAGGTGTGACAGATATTGCTCGTAAGTTTATCAACTTGCGTTATAGATTATTGCCTTATTTATATACTATGTTTTATGAGTATATCAAGAAAGGTACGCCATTATTAAAGCCGCTTGTATATTTTGATCAAGATGATGCACAAACACATTACCGTACAGATGAGTTTATCTTTGGACATCATATTCTAGTTTGTCCAATACTTGAACCTAATGCTAAAGGACGTCGCATGTACGTGCCTAGAGGACAATGGTACAACTACTGGACTAAGCAAATTGTACAAGGAGGTAAAGAGCAATGGGTGGATGCAGATATTGATGAGATGCCATTATTTGTAAAAGAAGGAACCATACTTCCTAAATATCCTATACAACAATATGTAGGAGAGCTTGAAATAGAGCAAGTAGAACTTGAAGTGTACTACGGTCTTGGTAAAAATGCTTCAAAATTGTATGAAGATGCTCAAGATGGATATGATTATAAAAAAGATCGTTACAGTTACCGAACCTTCAAAATGGTAGGTAGAGAAAAAGACTGGATTATACAGCAGCACAAACGTGGTGACTTTATCACTACATATGACACTTTTAGAATACATTTAATAGGTCTACCATTTGAAATTACGACCATAGAGTTAGATAATGAAGTGATTTCTATGGAAGATGTGCAGTTTGACCCGAAAGCTTGTGCTTTAATCATTAAGAAAGATTTCACAGAGCTGCACCTGAGCGGTATTTAACATTTGCGTATTTTTATATCCTGATTAAAAACCATCATTATGAAACTTAAAAATACATTTGTTCTTATCATGACCGTACTCCTTGTGTGTGCATGTAAGACAAGCCCGTTTACAGGTAAGAAGACCCTTAACTTTGTAAGTAACGATCAGTTATTTCCAATGGCATTCCAACAGTATGACGCATTCCTATCTGAAAATAATGTGATTACTGGAACAGCAGATGCTAATATGGTAAAGCGCGTAGGTGAAAAAATAGCCGTAGCAGCAGAGCGTTACCTTACAGCACTAGGAGAGCCTGGTTATTTACAAGATTATCGCTGGGAGTACAATCTAGTTAAAGATGAAGCAGTAAACGCTTGGTGTATGCCAGGAGGAAAGATTGTAGTATACACTGGAATTTTACCGATAACTCAATCAGAAACTGGACTAGCAATGGTAATGGGGCATGAACTTGCTCACGCACTTGCAGATCACGGAGCACAACGTATGAGTGCTGCACAATTACAACAATATGGTGGTGTTGCCACTGCTATTGCGGTAGGAGGTCAAGATCAAGCAAAGCAACAACAAATCATGCAACTCTATGGTATAGGTTCACAAGTAGGAGGGATGCTTCCTTTCTCACGTAGCCATGAGACACAAGCAGACGAAATCGGAATCGTAATTGCAGCAATAGCTGGATACAATCCTGATGAAGCTGCAGAGTTATGGAAACGTATGAAAGCTGCAAGTGGAGGTGAAGCACCACCACAGATTATGAGTACGCACCCATCATCAGATAGTCGTATTGCAAATCTTACTGCCAAAGCGCCGATGGCGAGAGCAGAAGCCGCAAAATTTGGAGTGACTTCTTTTAAATAGAAGTTTACACGAAATATATAGTAAGAAAAGCTGTGCAATCGCACAGCTTTTCTATTTTAGTACTATGAATAACGAACTACAAAAAGGAGATAAAAAATTATTAAATGCATGGGCATTTTATGATTGGGCAAACTCCACCTACAGTCTTGTCATTGCATCTGCTATATTTCCATTATTTTATGGAGCTCTCTTTAGAGGAGCCGGTATAGAAGAAATTGAAGTTTTTGGAATGATGCTACGTCGCAGTCCGCTTATATTTTATACTACTGCTGTGGCTTTTTTAATAGTAGCAATCATTTCTCCTATTCTATCTGGAGTGGCAGATTATCTAGGTAATAAAAAATACTTTCTTAAGTTTTTCTGTTACATGGGAGCGCTAGCGACCATAGGACTATACTGGTTCAGCTTAGAGCATATATATTTAAGTCTGCTTCTATATGCATTAGGACTTATAGGTTTCTGGGGTAGTCTCGTATTTTACAACTCCTACTTACCAGATATTGCTTTTCCAGATCAGCACGATGCAATAAGTGCCAAAGGATATTCTTGGGGATATATAGGGAGTGTCATATTGCTTGGCTGGTGTTTGTTTATGATTCTGGGGTATGAGATTTTTGGCTTTGAAGATGAAGGTTTTCCAACGAGGCTTTCTTTTGTGCTCACTGGAGTTTGGTGGATAGGTTTTAGTCAGTACACTTACAGGTACCTTCCTAAGGGTAATGAGGCAGACGGTAAGCTTACAGGAGCTGTGCTCTTAAATGGTTTTAACGAGTTGAGAGCTATCTGGAGATCCATGCAGTCACAGCTACGACTCAAAAAATATCTTATTGCATTCTTTGTATATAGTATGGCAGTTCAAACAGTAATGCTCGCAGCAGCATACTTTGGAGAGCAAGAACTAGAATGGGGAAGTGATAGCGAGCGTACCACGGGACTTATAGGTAGTATTTTATTAATACAACTAGTCGCCGTTGCTGGAGCTTACTTGACCTCAAAATTATCGGCTAGAATAGGGAATCTTAAGGCACTTATTATCATTAATATTGTTTGGATTTTTATCTGCGCTTGGGCCTACTTCGTGTACACTCCTGTTCAGTTTTACATTACGGCGGCATTTGTAGGCTTAGTAATGGGAGGAATTCAGTCGCTATCACGATCTACGTATGCTAAGTTTTTACCAGAAACAGAGGACACTACTTCATATTTCAGCTTTTATGATGTTGCTGAGAAAATAGGTATCATCATCGGTATGTTTTTATACGGTTTCATAGAAGAACTTACAGGAAGCATGCGCTATTCGATTGTGTTTTTAATTTTATTTTTTGCGGCAGGTGTCGTGTTATTACTTCGAGTGCCTAAGGACAGGACGGTAATTACGTAGGTTACGCTTTCGCGAAAGCGTAAATACTCAAATCCCCAATCTTATAATTAGAGAGAGTTTTGCTAAAGTTTATTATTCAATAATTAAGTTGCTACGGCATACAATAGATAGTTATGGCTGGATTTATTCAAGAATTCAAAAATTTTGCGATCAAGGGTAACATGATCGATATGGCAGTAGGTATTATTATAGGTACTGCTTTTAATAATGTGGTGAACACTATTGTAAAAAAAGTTGTGATGCCACCGTTATCACTACTCACAGATGGTATTAATCTCGCAGATAGAAAGTACCTCTTGCGTGCAGCCGAAGGTGAAGAAAAGGAAATAGCAATTGGTTATGGAGAACTTATTGAGGTTTCAATAGATTTTTTGGTAATCGCAATTACCATTTTTGTAGTGATTAAAGGAATAAATAGATTTAAGGATAAAGCAGAAGATCCTAAAAATACAGAAGAAAAAACTCCGAAAAATATAGAATTGCTTGCAAACATTGAGCATCTTATGCAAGAGCAGAACAACCTGTTAAAGGCTCGCAAGGACTCATAGTCTAAGAGCAAAACAGTGCAATAAATTGATTATGTTTGTGTTTCAGATTTAGAAATTACTACTACAATGAAAAAACTACACGTTTTATTTTTATTTATATTGATGGCTGCAGTGACGGTTGTCTCTTGTGATGACGAACCACTAGAAGGCGTGTTTAGCGTTACAGGTGATGGATCTGATCCAAGTGAACCGGATCCAGATAGTGAAACTTGCCAATTAGCTTTTGATACTCTCGTAGCAGCACAGGCGGCTTTTAGTAGTGCAACGGAGGCAAATTACTCACAAGTTTGTGGTGCATATGCGACTGCAATTCAAGCAACAATTCAACTTTGTGGTGATGCATCCGGAACATTACAAGCTACTCTTACAAGCTTAGGAGAATGCTCTACGCCAGATCCTTGTTTTCAAGCGGAGACTGCTGCAAATTCAGCCTTGGGAGCTTTAAACAATGCTTCTAGTGATAACGAAGAACAATTATGCCTTGCTTATAGCGCCGCTTTATCTACTCAAATAGAAGCTTGTGGTGATGCAAGCGGAAATATACAGGCTACCATTGACGCGTTGAATTGTGGTGGTGATTGTGCTGCAGCGCAGGTTGCGACATCAGAAGCGCGAGAGATATTTAATGCATTAGATCCTCTTGATGAAGATAGTTATACTGAAGCTTGTGCAGACTACTCCATGGCTTTACAAGCTCAAATAGCCGCTTGTGGAGATACAGATGGAAGTCTTAATGCTATTGTACAAGATCTAGGAGATTGCTCTCCACCAGAACAAGATGGGCCAGTACAAGTAACCGTGCGAGAAGTATTTACAAATTTTAATACAGCTACTGTTTCCATAAGCGGATCTTTACTGAGCGTGGTTGCAACAGATATAGATACAGGAGATACGTTTACTTTTGATATCGTATTACAGCAAACAGGAGATAATGTGATGCAAAATACGATTCTAACAGTAGGAGGTGTTGTGCACACACCATCTATAGAAGCGACGACTCCATTTATAAATTCTATTACAGCAAACGATGGTACTACAATCGTAGGAACTTTTTCTGGAACATTTACAAATCCAGATAACGAAGAAGTACTCACGGCAGATGGAATGATTAATATTATCTATTAATATCCATAAACGACATATTTTTAAAGAGCATCTGTAACCAGATGCTTTTTTTATGTGTTGTTATTAATGATGGCTCATTTATTGTACATTTAATTCTATGAAAAAAATATATATGAAAGGTATAGCTATTGCTGTGCTTATGTTTGTGACTACGGCTGTAAGCGCTCAAAGAGAGCGAGTGAAAGGAAGTAGAAATGTGAAAGATGTATCTGAGGTATTACGTCCATTTACAGATATTAAAGTAACAGATGGTCTAGAAGTAACACTTATTGCAGATTCTCAACCAGGCTACGAGCTTGAGATGGATGATAACCTTATTGAATTAATAAGCTTTGATGTGCGTGATAGTGTATTGCTAGTTTCTGCGAGAAAGGATATCAGAAGTGCAAAACGTCTTGATATCACGGTGCGTTTTGTGACTCTTAATTCTGTGAGCTTAGATGCAGAGAGTAAGGTGAAAGCACAATCTGTTCTTAAATCAGATTTTTTTAGAGGAAGTTTTTTAGATGATAGTCAGTTTGAAGGAGAGGTAAAAGCAACACAAGCTACCATAACTGCAAATTCAAACTCAAAAATTGAGATGGATTATATGGGAGATGATTTGACCATGAATGTTACAGATAACGCTTTCGCGAAAGCGGATATCAATACAAAAAAATTCACGCTATCTGCATCTGAAAGATCAGACCTAGAATTAATAGGAAATGCTCAAACTGTCACGCTGGCTTTAAAAGACAATGCTGAGTGCAAAGCTCAAACATTTAATGCAGATGTGATCAACGTAATCGGAGCAGGAAATTCGACAACAATTGTAACTGCAGATCAGGAGATTGTTGTAGATCTTGCAGATAAAGCACAACTTCAAGTATATGGTGAACCTAAATTAACGATAGAACGTTTTACAGGAACCTCAAAAATCTTAAAGAAGGAATAAAAATTACAACATGGAATTCTATAAAAAAATGCCCTCTTATGAGGGCATTTTTTATTCTTGTAAAGAAATGTTTTTAAGGATTATCCCCTTGTAATATCTCCAGAACCAGAAACCTTAGTGTCTTGTTTTGATGGGTTTCCTACGTACTCTATGTCACCAGAACCAGTTACACGGGCTTTGATGCTTTTTTCACAAGCTACGCGTATGTCACCAGAACCTGTAACCTGAGCATCTACCGTCTCAGCTTTAAAACGCCCAGCTTCTATATCACCAGAGCCTGTAACTTTTACAGTGTGGTCTTTTGTGTAGCCTTTAAGAATAAGGTCCCCAGACCCTGTAACACGACTCTCGGTACGGTTTGCTTCCACAATAAGAGCAACATCTCCAGATCCAGAGACAGAAACTTCAAAAGTATTTGCTTTTATTACATCATCACTCATAATCTCCCCAGATCCTGATAGTGACACTCGATTTAAATCTCTAAAAGGAATTTTAATTTTAATATCCTTTCCGTAGCTCGTCTTTAGATTTTGCTTGTTTTGAACTTTGATAGTAAGTCTATCACCGCTCACTTCTGTTTCAACATAATCTAATAGGTTGCTTTCTCCTTGTAATGTGATTTCTCCTTCCTCTCCGGCAACGAGTGTTACGTCAAAGAAACCAGCGATGCTAATCTCATCATATTCTCCTACGTTGCGTGTCTCTGTTTCTAGCTGTCCATTACCTTTTATACTCTTTCCCCACCATTGTGCGTGGATTTGTGTACTTGCTAAAAGAATAATACTGAGTGTGATTAATTTTTTCATGATTGTTGTTTTTTGATGATTGATTATTAGTTTTTGAATAAAGTGACACCACCGTATTCTGAGTTGATGTTGACGTGATTATTAGTATTAGAATTTCCTCTGTATCCTTCGTAGTATTTGTCTGAAGATTCTATGCGCTCCTTATTAAAAGTGAGGTCTTCTTTACCGCTCAATCCAGCATACTCTAGTTTTATTGCAAACGTAAAGTTGTATTGAGAGTTATAGCCCACTTTAATACCGGTGTAGTCACTCTGTATAGAGATGTCTCCAGCATCGCTAGCCAGTTCTTCTATACGTATGCTCCCATAATCTGCATTGATGTTAAGATCTCCATGTACTACACCAATTTTTGCAGATATGTAATCTCCTCGACCTATAATGTCTTTAGTATCTCCAGTAATTACAGAGCCATAGTCACAGTTGTAGTTTAAGTTTTCAATACGTCCAAATTCAGATTTACTATAATCTGCATTAAGTTCAATATCTCCACCTCTTTCTAAGAAAAAGCTTGAATAATCGGCATTAATGCGGCCGCTTTTCATGTATCCTATGGTGCTATTTTTAGTGTAGTCAAAGTTGAGGTAGTTATTTTCTGCTAGTAGTTCGCCTATCGTGATTTTCCCATAGTCACAATTTATTTTTGCATTACCCTCTAGTCGGTCAATATTGATTCCTCCATAATCATTGCTTACATCTACCATACTAGTTGCTGGAAGTTTAATGGTATAGTTGATTTCCATATTTACATTACTGTTTTTCCAGCTGTTCCACCACGATCTGCTACTGCTTTTTTCGAAGTTTGTTTTTGCGCTTACATAGCTACTTGAACCTTCAAAATATACATCTATATCGTCTAGTTTTTCTTTTACGCGCTCCTCGTCGTTGCCATTAGTTTTTACTAGAACTTCAATGACGATTCTGTTTTCGTTCCAGCTCACCATATTGACATTGCCGTAACTATTGTCAATCACCAGTTTTACATCTGGATTTACAGCATATTCTTTTTTGATTCTCTTTTCCTTAGTGTATTTTCCCTGAGGATCTACACTTGCAGCGATCACCATAGAAGGGATCATGAGTGCTATAAGTAAGAGTTGCGTTATTTTCTTTTTCATAAGATTATTATTTGAGTAACTAGAGCGTTACGGCTTTTTCAATAGCATTTAATTCTTTGATGGCATCCATTTGTTCTACTACATGCTGTAGGAGGTCAATTCTATTCTGGAAGTTGTCTATCATTGCGTAGATCACACGCTTATCTTCTCCACTTTCAGAAAGGTCTTTCTTTAAACTGTCATAATTCTTCTCTAAGATTTCAAGTTGTTTTATGGCATCCATTACCATGGCTTGGTTCTCAGGATTCATGTTCTCTTTAATATCAAAGAGCTCACGTTCTATTGTTTTTGTAAAGAAATCTTGCGTGTTTTCCATTTCTGGAGAAACATCTGCGAGTTCCTTAGCTTTAGGCGTAGCGTTAAACTGTGTAAACATTAATCCTGCAAGAAGAATCACACTCGCTGCAATAAACAGTGGTCGCATCCATTGTATTATTTTTGTTTCCTTTGCAGGAATATCCTCTGTAGCCTGTGCCTGTAATTTTGCTAGAAAATTAGCTTTGTGATCTGCACTAGGTGCAGCTGTATCCAGTCGTCCTTCCAGACGTTTAAATACTTGATCTATAGGTTCCTTTTTCATTGTTATTTAATAGTTTTCGTAAGCTGTCTTTTGCTCTTGACACCATGGTTCTGCAGTTTGCATAGCTTACATTCATTATCTCACTCATTTCCTCGTAGTCATAACCTTCTATAAGATGTAAAGACAGTGATTGTCTATAATTATCTTTAAGCATACTCATAGCATGAACGACTTCTTGTGCTCTCACACTAGTGAGGTCTACCTCACTCACACCTTCTGCATCATCTTCTATCTTATATAAATGATCTTCTAGTGGAGTTTCATCGAGTTTCTTTCCCTTGTTATAAGCATTGAGGCTATTATTTACTACAATACGTTTTAGCCAACTCCCAAAAGATGCCTCCCCTTTGTAACTATGAAGCTTTGTAAAAGCACTCAAAAAGGACTCTTGCATAATATCTTCTGCCTCTGCCTCGTGTTTTACGATGCGTAGCGAAGTATTGTACATCGCTTTGTAGTAGCGGTTATACACCTCCATTTGAGCACCCTGATCACCTTGCTGGCACAGTGTTATTAATTCGGTTATTTGATGGTTGGTAAAATTCACTTTTGGTTCATTCTATAGTAAAGATGCGGGTTTTATTTCTTTGTTACACTTTCGTGAAAATTTGACAACATTATTTTGAATCTAACGATTGTAAGGAGGTATTTACTTCATAGATAAAGAACGCGCATTTGTGTTGGTTCTTCAAATTTTTGCGAAAGCAAAATACTCCCTTGGCACAACAATTGAATTAAAGCCCACAGTGAGGGTAACCATTATCTTATGATAGGCTAAACTCACTATATTTAAAGAGAATACTAATAGTTATACATCCACAAGGCGCGTAGCAGTACACGACATTGTGGCACACATTATATATGGCAAAACCAAAATTTACAACATTAGACAGATTGTCACTGCAAGAGATAGATGGAGATGCAGAATTAATCCCCTTAATGACTCCAGAAGACGAGGAGGCAATTAATAACGAGGAGCTTCCAGAAAGCTTGCCTATTTTACCTTTGCGTAACACCGTACTTTTTCCAGGAGTAGTCATCCCTATTTCGGCAGGAAGAGATACTTCTATAAAGCTTATAGATGAAGCAAATAAAGGAGGGAAAGTAATAGGAGTAGTAGCTCAGAAAGATGAAGAGGTAGAAAATCCAGGTGAAGATGATATTCATAAGGTAGGCGTAGTAGCGCGTATTTTACGTGTGCTTAAAATGCCTGACGGTAACGTTACAGTTATCATACAAGGTAAAAAACGCTTTGAGGTAGATGAAGTAACGCAAGTAGAGCCTTACATGAAGGCTACTATTAAGGAATATGTAGAAGTTCGCCCAGAAGCAGGTGATCAAGGTTTTAAAGCAGTTATCGATTCTATAAAGGAATTGTCGCTTAAGATTATCCAAGATTCTCCAAATATTCCTTCTGAGGCTTCCTTTGCAATTAAGAATATCCAGAGTGATTCTTTCTTGATCAACTTTGTGAGTTCAAACATGAACCTCTCTGTTGCAGAGAAGCAAGAGCTTCTTAACATAAACGACTTGCATATGCGAGCACTTGAGACGCTTAAGTTTATGGATATGGAGCGCCAGAAGTTGGAGCTTAAAAATGATATCCAGAACAAGGTTCAAAATGACATGAGCCAGCAGCAGCGTGAGTATTTCTTACACCAGCAGATGAAGACTATCCAAGAAGAACTGGGTGGAGCTAGCTCTGAGGATGATTTAGAAGAAATGCGTGTACGTGCAAAGAAAAAGAAGTGGGATGCAAAAGTAGAGAAGCACTTTAGTAAAGAGCTTTCAAAAATGCAACGCATGAATCCTCAGGTAGCTGAGTATAGCATACAGCGCAATTATCTTGATTTATTTTTAGACCTTCCTTGGAATGAGTTCTCTAAAGATAAATTTGATTTAAAACGTGCCATGAAGATTCTAGACCGCGATCATTACGGTCTTGATGATGTGAAGAAGCGTATTATAGAATACCTAGCGGTACTAAAATTACGTAACGACATGAAGTCGCCTATTTTATGCTTGTACGGACCTCCAGGAGTAGGTAAAACTTCTTTAGGAAAGTCGGTAGCAGAAGCATTAGGTCGTGAGTACGTGCGAGTAAGTCTAGGTGGAATGCGTGACGAATCTGAAATACGCGGGCATAGAAAGACATACATAGGAGCAATGCCTGGACGTATTATCCAGAGCTTACGTAAGGCAGGAACTAGTAATCCAGTTTTTGTACTTGATGAGATTGATAAACTAAGTACAGGAAGTCAGGGAGACCCATCTTCTGCTTTACTAGAGGTACTCGATCCAGAGCAGAATAGTGAGTTTCACGATAATTTCCTTGAGATGGGTTACGACCTTTCTAAAGTGATGTTTATTGCAACTTCAAATAGTTTAAATACCATACAGCCAGCATTGCTAGATCGTATGGAGATTATAAACGTTACTGGATACACGATAGAGGAGAAGACAGAGATTGCAAAGCGTCACTTACTACCTAAGCAGCTTAAAGAGCATGGTATGACAGATGACCAACTTAAAATAGCAAAGCCACAACTAGAAAAAATTGTAGAAGGATATACAAGAGAATCTGGAGTACGTGGACTAGAAAAACAAGTTGCAAAAATGGTGCGTTACGGGGCAAAAAACCTCGCGATGGAAGAAGAGTATAATGTGAAAATATCTAATGAAGATGTTATCGAGATACTAGGCTCTCCAAAAATGGAACGAAACAAATATGAAAATAACGAAGTTGCCGGAGTTGTTACTGGTCTTGCATGGACACGAGTAGGAGGAGATATTTTATTTATAGAATCTGCTTTATCAAAAGGTAAAGGAACACTATCTATCACAGGAAACTTAGGTAAAGTGATGAAAGAAAGTGCTACCATAGCGATGGAGTACATTAAAGCAAATGCAGAGATTTTAGGACTAGAGCCTACCATTTTTGATAATTATAATGTGCACATTCACGTACCAGAAGGAGCAACTCCTAAGGATGGTCCTAGTGCAGGTATTACCATGCTTACATCTTTAGTTTCTTTATTTACACAACGTAAAGTGAAGAAAAATCTAGCGATGACGGGTGAGATTACCCTGAGAGGAAAAGTACTGCCTGTAGGTGGTATTAAAGAAAAGATTCTTGCTGCCAAACGTGCAAGAATCAAGGAAATACTCTTATGTGAGCAAAACCGTCGTGATATAGAAGAGATCAAGCAAGACTACTTAAAAGGCTTAACATTCCACTACGTAAGTGACATGAGCGAAGTGTTAGAACTAGCACTTACTAAGCAAAAAGTAAAGAATGCAAAAACGCTAGCTTAAGGTTAGATTGTCAAATTTTTGCGAAAGCGTAAAAATTATAAAAGGGAAACTCATCACGAGTTTCCCTTTTTCTTTATCCTATAGTTCTAATTATTTCCCATCCCTCTCAAAATATACTATCATTGCAATCGTTATGTATCATGATGCAGTACTGATTAATGAAAAAGAGTCTCTTTTTATTGTTGTTTGCGTGTTCACTAACGGCTTATAGCCAGTTAGGAGGACGTGCTACCTATCAGTTTCTCAACTTGATGTCATCTCCTAGGCAAGCTGCTTTAGGAGGGAAAATCATTACAAACTACGACTACGACCCAGACTCTGCGCTTTATAATCCAGCCAACATTAATTATAGGATGGATAATCAGCTTTCTGTGAATTATGTAAACTACCTGGCAGATATTAATTATGGGACGGCATCTTATGCCTATTTATGGGATAGACGCACGCAGGTCTTACATGCGGGAATCACTTACGTAAATTATGGAACCTTTGATGGTAGGGATGAGAATGGGAATTCTACTGGAGATTTTGGCGGTAGTGAGGCGTCGCTTTCATTGGGCTACGCGCTTAATATTCCGTACACGGATTTTCACGTGGGGGCAAATGTAAAATTAATCACCTCCACACTAGCCGAATATTCATCGGCGGGAGGAGCGATAGATCTTGGACTTACTTATAATTACGAAGATTGGGATCTCAACGCAGCATTAGTGGTACGTAATATAGGAACCCAGTTTACACCCTATGTAGATACTTTTGAGAAGCTTCCACTAGAGATAGACGCTGGTATTTCTCAGATTTTACCTAACGTGCCTATACGCTGGCACGTGACGCTAGAAAATTTACAACTGTGGAACATCGCCTTCGAAAATGAAGCTAGAGGTACCACAGATCTTGACGGCAATACCACCACAGAAAAAATAGGAATTCTCGATAATGTAATTCGTCACGCGATTGTAGGCGTAGAGTTGTTTCCTAAAGGTGGTTTTAACGTGCGACTGGGCTACAACTTCCGCAGGAGTGAGGAGCTGCGTATTATCAATCAGCGCAGTTTTGCTGGTATCAGTGCAGGCTTTGGGATCAAGATTAACAAGATGCGTTTCAATTATGCATATGCTCGTTATAACAGCGCTGCGGCAAGTAGTTTCTTTGGTCTAGGCATCGACTTACAATAATTCTTTTCAATTTTAGGAGCAACACATTTTAGGTGTATTTATAAGGTGATTTCCCGCTTTTCATTACAATTCCTCGTTGCGCTATCGCTACACTGTGGGATTTTCATTGCAATCGGGGCTAGCGAGTCATGCTGTCGCTTTCTTCCATTTAAAGAAGCGAGTATGCTCATCTATACAAGTAGGTATAATCTTTAAATCTATATGGTAAGCACTAGCATACGTTTTCCTATTTTTGTGTAAAACACATACTCTTGAAAATTACCATTGCCATAGACGGATATTCATCCACAGGAAAAAGTACAGTAGCCAAACAACTTGCAGACTGGCTAGAATACATTTATGTAGATACGGGTGCGATGTATCGCGCAGTAACCTTATATGCAATGGAAAACAGCCTTATCTCTGATGGTTTTTTTGACAAAGAATCTTTAGTAAAAAGGCTTGATGATATCGAGATTTCATTTACAAGAGATACCGCTTCTGGAAAAGCAGAGGTTTGTCTTAATGGCAAGAGTGTAGAGAAGTACATCAGAACCCTAGAGGTTTCCTCCTTTGTGAGCCCTATAGCTACTATCTCAGAAGTGCGCGCTAAACTTGTAGAGCAGCAGCAGCGCATGGGAGAAGAAAAAGGAATCGTGATGGACGGTCGTGATATAGGTACCGTAGTATTTCCTAAAGCTGAGCTTAAAATTTTTATGACTGCTAGTGCAGAGGAGCGTGCAAAACGTCGTTACAATGAGCTTGTAGAAAGAGGTGATAAAGTGAGTTATGAAGCAGTACTTTCTAACGTAGTAGAGCGAGATCACATAGATACTACTCGTGAAGATTCTCCACTCGTAAAAGCAGCCGATGCTATTGAGATAGACAATACAGAAACTAATATTGAAGATCAGTTTCATACTATATTACAACTGGCAAAAGATCGTATTGCAAAACGTCTCGTTTAATCGATAATGTCTAGGCTCCCTAAAAATTTACAACTAGCACTATCTGCATGTATTGTGATAGCCATGTCATTTGTTTATGGAGCGCATCCCAGTGTTATACTGCCTTATATATTTGGTTTTGAAGTACAAGACTTAGAGCTCAAGAATATCTTTAGAGCGATTATGGGAATCTACATCGCCTTTGGTGGTTATTGGATTTATGGTATTAATAATAAAAACCACTGGAAATCTGCAACCATAGTAAATGTACTATTTATGGGTGGTCTCGCAGGAGGAAGGCTAGTGAGCACCATTCTAGATGGCTGGTCACCACAATACGGCGCAGGAATGATAGCCGAAGCTGTCATGATGTGGTGGGGTTTATGGAATCTTAGGTTTTATGATGAAATTTTTTAAAAGTTTTAGAAACATAATAATTGTTTCAGCTTTGATGTATTTCACAACTAGCTGTAATCATAATAATGGCAAAAATCCATTTAAGAAAGAGCAGCAAAATTTTCTTACAATTAGAAATCTGGCGAATGGATTTATTGAGTATGATATCGACACATTAGCGAGCTTTAGTGAAATAACTAAAATTTTAGAAGAGATTGATTGCGAAAAAAATTATGCGCTATTTAAGCTAGAAACTAATAGTAAAATCTTTAAAATACAACCACTACAATTTTGCGGAGATATATTTCATTATAAAATGAAAGAAGTAGTTTATATTAATACAGATAGTATTACTGTAAATAATGATCTAAAATATCCAATAGATAGTCTAAACTCGGTATTGCGTTATCACTTGCTAAATTTTAATGGTGATAATAATTACCCTCTAGGTACAGAAAGAAAGTGGATAAGTATCAACGTTGATGAGTCAAAAAAGATTGATGACACAAAAATTTTATTACTTAAAATAATTGATGAAGTTAATAGTATTGAAAGTAATGTAGATTTTGGATTTATGTTTGAAAACTCTGGACTAATTGAAGTTGTTGAAGAATAAGTTTCTCTATTTTATTATCAGTAAAGGCCTCAAAATTGGAGCGGGACTTATTATTACTGTTGCCTTTCTTTCGATCTACAATACATATGAAAAGAAGGAGATGGTCGATGCTAATATGATAGTTATTATGGATGTCATAGAGGCTCCATTATCTTGTCGTAATTTGAGTACTAGAGGAGGCTATTGTAAACTTCTATTTAAAGGTGAAACCTATGGAAAGAAGGCAGGCAATAAATTCTGTCATCTTGTTTCTGGTAATAATCAGGTTAGAATGCTATCTAATAAAGATGAAGACTATTTTATATTTGAAGGAGAGTACGATCCTATGCAATTCGTTTTTGCGTCTCTATTGATTTTTATTGGAGTTATTATTTTAATTAAAGACAATAAGACAAGTTGATTTAACTTGCCTTACTATCATTTTATTCCCTAAAAATCACTCAACCCCAAGCCAGCTTTTCCATTAGGTCTTAAGATTCCTTTCTCTAGGCTAAACAATCCTTTAAAAGGATCATTCTCAAAATCTAGATGTCCATCAAGATCTGCATACACTGTATTAGGACGAGATAATGCAAAGTGTAATCCAGAAGAAATGCCAAGTCTACACTCATCAATACAGCCTATCATTGCTTCTAGTCCTGCAGCTCTCGCTACAGAGTTGATATGCATTGCTTCCATAATACCACCTACTTTTTGAATCTTGATATTTACCATATTCATACGGCTGTTCTGAGCAAGTCTAAAGGCATCTTTCAGTGATTTTAAACTCTCATCTGCCATAACTGGGATGTGAACTTTTCTCGTTACTTCTCCTAGTTTTTCTTCGTCTGCGACTAGGGTTGGTTGTTCTAGTATTTCTATGCGGGACGCTCTAGTTTTTTCAACAAATGTCACAGCCTGCGCTACGGTGTAGCCTTGGTTTCCATCAAAGCGTAGGGTGAGGTGTGGATGATTTTCGCGCAAGCGGTGTATTTTTTCTACATCCTCCTCTAGCGATAAACCTCCTTTGAGCTTAATAATTGTAAATCCTTGGTCTACATATTCTTGAGCCTGCTTTAATGTTTCCTCAATACTTAAAATACCTATGGTAATACTCGTTGCAATACTATCACGATAACCGCCTAAAAATTGATAAAGCGGCACATTCATCTTTTTTGAAGCAATGTCTAGCAGCGCCATGTCTACCATCTGTCTCTTATACACATCTGA
>OJBP01000242.1_pt1 | contig 34828 bp, 20 predicted proteins | sample 1590691 | NCBI WGS metagenome assembly OJBP01 (sample SAMN05416848, study PRJEB24817) | seawater metagenome | isolation source: Sea water | place: Canada:Atlantic | collected 2013-07 | reverse complement strand
TTGTACCGCTGTAGATGCGTTACCTATCTCATCGAGGAAAATAGTCCCACCATTTGCCGCTTGAAAAAAGCCATCCCGGTTATTATCGGCTCCTGTAAATGCACCTTTTGTATACCCAAACAATTCTGACTCTAATAAATTTTCTGGGATACCGCCACAGTTTACGGCAATAAACGGTGCTCGCGAAAATTTACCTTGGTAATGAATAGCTCTTGCCACAAGCTCTTTACCAGTACCACTCTCACCTTTGATAAATATGGTTGCTTTATTATCCTTTACACGCTCTATAATCTCGATAACACTATTAATCTTATCAGAGTTTCCTATAATCTCACCATAGGGTTTGTGCTGTGTGTTACTCGTAAGCTGATGTTCTTTGCGACTAGTAGCTAAACTTCCGTCATCATTTACGAATGACTTATTAATGGCCGCTTTTAATTCGATTTTAGTAAAAGGCTTGGTCAGATAATCTACAACTCCAGACTTTATCGCAGCGAGGGAATCTTGGACAGAGGGATAGCCAGTCACTATAAGTTTAGGCAACTGTGGGTAATGCTCAGACACAAAATTAATGAGTTCTGTGCCATCTATCTCTGGCATATTGAGATCTGTAATAAGTAAATCTATATGTGTATCACGTAGTATTTGAACTGCCTCCTTTACAGACACTGCCTTATAGGTATGATAGTTCCATGATTGCAAGTGACGCTGCAACAGCTCTAAGATGTTGATATCATCATCTACTATTAATATGTTCTCTTTATTGAGTTGCATAGCGTCTTAATATCTAGGTAGCATTACGGTAAATGTAGCGCCTTTGTCTTTATTATTTCTAACTGTAATAGTTCCCTTGTGACTGGCTACAATACCATGTACCACACTAAGACCCAGCCCAGAGCCATCACCCGTAGGTTTTGTTGTAAAAAAAGGCTGAAACACTTTATCTAGCACCTCACTAGATAATCCTACGCCTTCGTCTTTAATTTTTAAAATAATAGATCGATCAGATTGCGATGCCGTTATTGTTACAAGTCCGTTTTCTGGCGAAAAATAAATAGCATTTATGATAAGATTAAAGATAATCTGAGTGATTTGAATCGTATCTGCTTTAAGCCATAGTTCTTGATCATCAATGTCTATCAGATAATTAACCCTTGCTTTTTTAAACGAAGCTTCTAGTAATGCTACGGCACCTTTAATACTAGGCACCATATTAAGCGCTTGCATTTCTTGCGGCATCTCACAGGCAAAAAACATTAACTTTTTTACAACCTCACGAGAGAAAATAGCATTCTTTATAATCTTATCAAGATCTTCTGTTGCGCTTTCATTACTCGCTATATCTTCTTTTAAAAGCTCTGCAAATCCTAAAATATTGGCTAGTGGCGTGTTGAGTTCATGTGCAATTCCCGCAGTAATCTCACCTAGAATACCCAGACGATCTGCACGTTCCATCTGCCTTTTGAGAGAGGTTTCATTTTGCTGTATTTCTATACGCTCTAGTAGGTTTCCTATTTTCTGAGCGACACTATCCAGTAATTGTTTTTCTTCCTTTAAAAAAGAGCTCTTACCTATCAAGTAGGCAGTAATCATCCCATTAGGCTTATTAAATACTTGAATAGGCGCCTCTAAACAGATAGCTTCATTCGTACGCTCTGTAATGGTGGACCATAATGAGGTCTCAATAGAAATCTCTGTGTTGCTAGGATATTGAAAGCCTTTCTTTAAGCTAAATGCAATAGCATTGAGCGTTTCTTGCATTTGATCTACATCTGCATGTACAATAATAGAGGACACTTCATAAAGGCAGGTAAGTTCTTTAATCCTTTCTTTGAGTTCGTCTTCTGTAGTTGCCATACTTAATGGATTTCAATTATTTGCAAGTAGCTACTATCTCTATGAACGCAATAGCTTTTTACCTGTAGTTACAAATGATATTCCTTGCTGGCCGTAGGTACTTATCATAATCGCTTCGATGATGGGTTCATTAGTATTTGGCTGTATTTTCCAGTCAAAGATAAAGTTTGCGCCTGTTCCTCCTTCTTTGTCCACACCGTCTATGACAATCTGAACGGTCTCCATAGGCTTGATAAAAATGGTCTTATCAAAATATACACGTATTGGCTTGCCATACGTATTATAATACACCGCCTTATCAACATACACCTGCGCTTCTCGATTAGGATTATGCAAACTTATGGTCGCCGTTAAGTCTGCCTGATCATTTTCTGTGCGTAGGTAAATTTGAGAGTAAATAGATAAAAAGGTACTCCCCGACTCGAGCGAATCATTTATCGCCCCCTTCACTGTTCGTTTCTCCCAATTTACTGGATCTACAGAACTAAGTGGCTTTGGCTCCTCACATGAAAGAACTAGTAGATAAACTAGAATAATAGGAAGTAAATATTTCATAATAGGCTCAAGATATATTTAAGTGTGCGTGCTAAAACAGATACGTTCAACAAGATATCAAATTTCTGGATTTAAATTGACATGAAGTGTTTGTATCTCTTGTTTTAAAGGACTTCCTTCTAAAATCTATGTCTACTTTTTCAAATAAACTCACCAACGCACTTCTTAATATTGATAATATCATACCAATTGAGTCTTACGATAATTCTTGCATCACGCTTTCGCGAAAGCGTAAAAACTACTCACTAAGGTCATAAGCATTAATAGCATCAGATATTTCATAACCTAGACGCAATCCCTCTGTGCAATCCATTCTCACATGTACTCCTAGTGGAAGTCTAGAGAAAGCACTTTCTTGAGCCATTTCTGAAAGTGAATTATATTGTCTCGGCGCTCCTCTAAATTCGGTTCTACCTTCGTGCGTCTTATCTATAAAACTGATTGTATTTCCAAACTCATTGATAAATACCCCAGCTGCCGCCGAAGAAAATGCAGAATGCCCCGATGGATACCCTGGAAATGAAGGATTAGGCCAGTTAATGAATCTATATAAATTGGTTTGATATGTAGGGTCTATATGTTCCTGGATATACACACTAGGTCGCATGACCATATACTCATACTTATCTGCCCACGTGGAAACAGCAGCATCGTTTAGTGAAAAACCTAACTTTAAAAGCATTATAAGTGATTGCTCATAACTCACATCTAGCTGATTTATCAATTGATTTGCAATAGAAACCTGGCGACCAGGAGGACTCATCATGAGACCTTCTACATCATCAGACCAAAACTCTGCTATCCATAAATCATCATTATCTTCTTCTCTAGCTGTATTGTTAATAGTATACACTTCCATCATTTCATTATAAAAATCACTATCTACGTTAGTGCTATAGTTAAGTGCTGGTGGTATACTCGATGTCTCTTCTGATGATATTACAAATGTCCTAGCACTGGCCCAATAAGGAAACCAAGCTCGTTCCTCATCTGCACTGTACGTCCAGTAACTTTCACCCGCAGGAGGTTCATAAGCATATGGCTGTGGTTCTATTATTTGAGATTCTGCAGATGTGTCGGTTTGGCTGTAGGCAATTACTCGTTCTGCAACGTAGGTTCCCCAGTCAATAGAATTTGTAATTACATCTGCACTTAAACCTTCTTGAAGTCTGGTTTCTTGGGCATTTTTATGTTGGCCAATTTTCACATCTACATCTCCTTGCACATTATACATGAAGTGATCAAAAACTATTGCATAGCAAGTGTTTAAAGCTACCTTGATGTCTAAATTATCTGGACGCTCATTAATATTAATAGCAAATCCATCAAGATTATTTACATTAGATTGGTTGCCATCTATATCTGCAACCGCTACTTCATAAGCCGCGAGATGTATATAAGCTAAAGATCTGGCAGTTGCGACAGGTCTCATCCCATAAGCATACCGATCTATTTCTAACCATAGTGTATTCCAATCTGTGATGAGCTGTGTAGTAGGATCTGTAACTATTATTGAAGTATCAATAATATCAGATACTTCAATATTTTGGTTAAGACTCACATCATCTACATCATCTTGACAAGATTGAAATAGGACGACAACAAGGATTCCTAGAAGTAACGAATATATATGTGGGATTCTCATAATGAATTATTTAAAGAGCACTACACGTGATAAATAAGGGTAAACAGAAATGCAAATTACTATTAATGGGTTGCAAATAAGCTTTTATTTCTTCGAATGATAGTCGGCTTTCATTTATCAATATTAAAAATTTTGAGCAAGATAAAAAAATCCTTAAAAAACTAAATACCAACAAATTAGACCAGCAAGTAAATATACAAGTACTAAAGTTTAAATGTAACCAAAATGTCGACGAAATACATTTATCATCTATAAAATACACAATTTAACACTTTTATTAACATTTATCATTAGTTTTTTTCTAGTTTAGCAGCTTATAAAAATAAACCCCTAATGAATTAAGGTATCCCAAATTCCTTAATTGACTTAAACCTACTATTGCTATGAAGCAAACCTACTTAAAGGTTGTTATCCTCATTTTTGTGTTTGTATTTGGTACAATCGCTACAGCTCAAGGGCAACACGATCATTTAAATGGAAAACGAATTAAGATTTCCAATCCTACCCCAAACCAACTCACATTGATAGCTACTTCGGGTATAGACCTTAAGTGTGGTGCTGAGATTTTCGGCAATGATCTTGTTTTAGAACTAACCGATTCACAAGTTGAAATTATACAACAACAAAATATTTCATTTACAACTTTAGTAGAAGACACACATGCCTTCTATAAAGAACAAAACGAAGTTGAATTACCAAAAGCAAAACAGAAACTTAATGTATTAAAATCTTTAAGTTACTCTAATAATGAAACTAGATCGTTAAGTACCACAGGTACTACTATTTCTAACATTATTCAATACGAAGGGGAAACTGAAGTAAACTGGCAAACTCCTCAAAATTTTGAGTTAGGAAGTATGAATGGTTGTCTAACCTACGGGGAGATGCTTACAGAATTAGATAGAATGAGACAATTGTATCCTAATCTAATATCTGTGCGTAAGGATGCATCCCTTGCTGAGGATGGCTCAGGTACGCCAATCAAAACACACGGTAATTCATTTACTAATGGTGGTCAGTACGATAGTTGGGATCCTCAAACTATATATTACGTGCGTATTTCTGATAACCCTAACACGGATGAATCAAATGAACCAGAATCTTTCTATAGTGGAATGAGTCACGCTCGTGAAGCAAGTAGCATGATGAACCTCATCTATTATATGTGGTATGTACTTGAAAACTATGAAACAGATGCAGATATCAAAAACTTAGTTGACAATCATGAGATGTATTTCATTCCTGTTGCAAATCCTGATGGATTACTTTGGAATGAACAACTTGCACCTAATGGTGGCGGCTTTCAACGTAAAAATTTAAATCCAGATGCTAATACAGGTGTTAATTTCCGTCGTGGAGTCGATCTAAATAGAAATTACGATTACTTCTGGGGTTCAAATACTGCCTATACTGGGAATGGAGTAGGATCTAATAATGACCCAACAACAGATGTTTACAGAGGTACCACAGCATTTTCTGAGCCAGAAACAAGAATTACAAAGGCATTTGTAGCAAATCATGATTCAAAAACAGCTCTCAACCATCACGCAACCTCAAACTTGCTGCCTCATGGATACAATGCGTATCCAGGTTCTCCTGCGTCAGGACGTGAAGACGACTATGTGAAATTCTGTCACGATCTCACACGATTTAACAGATACGTTTATGGAGAAGCCCCTAATGTTCTTACGGTTGCAAATGGAGACATGAGTGACTGGATGCTAGGTGGTGATCCAGATCCACTTAATGGTGGTAGCGTAGGATCAGGAAAAGGTATCCTTGCTCTTGCCCCAGAAAATGGAAATGCTCTAGGTGAAGAAGCAGACCCGCAATTTAGTTCTGGATTTTGGCCTTCACCTTCCCAGATTGTAATCATTGCGGCTAGAGCAACAAGAATGAATCTTGTAAATGCTCTGTTCGCAGGAAAATTAGCTCAATTACATGACGAAACTCCTTCTAATATCACCGCAACTTCTGGAAACTTGAATTTTGGTGTAGAATATTTAGGAATGACTTTGAGTCCTCTTACATTAACGGTTACTCCTGTTTCAACAAATATCACTTCGATTGGTACTACTACAACTATCAATCTTGCTAAGCAAGAGCAAACAGACATTGTAATTCCTTATCAACTAGGAACTATAAGTCCTGGTGATACTATTGAGTATGAGGTTACACTAAGTAATGACACTCATATTATCTACCAAGCTACGATACAGAAAACATACCAACCATCAGAACTTTTTATTGATGATGTAAATCCTACCTCAATTTCTAACTGGACGAGCTCTGGTAGCGGGACGGAATGGGTAACATCTGCTACAAGTGGTTTTGGAAACTCTAGAGGTATTACTTTTGATGCTACACCTCCATATGCCAATGATAGAAATGTACAACTCACACTTAATCAAAGTTTCGACATCTCAAATTTATCTTCTACTACCCTTATACAGTTCTATGCTAAATGGGATTTAGAACGTAATTTTGATTATGCTCAATTACAAGGTCGAGATGGCAATTCAGGACAATGGATTCCATTAAGTGGTAAATACACAAAACCAGGCTCTACGCTTGCCTCTATGCGCTACAATCCAGCAAATGGGTCTGGTGGCATAGCAAAATCAACAGCAGATCGTGATAATCAACCTGACAATCTGCCGTTATTTGAAGGCTTTAAAGGTAATAAATGGGTACTTGAGGAGATAGAAATTAGCCCCGAAGCCAATAGTTTCTTAGCAGGAGCATCAGACCTACAACTACGTTTTGTATTTGATAGTGATTCATCAAATAATGCTGACGGTTATACAACTACATTTGCAGGATTCTCCTTTGATGAATTTAGAGTCTTAAATGTAGCTACAGATAGATCTTGTATTTCTGGAACTACGCCCGTAAATCATGAAGATTTTGAAATAGGTCTTGGTGACTGGACCCAAAATTTAAATGATGACGGTGATTTAACTCATGGATCTGGGAGTACTGCAACAACAGGGACAGGGCCTAGTGCTGCATCTCAAGGAACTTATTATTTTTATACTGAGGCATCAAGCAACTCTATTGGAGTAGGGTCTAATGCAGAGGTAATTATTACTAGTCCATGTATAGACTGGAGTGGTGGTCTTACTGGAACATTTGATTTTGATTATCATATGTTAGGTACAAACGTCGGATCTCTAGTAGCTGAAGTAAAATTGAGTAATAGTTCAGCTTGGACACAAATATTTACTCGATCTGGTGCACAAAGTACAAACGGAACAGATTGGAAAAATGCAACCATAAATTTAAACGCATATAGTAATGAGGTTTTTCAAATAAGATTTATAATAACCACAGGAAATGGCGCGTCTAGCGATATTGCCATTGATAATCTTAGAATCGACCCTACGGACACAACGGACCCTATTGCAATTTGTCAAAACATCACAGTGAGCCTTGGATACGACGGCATCGTAGTATTACAACCATCACAGATAAATGATGGCTCCACAGATAATATTGGGATAGAAATTTATAGTTTAGATGTAGATACTTTTGACTGTACAAATGTTGGAGCAAATACTGTTACTCTTACTGTTACAGATTTTAAAGGAAATATAGATACTTGTACAACTACAGTTACCGTAGTGAATGATGAAGCTCCGCTAAACTTACAAGCAAGTAACATTCAAGCGACAACTGCTACACTTAACTGGATAGCAACACCAAACAACTCTTATACAGTGCGCTTTCGCGAAAGCGGAACAACAACTTACACTAGTATAAATACCACAACTAATAGTCTTGACCTAACAGGTCTAGAGGTTGGTAAAACATACGAAGCTCAAGTAAAGGCTACTTGCACAGCAGGTGGTGATTCTCCATACAGTGCAGCTAGTACATTTACAACACAACTTACATACTGTATTTCAGAAGGAAGTACAGATTTTGCAAATGGGATTACACGTGTCATTCTAGGAGATATAGATCAATCTTCAGGTCCTGAACCTGCTTATACTGATTTTACAACAGAGATTACAACACTCTCTAGAGGATCTTCTCATAATCTCACAATTCACCTTAATACCATTGGAAGTAATAGTCATACAACAACAGTTTGGATAGATTGGAATAGAAACGGAGATTTTACAGACACTGGCGAATCATATGATCTAGGTATAGATATTGATAAAGCTAACCAACCTACTGACAGCTCTCCATTCACAATTATAGTGCCTATAGATGCGGTACTAGGAAACGTAAGAATGAGAGTAAGCAATAAATTTAATGCGCCATCTACTCCTTGTGAGATTGGCTTTTTTGGAGAAGTAGAAGATTACACTATTACTATTGAAGCTGCAAACTACGTATACGATGCTGGAGCTTGGTCACCTCAAGATCCAAGTGGTATAGCTACAAGTAATGATAATATAGAAGTGCGTTCTGGAGCTCCTGCCCTATCTGCAAATACAGTAGTAAATAATGTAACGATACTTGCCGGAGCAACACTAGATCTAGCAGCTACTACCCTAGATATAAATGGTAACATTACAAACTCTGGCGCTATCTCTGGAGCAAGTGGGACGATTTTAATGACGGGAAGCTCTCCTCAAGAAATTACAGGGAGTGATCTTGAAATCGCAAACTTAGTTATAGATAACAGTGACACCACCCAAGGTGTTACCTTAAGCACAGCAGTTTCCGTAAACAAATTGTTGACGCTAACTGATGGCACACTTAATACAGGAAATTCACTTACATTATTAAGTAATGCGACAAGGACTGCAATGATCGATGTTATCACTGGAGGTAATATCTCTGGTAACGTTACTACAGAACGATATATTCCTGCAAGAAGGGCTTTTAGATTACTTTCTAGTCCTGTAACCACAACTACAAGTATCAATGCAAACTGGCAAGAAGGTGTTAATAACACAGGCACCTCTTTCCCAACAGATAATATAAATCCTAATCCTGGTTATGGTACTCATATCTCAGGTTCTTTAACAGGTGCAAATGGTTTTGATGCTACGGCTTCTGGAAATGGATCTATCTTTAAATTAGATAATGCATCACAGTCATGGCAAGGTGTTGTAAACACAGATATAAATACTTTAACTGCTGGTGAGCCTATCAGACTTCTAGTAAGAGGTGATCGTAGTGTAAACGTAACAAGTAATGCTGCCACTCCCACTGCTACGACATTAAGAGCGACAGGAACAATAGCAACGTCTCCTGTAAGTGTAACTGGCGCTACACTCAACCACACCGCTGGGGCTTTTAACTTTATAGGAAATCCATATCAAGCTTCCCTAAATATGAACACGGTACTTTCAGCTTCTACAAATGTGAGAACTGGAGAGATATGGGTATGGGATGCTACACTAGGAGCAAGAGGGCAATATGTAACGGTTCTTCTAGACGGAAGTGGCTCAAGTAATGGAGCAAATTCCAAAGACTACCACTACATACAACCTGGCCAAGCCATTTTTACCGCAACAGATGCTACAGTAGCAGATAATAGTACTGAGATAATCTTTAATGAGACAGATAAAGTTCCTGGTAATGAAGTGCCTCTGTATAGCAATACATCAAATACTATTGCAACATCACCACACCTCATAGGTAGATTATATAGAAGCGAGCACTATGGAGAAGAAATAGGTTTACAAGATAATTTTGTAATCCTTTATAGTGATGTTTACAGCAACGATGTTACCTCTGAGGATGTTTCAAAATTCTTTAACATTGATGAGAATATGGGCGTTTTAAAAGATGGCGGACTCTTAAGCATTGATAAAGTAGCGATGCCTACAGAAGATGATCAAATACAACTTTACAATGCATTGTATAGAACTAACAATTATACATTAGATCTTGACATCTATGGGCTTAACGAGGTAGAGACATTTATTAAAGACAACCACACAGGTGATACCACTTTACTAGAAGAAGGATTAAACACTATCTCCTTTACTGTTGACAATAATGTTGAAACAAGTGTAGACACAAATCGTTTTGAAATCATCTATCAGCGTGAGGTATTATCAACAACAAATGAGGAGGTGATTGATTTTGCTATGTATCCTAACCCTATAACTAATGGCACGTTAACAATTACATCTACTGCACTTTCAGGAAGTGATGTAAACTTAGTTATTACAAATATCTTAGGCCAAACAGTTATGATTAAGGAGACGTCATTTAGAGGAAACAAGACGGTAATTCATGACCTAGACCAACTAAGTAGCGGTATGTATATACTGTCTATTGCAGGTGAAAATCTAAAGGTTTCTCATAAAATTGTCATCCAATAATAAAACTCAAATGACTATATATACAAAACATATACTTACGACGCTGCTCTTTTTAGTGATGAGTGTGGGAGTACAAGCACAAATCACATTTCCAGATGATGTAGATGACGAAGCTCCGGCTGCACCTATAGATGGATTTATAGTAATAGGCCTCGCTGCAGGTGCGTATCTAGGACTAAAGAAACGCGCACAGTCAGAAAAATAATTATTTAGTGTTAATTCAAGGCGAAAGGAGCATTCTTATAGAATGCTCCTTTTTGTATTTAAGAGATAAGCTTTCGCGAAAATTTGAAGAGAAATACCCAAGTCACAACAGATTAAAGTTGGACTCTCATCAACAAATTCTGACCTCCTAAGAATCTATTATTTGACATATATTACTCAGCAAAGAGAATCAAATCATCGACGAAATACATACTCCTCTCTAGAAATTACAAGTACAACACCACATATTTTCATCAAAAACATCGATGAAATACACAAATAGCAGTTCAATTACACATTTTTAGCTCTTTTCCTATTATAAAACTAGTTTTTTTCATAATTTAGCCGTCCCAACTCACTACAATATCCACCCCAACGGTTTTGTAGCGACAAATCTGACAAAATGAAAAAGATTACTTCATTGATTGTATTTCACACAATTGTGCTTACTACTATCCTTTCTGCAAGAACTGTACTTGCTAACTCAACTTTTGACAACGAAACTGCATTTTCATGTACCGGGCCAGTTGTTGGAATGGGATATGAGGAAAGTTTTGAAGGTAGTCTTGGTCAATGGACTCAAGATGTAAGTGATGGTGGTGATTGGACTAGAACTAGTGGAAACACACCATCTCCGAACACTGGCCCCAGTAACGCTAGTGATGGTAACGAATACTATTACACAGAAGCATCCTTATTACAGAATCCAGGTCCAAATAGAACTACGAGACTTATAAGTCCATGTATTGATATTAGCGGTGAAACAACTGCATTCTTCGCATTTGATTATCATAAATTTGGATTCAGTCAAGGTAGTCTTTCTGTAGAAATCAGTATTGATGCTGGTTCATCTTGGTCTAATTTATTTACCTCAAATGGACAAAGCCAAACAAGTAGTGACGCCGCTTGGAGTACAGAATTTATAGATCTTTCTAGCTATACTAGCTCTACTTTTAACATAAGAATTGTAGGTAATACTGGAAATGATTATGCCAGTGATATGGCCATTGATAATATCAAAATTATTAATAATTCTTATTGTTACTCAACCGCAAATAACACTGACACTTCAGGTATAACTCGTGTTAGTTTTAATACTATCGATAATAATACCACACCAGTTGCGCAAGGATATTCAGATTTCACCAATATATCAACCACTGTACAACAAGGCTCTACACAAAATATTATTGTACATAATAACACACTAGGAAATAATAATTTCAATACTCGAGTATGGATTGATTGGAATCAGGATTTTGATTTTGACGATGCTGGAGAAACCTATGACTTAGGTAACGTGGCTAATGTAACCAATGGACCTACATCAAATTCTCCTCTCGCGGTTGTTGTGCCAATAGGAGCTACTTTAGGTAATACAAGAATGAGGGTTTCAAGTTTCTTTAACGCTGTCCCTACTTCATGCCTTGCAACAGCAGCAGGTTCAGGTGAAGTTGAAGATTATACAATTAATGTGACTTCCGCTACTCCCCAACCAGAAATTGCAATTTTCGGATCAGGAATAGAAATTACAGACGGAAGTACAACTCCAAATGCAGGGGATGGAACTGACTTTGGAACCATCACCGCTGGATCAATACTCAACCGCACATTTACTATTAGAAATACTGGTACTGCAACTCTCAACCTATCAGGAAGTGTATTAGGTGGCGCTAGTGCTACAAGTTACTCTATCACAAGTCCTCCACCTGCGACTATTGCGGCAGGTGCTTCGGCAACGTTTACTATTACATATAATCCTACGGTAGGAGGTATTCATAATGCTACATTCAGCGTTACAAATAATGACAGTAATGAAAACCCATATAATTTTAGTATTACAGGAACTGCTACAGGGCCACAACCAGAAATATCATTAAATGGTCTGGGTAATATTATAAATGATGGCGATACCACAACACTAGTTAGTAATGGCACTAATTTTGGAGCTAGCTTAATAAATGGCAGTATAAGCCGAACTTATACCATTGCAAATTCTGGAAGCGCAAACCTTAACCTTACAGGTGCTTCTCCCTATGCCATTATAACTGGAGACCCATACTTTACAGTAACGGCAATACCATCTAATACTATTATCCCAGGTGGAGGTTCTACTTCTTTTGAAGTTACTTATAATCCACTAGTTATTGGTAATCATACTGCTACAGTGACTATTAATAATAATGATAGCGACGAAAACCCTTATACATTTGTTATTGAAGGACAGTGTACACTTACGGTTGCTCCAGAGATAGATATTTTTGGAAATAGTGTAGAAATTGTAGACGGAGATACTACGCCAACTACTGCAGATGATACAGATTTTAGTAACGTTTTCTTGGGATCTTCTGATGCTAATGACTTTACAATTACAAATACAGGAACAGCAGATTTAGTATTAAATGGCGCACAAGTACAAATTCAAGGAGGCGGCGGCAATTTTGCAATTTCATCAATGCCATCAACTACTATAGCAGCTGGAGAATCAAGTATTTTTCAGGTAACTTACACACCAACTGGCGTTGGAACCCATACTGCAACTGTAAGAGTTAGGTCTAATGATGGAGATGAAAATGACTATAAGTTTGATATCCAGGGTTCATCTACAATAGATATCTCCCCTCGATACACTATCCACTATAATAATTTTGATGTAAATGTAGAAGGCTGGACAGTTACAAATCCTGGGGGAAATTCTATATGGACCTATGGTGCAAATACGACAGAGCCAGGAACCGATGGAAATTACTTTTATACTAACAACTATAACGACTTCGCACCAGGAAGTGACACTTATGCTATAAGCCCCGTTATAGATCTTACTGGTTTTACAGACTTGAGATTATATATTGATGTGAGATTTAATCTCGATAATGATCTAGAAGATGGAATGAATATAGAATATTCAACAGATGGAGGGACTAATTGGACAGTATTAGGAACTTCAGGTCTAGGAGCTGATAATAAGTGGTACAACGATGCTAATGTTCTAGGTCTAGGAACTAACGTAAATGGATGGAGTGGTATTAATGATAGTAATTTTAATGCTGCTAAATCACAGTTTATGACATCATACCTAGACTTGCCAGCATCTCTAGTTAATAACCCACAAGCTCGCTTTAGAGTGAGATTTTCAGATGATAATGACGCTACAAGGGATGATGGTGCAAATTTTGATAATTTTATAATTGTGGGAAATCCACAGATTCCTTTTGGAAATCCAGCTTCGGGTCCAGCAAATGTAGCTTCAAACTTAAAACTTTGGTTAAAAAGTAATTCTGGAATAACCGCTACAGATGGAAATCAAGTAAATGTGTGGTCAGATCAGGCTCAAGATAATGATGCCACTGTAAGTAGTTTTGACGCACCTACTTATTTTAATAATAGTAGTGAAAATATAAATCATAACCCTGTACTTAGTTTTAATGAAGCAGACAAGACTCAGCTTAAAGGTAAGGGAGGATTCTATTCTCAAGATTATTGGGTAGTATTGAAACAAAACGGCACAATAGATGGCACTACGCCAAACGCTTTTGAAGGCGTTGTAGCTGGTAGAGCTTCAAATAGACAATTTTCTGAAGATGGAACTGGATTCTGGACTGGTAAAATATCTATACGCTTTTCGGGTAATGATAATATGTTGAGCCATATGATTGGTTCTACTCCAGCTAGTGCAAATACAACTACACCAAATACATACGGACGTGCTTATTCAACTAATTCAGATAGTTATATTGATGAAGTAATTATTATAAACATTAAGAGAAATGCTAGTGGTAATGGTTCAGAGATTTACAAGAATGGTATAAGAGTAGATAATGTAAGTGCATTTGCATATAACCAAACTACAAACACAGTTGGTAATGTGTTACCGTATGATGATATCAACAACTCAATTTATGCCTTAGGAGTAAGTTTTGCAGGCTTAAACAGAACTGATATATCATCTTGGTTTAATGGTAAGATAACGGAATTCATAAGCTACAGCACACCTAACTCTTTACTTAATCAGAAAAAAATACAATCATATCTTGCTTTAAAAAATGGGGTAACACTTCATCGTACCAATAGTACTACGGCTACAAGACAAGGTGATGAAAACTATATTGATAGTGATGGCACAACTATATGGGATACAACCATAAATAATGGATTTACATATGATATTGCTGGAGTAGGTAGAGATGATGCTGCTACATTAAACCAAAAACAATCTACTTCAAGTAATCCAGGAGCTATTGTCACTATAGGATTTTCAGACATATACAACACTAATTCTGAAAATATCAGCGCAAATACCAATGTTATAAGTGATAAAAACTTTCTAGTATGGGGAAATAACAATGGTTCTTTTGCTGCCTCTGCTCCTATTCAAGTTGATTTAAGTTCTGGAATAACGGGACTCAACACCTTAGTAGATTTTACATCAATACTACGCACTTGGAAAGTGGTAGAAACAGGATCTGTAGGAGATGTGAAAATTTCAGTCCCTGAAGCATCACTATCAGCTACAATAACACCTCCAGGAAATTTCTTAATGTTTATCTCAGATACACCTTCCTTTAGTCCTACTTCAGAATATCGAATCATGACTGCGAATGGCACAAACCTTGAAACAATTTATGATTTTGAAGGGACAAAATATATCACATTCGGTTACGCTCCAGAATACATTTATGAGCGCTCGATTTCTTTCAACGGTGTGGCTGATTACATGGATGCAGATGACGTTGCAGATCTCACGGGACCTTTCACCATGTCAACTTGGGTAAAAGCTGGTGCAAATGCAAATAATCGCGACATTATTTCAAAAAGCAACATCCCATATACAGAAGGGTATGCTCTTAGACTTACAAATGCAATGGTACCTCGCATCGTATGGAAAAATGCAGCAGGAACTACTGAGGCTCTAAATGCTTCGATTGCACTTCCACAAGATGAGTGGCATCACATTGCTGTAATATATGATGGAAATAGAGCTACATTCTACATTGACGGCATAGAAGATACCTCTGCCGTACGCAATAATCCTGTAAGCTCAAAAAATCACTTTCTTATTGCTGCCTCAAATCATGAAAGTCCTACAAGATTCTTTGATGGAACTATTGATGAGGTAAGGGTATGGAGTCAAGCTTTATCGCAAGAACAACTACAATTCATCATGAATCAGGAAATAGAGAAATTTACAGATGATTCTGTAAATGGTAAAATCATCCCTCAAAATATCTCTAAAAATGAAGTAGCTACCATCCCTTGGGCAGACCTAGAGATGTATTTACCTATGAGTAAGTATACATTTACTAACGTAAAAGACGAGTCTGACAATAATTATGTAGCAGCCATAAAAAATCTGCAAACTGTAGATTTCCAAACGGCTCCCCTACCTTATGTTTCTACTGCAGATGGAGTTTGGGCAAATACAAATACATGGACTAATGGGGCTACACAAGCACTACCAGGAGCACCATCACTAGTTGATGGAACGCAAACCATTGATTGGAATATTGTTCAAACAGCTCACAATGTTTCTACGGCATCAAATAACACGGTTCTAGCACTTGATGTAAATACTGCCGAGTTAACTATAGGAAATGATAGTAAGATAGAAGTGTCTCACTATTTAAAATTAGACGGCGTGATGGATCTCGTAGGAGAGTCACAATTAATTCAGACAGAAAATAGTGACTTAGCAGCTACCAGTGCAGGGAGGTTAGAAAGAGACCAACAAGGAACTTCAGATACCTATTCATATAATATCTGGTCATCACCTGTAGGACCTATTAATATAACAGATATAAACCAAGCACACACTGTTGCCTCTATCATGAATGATGGCACAGATGAAAACAATCCACAATCATTAAATTTCAGTACTGGATTTAATGGAGCAAATACTTCACCTAAGACGGTGAGTGCTTATTGGCTATTTACCTATAGAAATAACCCTGCAGACACCTACAGTGCTTATGAACAAATAGGACCTTATGGATCGTTAGAAACAGGTGACGGCTTCACTATGAAAGGACCAGGTAGTGGCGGAATCACAGATCCTCAAAACTATGTATTTATAGGTAAGCCTAACAATGGTACAGATGCAGTATCTATTGACAAATTAATAAATGCAGGTAATGACTTCATGATGGGTAACCCTTTCCCTTCTGCTCTTGATGCAAATAAATTTATTAATGATAATCCACACTTGACTGGGACATTATCATTCTGGGAGCACTGGGGTGGAGGTAATCACTTCTTAGCAGACTATGAAGCTGGATATGCACTCTATACTTTAAGTGGAGGTACACCGGCAGTAAGTCACCCTGCTCAAAACACTAGTGGTGTAGGTACTAAAACTCCTACTCAATTTGTAGCCGTAGGTCAAGGATTCTTTGTGAGAGCAGCAGCTACTGGAACAACTAATTTTAATAATACACAGCGTGTGTTTGCAAAAGAAGCATCTTCTGGTTCGTTTTTCTTTAATGGTGAAACAACACAATCAGAAAGTGCCCTTAACGCAGAGGATGATATTGTACAACATGAGGACCTAAGAGAAAAATTTAGAATAGGGTTTGACTCTCCTAGTGCGTATCACAGACAATTACTATTAACTATCGATGAGAATACGACTTTTGGATATGATAGAGCTTATGATGCCGTTATAGATAACCATCCACAAGAAGATATGATGTGGATGCTAGATGATGAGAAAGCCATAATTTTAGGAGTGCCTGCTATTGAGAATGACAGAAAGTTTCCTCTACGCATCAGTTTACCTATGGATGGTGAAATCTCTATTGGTGTAGATGCTCTTGAAAATATAAATACAGAAAATACTACTGTTTATGTTTTTGACGCCTTACAAGACGCCTACACAGATATCACTACAGATGAGAAATTCACCTTAACGCTAGAGGCTGGCACCTATTTAGAAAGATTTTATATCGTCTTTGAAAGAACAGCAGAAGCTGAAGAGGAGACGGAGGATACCACAGAAGACACTAACGAACAAGAAGAAAATAATCAAGATGTCGAAGTGGTAGAAGTAGAAATACTTGATGAAACTGAGGAGTCAGATAACTTAAGTGTTTACTTCAACAGCCAGTCGCATAATATTGTAATTAATAAACGAGTAGATTATGATGTTAAGTCCGTACAGCTGTTCACTATGCTAGGACAACTTATTAAAGAATGGACACCAGATACCGAAACTTCAAGAATAGAGTTACCGGTACAAGATGTAAGCACAGGTGCTTATATTCTAAAAATGCAAAAACCACAAACTACATATACTCAAAAATTAATTATTCACTAACATTGCCCCAAATCGCAACGTTGACAAAACCTCCTTCATTAAGGAGGTTTTTGTTTTTTATACGCTTTCGCGAAAGCGTACTACAACACTTTAAATTTTAAGAAAATACTAACATACTTCGCTGTAAGTTTAGTCAGCTTTGCATGACTTTAAATCATTAATAATCTAACCATAATTATGAAATATACATTCCTTACTATAGCAGCCAGTGCACTGCTTACAATCACATCTTGTAAACAAGAAAACACAACTACTACACCTGTACCAGAAGTAGCTACTGTAAATGAGAACCTCGCAAAGGTTGAAACTTCATGGATCACCGAGCGTGTGGCTAAAACTGAAAAAAGACTAAATAGTACTGAGGCTGGAAAGATTGTATGGCAATCTATGGAGGCTCATGGTGGACTGCAACGATTTTTTGAAAACGGACCACTTTCCTTTCGTTTTGATTATGTTCCATTAGATGGAAGTACTCGTCGCTATACAGATGAGACACTAGACACGTGGAATAATAAAGCAGTACACTGGAATCCAGAAGATACCACGCAGCGTTTTGGATGGGATGGAGAAAAAGCTTGGAAACAAGTAACAGACTCAACAGCATTTCCTTTTGACATGCGCTTCTGGGCACTTACTCCATATTACCTTGCAGGCTCACCTTTTATCTTAGACGGTGAAGGAGTTAACCTTGAAAAACTAGAAGATAAAACGTTTAAGGATAATAATTATGACGTTGTTAAAATTACCTTTAGTGAAGGTACTGGCGACGCTCCAGATGATTACTACATTATTTATGTAGGCAAAGAAGATCATAAGGTAGCTGTTGTACGTTACATCGTGTCATACCCTAAATATTTCCCTAATGGCGGCGCTGCTCCAGAAAAACTTATGGAAGTTCAAGGGACAACAATCGTAAACGGTATTGAACTCCCTACAGGTTTCCACACGCACTGGTTAACAAAAGATGAAGAAGCTGGAGAGCATATTACTAATATTACGATAGACAACATCCGCTTTAATCCAGAGGTTGAAAAAAGCTATTTTGACATTCCTGAAGGCGCAACAATTATTGAATAATTACTTACGCTTTCGCGAAAGCGAACTTATAACTAAAGCCAACTCGTTACTGCGAGTTGGCTTTTTTCTTTAACATAAAACCAATTCATAACTGTTAAGAAACCTAACTTCTTGTTAAAGTAACCTCATCAAAAATCCAAATCACTTCCACGTCCGTAGAACTACCTCAACTTGATATAGAACCTTGATTCAAAACATATGGACACTAACAACAACCTTCCAGAAGAATTAGCATCAACTGCTACCAAGAAACATTCAATTGCAAAAAAAATAGCCGTAAACCCTTGGGGAACCACTGTCCTCATTACAACTTTCTTACTGCTGGTGATATCTGCATATATCGCATACATGCTCCGTTATGATTTTTCACAACTTGATTTTGAACGTAAAAGCACCGTGTTTGGCTATGCATTCATGACGGTTGCATCAGTTTTTCTAGCCTATAAAAGTGCCTTCTTTTTATATACTCTCTATAATTATTTCCGTTACAAACCTGTAGCGTCTGTTACAGATGCAGAGTTGCCTACAGTAACTGTGATTGTACCTGCTTATAATGAAGGAAAACAAGTATATGCAACACTGCAAAGTCTTGCTGCTAGTGATTATCCCGTAGAAAAAATCCAACTACTATCTATAGATGATGGAAGTCAAGATGACACATGGCACTGGATGCAGGTGGCTAAAAAAGAATTAGGAAACCGTGTTTCTATATGCCAACAACCTAAAAACATGGGTAAACGTCACGCATTATATCGTGGTTTTCACGAAGGATCTGGCGATGTTTTTATCACCGTAGACAGTGATTCTATTGTTACTCCAGACACGCTTCGTAATCTAGTAAGTCCATTTGTCAATAATGAAGATTGTGGTGCCGTAGCAGGTAACATAAGAGTATTAAATAATGAGAAAGCATTATTACCAAAAATGCTTGACGTAAGTTTTGTATTAAGTTTTGAGTTTGTACGATCTGCAGAGAGTAACCTTAACTCTGTATTATGTACTCCTGGCGCACTAGCTGCTTATAGAAGAGATGCTGTTTTTGCTTGTCTAGAAGAATGGATTGACCAAACTTTTATGGGTAAACCGTCAGACATAGGTGAGGATCGCGCGATGACTAATATGATTCTTAGCCAGGGTAAACACGTACTTTTCCAGAAAAATGCATTTGCTTACACTAATGTCCCAGAAAACTACAAAGGACTTTATAAAATGTTCATTAGATGGGGAAGAAGTAACGTACGTGAGAATATTGCAATGGCAAAATATGTGTTTACAGACTTTAGAAAAGAATCAAAAGCAGGTACACGATTACTATTTATTAGTCAGTCACTAGAGATTATCATGACCTATCCTTTCCTCGCTTTTATGTTATTTTTCATAGCAACTCACCCGGTATTATTCTTAACATCTACGCTAGTAAGTATTTTGATATTATCAACGTTCCCTGCCTTATTCTATGGTAAAAAATACAATATCGCCGAGTCATTTTATGCATACTCATACAGTTTACTCTATACCTTTGGCTTGTTCTGGATCACTCCTTACGCCATCGCAACAGCGGGTAAAAGTGGGTGGTTAACACGTAGTTTACCACAAGTAGCATAACCGCTCGACATACATAAGAAAAGCTCAAATTCATGATATGAATTTGAGCTTTTTGCTTTTATACGGTTTGATACGCTTTCGCGAAAATGTGATTACACTCAAACAAGCAGTTGAAATAACTCTGGTTTATCATTGAGATACTCACCATAAAATTTACGCGCACGCATTCTATCGAGAAGCGGCTGTAAATCTTTTGAAGATTTTATTTCAAGACCTACAATTGCGGGACCTTGTTCCCTACTCGTCTTTTTTGAATATTCAAAATAGGTGATATCATCTGTAGGTCCGAGTATCTCAGCCACAAACTCTTTTAAAGCTCCCGCTCGCTGCGGAAACTTCACAATAAAATAATGCTTTAATCCTTGATGTAACAAAGCACGCTCCTTGATTTCGGCGGTACGGGTGATATCGTTATTACTTCCGCTTACGATACAAGCGATATTTTTACCTTTTATTTCTTCAGCAAATTGATCTAGTACGGCGAGTGTCATTGCGCCTGCAGGCTCTGCTACAATAGCATCTCTATTATATAAATCGAGAATGGTTTGGCATATCTTACCTTCGGAAACGGTAACTACCCTGTCTACAAACTGCTGAACAATTGCAAAGTTGCGATCCCCTACTCGTTGTACTGCTGCACCATCGACAAATTTATCAATCTCATCTAGTGTAGTATTTTCCTTTTTAGAGAGCGAATTGAGCATCGCAGGAGCTCCTGCTGGTTCTACTCCTATAATCTTCGTTTTAGGCGATAGGTGATGAAAAACACTAGACAATCCAGCTATCAATCCTCCTCCACCTACTGGAACAAAAACATAATCTAAAGGCTGCTCAGATTGCGTTAAAATCTCTAAGCCTACAGTCGCCTGACCTTCTATTATTTTTTCGTCATCAAAGGGATGTACAAACGTTTTCCCTTCTGTAGTACAAACATCACTCGCTCGTGCAAAGGCATCATCAAAAGTATCACCTTCTAGTACTACAGTAATCCAATCTCCACCAAACATTTCTACTTGCTCCACCTTTTGATTAGGTGTAGTAGTAGGCATAAAGATAGTGCCATGAATACTTAAACGTGAGCATGACAAAGCTACGCCCTGCGCATGATTACCTGCACTCGCGCATACGATACCTACTTCTTTTTGCTTGTCTGTAAGCGTGCTTATCTTATTGTAAGCGCCTCGTATTTTGTAACTGCGAACTTGCTGTAAGTCTTCACGCTTCAAAAAAACTTCTGCTTCAAACTTGGTTGAGTATGTAAAGCTGCGCATAAATGGTGTTTTTATGGCAACCTTCTTTACTCTATTTGCTGCATCAGTAATTGACTTTAACGTGGGAATAAATATTGTTGTTGCTACTGTCATTTACACATAGTATCCATACTTGTTATTTTGAACTTTGTTACACCTTAATCTTTTACAGATTAATAATGCAGCTCTTCTGTTTAGGCTGTTTTTACTTTCTTCATTGCAACCATAGCTCTTCGTAGTGTAGCACCTATTTCCTCAACAGGATGATTGCGTATTGCATCATTTACAGCAATTAATTCTTGATTATCTACATCATTTTCTTTCGCGAAAGCGGAACCTATAATATTGGTATCTACAGTCTTCATAAAGTCAGTTAACAAAGGCTTACAAGCATGATCAAAAAGATAGCAACCGTACTCTGCCGTATCAGAAATGATACGGTTCATTTCAAACAACTTCTTACGTGCGATCGTATTTGCAATAAGAGGCGTTTCATGTAGTGACTCATAATACGCACTTTCTTCTATAATTCCTGCAGCGGTCATGGTTTCAAAAGCGAGCTCCACTCCTGCTTTCACCATGGCCACCATGAGAACTCCGTGATCAAAATATTCTTGCTCCGTAATCTCTTCGGTAGTGATTTCTTGTTTTTCAAAAGCAGTTTCTCCGGTAGCAGCTCTCCATTTGTGAAGATTCTTATCATCTGCAGCCCAGTCTTCCATCATAGTTTTTGAGAAGTGACCAGAGATAATATCATCCATATGCTTTTCAAAGAGCGGACGCATGATTTCTTTTAATTCCTCGGCTAGTTGGAAAGCTTTAATCTTAGACGGATTATTAAGACGATCCATCATCGTTGTAATTCCTCCGTGTTTTAAGGCTTCTGTAATGGTTTCCCAGCCATACTGGATTAATTTTCCAGCATATGCAGAATCAATCCCTTTTTCTACCATTTTATCAAAACAAAGGATTGAGCCCGTTTGTAGCACTCCACAAAGTATGGTTTGCTCACCCATAAGATCAGACTTTACTTCTGCTACAAAAGAAGACTCTAGAACACCTGCTCTGTGTCCTCCTGTCGCTGCTGCATAGGCTTTTGCCTGCGCTAGCCCCTTCCCTTCTGGATCATTATTAGGGTGTACTGCAATTAAGGTAGGTACTCCAAAACCTCTTTTATATTCTTCTCTCACCTCAGACCCTGGACACTTAGGTGCCACCATGATTACCGTAAGATCCTCACGTATTTCCATTCCCTCTTCTACAATATTAAAACCGTGAGAATAAGCAAGCGTAGCTCCCTTCTTCATTAATGGCATTACTGCTTTTACTACCGAGGTATGCTGCTTATCTGGTGTAAGATTCAACACTAAATCTGCAGTAGGAATAAGTTCTTCATACGTCCCTACTGTAAATCCATTATCTGTTGCATTCTTAAAAGACTGACGCTTTTCTGTAATTGCACCTTCACGTAATGCATATGAAATATCACAACCGCTATCACGCATGTTAAGACCTTGATTAAGACCTTGCGCACCGCAACCTACTATCACAATCTTCTTGCCTTCTATAGCTCCTATTCCATCTTGAAACTCGCTAGCATCCATAAAGCGGCATTTCCCTAGTTGTGCCAGTTGATCTCTAAGTGGCAATGTGTTGAAGTAGTTCATTCTAATTAATTTTCGGTAAAGACGGTGGTTAGAAATACGTCTTTATAATGATTAGTTATTGTTTTTTAGACTCTGTATTGAGGTGTTACGCTTTCGCGAAAGCGGCCTCCTGCTCATTCCTTATTTGTTGCAATAATGAAGAGATAGGCATCTCTGTCTTAGTAACTGCAATTCTACCCGAACGAGTAAACTGCATAATACCAAAGGGTTTTAACTCGCGGTGTACCAGATCTATCTCTGAGCGACGACCTGATTTTTCGATAACGAAAAAATCTCTATTAACTGTCACAATACGTGCGTGGCTTTCTTTAATAATATTCTGAATTTGAGGCTCCTCAAAAAGTAGTGCAGAATTAATTTTAAAAAGTGCACTTTCTGTAAAAATGGTTTCCTCATCAGTATGATAAAAAGCTTTGATAACCTCAACCTGGCGTTCTATCTGACCTTTGATTTTCTCCATTTGATGTTCTGTAATATTTACCACTAGTGTAAACTTAAAGACATCATCTATCTCACTTTCTGAGGCAGAGAGACTCTCAATATTAATCTTACGACGTTGAAATATAGCGGAGATGCGATTGAGTAACCCAATGTTATTCTCGCTGTATATTGTTACCGTATATGTTGTTATTTGCTCACTCATATATCTTGAGTTTAAGTACTAATTATTTTATTGTAGCAAAACCGTTTAGGCTGTTCTATATAATCAATGATATTCTTATGCTAAGCGTATATCAGATACCGATGCCCCTGTAGGAATCATAGGGAATACATTGTCCTCTTTTTCTACCATTACTTCTAGAAAGAAACTATTTTTTGAAGCAATCATACGAGTAATAGCATCTTCTAGTGTGCTTCTGTCAGTGACTTTCTGAGCTTCAATATCGTAAGCTTCTGCTATCTTACAGAAGTTGGGGTTCTTCATCTCTGTGCTAGCATAACGCTTGTCAAAAAACAGTTGCTGCCACTGGCGCACCATTCCTAAAAACTCATTATTGAGCACTACAATCTTTACTGCAGCACCGGTTTGAAAAATAGTCCCCAGTTCTTGTATAGTCATCTGGTAACCACCATCTCCTATGATCGCTACTACTTCACGATCTGGCGCTCCCATCTTTGCTCCTATTGCTGCTGGAAGGGCAAAGCCCATCGTCCCTAGACCTCCAGAAGTAATGTTACTCTTAGATTTTTTAAAGTTTGCATAACGTATACCTACCATCTGATGCTGTCCCACATCTGTTACTATAATGGCGTCGCCATTTGTTTTAGTATTGATAAGCTCTATGACCTCCCCCATGGTTAATCCTTCCTTTGTAGGGTGAATGTCGTTCTTTATTACTTTATCAAATTCTATGTTGTAATGGTCTTTAAAATTTTGATGCCACGCAGTATGTTCTTTCCTTTCTATCAGCGGCAATATTCTTTCTAGGGTTTCTTTAGAGTTACCTAATACCGGTATATCTGCTTTTACGTTTTTATTGACCTCAGCAGGATCTATTTCAAAATGAATCACCTTAGCTTGCTTTGCATAACTTTCAAGATTCCCTGTCACACGATCATCAAAGCGCATCCCGATAGCAATCAACACATCACATTGATTAGTAAGTACATTAGGTCCATAATTACCATGCATCCCCACCATACCCACATTAAGCGGATGATCTGTAGGAATTGCAGATACTCCAAGTATTGTCCACGCAGCTGGGATTCCAGATTTTTCAACAAAGGCTTTAAAGGCCTCTTCTGCCTCACCAAGAATAACGCCTTGCCCCCATACAATCATGGGTTGTTTTGCACTATCTATAGCTTGTGCAGCTGCTTGTAATTGTTCTTCCTTTACTTCTGTAACTGGCACATAACTACGTATGTGTTCGCATTTTTCATAAGAAAATTCAAATTCTTCAAACTGGGCATCCTTTGTTATATCAATTAATACAGGGCCTGGTCTTCCAGAACGCGCTATATAAAAAGCTTTTGCCAGTACTTCTGGTATTTCCTTAGCACTTGTAATTTGATGATTCCACTTTGTAACAGGTGTAGAAATCCCTATAATATCGGTCTCTTGAAAAGCATCACTTCCCAATAAATGCGAGCCTACTTGCCCAGTAATACAAACCATAGGCGTACTATCTATTTGAGCATCTGCAATACCTGTAATTAGGTTTGTGGCTCCTGGCCCTGAAGTCGCAATAGCAACACCTACTTTCCCGGTTGCTCTAGCAAACCCTTGTGCCGCATGCGTCGCACCTTGCTCATGACGTGTGAGTACGTGATGTATCTTATCTTGATGTATGTGCAACTGATCATAAAATGGCATAATCGCCCCACCGGGATATCCATAAATTAAATCTGCTCCCTCTGCCAGTAAACAGTGAATTAATGCCTCGCTACCGCTCATTGTGATAGTTGTCTTTGCTGGATTTTGTATGGTTTTTGTCTCCATATACAGGTATTTATGTGGCATTATTTTTAAACGTGCCCTTGTTTATTATCTTCTTAAACCTTCAAACCTCTTATACTAAACAGAAGAGAAAAACTTGAAGGCAACTCCTTGTCACTCCACTTTTCTAAAACTCATCTGTAACACAGCCCTCACTTGCAGAGGACACCATTCTCGCATATTTGTAGAGCGATCCTCTTTGAACTTTAAGTGGCGGAGCAATCCAGTTTACCTTACGGCTTGCCAGTTCTTTCTCGCTTATCTCCATATTTATGGTGTTATTTTCTGCATCAATGACAATGATATCTCCATCTTGTATGAGCGCAATACCACCACCGGTTTGTGCTTCGGGAGTAATGTGACCTACTACAAAACCATGTGTTCCTCCAGAAAAGCGTCCATCTGTAATAAGTGCTACGTCTTTACCAAGTCCTGCGCCCATAATTGCTGCTGTAGGCTTGAGCATTTCTGGCATTCCTGGACCACCTTGCGGCCCTTCATATCGTATTACTACAACATCTCCTTTCTTCACCTTACCTGCACCTATTCCTGCGTTTGCCTCATACTCACCATTAAATACACGTGCGCTTCCGCGAAAATGTAACCCTTCCTTCCCAGTGATCTTTGCAACCGAACCTTCACTTGCTATATTTCCATACAGTATACGAATGTGCCCTGTAGCCTTGATAGGGTTTTCTACCGTATGGATTACATCTTGATGTGCTTGTAGATGGTCAACTTCAGCAAGGTTTTCCGCAATAGTTTTACCTGTTACCGTCATGCAGTCTCCATGAAGCATCCCTTGATCGAGCATATATTTTAACACTCCAGGAACACCACCTACGTTGTGAAGGTCTTCCATTAAGTATTTCCCAGAAGGTTTTAAGTCTGCTAGAAATGGAGTCGTATCACTTATCTTCTGAAAATCTTCAAGTTTAAAATCGATTTGCGCAGCTTTTGCGATTGCAAGAAAGTGCAATACCGCATTTGTAGAGCCTCCTAAAACGGTCACGAGCTTTACTGCATTTTCTAGTGACTTGCGCGTCACAATATCTGAGGGCTTAATATCTTTTTCTATCAAGTTTCTCAAAGCAGCTCCTACTCTAGCGCACTCTGCTGTTTTATTTGGAGAAACTGCTGGGTTTGAACTAGTATATGGCAAGCTCATTCCTAAGGCTTCTATAGCAGAAGCCATTGTATTTGCGGTGTACATACCACCACATGCTCCTGCTCCTGGACATGCCTTTTTTACAACTGTCTTAAATTCTTTCTCGCTTATGGTTCCTGCAACTTTCTCTCCCCATGCTTCAAAAGCAGATACCACATCTAGCTTCTTATCTTCATGACAGCCAGGTGCAATAGTTCCTCCATAAACAAGTATGGAAGGTCTATCTAAGCGTAGTTGTGCCATTAAAGCTCCAGGCATATTTTTATCACATCCTACAACCGTTATTAATGCATCATAAGACATTGCTTGCACCACCGTTTCCATAGAATCGGCTATGATGTCACGAGAAGGTAGAGAGTATCGCATACCAGGAGTTCCCATCGATATACCATCACTTACACCTATTGTATTGTAAATCAAACCTACTAAATCAGATGTCTGTACACCCTTTTTAATATCGACAGCTAGCTTATTTAAATGCATATTACATGGATTACCTTCGTAACCTGTACTAGCAATACCTACAAGTGGTTTTTTAAAATCTTCGTCTGTAAGGCCTATTGCATGAAGCATGGCCTGAGCTGCTGGTTGCGTAGGGTCTTGAGTGACCGCTTTGCTGTATTTATTGAGTTCCTTCAAAAGTATAGTGTGTTTGGAATTGATAAAATTATTATTCTAATATCAACTAGGGAGTTTATAATAATAAAGCTGCCGATAACCAACTTAGCATATATACATCTAAAACACTGAATAACAATTACTTGATTGAATTAAAAACATACTTCTATAAGAATATACCGCCTTATTTAATAGAGAAACAGCGTTATACAATTCACACTTAACAAACTAAAAAGAGCTCAATTCTTCACCTTTTGAGTTAATAACAATATCCTTAGGCAATACTTTATATTAAATCTTTCAGAAAATCACCAAGGCTCCCTTAATAAGTCCCTATTTTTGGTAAAAACACACTGCCGTGACTATTCCTCAACTACTAGAGACTCAAAGAAATTATTTTGCAACCGGACAAACTAAGAGTATTGCTTTTAGGAAAGATTGTTTGGTACGCTTTCGCGAAAGCATAAAAAACCACGAGCAAGAGATTATCAATGCCCTCACTGCCGATTTTAAAAAACCAGCTTTTGAAAGTGTGGCTACAGAAATTAGTATTGTCATGATGGAACTTAATAAGGCCATTAAAGAAATATGGAAATGGCAGATGCCAAAAAAAGTTTCTTCCTCGCTTTTAAATTTCCCGTCCAGTGATAAAATCATGTATGAACCTTATGGCACTACGCTCGTAATCTCCCCGTGGAATTATCCTTTCCAGCTTGCCGTAGGACCAATAGTGGGCGCAATAGCAGCTGGTAATACCATTGTGTTAAAACCTAGCGAACTCACTCCTAAAACATCAGAACTATTAGCTAAGATCATTGCTGAAGTTTTTGATAATAGCCATGTAGCAGTTGTACAAGGAGCTAAGGAGGTTGCGCAAGAATTACTGGCACAACGATGGGATTATATCTTTTTTACAGGAAGTGTCCCTGTGGGTAAAATAGTATATAAAGCAGCTGCGGAGCATCTCACTCCGGTAACTCTTGAGCTGGGAGGAAAAAGCCCTTGCATCGTTGATCAATCTGCGAAAATACAACTAGCAGCAAAGCGAATTGTGTGGGGTAAATTTGTAAATGCTGGACAGACGTGTATCGCTCCAGATTATATCCTCGTGCATACTTCTGTAAAAGATAAGTTGCTCACCGCACTAGATGTGGAAATCACAAATGCTTATGGTGCAGATCCTGCAATATCTCCAGATTTTGCAAGAATCATTAGTGAGAAAAACTTTGATAGACTTTCAAGCATGCTTGAAAACACCACAATATTTAAAGGTGGAAATACTGATAGGGATGCACTTTACATTGCCCCTACAGTGCTTGATAATGTTACTGTAAAGGACAAAGCAATGCAGGATGAAATTTTTGGTCCAATTCTTCCTGTACTCACTTATGAAAACAAAGAGGACATCTCAAGAATTATAAATGCTATGGAAAAACCACTGAGCGCTTACGTTTTTTCCGAAAAGCGATCTTTTAAAAAATGGTTTAATAACAACTTCTCTTTTGGTGGAGGTGCTATGAATGATACGCTTGTTCATTTTGTAAATGATAAGTTACCATTTGGAGGAGTAGGTCACTCAGGAATAGGAAGCTATCATGGCAAGAAATCCTTTTACACCTTTAGTCATGCAAAGGCAATTGTAAGTCGTGGTACATGGATAGATGTACCCATGCGTTATGCTCCTTACAAAGGGAAAATTGGTGTTCTCAAGAAGTTTATGAACTGGTTGTAGTATTTTACCTATAACAATGAAATAAGGGCATTTACCCCTACTAGAATAATCGCTTCCCTAGTATATTTACATATGTTCAATTTTCCCCCCACAATAATATTCTTATGGGAAGACCAACAAAAACCGAACGTTTAAAAGAAGCCAGACCAATTATTATGCAATCAACCCTAATTTTTTGCAAACTGAATTTACAAAAAATCTATGCCCGTAGTCGTCGTCTTGAACTTACTCACTGGAACGAGGATCAAGACTACGCAGATTATATCAACAACTTGTGGACAACAATGATGAAGCACGACGCTATTAAAAAAGATGCTTTAAAGCTTGACGAAATGTTAGGAACGGGAGACGTAGTGCAATTACTGAGTGATATTGTAATGGAGCATAGAAAATCAAGTAACACACAATAAAAACTGACTACCCTGTTGCATTTGCGCCAGTTTATTAAGATCACTGTCTACTACTTGTAACACTCGAGGATAACCTCCTGTAGTCTGACAGTCATTCATTAAAATAATTAATTTTCCAGAAGGTGTGAGCTGCACTGTTCCTGGTATAACGGGACTTGTATATATACTTTTTAGAGCGTTTGGTAATATCTCAACAAGTTGTATTGCCATCCTGTTCCATAGATTTGAAACCGTAAATACATGATTACTTAATTGTTGTTGCTGGTTATAAGTGAGTTTTGAAAACTCAGGACCCCTATACACTTTAATAGTAGCCATAGATGAATTTATTACCCCAGATTGTGATTGCATCTTGAGATGTGCATTTTTTGACGCACCATATCTCGAGATACCTAAAGGTAGCTCCATCCCTACGCTGAGCTTTCCTTGTGGTGTGAGTGGATAATACCAGCTTTTACTACCTAGTATATTTTGAGAATATAGTCCTCCTGCAAATGCGAGATAGCTTCTAGATCCTCCGCTTATTTTAGACATTTTTAATACTTGTTTGGCTTTCGCCAAAACAGGAACGCCTTCCATTACCTGAGCCCCATCTAGCGTAGCTCCTGCATTGCTACCAGTAATTACAAAGTTGATATCATGATTGAATACTATAGTAGGTCCCAATAAAGTACACTCTAGCATTGCTGCACCAGGTGTATTATTGAGAATAGCATTTGCAATCATAAAAGCATGTTTATCCATAGCACCACTTTGTGGAACTCCTAGAAGTGCGTAACCTTCTCTTCCATTATCTTGGACAGTTGTATAAAATCCTGGGTGCAGTATGGAAATAGAAGGTTTCATAAATTATTAGACATTGCTATCTTCTCATACTCACGCTCGTTTATGGCATAAAATGTAATTGTATCGCCTGCATTAAATAGACTAGGCTTTGCTTTTGTTGCGTCAAATAGCGAAATAGGAGTTCTCCCTATTACATGCCAGCCACCAGGACTATCTTGAGGATAAATACCAGTTTGTGTTCCTCCAATGGCAACACTTCCCCTTGCTATTGAACGTGATGGAACAGATTTTCTATCAAGATGTAATCGAGCATCAAGATTTTCTAAATATGGGAAACCCGGAAGAAATCCTAAAAAGTAGATAGGATACTCTCTATTTGTATGTATTTTTATAATTTCAGGTATTGTGCGTTTTACTTGCAATGCATATTCTTCTAAATCTGGAGTATAGAGACTGCTATAGCAAACAGGAATCTGGTGTACGACGCCATTACAATCATTATTAGATACTCGAACATTGAGTAAAGCTGAGACTTGATTAATTAAAGAATCTATGTTTGTAGTTATAGAAATACAATCTTTAAGAAGCAACTCATTATATGTATGTACTACCTCAGCATTGAAAAGTTTTGACAAATCACCTTTTTTAATGAGCAACCAATTCAAAAGATCCTTAGATGGAGTACTATCTATTTGAATTAACAATGAATAGTCTCCTAACCTACAAATATGAAAATCATACTGGCACATCATTTTATTAAAATATTCTCTTGAGCAAATGCTTTGTGAATTTCTTTTACAATCTGTAATGCATTTTCTGTATCGCCGTGGACGCAAAGTGTATCTACGTCAAAAGGAAGTGTAAGATTGTTGATTGTTTTTAGTTGGCGCTTTTTTACCATGCGTAATACGTGAGGTAAGACTGCATTATGAGATGTCAAAACTGCATCTGGTGAACTACGAGATACTAGTGAGTAATCATCATTATAATTTCTATCTGCAAAACCTTCTATGCTTATAGCTAGTTTTGAAACAGCTAGCGATGCGATTACGGAATTATGAGGTACGTAGAGCACAAGACGGTCATCTATTTCAAGTATGGTATCTATAATGAGATGAGCTATTTCTTCATTTTTGGCAGCTTCGTTATATAACGCACCATGTGGTTTTACGTGATGTACGTGTTGTCCACTTTTTGCTGCTAAACTAATAAGAAGTTTAATTTGAGAAGTTATTGACTCTTTTAAAAGTTCATGAGAAATAGTCATTGCCTCACGACCAAAATTCTTGCGATCCGGGTAACTGGGATGAGCACCAATTTTCACATTAGATATTTTCGCGAAAGCGAGAACTTCCAACATCGTTGCTGTATCTCCCGCATGACCACCGCAAGCGATGTTACAAGAGCTCAAATACGGTATTAACTGAGCCTCGTTCCCTACACCTTCACCTACATCGCTATTGAGATCTATATGCATCATAATAGTCCAAATACTTTTAAGATAGTGCGCGCACCTAGCACAAAAACAACTAACCAAATAACGATTGAAATTCCATTTTGAAGTGATGAGTTTACATAATTACCTAGTACATCCCGTTTATTTACTATCCAGATTAAGTAACCAGCAATTATAGGTAATAACACACCATTTGCTACTTGTGCAAACTGAATAATCTCTACAGGGCTGTACCCTATAGATGAAAAAACAATGCCTAGTATAAGAATTGTAAGCCAGATTGCTCTAAACTTAGCTGATTTAAGATCTCGTTTCCACCCTAAACAACCTTGCACAACATACGCCGCTGCAAGAGGTGCTGTAATAGCAGAGGTTAAGCCGGCTGCTCCTAATCCTAACCCAATAAAATACCTAGCATAATCTCCGAATAGAGGCTCTAGGCTTTGAGCAAGGTCGGCTGCATTTTTTATCTCGCTTCCTTGTATGGCTGCTGAACAAATGATGATTGCCATGCTAACCAAACCTCCTAAAATCACTGCAACAATTGTGTCACGACGTGCAGCTGGTAAATCTGATTCATTACGCCACTTCTCACTAACTAATGATGCATGTAAAAATAAATTATAAGGAACTACTGTAGTACCTACCAGTGCAACTATGGTGAGTAAGCTACCATCTGGAAAAGATGGAATAAAACTACCTCTTAAAATAGCTAGTATATCTGGCTTTGTCACAAATGCCGTCGTTACAAAAGCTATACTCATGATAATAACAAGTGTGACCAGTATGCGCTCTAGCACTTTATAATTTCCAATAAATAGGATGATGCTAGCAAGGATTCCTAGCACTAAAGACCAACTATTAATATTCAAAGTACCCACGCTTAATGAGCTCGAAAAACCGAGTGCTTCTATACCTAGAACGCCTCCACTTATATTACCTGCCTCATATGCTGCATTGCCTATCGCTATAGCGCTAAGCATTAAGATAACGGCAAAAGTTTGTGTAATTTTATTTGATAATGAATCTCTTATAACGCCGGCTAATCCTTTACCAGATACAAGACCTATGCGAGCTGCCATTTCTTGCAACACTATGGTAGCTATTATAGATAAAACCATAGCCCATAGTAGTGTAAATCCATAGGCAGCTCCTGTAATTGTACATACAGTGACTGTTCCCGGACCTATAAAGGCGGCAGCTACTAGTACACCAGGACCTGATAATTTGAATTTATTATTCATCTATTGCACTCAATATATTATGATTATCTATATGATAACCACAAAGTACGGAGAACACCTCATATAATAACCTACGGTAATTTATTTTTAAAAAGTACGCTAAAGATAGACCCCTCGCCTTTTACGCTAGAAACACTTATCTCATCACCCATGTCTTCTATTTGATTTTTAGTCATAAATAAGCCTAAACCTTTTGCGTCTTCATTGCGGTGAAATGTTTTATAAAGTCCAAATAGCTTACCTCCATTTGTATTGAGATCAAGGCCCAACCCATTATCCTCTACAGATAATAACAAGTCATTTATGGATATCATCTCCGCATTAATTTTTACGATAGACTGCCTGTTATTATCGCTATACTTAACTGCATTTGATATTAGATTAAACAAAATACTTTCTAAGTATGCAGCATTATAAGTAATCTGGATATCATTAGGAATATCGCATAATACAATAACATCCTTCTCAGTTATTTGAGCTTGAAGTGTATTGATTGTTTTATCTATATATTCTCTCAAGAGAATAAGCTTTGGAGTATCAGATAAGCTTCTATTTGAAGAAGCTATATCATTAAGATTATTTATTGTACCACTTAAACCGTCTGAGATATCATTGAGGTAAGGAGCTAACTCTTTCTTCTCCTCTGGACTCTCGGCATCATCTATGAGCCGTAGAATACTTTTGAGATTTCCTGCATGTGTTCTTAGGTTATGTGATACGATGAGAGCAAAGTTTTTAAGGCGTCCATTATGACTTTCTATAAGTTTATTCTTGCTAAGAATGTCTTCTTCAAACTCCTTCATCGCTGTAATGTCGACATGAGTTCCTATCATGCGCGATGGCTTTCCTTTTTCATCCCACTCTACAGCCTTGCCCTTATCTTGAATCCACTTATATGTCCCGCTTGAAGAAAAAATACGATGTTGCCCTGAATAGTATTTAGTACGTCCCTCAAAGTATGCATTCATATCATCAAAATACATTTGCTTATCATCTGGATGTACTTTATCTGTCCATATACTATCGCTTAGCAGTATACTATCTCTAGGAATCTCTAAAAATTCTAATGACTTGTCTGAGTAATAAACTTCGTCATTTTCAATATCCCAATCCCAAACTCCTATTTCTGATCCTTCGAGAGCAAACTCAAATCGATCCTTAACTCTAAGCAATTCTAACTGAGTATTTTTCATCTCAGTAATATCTGTGGCATAACCATGCCAGCTTACTACATTCTCAGAAAGCTTTTCTGGTGTGGCATGTATATTTACCCATCCGTGAGCCCCTGATGGCAAAAGAAATCTAAATTGCTGAATCCAAGGATTAAAGGTTTTCATAGATTCATAAATAGCATCTAGAACCAATTTTCTATCATCTATATATATTAAATCGGAAACTACATGCGCATTATCTTGAAGATATTCTAGTGTGAGACCATACAGTGATTCTGCATTCTCTGTAATAACTGTCTCTTATACACATCTGACGCTGCCGACGAAGAGGATAGTGTAG